>Ga0210023_1003166_pt1 | contig 10487 bp, 9 predicted proteins | sample CryGeymeta201524_FD_183987 | JGI IMG/M metagenome (GOLD analysis project Ga0210023, IMG submission 183987) | Groundwater microbial communities from Crystal Geyser aquifers in Utah, USA - Crystal Geyser metaG 2015-24 (SPAdes) (version 2) | ecosystem: Environmental > Aquatic > Deep subsurface >... | reverse complement strand
ACGCAAGCGAAAGTCAAATATATGTACAGAGGTCTCTGAAAAACCTCTCTTTCGGTTGTTTTGATCAAGTAAAATCTTTCAAAAAATCCCAATAAAAGAAGCATTTGTATTAATTTTTCTGGCATTTATGATAAAATTATGATAGGAATAAACAAACTGTTGGAGGTAGAGAATGATAGGAAAACAGAACAAAAATGTCAATTTCCTTGATAGCTATGTCTTTGATAATCTTTTACGTGAGAAGTATATATCAAATCTATGTTTTATCCAAGAAAAATAGAATCGCAAAAGCGACGATTTACTCTTTTGTAACCTGCAATCTTTGCAATTTTAAAGAAATAGAGGAAAGTTTGGAGAATCGCTCAGGTTAGGTATAAATATAATATCAACACTGATACTCAACTCATTTTTTAGAAAACAAGTCTACTAAGATTATACAATGTCTTCTATTTTATTAATTAATATACCTTGGTAATTTGTAAGCGCAGGTCTATCAGAAACTACAACATCGAGTGCTCTAATCTTACGTGCAATTAGAATTGCTTCTCCTGTACCAGCCTTAGCATTAATCCTCTTGCCGATATCCTCAGCAATCCTTAATTCTATAGGCGTGAGTGCTATTAAACCTAATCTATACTTATCGTTAATATCGAAATTTATTTTTTCTCGTTCAGTAGCAGATATAAAAACCTTGCTTATTACAAGCTTTTTTGTATTTTCATCATTAGCAATGGCTTCAAAAATCCTGTTAAGCGATTCTGCATCTGCTACAAAAGTGTGTTCAAAAGTTTTTTTCAGAACAGGTTTAATTTCTTGAGGTGCAGAGACTGGTTTCTCAGGTGCTTGTTCTAACTTTTCTTCAGGTTTCTCTTCTTTTTTAAGCTTCCCTAAAAGAATCTCTATAGAAGACAAGGGTTCTTCTACTTTTTCCTTTTCCATTTCTTCAGCTTTCTTCTTTTCCTCTTCGCTAATAGCAGGAACCTGTTCTGCTTTTTGTTCAACCGATTCAATCGGCTTTAATTCTTCTGTAACTGGTTTTTCTTTTTCAATTCTTTTTTCTTTTAAAGGCTTTTCAGCTTTTTCTTCAATTTTTTGTGGTATTTCCTCTACCTGTCCAGGAGTTTTTGTAAGCCCTTCTGGAAGTGAAATTTTTTTTACTTCTTTAGATCTAAATCGTGCAAATTTTCTGCCAAATTGTTTCTCGGTAATTGTTATTTCTTCGGGTTTTTGCTTCTCCTGTTCTTTAAGAGCGCTTACTCCTTTATCAGTCTTCACGGGAGCTTGTTTTTCTGTTTCGGATAGTTTCATTATTCTTGGCTTTTCTTCCTCTACCAAGATAGCCTCTTTTTCCTCTAAAGTATCTATATTGAAAGAGACAGGTCTCCCGCTTATTTCTTCAATTGTAACTTTTGGCACAGTTTTTCTCTTTCTCGGTTTAAAAGCAAAAAGAAGTATGATAATTACAATAAACAAAATAATGTAAAAGATTATAACTGAGAGCATCTCTACTGTTAATGATGGAAAATAATTAGAAAGATAGGGTTTTAAGCTTTGAGAAACAGGCATCAATAATGAAAGAATTTTCTGCCAAAAATTCTTTAATCCATCATAAAATTTTAAAGAAATTATTCCTTGTCCCATTTTTCCGAAAAATTCCTTAATCTTTTTCATAAGGGCGGGCAATTCAGTTTGAACTGATTCATTGCCGCTGCTCTTTACTATCGTGACTGGTGAGATAGAGTATTCATCAAGAATTGGAAGAAGAACCGATAAACATTCAAGGTCACTATCAATTCCTGTTTCAAACACAGCAATAGGTTTATCACTTTCTATTTTAACAAGAGAAAAACTATTTGCAAGATTTTCACTATAACTTTCTAAAGAATTTAAAATTAAATTTTTTCCATTAAAACTAACATTAGTATTATCGTTTTCTGCAACAACCACAACTTTTCTTTTATGGTTTATACTCTCAAAATTATAAATCTTTCCCGTTCTAAACACAAAAGTCTTCCCTGAGCCATCAATGGAGGGTATTTGCTCTCCTCCTATATTGCCCGAGCTAGAATTTGAATAAATAAATACCGGGGCGGAGAATTTTATGTAAACAAATTCATATTCAGTAGTTTCCTCACTAAATTCTTTTACCACTTCCTTCAATGAATAATCACCCGGGGTTTTTAAATTTTCAGAGTCATAGATCTTATCTTTTGTTTTAAACGTCACAGTAGTATCAGGATAAAGTGATGAATAAATAATGTCTCCAAAAGAGACTCCCTTAAAAGAGTTTAAATTCCCATAAAAAATTGTGTAAATGTTATCGTCTGAATAACCAAATTGTATACTTACGGGAACATCTGTTTCAATTGTATAAAAATCAGGTTTTAAAGATAAATTGCTATAAACCCCTCTTTCGGGTAAATCTCCATCAAAAACAACTTCACCTTTAAGGTTTTGTATCTTGATATGAGTATTTTTGTAAGCAGAAACAAAAATTTCTTTAGGTATAAATATAGTAAAATAACTACCATAAACCGAGGTAGTATCATCAGAGCTATTGCTGACATAATCTAGCTTGAGGGAACTTAGTTCAGCAAAAACAGGCTTATCACTCCTGATTTCGAAAGTTTGGTCCTTTCCAAGAATTAGACCAGCAGTTTCGTTTAAACCAAGAGTTTTATCAAGAAGAACTTTTCCTTTAGAATCGCTAATTTTCACGGAATTTTGAGTAGCCATTGAAACTATATAAAGATTGTCGCTTCCAAATCCAATAAAATAATTTCCTATAAAATCTGGTTTAAAAATCTTAGTGTATTCCTTACTTATATCGTCTCCGTATCGTACCATTAGCCGTTTTTTCTCAGAAGCCTTGAATTCCAATAAAGATTTCAAAGTAACTATATTATTTTCCACTTTAACGATTTCAACAGGAAGCTTAGCGGGTCCACCATTTACTGAAATATTATTAGATACCTTAAATCCGGGGAGTTCAACTGAGAATTGAACTGATTTTTCTAAAGGGAAAGATAGGTTATTGGAAATTTCTACTGAAATTTCACTATAGGACATTACAACAGGAACAGAAATCCATGTGAAAACTAATACAAAAATTAGTAAAAACAACAACTTTGTCCTAACCATCTTGCCCCCTTTAAATATTATTATAAATTTATAAAAAAATCAAAAATTCGAAAATTGCTTATTATTTTCTTTCTTAAAATTTTCTAATACTTCCTTAACTTTTTTTGCTGTTTCCTGGCCTCCAGCAGTACAGGCATCAAGGAGTGCTCTGTTCTCAGCAATAGCCTCTGCACAGGGAAAGCAACCCGGAAAACCACAGGCGCCACACTCTCCATGAGGAAGGACATCGTATATTGCTTTTGATAAAGGATTTTCCTCTACCTTAAACCTCTCATTAAAAATCCCAAGCAATACTCCAAAAAGTGCTCCAAATCCACCAAGTGTTGCAACAGATATAATAATATCTTTCATTTGAAAACCTCTCTTATTTAATCATACCTTGAAAGCCTAAAAATGCAAGTGCTAAAATGCCAGATATCATAAACGCAATTGCCTTGCCCTTAAAAAACTGGGGAACATCAGAATTGCGCAATCTTTCTCTAATGCCAGCAAGCATTAGCATCGCTAATGTATAACCAAGAGAAATTCCTATTGCCTCGACGATTGATTGAATGAAATCATAATTATTCATTGAATTAATAAAGGTAACACCAAGAATTAGACAGTTTGTTGCAATAAGAGGAAGGTAAATACCCATTGCTTTATACAAATTAGGAGAAGCCTTTTTCAGGTATATTTGCACAAGTCCTACAAAAGAGCCGATAACAAGAATAAAAGATGTAATCTGAAGTACTGGCTGCAGGTGCGAAGGAATTAAAATCCAGTGATCTATAACCCATGCTAGTATTGACGATGCAACGGTAACAAAAATAACTGCGAAGCTCATACCAATAGAAGAACTCATATTATCTGTAAGACCTATATAAGAGCACAATCCAAGAAATTGGATCAAGATAATATTATTAATAATTGAAGATGAAACAAAAATCTTTGCTAAATCGACAAGATAATGTGAGAAGCTCATTTTTTATCTCCCTTCTTTCTTAGATAGGTTTCAAGAGCTCCAACAAGTATCCCGATCATCAAAAAACCAGCAGGAGGAAGAATCATAATCAATGCAGGCTGGAAGCTTAAAGGTAAAACTTGAATTCCTGCCAATGTACCTTTGCCGAGCAATTCTCTAACCACTGCAATTGCAGTAAGCACCCATCCATAGCCTATTGTCATTCCAATTCCATCAAAAAGAGACTCAACTACTGGATGAACGTAAGCAAAAGCCTCCGCTCTTCCAATAATAATGCAGTTAACAACTATAAGTAAAATATAAAGTTTAATTACATCGTATATCGCGGTAAAATACGCCCTCGAAAGAAGTACTGACATAGTTGTAAATGCAGCAATTACAACCACAAACATTGGAACTCTTATTTCATCCGGGATAAGTTTGCGAATTGTAGAAATGATTATTTCTGATGGTATTAAAACCAGACCAAAAGAAAAGGTCATGAGTAGAGCACTTTTTACAGAGTTAGAAACAGCAATTACAGAGCAAAGTCCAATTGCTATTATGAGAACAGGATTTGCAGGGCTAATGCCATCCCAAATAATCTTTAAGTACTTTTTCACGGTGCCACCCCCTTCAAATAATTGTAGCCAACTTCACCTGCAATTTTCACTCCTTTAGAAACAGCCTTTGATGTAATAGTCGCTCCAGTCATTGCAATGATATCCTGTTTTGGAACAAGCGGATCTTTCAAAGCATTTTTACCAGTAAATTGATCAAGAAATGTTATTTTCTTATCCCTATTAACAAAATAAGTAGGATTATCTGCATTGGCTCCAAGACCAGGTGTTTCAGACATAGAAAGAATTTTTACTCCACTTATAGTTCCATCTTTCTTTACTCCAACAAGCATTTTAATTGGAGCCTGACTACCTGGCGAGCTTACGGTCACAACAAGTCCTACTATATTCCCGCCATTTTTAACTTCATAACAGTCACCAATAGTTATTGTTTGATCTGAAGACTTAAGTGTTTCATTTAGTTTTTCAAAAGTATTATCTCCAGGGAAAACACCTGCAAGACCTTCATTTAAAGCTTTAAGATCCTGTGAATTTATAACTGGAAGAGTTATTCTATACACCATTACAAGCAAAAGGCCAACAATAACACCTAAGGCTCCAAGTGTTATTGTAAATTTTACCAGTGATTTCATGCTTTGCCTCCCCTTTTTGCAAAAACGCCATAAACATGAGGTCGTAGTTTGTCAAAATAAGGGACAAAGGCATTACCAAGAAGGATCGAGAACATTACCCCCTCAGGGTATGGACTAAATTGCCTTATTATTACAGTAAGAAAACCAACGAAAATTCCAAAAATAATCTTTCCTTTTGGCATTACAGGTGAGGAACTATAATCAGTCGCCATAAAAAATGCTCCAAGGAAAAGACCTCCTGCAAGAATCGAAAACAAAGGGTCTCTGCCAAAAATAAAAGAGAAAACAAATACAGAAATTATATAAGTAAATGGAATTCTCCAATCTATAACTTTCTTTACTAAAAGGTAAATGCCACCTATCAAAAGCAATAAAGCTGAGGTCTCTCCGATACAACCACCAACATTTCCTATAAAGAGCACCTTATATAGTGCTATTTTAGAACCAAACTGCTGGATCAAAGCAGAGTAGCTTTGCAATTTTACAATATTAAGCGGAGTTGCAGAGGTAATAGCATCAAGAGATTGACTGCCAATTTTCCAATAAAAAGGTTTTAACCACATCGTCATAAAAGTAGGCCACGAGACCATCAAAACTGCTCTCCCAACAAGAGCTGGATTAAACGGGTTAGAACCGATACCACCAAAAATAATCTTGCCAATAAAAATTGCAGAAAATGCACCTACGACCACCATCCAATAAGGTGAGCCTGGAGGAAGGACAAGCGCAAGCAGAAGTCCTGTAACACCAGAGGAAAAATCCCATAAAGTGCTTTTCTTTCTAAATATAAGGTTTCCCAAATATTCTGCCAGAATAGTAGAAAGTACTGCAACAATAATGACTCCTAAAGTATGCCCTGTGCCAAAAAAGTATAAGCCGCCGACTGTTGCAGGTACCAAAGCAATTAGAACATCTCTCATTATTTGAGAAGTCTTTATTTTTTTTCTTACGTGAGGCGCTGAAGTTACAACGAGATCTACCATATCTTCAGTCATTTCTTTGCCTCCTTTTCCTTAGCTTCCTGTAATCTTTTTTGTTTAAGCTTTTCAAATGCAGCTTGTTTTGCAGCTTCAATTTTCCTCTGCTTAAGAATTGATTGTTTCGCTTTTTTTATATTTTCTGTAAGGTGTCTTTTTGCAGGACAAACAAATGAGCACGCACCGCATTCAATACAGTCTACCGCATAGAGAGATTCTGCTAGTTTCATATCATTTCTTCTATAAGCATGATCTAAAAAAACCGGAAGAAGACCAATTGGGCAGGAATCAACACAACTTGCACATCTAATACATGGTGATTCTTCTTCTGGCGCCATTTCTAAAGATTCTTCACCAAAAAACAAGATTCCCGAGGTGCCTTTCAAGACAGGTACTTCTAAAGAAGATTGGGCAACACCAGTCATTGGACCGCCGAAGACAAGTTTTCTAAGTTTTTTGTTCAATCCACCGACTTTATCAATAATCTCACTAACCTGTGTACCTATTCTTACTATATAATTCCCAGGGTTCTTAATTGCAGTACCAGATATTGTGATACCTCTTTCTATAAGCGGCTTTCCGTAGAAAATTGCTTCGCTTATTGCCTTCAGGGTTCCTACATTTTGTACTACTGTCCCAACATCGAGTGGCAATCCTCCAGACGGAACCTCTCTTCCTAAAACAGCTTTTATAAGTTGTTTTTCGCCACCTTGAGGATACTTAGTTTTAAGCAAAACAACCTCGATCTTATCCTCTAAATTTCTTTCTGCTATTTTTTTAGCTAGCAAGTCGGCAGCATCTATTTTATTGTCCTCGACTGCTATGATTCCTCTTTTTGCATTTAATATTTTTAGCTCTATTAAAATACCGTTTATAATTTCGTCTGGGGATTCAATCATTACTCGATAATCAGTGGTAAGATAAGCTTCACATTCAGCACCATTTCCTATAACCGTTTCAATTACTTTATTTTTTGGCGGAGAAAGTTTAATGGAAGTAGGAAACGCAGCTCCACCTAACCCAACAATTCCTGCATCTCTTATTTTCTTTATGAGCTCTTCTGGGGTAAAATTTTCGATAGAGTCCACGTGCTCGAACTCAGCTTCTTCTTCTTTAAAATCGTTCTTAATGATAATACTTTGAATCTTATTTCCTGCAGGACAAAGTCTATCTTCTATTGCAATAACATCTCCAGACACTGAGGCATGGACTGGTGCAGATACGGGAGCACTCGTTGAGCCTATTACCATTCCAATTTTTACATGATCACCAATTTTGACAGCAGGGACATTAGGGGCACCTGTATGCTGTGAAAGAGGAATTACTGCAATAGAGGGAGGTGGTAACTTAACAAAAGGTTTATCCTTTGTCCATTTTTCTTCTTCAATTTCCGTACCACCAGGGGAATACGTGAATAACTTCATTTATTTTCTCCTTTCTCATCAAAAATATGACCGCAGTAAGGGCATATTTTTGAATCTTTGTCTACTAAATGACCACAATTTTCGCATCGTTTTTTAAGCTGGGTAAAGCAATGCTGGCAGAAAAGATAATCACTTTTAACTTCTTCTCCACAAACAGGACATTTTAAAATTTCTTTTGATATCATTAATTCGTAGTATTTTTTCTGAAGTTCTATCACCTCCTTTTTCTCTTCGATTTCTTTGATGTCGTCTTTTGTCATGGGTGAACGAACCATAATATAAAATATGAAAGGAATAAGGCCCCCTAGAATCAAGGTCCATATGAACCAGGAAGTACTATTGCCCCCCCTTAATTTGCTATCCCTGTAAACATAAAGAGCAAAAGCTAATAAAACAATTATAAACGCAAGTAAAAATACAAATAAATCAAGTGGGGTGATCCATGGAAAAAGCTTTTTCAAATTTAGTATAATGCTATTCATAACAAAAAAATTATAGCATATCTTGCGAAAAAGTAAAAATTTTATTCAATTCTCGCACAAAACCAACAAGATAAAGAGAGCCAGTTATACAAAGGAGTTCCTTTTTAGACAAGTTTTCCTTAGCTAAATAAAATGCTTTTCTCGGATCTTTCACAACTTCTATTTTTCCATAGCTAATGTATTTTTTAAGTTCATCTGCAACGTAATATGCGTTTAGTCTCCTTGAGAACGAAAAAGGTACTTCTGTAACATAGAATCTTTCAGCATTTTCTGAAAGTGACGATAAAACCTTATCCAAATTTTTATCGCCGAGCATGGAAAAAAGAAAAACATTCTTTCTATTAAAAAGTTTTAGCGTGCTTCCAAGAGCTGCTGCAGAAGCATCGTTGTGTGCTCCATCGAGAATAACCAGAGGGTCATAACTTATAATTTCAAATCTACCAGGCCAAAAAGCTTTTGAAACACCATCGTATATATTATTCCGGGGAATTTTAATGCCTGCCTCTTTCAATATAATTGAGGCCTGAATTGCTACTGCTGCATTTCTAATCTGGTGAGGACCAATTATTTTTACTTTAATTTCTTTGAATGTTTTTAAAGAAGCTTGAGAAATAAAATCAAATATAGAAAAATCCTTATAAACCTTAACATTTTTTACTTCAAAATCTTTACCTAAAACAAGAAGTCGAGAATTTAACGTTTTTGCAACTTCATGAATTTTTTCGAGTGCTTCTTCGTCTTCTACTCCTACAACAACGGGTGATCCTTTTTTTATTATTCCAGCTTTCTCAAAGGCTATCTTAGATAAAGTGTTCCCGAGTATTTTCTGGTGGTCGAAACTAATTTCAGTAATTACTGAAACAAGAGGGTTCTTTATTACATTCGTAGCATCAAGACGCCCTCCTAAACCAACTTCAACAATTGAGATATCAACCCCTTTATCCCTGAAATACATAAAAGCAATGATAGTAAAGGTTTCAAAAATAGAAGGAATTGAATCATGCGGAATATTCTTATAAAGACTTTTTAATTTATTAGCATAGTGTAAAAAATCAACAGGGGAAATTAAACAACCATTAATAGAAATCCTCTCCGAAACATTGCTGATAGAAGGCGAAATATACAAGCCCGCAGATTTGAGAGCATTTTTCAATATTGAATTCAAAAATATTGCCGTAGAACCCTTGCCTTTTGTTCCTGTTATGTGAACTGACCTCACGGAATCCTCTGGGTTTCCGATGGTTGCAAGAAAATTAGTTATTTTTTCTAAACCAAAAGTTGATGAGATAGAAATGTTCTCACCTAAACTGTAAACAAAATCAATTGCATCGGAATAATTATCCATCCTTTTTGAGGTCTTCGAGATGGCTTAAAATAGTATTTTTAAGCTTTTCTAAATCTTTAAGTTCTTCTCTGTCTTTTTTAATTACCTCTTCCGAAGCTTTTTTAAGATAATTCCGGTTATTCAGTCTCATCAAAATTTTCGAAATGTCTCTATCTAAATCAACAAGTTTATTTGTGAATTTTTCGATTTCTTTTGACACTTCAATTTCAAAGGGTAACTTTAAATACAAAGTTACACCCGAAACAATAGCCTTTACACTTCTTTCAGGTCTCTTTTCAGGGTACATCAAAGAAGATAGACCTGCAATCTTACAAATTTTGGAGCTTTCTCTCTCGATAAGTTCTTTTTCAGAATTATCCGATGTAAAATAAAAGCAATCAACCTCTTGAATTATCGAAATATTAAATTCAGCCTTAAGACTCCTCAGAGATCTTATAATTGAAAAAATAAAATCAGCTTCCTTTTCTATCGGTTCACTTATCAAACTTTCATTATATTTAGGGAATTCAGCATTGATTAGCACGCCTTCACTATCGGGAAAATTTGCATAAATTTTCTCAGTCACAAATGGAATAAAGGGGTGAAGAAGTTTAAGAATTTTTGTTAAAGAATCCCAAAGGATATATTGAACTGTTTTTCTTTTATTCTGATCACTTCCATACAAACGGACTTTTGCAAACTCAATATACCAGTCACAAAATTCACTCCATACAAAATCATAAAGCTCCCTCGAAGTCTGTCCTGGATCATATTCATTTAGAAGTCCAATTTCTCTAATTATCGTTTTATTCAGTCGGCTTAAAATCCACTTATCTTCGATCTCAAGCAAAAGCTCTTTTTCGTCGAATTGAGAGGGTTTAAAGTCTTGCAGGTTCATTATTACAAATCTTGAAGCATTCCATACTTTATTAACAAAATTTCTTGAAGCCCTGAGTTTCTCTTTAGAAAGATTAACATCCTGC
>Ga0210023_1003159_pt1 | contig 10493 bp, 10 predicted proteins | sample CryGeymeta201524_FD_183987 | JGI IMG/M metagenome (GOLD analysis project Ga0210023, IMG submission 183987) | Groundwater microbial communities from Crystal Geyser aquifers in Utah, USA - Crystal Geyser metaG 2015-24 (SPAdes) (version 2) | ecosystem: Environmental > Aquatic > Deep subsurface >... | reverse complement strand
GAGAAAACCTTCGTCGCTGCCCAAAATATTCAATCCGGAATCGAGCTCAAAAGGGGTTATTTTTGAGTTGGGATAACCGGCAAAAATAATACCACATTCCCTTGCCAGCGGGTCGGGCGCTTCAATGCGGTCGGGCGAATCGTGGTTTCCGGCAATGGCAATTACAGGGCGCTGTCCGTTGTTTGTTAAACGTTTTAAAGTTTTGTAAAACAAATCAACAGCTTCGGTAGGCGGATTAAAAGTGTCGAACAAATCGCCGGTAACGAGCACAGCATCCACTTTTTCGCGTTTGGCAATTTCGCAGATTTCGTTTAAAACCGCTCGTTGTTCTTCCATTCGCGAAAAATCATCGAGGCGTTTACCAAGGTGCCAGTCAGAAGTATGAAGGATTTTCATTTTCGTTATAATTTAAATGTGTTGATAACAGATTTCAATGGTTTTTAGTGCCTATTCAGGCATACATTTTTCGGGTTGGGTTCCATTTTTCAGACATTCAAGAAAATACTGAAGTTCGCCCGAATAACCTTCCATGGCATCGCCGGCAGGAACCAGGGTTGTTTCGGTGTCGGTTGTAACTTTAATATCGGGATTGAATCAATACTTTCGGGACTGCCCAGTAACCAATGCACAAAGTCGATATCGTGAATCACCAAATCAAACAAGGCACCGCCCGACGAACCAAAATCCTGCAGCTTTCCCTTCCACTGTCCCCACGCCGGAACACCCGAAAAACGTGTAAGTGAAAGAAATTTCAGTTTACCAAATTCACCAGAATCAACCCAGCTTTTTAGTTTTTGGTAAGCTGGCATAAAACGTACAACATGGCCAACCATTAACAAGAGTTGCTTTTGGGCAGCAAGCTCAATCAGTTCCTTTCCCTCGGCAATATCAAGGCAAAAAAGTTTTTCAAGAAAAACATTTGAACCGGCGTTGAGCGCCATTTTGGTGAGTTCGTAATGAAGGTTGGTATGCACCGCAATCACACAGATATCTTGAGTTTCCGCTTCGAGGCAATCTTTTAAATCAGTATAAATCTTAATTTTTGAAACCACTTTTTCGCTTAGTTTTCCGGTCGAAAAATTGCCCACCTGTTCATTCAGGTTTTTCCTGATGTTTTCAGGATTTTTATCGACAATGGCAACCAATTCCAATTCAGTATTTTTCAGGATATTAATGGTGTGGGTCAATCCCATAAAACAAAAACCAACTACTGCTATTTTTATCATATTGAAATCATTTTTGACAAATTTCACCAAAAATAAGGTGTTGTAGTTTTGCTAATTTCCGGTTCTGGCTTAATGTTCATACTATTTTAGAACAAGTTTTGAAATTGGTTTCAATCCCTTTTCGCGAACAGCTCTTTCGCAGGAAGAATTTGGAAGGATATGAAAACCATTCGATTGCACCCAATAATATGGTGTTTTGGATTTAGCTTTTAACGCATTAATTTCAGGAGCTTTTTGAGCAAGCCAATCTTTTAACCATTGAAACTTTTTAAGTACCGTACTAACTTCTCCTGAGCTTGCTTTATGTACTTCAAAAAAAAATACTTCACCATTATAATCTATTGCATAATCCCAACGATTATCATTAGGATATAATTTCTGATTTAAAAGACATTGGTCAATAAATAAACTCCCACCACACTTTTTTGAATCATTTAACTCAACTTTGTTTCGTTCATTATGGAATAATGGCATAAACTCTTTTTGACCAGCACTCCAAGTCATAAATGGCAGTTTACTCTCACCTACTCTTAAAAGAAATCTTCTTTTTAAACTTGTATTATCAGATTCCACTTTAGCGCCATGGAAAATATTTTCATCGAGAATTTTTCTAATTGGTTCTTTAATGCGATTTTGTTTGGGGAATACATTATTGTCTGCACTATCCCCATTCATTGTTTCCTTTTCCATTAATACACGGATAGATTCACCGAATTGCTTTAAAACAAATGGGTCTCCAATGTCAAATGTTCGAAAAGCTTTAGGCCAGCCCTGGCTCATTGTTACAACACGTTGAGCAGAAATATAAAATAGTTTTTCTGTTCTTGAACTTTCTCTAACCCCTTGCTTTGTAAAAAAAGACTTTATAAAATACTCCTTTTTATCAAAAATAATTTTAGTATCTGGTTTCCATACAGAGGACATACTTTCAACAAAAAAAAGGTCAAGAAAATTTTCCGTTTTATTGCCCCACTCGTAATTATTTTGCTTGAGAACCGATTGAATATTATATCTGTCAATAATTAATTTTATCAATTGGAGCAAAATACTTTTCCCACTTGCTTGTGTAGCTATTAACAGCGTGATATCGCCAAAATTAATATTAGCTTCTCCGATAGGTCCAAATGATTTTAACTCTGATTTTTCCATTATGTAAAGAATTATTATTTACAAAGATAAAATTACCAAATATCATTTCTTAAATTAAGCCTATATTAATCTCCATTCATGTGTTGCTGCCTACTTTCCCATACTACTTTCCACAACATTTTTTGTACTTCAACCCGCTGCCACACGGACACGGGTCATTTCTGCCAATCTTATTTGAAACTACCGGCTGTAATGGTGGTTGTATTTTTCGATCGGGCAGTTGTTTAATTGAGTTTTTATCTTCCTTGTATCCGGCCCAGGTGTTTAATACTTCCTCGTATAAACCGAAAATGTTATGGACTTTATGCTTTGCATTATTTTTAGGCGGATTTCGAAAATACTCCTTAACATCTTTCAAACTGCCGTTAATTGAAGTATCTACAAAATCTTTTTCGTGCATTATGCTGATTAAAGGCAATAAATTTTTCAAGCCACAATCAATGCAATCGCCTATTGCAAGGCCAATAAACTCGTAATCAACAGAGTTTTTATCCAAAACATCGCTTGCATAAAATTTAAAAACATCGGAGTAAGCTGCTTCAACTTCTTTTTTCTTTACAGGATGGTGAAGGGCAATCTGGCACAAAGCCTCAGAAACTGCGCATTTGCTAAACGTATAAACAGAAGGCTTTTTCAAAAAATCAGCCAAAAGCTGGATTTGACTAATCGCAAGTTCAAAAATTGCCTGCCAAACAGTTGAAGTAAGATGGTCCCATAACCAAATTTCAAGAAATTCTTCATCGTTTTCGAGAAACGCCAATACTTTTCGAAGGCTTTCCGCAGCTTTTAATTCTTTTAAAAGAAAAATAGCGTGAAGCGCAAACCACGAGCGGGATTCTTCTTTGGTTTCGCTTAAAAAAGCATAGCGTAATTCGGTGTCAGAAAGAACCTTTTCCAAATCTGCAATCAATGTTTCACGCGGCAGCGAAAGGATTTTGTGGAGCTTTTGTTGAGGGATTTTTAAATCATTAGCATATAGCCACTCAATTTCAGGATGATTAAACACAGGAGGTTCGCTGTAATCAGTGATTTCAACCCTTTTCGGTTTTGGAAGTAACTCTTTTTTTTCTTTTCTGATTAAATTAGATTCCATTATTTTTTCCAATGTCAACGGAAGTATATCCTGAAAAGCCTCTTGGGTTGCCGGTTCTTCGGGAGCAAGTTCTGTGAGTATATTCAGCCTGTCGCGGGCATTGTCAAGGTCTTTTACTGCAGCAAAATAACGAACTGCAACCTTATAAAAATTTAGTATCTCGCTAAGATGAAATGTTTTCCGATCTGGACATAATTTTTTAATATCAATTTCATTACCTAAAACAGATGGAACCTCGCTGTACTTTTTTTCCTCAATGTACAGATTGGCTAAAGCAATTTTCCCAAACAGATAATCGGGGTGATCAATTACCGTTTGTACTAAAATCTCGTTTGATTCCTTGTCCATATTTCTTAAGGTGTATGCTATTGCAAGGTAATTTTTTAACATCGGCACTTCGGGATGCTCCTCAATCATTTTAATCAATTCGCCAATAATTTTTTTATCCTTTATTTTTTCAATCCTGTCCCTTATTTCTTGAAATTTACTGATAACGTTTTTGTTTACACCATAGAGTTTACCTGTAAAAGTTGGGTCTTCAGTAATCTTTATCCCCAGTAGTTTAAAACTATATTCCATTTATATTTATTTTTAATTCTGCTGATAAACTGGTTACTGCATGACAAAATTAATTTTAAATATTGTTGTTTGGCATACTCAATAGATTCTTTAATTTCATGCCGGATAAAATTGACGAAACCAAATAATATATTTATGAATAAATCAGAAATACTTCAATACAAAAACGAAGCTTACCAGCATTTAACAACCGAACTTCTCCCCTTCTGGACAACCCGCATGAAAGACGAAACCTGTGGCGGATATATTACCCATTTCGATAAAGACGGGAATGACACCGGTGAAGATGAAAAATCACTGATTGCACAAACCCGCTGCTTGTACACAGTTTCATCAGCTCACCGCGCCGGATATGGAAACGGTGAACTTGCAGCGTTGGCAAAACATGGCGCCGATTTTATCATCGACAAAATGTGGGATAACAAATTTGGTGGTTTTTACTGGATGATGGATCGAAAAGGAAATGTTAAAATCGACAAAAAAATTCTGTACGGATTGAGTTTTGCCATTTATTCGCTGAGTGAATACACATTGGCTACCGGGGATAAACGGGGAATTGAATATGCCGAAAAGGTTTTCGACATGCTCCAGAAATATTGCGTTGACACAAGGTATGGCGGTTACTGGGAAATGTTTGAGCGCGACTGGACACTTTGCGGCCCCGGAAGTCAGGGGGGAGACCGCAAAACCCTCGATGTACACATGCATTTGATGGAAGCTTTTACAACACTTCACGAATGTTCGGGAAAGGAAGTACACCGCCGAAAATTACTGGAAGACATTGATTTGCTGCTGAATAAAATCAACCACCCCGTTTACAAAACCGGAATCCCGCAATTTTATAAAGACTGGGCCGTTGCTCCACAAATCAAATTCGATATTATCTGGGGTTGGGACCGTTTTTCGGAAGAAGGCCAAAAAGGAAACGCCACCGACAACACCTGTTACGGCCACAATGCCGAGTTTGCATGGCTGCTGATTCATGCTCTTCACATTCAGAATATCGAACCTGAAGTTTATTCCGACACATTCAGAATAATTTTCGACCATACCATCGAAAACGGAATAGACACTGAATTTGGAGGCGTTTATGTTGAAGGACCGCACTCTGGCGGAGTTTATGATAAGGAAAAAGAGTTCTGGCAACAGGCTGAAGTGCTTATTGGCCTGTTGGATGCCTGCCTGCTTTTTGGCGATGAAAAATACTGGGAAGCCTACAAAAATGTGCACCGGTTTGTAATGGATAAAGTTGTGAATAAAGGAGTTGGCGAATGGTTTCCGCTACTGTCAAGGAAAGGTGAACCCATCTGGACTCACATGGGACACTCCTGGAAAATCAATTATCATACGGTCAGGGCGATGGTGCAAAGCATAATAAGAATGGACCAGCTTTTAGAAAAAATTTAGTACCAGATTAATAATTTCCAATATTGAATTTTTCTTTTTGAATTAAACTAATACACGAACGATGAACTTATCGCTTACTTTACTTGATTGGATCATTTTTTTCATTGTAATTGGAGGAAGTCTTTCTTTTGGTCTGTACATGGCCTGGCGCAAAAAAGCGGGGCAAAACAGTTCCAACTTTTTCCTGGGCGGACGATCCATAAAATGGCCGATTGTGGGAGCATCACTTTTCGCCACCAATATTGGGGCTGAACATCTGGTAGGGTTGTCAGGAGATTCCTACCGCTATGGACTTTCAGCCGGATCGGTGGAGTTAACAACAGCAATTACTCTTGGTTTTGCCTGTGCCATTCTATTCCCCTATTACATTAAAAATAAAATTTTCACTATCCCCGAGTTTCTTGAAATCCGTTACAACCGTCGTGCCCGAACATTCTTTTCGGGCTTGATGCTGATAATAAGCGTGATGACTAAACTGGCTTTTACCCTGTTTGCCGGTGCGCTGGTTTTGAACGGGATTTTAGGCTGGAATATAATGACTACTGTAGTTTTTATTGGAATTGCCGTTGCCATTTTTACCATCATTGGAGGGTTTACTGCAGTTGCTTACACCGATGTTATCCAGGTGGTTATCATGATTTTCGGCGCCTCGGTAATGCTATTTATTGGTCTTGATAAAGTTGGCGGCTGGGACGGCCTGACCGCATCGGCACCTGATATGATGAATATCGCTGCACCCTACGACGACCCGGTTTACCCGTTTTGGGGAATTCTGGCCACAGCTTTTTATGCCGGTATTTTTTACTGGGGAATCGACCAGGTGAATGTGCAGCGAGTTCTGGCAGCCCAAGACCTGAAACATGCCCGATGGGGCGCAATGTTCGCCGTTCTTCTGAAAATGCTGCCACTTTTTATTTTTGCACTGCCTGGCGTAATTGCCTTTGCTTTGTTCCCCAATGAGTTGCAGGGCGAAGAAACCAAACAAACTTTTGTGCTTTTGCTGAATAAACTGCTTCCGACGGGTTTGCGTGGATTGTTGCTTGCCTCATTGATGGCAGCCCTGGTAACTTCGCTGATTGCAGTGCTAAACTCAGTTTCTACTTTGGTTGTGCGTGATTTTGTTGTTGAGTTCCGTCCCGATATAAACGAGAAAAGACAGGTTTTACTTGGCCGTTATATTATTATACTGGTTACCTTACTCGGATTTGGCGCCGCGTACCTCGTTTACAAAAACGAAGAGGGATTGTACAAATACCTGCAAACGATTACTGCATACCTTGTCATTCCAGTATTTCCCGCGATTTTCTTTGGCATTGTCAGTAAAAAGGTAACGTTGAAAGGAGCAGCCGTTTCTGTTGTCGTGGGCATAATTCTGGCAACCATTTTCGTAATCGACCAGTTGATTGGCCCTGAATCGGGAAAAGAATTATTCCCGTTCCTGCATCATAAACTCACGCTGAATTTTGGTTACCGCGGGTTATGGGCCGAAATTCTGATTACCGGTGTTTTATTTGCCGTTTCTGCCTTCACCGAAAAAACAGCGCCTGAAAAACTTGAAAAAACAACAATCAACTACTCAAAAGGAGTTGCAAAATATGAAGGTTTTACCGACTGGAGATTGCATTTGGCCATTTTATCGGCAATTACTATTTTTCTTTATGTGTGGCTTTCGTGAAAATTTTTTACCCTAATTTTGAACCAAAACGAAAAAACAACCTGAAATGAAAAAACAGTTTTTATTTATCCTGATTCCTGTAATTTTTGGTACTGTATATCCAACTTTTTCGCAAACCATAACTCAGTGGCGCGGACCCAACCGCGATGGCAAATACAACGAAACCCAGTTACTCAAACAATGGCCTGAAAACGGGCCGCAATTGTTATGGTCAACCGAAACGCTGGGTGCCGGATTTGCGGCGCCGGTAGTAACTTCCGACAAACTTTTTGTTAACGGCGTAATAAATGGCAAAAGCCACCTTTTTGCCTTCGACCTGAAAGGCAGACTGCTCTGGAAATCGCCCAATGGTAAAGAGTTTACCGGCGAAGGTTATTCTGCCAATTTCCCGGGCGCCCGACCATCTCCCACTGTGGTTGGCGATTTGGTTTACACCTCTTCAGGACTGGGAAGAATTGCCTGTTTTGAAACTTCCACAGGAAAGGAAAAATGGGCGGTGGACATGGTGAAGGATTTAAAAGGTTATTTGAATGAATTTGGTTACGCCGAATCGTTTGTTACCGACGAAAAAAATATTTACTGCTTTCCAGGAGGATCGGTAACCAACATTGCAGCACTCGACCGGTTAACAGGCAAAACGGTGTGGACATCAAATGCGCTGGGCGACACTACCCACTTTTGTTCCCCGATTTTGATTAATCTGCCTTCGCGGAAAATTTACGTTTCCGTTTCCCGGCATTGGATTTTTGGAGTGGATTGCAAAAACGGAGAGTTGCTTTGGAAATATCTGATTGCCTATAAATACGATGGCGACCATGTAAACACACCTGTTTACGAAGCGCCTTACCTGTACTGGGTTACCGGCGACGAAAACAGTTGCGGTGCGGTAAAACTCGAACTTGCTGCCGACGGTAAAAGCGTAAAGGAAATCAGGACCAACCCACAAATACGCAACAGCATGGGTGGTTTGATTGTAATCGATGGCAAACTGTTCGTTACCACCGAAAACAAAAGCCTAAACATACTCGACCCCGCAAAAGGAACCATTACCAATAAAATTAAAGCTCCGTATGGAGGCCTTATTTTTGCCGACAATAAATTTATCGTTTACGGAAATAATGGAGATGTAAGTCTTTTTAATTATGAAAATGACAAACTAACTCCCGGCGGTTCTTTTAAAATTACCAAAGGCAGTAAGGAACATTTTGCCCACCCGGCTGTAGCCAATGGAGTGCTGTACATCAGGCATGGGGAGGCGATGATAGCGTATAAGACAAAATAATCTGTTAAAAAGAGAGTGAATAAAAATTGTTTTAAATTAACCAATTAATGGCAAAACGATGATAATATACTTAACAGGGGCAAGTTGTGTTGGGAAAACCACAATAGGCAGAATGCTTGCAACAAAAATCGGATATTTATTTTTCGACGTAGATGACGAAGTAGAAAGATATTACCAAAAACCAATTGAAAGAATTCAGGACGAATGTTTTACTATGAACGGATTTCGGGAAAAAGCCAGCGTTGTTCTGGATAAAATTCTCTCAAATGAGGGAAATATGGTTGTTGCTGGTACTCCTGCCGGATTAAAACACTCCTTTTTACAGGTCTATAAAAAACACAAAAAAAGGAAGGAGATTGTTTCAATCCATATTAAAGACACACCTGAAAACATTTTAGAAAGATTGACATTTTTCGATAAAGATTCCAACCCAATTCATGAAAATTTAGATGAATCAAAAAAGAAAAGATATCTCAGGGAAATTACGGCAGATTACAATTATTTTAAAGATTCATACGAGCGTGCAGATTTACTAATAGATATAAATGATATTAGTTTAAATAGTATTCCAAACCTGATAATTAAAAGATTAGCAGAAATTATTTAAAACTAAAAAAGGCCGGAAGTAATATCACTTCCAGCCTGTGCTTTTACTGTTTTTTTTGTTTTTGTCAGGAAGGAATTAGTACCCCCATTCTGCCAGAAGTGCCTTTACTTCGACAAGATGTGCATTCCGTAAATCAACCATTTGTTTGCGGATAATCAGTTTATCCGTAAATTTGGAAGCGCTTTGCATGTCTGCACGCAACTCAGTCATTTCAGCCTGAAAGTCAACATACAAATCATTTAAAATTGTTTTCTGCTCATCTGTTAACTGAACAGCAGTGCAGGTTGCAGGTTTTTCCACAATAGTGGTAGTTCCGCGCAAACATGCACCGCCACGCCCGATTTGTGCACTTAAACTTAAATTCCCAACGATCACGAACAAGGCAATAATTGCCATTTTAACTCCAATTGTTTTCATAACTGCAAAATTTAAATTGTTTAACAATAATGTTTTAATCATCAGACACAGGTTAAATAAAAAACTTGTGCCCACAGAAAAAAAATTTACATTTTATTTTTGGATTCTGTTCGTTTCCCATTCGAAACATGGGTGCTTTTTCAATTCTGTTTCGATTCGGACGGGATTGTTTTTTGTGATCAATAATTTGTTGTTACTATCGTTTTTCTGACACATGGCTGGCAATTAGTCAGCCAGTGGCCGTCCCAAAGAGACAATAAATCATTCCCTTTCGGGATAACAGGAAGGGGGCTTCTTCAAAAAAAATCGTATCCAGCCTTTAAGCCAAATACAATTATAAAGGTTTAGCAAATAACCTGAATTTATCTATCCCCGCCAAAACCGCCGCCCTGTCGCATTCTTTCGCGGCGTTCTTGCTGAATTTGTTCATATTTTACAAACTGTTCCTCAGAAAGCACGGCTTTGATTTTCAGACTCTGTTCCTCGCGCATCTCCTGCATTTTTTCGCGCATGGCATCGCGGTCACCACCGCCATCCTGCATTCCTTCGCGTGCTTTCCGCATGGTTTCAAAACCTGTTGTTAGAATTTCGCGGACCTGTTTTTCCTGGTCGTCCGATAAATCCAGTCCTTCCTTTAACTCTTCCATCTGGCGATCGACAAATGCTGCCGGGTCAAAATTTCCGGGAGTCATTCCGCCCCCGGAACCATTTGCTGTTGCTGCTCCTGGTTATTTTGCTTAAGTTTGTTACAACTCACTGAAAAGACCAATACAATGGACATCAATGAAAAACTAAATCTTTTCATTCTATTTATTATTTTTTGTTTTCAACGGTCATTCACTTCTACTCTAATTCCTTCGGTATGTGATGAAAATTCAGGTGCATACATAGATTGAACCGTGGTTATACCGTTGGAGAAATTACCTAAGTGTGAAACCCACAGCGGGTACTCCAAAACATAACTTCCTTTTGGGAGGAAATCCATAAAAAAGTTCATCGACGCATCTTTTGTTGTTTGATAATATCCCAAACCATCCTGATATTGATACCCCGACAAT
>Ga0210023_1003149_pt1 | contig 10511 bp, 10 predicted proteins | sample CryGeymeta201524_FD_183987 | JGI IMG/M metagenome (GOLD analysis project Ga0210023, IMG submission 183987) | Groundwater microbial communities from Crystal Geyser aquifers in Utah, USA - Crystal Geyser metaG 2015-24 (SPAdes) (version 2) | ecosystem: Environmental > Aquatic > Deep subsurface >... | reverse complement strand
AATTTTTTTGCCCCTGAATTTTTTTGATAAGACCTGAATGATTACCGAACCGGATTCTAAAACTAAAATAAAAGCAACTAAAGGCAATAACATGGCGGCATTTGTCAGCATTGCCACAACGCCTAAAGTGATGCCCAAAGACATTGCGCCGGTGTCGCCCATAAAAAACCTTGCCGGATAAATATTAAACCATAAAAATGCCAATAAACTTCCGATAATCACGCAGGTAAATGCCGCTAAATCGTAATGGTGCTGGGTAAAAGCCAGGGCCCCGAGCGCCGCAAAAGCAAACAAAAGAACGCCGCCGGCCAAGCCGTCTAAGCCGTCGGTTTCATTAGCGGAAAAAGCCGTGGCCACTATAACAAAAATGAAAATAGGAATATACCAAAAACCGACACTGAAATTTCCCAGAAAAGGAATATAAAAAATATCCCAGCCAAGTTTGAAATAAAACCAATAAGCGCCAATGGCCGCCACTGTTGTGTAAAGAAAAATTTTGCGCTTCATTGAGAGTCCTCCGCCCTTTGGCCCGATTTTGAAAATGCCAAGCAAATCATCAATGAAACCCAAAATAGCGGAAAAAATTAAAACGCCAAGCGGCAGGAAAGTTTGGGAACGGCTTAAAAAATTGAGATGGCCAAAAATACCGTCAAAAAAAAGTGAAAGAAACCAAAAGCCAACGGCCAAGAATAAAGCGGTACCCCAAATTAAAATTCCGCCCATAGTGGGCGTGCCTTCTTTAACGCCATGAATTTTTGCGAAAATTGGCGCCCCTTCGGTTCTGATTTGCTTGCCTAATCGGTATTTAAATAAAAAATGAGTTAATAAAGGCGTAGCAAAAAATGCTACGAGAAATGATGTTGATGTTAAAATTAAAAGGCGTGTAACTTCTGGCATATTAATTCCAAATGTATGCTTCCTTAAGCCACTGAATTAATTTTTCCGATTCGCTAAAACGGTCCGACGATCCCAAAACAACAGTTATAATATTATTCCTAGTTAAAAGAATCAGGGAACCGCCGGCTTCATCAGTATAACCGGTTTTGCCGGCCACTACTTCATCCACCTTGCCCAAAAGTTCATTGGTGTTTTTAAGACGGTGCTCGGTTTTTCCGTCCGCGGAATAAACCACCATATTTTTTGTTTTTAAAATTTCAAACGCTTCAGGATACGTATTTATAAGATAGCTAAAAATTTTTTCAATATCAAGCGCCGAAGAATAATTCCCCGGTTCATCAAGACCGTCGGGATTGCTAAAATGAGTATTGGCAAGGCCCAATTCTTTGACTTTTTTATTCATCAGCGAAATAAAATCCGCTTTTTGTTTCGCGAGAGCAAAAGCGGCATCATTGGAAGAATCAATCAGCATTGTATTTAAAAGCGAACGGACTGTTATTAATTCCTCGGGCTTTAAATCCCCCATCGCCCCCTCTCTTCTGACAGCGCTAAGAGGAATTTTGATAACTTCATCCAAATTATAATTCTCCAAAACAATAATGGCGGTCATTAATTTTGTAAGCGAAGCAACGGACCTTTGCATTTCAACATTCTTGTTGTAATAAACCCTGCTGCCATCGGTTTTTATCGCTAAAGCCGCTTGGGCCTCAAGCTCTAAAAACGGCACCAACCAATTGCGTTTGGGCAAAGTGTTTTCAGAATCTTTAAAAACTACAAGAGTTGGCGGCACAAAATTTGTGAGCGCCGCCGGAGTTTTCGGCTGCCACTCTGGGGATTTTTCGGCTTTGAAAGCCGAAAAATCCCCTTTGTGAGAACCAAAAAACCAAATAAAAAAAGTAGCTAAAATTAGCAAAGATATTTTTAAATAAAAATTTTTATTTCCGTTCATTGTAATTTGGCAAATCCTCCAATTTATTAATACCCAAGTGTTTTAGAAAATCAAAGGTCACATTATAAATATAAGAGCGGCCGTCTCTCGGATTATTTTTTTTATCTATCAAGCCGCGAATTGCCAAGCTCTGCAAAATAAAACTGCAATTCACGCCGCGTAAATTTTCAATGGCGGCCCGGCTTACCGGCCCCTTATAAGCGACAATGGCAAGCGTTTCCAAAGCTGCTTGGGATAAATCCTCTTCAAAATCGCTTTTAATTAACTTCTCAATCGCCTCTTTTGACTCTGACGCGGCTACAAGCTGAACTTTATTATCCAAAAAAATCAATCGCAATCCCCTATTATTTTGCGTATAATCATTTGCCAATTCTTTCAGCGAATTCTCAATTTCTTCTTCGGAAATTTCTAAAATCTCGGCCATTTTTTTTTGACTCAAAGGATGGCCGGATGTAAACAATAAACTTTCTAAAATGTATTTTTTATCCATTATTAACACACTGTTTAATCTTGATATCGCCGAACAATTTATCCTGGGAAAGTTCTAGAATTCTAGAACGAAACAGCATCAATACCGCCAAAAAAGATAAAATAATGTCAATCTTAGTTTTAACTCCGTTTGAAATATCGGCAAAGGACGCTTCTACCGCCGTATTTATCCGGGTTTTTAATTCCTGTATTTTTTGATCAAGAGTGACAACTCTTTGAAGACTTTGCTCTTCCAATTTTTCAATTTGCGGCAGAGTTTTTAAAAATTCCTTGTAAATCTTGGCAAGATTATCCGGATAAATATTTTTCGGCGGATAAAAAACCGCCGGCAAATTAAAATACGATTCTCTTGAAAGATAAAGAGGTCGACCCTTAGCCCATTTCCCCAATTCGCGCCCCCAAATTTTAATCTGCTGATAGATTTTAAGCCGTTCTTCAAGCTCTTTAATGTCGTCTTCCTCTTCCCGGCTTAAAACTAAATTGGGCAAAAGCGAACGGGATTTAATTAAAATCAAGCGGCTGGCAATCACCAAAAAATCCGCCAAAATTCTTTGATAATCCGTTGACGATATTGATTCGGGCTTATTTAAAGCGTCTTCCTGTAATTTTTTAAAATATCCCAAAAATTGGTCAGTCGCTTGAGCCAATGAAATCTCATTAATCGCCATTTTTTTCTCTTCTATAAGAGAAAACAAAAGATCAAGCGGCCCCGAAAATTTTTCTAAATTAACTTTATATTCCATGTTTTATAAAAAACGATTCCATATTTGCTTTCAAAGCGGGTTATGAGCGCGAGCGGGCATGGTTTGCGAAGCAAGAACGAGCGCGAATCCCTGAGCGAGCACGCTGGGCGAGCGAGGAAAGCGTGAAAATAAATATGGGATTGTTAGTGTGTTTTATTATTTCTTTATATGTAATTCTTTAAGTTGCAACTCGCTGATTTCCGAAGGGGCGCCCATCAATAAATCCCTGTCGTCTCCTGTTTTGGGAAAGGCAATAACTTCGCGGATTGACGGCTCGTTCATTAAAATCATTAAAATGCGGTCAAGACCTAAAGCGATTCCGCCATGGGGCGGCGCGCCGTATTCAAATGCCCTAAGCATATGCCCAAACCGCGCTTCAATTTCCAGCGTTTTTAACCCTAAAATTTCAAATATTTTATTTTGCAATTCACGTTTATGGATTCTAATGCTCCCGCCGCCAATTTCATAACCATTTAAAACCAAATCATACGCTTTCGCTTTTATTGTCCCCAATTGTTCCATGTTCCATGTTTCATGTTGCGTGTTTTTTGGAGACGTGAATGGATGATGCGATGAAACCCATTTTTTTTCGGTTTCAGAATATTCCAGAAGTGGCATATTTACGACCCACGCAAACGCCAGTTCATCGGGATTGTTTTTATTTTCCCTCAAGTCCGGTTTGTCAGAATTATATTTTGCCATCACCTCATCATAATCTATTCTTGGAAATGGCTCTTTTGAAATCTTTTTTTCGGGAAAAATTTTTTTAACTAAATTAATCAACATTTCTTCAATTAAATTCATCACATCATCTTCTTCAACAAAACTCATTTCAATATCAAGCTGGGTGAATTCCGGCTGGCGGTCGCCACGGCTGTCTTCATCGCGGAAACACCGCGCAATTTGAAAATATCTTTCAAGGCCGGCAACCATCAAAAGCTGTTTAAACTGCTGGGGTGATTGGGGCAAAACATAAAACTTCCCCGGATGCTTGCGCGAAGGCACGACAAATTCCCGCGCTCCTTCGGGCGTGCCTTTTGTCAAATCCGGCGTTTCAATTTCTACAAATTTATTGTCTTTTAAATAATTATTTAAAAATCGCAAAACTTCGGAGCGTTTTTCTAAATTTTTCTGCATTTTGGGATCGCGCAAATCAAGATAGCGATATTCCATCCTTAATTCTTCGTTCACTTTGTTTTTCTGGCCAATTTCAAACGGTGGCGTCTTTGCCTCGTTTAAAATTTCAATATTTTCAGCTTCAAGCTCAATGTTGCCGGTTTCTAATTTCGGATTTTTTAATTTTTCCGGCCGCTCTTTTATAAGGCCTTCAATGCTAACAACCCATTCCGGCCTTAAAGTGTCAGCTGATTTCCACAAATCTTTATTGGCGCCGGAAAAAACAATCTGTAAAATGCCGCTCCGATCCCTTAAATCAATAAAAATAAGTTTGCCGTGGTCGCGGCGGACATTAACCCATCCGCTAACCTTCGCCTTCTCCCCTATTTTATTTATTGTCTCATTTACAAAAATCCGTTTCATATGTAATGATTAGTGACTATACTCATTTAAATTTAACAGAATTCTCATTTACCAGCAAGTTATTAATTTATATTTGTATAATATTTTAGCTATAGCATAATTATTATACATTTAAATCATTATAATAATCCATTAAAAAACAAATTACGGATTTTCAAACGATCGATAAAATATCCGTAATTCAAAAAACAACCCCGCCCCGCAACTTGGGACATAAAAATTAGTTATAAAAAATTAACGCAAAAACCGACGATCGTCAGAAAGTGCGTTAGTCTTTTTAAAGATTCTTTTTGATGTCTTCCCAGGTTATGCCGCTAATTAGTTCTATTTCTTTTACCAAATAATACAAAATTGCCTTGCAGTGGTCGCCCTTGCCGCCTGTTCTATTTATAACAAAACCAAGGCGCTGGAGCGCCTTGGTGAACTTTCTTCTTTTTATATCGCCTGGCAATTCACTAAGCGATGGCATATTCCCCTTGCCTTTCTCCAACTTTGCAAATGCTCGCTTCTTTAGAATACGAGCTTGGAATTTCAAAAAAAGTTAAAATAGCATCTTTAATATTTCTATCTAACTCTTTTTCGTCTTTTCCGGATGTAACAATGGATCCAAGTTTAAAATTATCACTAATAGCAATCAGCATTTCTTTTTCTTTTTTATATTGAAAATGTATACCCCCAAATAGCCGACAATATCGGTTTAATTCAAATAATCCCTGCGGTACTGTTTTACTGCCTATTAAGAGGAATTTAATGAGTTGATCTTTTGCTCTTTTAAATATAGACATAAATTTATATATCTTTATGGATTACTATAACACAAATAAATTCCAAAATACAAGACGACTATTTACCCCTTCAACTCCGCTTCTATAAACTCATCCAAGTTGCCGTCCATGACTTTTTCGATTTGGGATGTTTCGCAGTTGGTGCGATGGTCTTTGACCATTTGGTATGGATGAAAAACATACGAGCGGATTTGCGCGCCCCATTCGGCTGATTTGGTAATTTTCTTATTTTTCGCCAGTTCTTCTTCCTCTTTTTTTAATTGAAGCGCGTGAAGTTTTGACGCTAATAATTGCATTGCCTTTTCCCTATTTTGCTGCTGGGAACGCTCTGACTGAACCGCTACAGCGATTCCTGTCGGCAAATGCGTTACACGCACCGCCGTTTCCCTTTTGTTGACATTTTGGCCGCCGGCCCCTGAAGAGCGGAATAAATCAACTCTTAAATCCTCCGGTTTTATCTCAATGTCTTTCGCTTCTATTTCCGGCAAAACCTCCAGAGCGGCGAAAGAAGTATGGCGCAATTTTGTCGGCGAAAACGGCGAGATTCTAACCAAACGATGGACGCCTGCTTCATTTTTTAAATATCCGTAAGCGTAAGAACCTTTAACTTCCAAAGTCGCGCTTTTTATTCCTCCTTCCTCGCCCAAAGATTCGTGCAAAACCGCAACGTCCCAATCTTTGGATTCGCAATAGCGGTTATACATTCTAAAAAGCATACTCGCCCAATCCTGCGCGTCGCGGCCACCGACTCCAGCCGAAATTGTTAAAAGAGCGTTATTTTTATCATATTTTCCGGATAAAAATGTTTGAAGCTCTAGTTTATTGAATCTTGATTCCAGCGATTTAAATTTTTCTGCCGCGTCTTTTGAATCAGCAAGGTTGAACAAACTTTGAGCTTCGGTTTCTAAATCGCTCCAATTTTTAATTTCTTTTTCAAGGTCAGATATTTCTTTCTGGATTATTTTGGCTTTTTCTAGATCTTTCCAAAAATCGGGATTTTCGGTCTCCAATCTTAATTCATCAATTCTTTTCTTTTTTTCGGCGATGTCAAAGACGGTCCGCTAAAAAGCGGCTCCGGTTCAGCAATTCTTGAATTTTTTCTTTCAAATTTTCCCCAACCATAATGCTGAAATTTTATCATAAAAAAAATAACCCGGCAACAGTTATTAATAATCCCGCCCCTCAAGAGGGGCGGGATTATTTTTCAATCTGCTGTATCATTACTGCGTTGCGGCGTAAGCGTTCACCAGTCCCCAACCATAGAGAGTATCAAATCCGGTGGCACCGAGATCTTTCGCGGTTGCCTGGAGTTTTGTCTGAACTTCATCCGGATCCCATTTCCCATTGCAGTTCACGTCGTATACCGCAATACATGCGCCGCTGAGCGGATCAGGATCAACCGCGGTATCGGTCGGAGTATTCAGAACAAGCGCGGCAGAACCAGTAACATGCGGCGCGGCCATTGAAGTCCCGGAAAGAGTGGCATAACCCGTGCCTTTGTAGGTGGAATAAATATCCACGCCAGGAGCGGCTAAATCAACTTCCGGACCCCGGCTTGACCAAGAAGCAATGGTATCTGTGCTGTCAGTGGCCGAAACCGCAATTGTCTCAGGATAGGCAGCGGGATAAATTACAGTAGAACTACCATCAGCAGAACTACCGCTATTTCCCGCAGCTGCTACCACTACAATACCGGCATTTTTGGCGACAGTCACAGCGTCGTGAAATGACGTGATATTCGAAGTCGTACCCAAACTCATATTTACCACCTGCATATTGTTGGCAATTGCCCATTGAATTCCCTCAATCACATCTGATAGATATCCTGAACCGTTTCTATCCAACACCTTAATGGCATAAAGATCTGCCGCCGGACCTACACCAATCACTCCAATCGTATTATCAAGGCCGGCAACAATTCCAGCTACATGCGAACCATGACCATTATCATCATTCCAACTTTTGCGTGAGTTGATGGTATTGACACCGCCTTTTATATTGTCTAAAAGGTCAGGGTGTGTATTGGAAATACCCGTGTCAATAATACCAACTTTAATCGGGTCAGCGGTGTTGAGTGACCAGACAAGTTCTGCATCAATTCGGTCGACTCCCCAAGGTAAAACTTGAGCTGGCTGAATTGGAGTAGGCTTAGCAGATTTAGCCGAAATACCGCCCTTTATTAAAGCCTCCACCATCACATCATCATCAATTCTTAAAACATTCGGATGGCGTGCTAAGGCTTTTTCGGCCTTACTTGTTAAACGCACCGCTTTAGCGTTAACTAAACCGAGGTCTTTAATTTTTTCACCGCCGAATTCTTTGATTAAGGCCTCTTTTACCGGTTCGTTAATGCCGGATTTAAAAACAATAATCTTTCTTGCCATCGGCTCCTCGGATTTTGCCTGAGAAACCAAAACTACGCCAACTAAACCAAAAACTACTCCTATCGTTACTATAGTAGCTAATAAAATATTAAATTTCTTTTTCATTTTTTATTTTTGATTAAATTTTAATTTTTTCGACCTTTCGCCTTACCGAATCAAGAAATTTATTTTCGTCTTCCCGGCTTTGTTGAAGGAGCGCTGAAATAATTGAGCAATCCTTGATAAAGGGCATCGGCTTCCTGATTGACTCTCTTCCCAATAAGAACAGATTTACTATCACAAACTTGGGTTGATGTTCCGTTTAGATATTGTTGAGCCTCCCAGTTATTGGTGATGTAATAAGCTTCAGTTAAAGCAGAAACCAAATGGCCGTAAACCGTCATTCCGTAACCGCCGTGGTCTAAGCCCTCATTATTTCCAGTGAGTGGCGCTAAGGCCTCAAGTAAAGCATTGGCTAACGGTATGTCTTGTTTCTCATTATAGATTACCATTGTTCCATCGTAATTAGGGTCAGTTGAACCGTTGTGATGAACTGAAATTAAAGCATCGCATTTCCTGCCGTATAAACTCTTGCACTCCTCTATTGCCATATCAACTCTACTTTTTCGACTAGAAATGGTCTCATCGCATTTTCGAGTTAGAACAACTTGGTTATCGGGCTGACCATCTGAGTTATTGTCTGCCTCTAATTTTGTTTTTAATGCATAAACCACTGCTAAATTAACATCCTTTTCATAAATCGTGGTACTTGTACCAGAGTTTGCCGGATATTGTGCTCCTACTTCATCTCCGCCATGACCAGCATCTAAAGCAATAAGTTTACCTTGAAGAGGATTTACTGCTTGAGCATAAATTGCTCCACTCAAAATTAAGCCAACCAAAGCCAAAGAGCCTAAAATCACCAATCCAATTTTTATCTTTCTCATATTTTAATTAAAAATTAAATTTTAAATGATTGACCTTTTTATTAAAATTTATTATCTATGTTCAGTTTAATACCGAAGGAATGGACTGTCAATGTTTTGGAGCATATTTACGACTGCGCTCGAACCTACTTTATCAAAAACGGTTGTCCTTTTTCGGCCGTTTTTGATAAAGTGGGTACGAGTGAAATCATATAAATGTTCCACAAACCGGGAGATTTGGGTATTAACAAAAATTCATTTTGACATAAAAAATGAAAGTGTGGTAAGATGAAAAATTCCAATAGTCCTTTTAAAACTAAAAATTAGAAAGGAGTGAAAAGATGGATAAGAAGAAATTTGAAGAGCTTTTTAAACGATATGAAGAAAACCCGATTTTAACTTCAGAAGACTGGCCCTATAAGGCGGCATCAGTTTTTAATCCTGGCGCAATAAAATTTAATGATGAGATATTGCTTCTGGTGAGAGTTGAAGATGGACAAGGGTATTCCCATTTGACAATTGCTAAAAGTAAAGATGGAAAAACAAATTGGCAGATAAATTCCGAGCCGACATTAGCAGCAGAACCAAATTTTGGCGAAGCTATATTTGGATTAGAGGATCCGAGGATTATTTGGTTGGAAGAACGGCAAGAATATATAATTACCTGCGTTTCTTTCTTTAAAGGGATAACTGGAGAACCTCCTGGCATTTCTCTGATAGCAACTAAAGATTTTTCTAATTTCGAACGTTTGGGGCACCAGCTGATACCTCCGAATAAAGACGCTTCCTTGTTTCCTAAAACTATTAGAGGCTATTACGCCCTTATAAACAGACCCATTGTTGAAGGTAGGACTGATATTTGGGTTTCTTTCTCCAAAGACCTGAATTTTTGGGGGAAAGACAGAGCGTTAATTCTTGCCGGACATAGAACTTGGGATAGTAATAGAGTAGGATTAGGACCTCCGCCGATTGAAACCTCAGAGGGATGGTTAATTATCTACCATGGAGCAAGAGATACACCATCTGGTACTATTTACCGAGTTGGCCTGGTTTTATTGGATTTAGAAACCCTTGAGGTGATTCGCCGGAGCAGAGATTGGGTCTTTGGTCCGAAAGAAAGTTACGAAAGAGTGGGTGATGTTGACGATGTTATTTTTCCTTGCGGCGCTGTTGTTGATGAAAAAACAAATGAACTTTTAGTTTATTATGGAGCCGCGGATTCAGTGGTAGCGCTAGCTATTGCTAATTTTGATAATATTCTTGAGTATCTAAAAAAATGTACAGGTACAGAATAAATCATAAGGCCCCGTTTTGACGGGGCTTTTCTTTTTGAGAAAACTTGGAGAATGAGTTAAAATAGATAAAAAGCCAGTTTGCCGCCTTAGCTCAGTGGCAGAGCAACTGTTTCGTAAACAGTAGGTCCTCGGTTCGATCCCGAGAGGCGGCTCCACGATTTGACTTTCGGACAGAACACCGACTTTTTGGTGGGCGGCACTTCGCGCCGCCCGCGAAATGGCTTCCAAAAAGTCAAAAAGTTTTATCGTGGAGCGGGATGCGAGAATCGAACTCGCGCCTCAACCTTGGGAAGGTTACGTACTACCATTATACTAATCCCGCGGAAAAAAATAATACCACCATTGTTTGTAATTTGGCAGATTTTCAATATTTTCGGCTCCTTGTGAATTCATCTTGCCACTCTCGCCGGTTGAAGTCGCAGTTGGCAAAATAATAACAACGTTCTCGCCTTCTTTTTTAAGATTTAACCTTACCCGCGCCTCATTTTCAAGATTAGATTCATTCTTGTAATAATCTAATAAATT
>Ga0210023_1003147_pt1 | contig 10512 bp, 9 predicted proteins | sample CryGeymeta201524_FD_183987 | JGI IMG/M metagenome (GOLD analysis project Ga0210023, IMG submission 183987) | Groundwater microbial communities from Crystal Geyser aquifers in Utah, USA - Crystal Geyser metaG 2015-24 (SPAdes) (version 2) | ecosystem: Environmental > Aquatic > Deep subsurface >... | reverse complement strand
AGTTCATTTGCTGGAAGCTGGCCGTGCGCCTGATCGGTGATGGATTTTCGGCTTCCAGCGCGCTGGTACAGCAAGCCGCGAACCTGTTCCAGGACCAATGGCAGGCGGCCAATCAGCTGGAGCAGGTCTACAGGATGCTGCTGAATTCGAACGAGTTCCTGACGACCTGGGGCGACAAAGCCAAGCGGCCGACCGAGATCATTATCGCTGCGCTTCGGGGTTCAGGCGCGGATTTCACCTTCGAATTCGCCTCCAGCGCCGATGATGCCAGCACCTTCGGCTATCTGACCGACATCAGCCGGGCCGGTCAGGCACCGTTCGACTACGAGCCACCGACCGGCTTTCCGGAAGATCGTGCGATCTGGCAGGGAACCGGGCCGCTGGTCATGGCATGGCGAGCGGTAACGCGGATGCTGCGTGACACCGACGCCTCGTTCGGTGATCAGTTCGCCAATGTCGCCGCAATCACCAACCAGTCGGGGATCACGCTGACTCCCAATGCGATCGTCGATTTCTGGGTCCAGCGCATCCTCGGCCAGAGCTTTCAGCTCGATAGCGCCAAGCGCGCCGTCATGCTCGAGTTCCTGCAGGTTCACGGTCAGGCCGCCGGTCCGGATGCACCGCTCGGTGTCAATACCGCCGATACCTCGGTCAATAGCGCCTATCAGCGCGTGATTCGGGGCGTGGTGTTGCAGCTGGTGTTGCTGCCCGATGTAATGGTGCGATAGGAGCCGCCGACGATGATGAGCCTTTCAAGACGCAGTTTCCTCGGCAGTGCAGCCGCCGGTAGCCTGGCGACCGTTCTGCCGCGACTCGGCTTCGGCATGAGCCGGGGCAGCTTCAATGACGAGATTCTGATCTACATTTTCCTGCGCGGCGGCATTGATGGGCTGAGTATCTACGCGCCCGGCAACGGCCATCCCGATCGGGGCTTCTACGAGTCGCTCAGGCCGAGCACCAGCGTGCGCCTGCCGGTCAGCGGTGCCAATGCAATGGTGTCGCTGACCGATGGTTTCGGGCTGAACCGGGCGGCTGCGCCGCTGCTCGACCTGTGGAGCGAGGGTGATCTGGCGATCGTCCATGCCACGGGTCTGCCGATCGTCAATCGAAGCCACTTCGAGGCCGAGCGCATGATCGAGCTCGGCACTCCGGGGGCCGTGGTCGGTGTCAATGACAACGGCCAGATCCCCGGGACTCGACTGACGCCCGAAGGCTGGTTGACTCGACATCTGGCCAGCGCCGACAACTTGCCGCCGCAGATGCTGATGCCTGTGGTGGTGACCGAGACCCAGGTCACCTTTTCGCTGTTGCGTGAGCCCACGGCAGTGACGCTGCGCTTTCCGAACCAGTTCGACCTCAGTGAGACCAATCTCGAGGAGCAGGTCGAGCAGGCAATGGAGCAGATCTACGCACTGGATGGATCGTCGGCCGGCACGGCGGGCGAGCAGGCGCTGATCGCGATGAACCAGCTGGAGCCCATTTTCGGCGCTCTGAGCAATCTCGACTACAACACCAGCGTGCTCAACAACCTCTATCCGGTACGCGCCAACGGCCAGCTCGAGACATTCAGCGACAAGTTGATCACGCTGTCGCGTCTGATCAAGGCTGGGGTCGATCTGCGCATCGCCCAGGTCGATTTCGGTGGTTGGGACGATCATGTCGATCAGGGTTCGCTGCCCAATGGCGTGAACAATTCATCCGGCAATTTCTACCTGCGACTGGATATTGTCGCGCGCGCACTGCATGCATTCTGGACCGACATGGCCGGACAGGCGGACGATCCGACCGACCGGCGCAACAAGATCACCGTTGTGCTGCACAGCGAGTTCGGCCGGAGGGCGTTCACCAACAACGACAATGGTACGGATCACGGCTCCGGCAACCCCATGATCCTGCTTGGTGGCAACGTCAACGGCGGACAGTTCCACGGCCAGTGGCCGGGGATGTCGTCGAGCCAGCTGTTTCAGAACGCCGATCTGCGGACCACAACCGACTTTCGCCGGGTGCTTTCCGAGGTACTGATCCGGCGCCAGGGCAACAATCGGCTGGGTACGGTGTTCCCGTTCTACTACAATCACCAGCCGCTGGGCGTGGTCCGGGGGATCGACCAGATGCCGGACTATGGTCCGGATGATCTGATCGCAGGCGACGGCTTCGAGTAGTCTGGCAGCGTCCCCTTACTGTGTGTTCGATCCTGCGGCGAGCGAGTGATCGGCTGTTCGACCCGCCGGCCGCGCCGCGTTGCCGGCCGGGGTCGCTGCGGACGCCGTCGCAGCCGCGCAACCCTCCCGTGCGGCGCCGAGCAGAAAGCTTCGAAGGTCGCGTTGGTCGACGCTGCCGTCGCCGTTGAAGTCGGCATCGGCGCGGTCGCTGCCCAGCGCCCCCTGAAACACCAGAAGGTCATCGTTGTCGATCCGGCCGTCGCGGCTGAGGTCGTGGCGACAGTCGGGGTCGGGTACCGGGTCGAGAAGGAAGGCAACGGCTGAAATCTGAGCCCCGCCGGGCGGCGTCCGAACCGCGACTCCGACGATCTGGCCCACATCGTTGATGCCCAGCGGCAGCCGGATATCCCATTCACCCTGTGGGTCGAGGATCAAATCGTTGAGCGCGATCTTGCTGCCGTCGGCATAGCGCACCCAGCCGCGTACAGGAACGCCCGGCACCGAAATACTGGCGTCCCAGCCGACGATCACGTCGAGGTTGTTGATGTCCTCGGCCGTGCCCTGGTCGCGACCCGGGTCGTCCAGAAAGGCGATGATTTCAGGCACGCCGTTGCGCCAGATCGTCGGTGCGATTCGGCCGGCCTGGTCACTGACCTGGCCGACCGCGACCGAGAAGTCGTTGAGAGCTCGGGCCACGCCCGTCCCGTCAGCACGGAAACCGGCCAGTTCCGTGATCGCGCCGTCAGCCGACCACAGCACCGGCACGAAGCGGCCCTGGGCATTGGTTGAGCGACCGACGATCTCGCCGTGGACATTGATCTCCTCGACTTCCGAGCCGGGCTGTAGCGGTGCTGGTGGGGTGGCCAGGTGCGGCAGTGCGGTCGAGCCGCCGTCCAGCGTCCAGCGAAACGATTGGCGTCCAAGGCGGCCTGCCACCTCACCGTTTCGATTGATCCCGGTCGCCACGCCCTGACCGGTCGCCGAGGGGTCGGGCGCGATGTCGATCATGCCGAGGTCTTCGGACCAGAAGAATGGCCGGCTGACGAACTGGTTCGGCAGCGTCGGGTGGGGAGCGGAGGCCGCGCCGACGATCTCGCTGCTGTCGTTGATGCCGACGGCGACGGAGCCGAGGTTGGTGTCGTTGAGCGAGCCGAGGTTGAGCATCACACCTTCGCGCCAGCGATAGGCGTTGGTCGAGATCAGGTCGCCGGCGACGATGTCGGCCTGACCGACGGCCTCACCGGAATTGTTGATGCTGAAGGCATTGCCCAATGTTCCGCCCAGGGTGCCGAGATCGGTGACCTGATAGCGAATGTCCTGCGCCTCGGCACTGCCCGGTAGTGCGGTGATGACTACGCTGGCGGCAATCAAGCTCGCGATGACGGCGGGTGCAGGCTGCATGGTCGGGTCTCCGGAAAGATTCACTTTGGATGTGCGGGCCGCGTCAGTGCCGCCCGCAGCATCGTCGCCGCTTTGGCAGGCCGGGTCAAGGCCGGTCTGGTATTGGGCATCGAGTCCCACGGCTCTTCGGGCTCGCTGCAGAAGAAATCCTGTTCGACCGCGCTTCCATCCGCGATGGCTGCAGCGGCGGACCGGCGCATGACATTCGTCACCCCGAATCGGTGAGCTGCTGCACTGGTGCCGGACCGGCTGGTTCCGGATACTGCGGCCCATGCCGAGGCCGGAGAATCCGAATGAACAAGCAGACCATTGCCGTCATTGAAGACCTTGAACATCGCTATCGCGACCAGCAGGCGCTGGCCGGGATCCGGCTTGAGTTCGGTCGCGGCCTGGTAACCGCGCTGCTGGGTCCGAACGGTGCCGGCAAGACCACCTTGATTCACCTGCTGCTGGGATTGATTCCGGTACAGCGCGGCAGGATCGGTCTGTTCGGGGACCAGCGCCCGGGTTCGGATCGGGCGCGGGCCCGGATCGGAGTGATGCTGCAACGCAGCGGGGTCCAGGATAACCTGACCGTGGCCGAACTGATCGACCTGTTCGGCAGTTTCCATGTTGTTTGCGAGAGCACCGCTGAGCTGGTTGCCGAGGCTGGCCTCGAGGGTCTCGAAGCGCGCCGCTTTGGCCGACTTTCGGGGGGTCAACAGCAGCGTGTGCTGTTCGCGCTGGCCTGCGTCGGCCGGCCGGACTGGCTGATCCTCGACGAACCGACCAGCGGTCTCGATCCGGTAGCGCGGCGCGCGCTTTGGGCGGCGATCGGGGCGCGTCGTGCCGCAGGCACATCGATCCTGTTGTGCACCCATTACCTTGACGAAGCGCAGCAGCTGGCTGATCGGGTCGTGGTGTTGAACTGCGGTCGGGTGCTGGCCGACGGCGCGCCCGATGCGATCCGCCGACAGGTCGCGCGCGACCGGATCCGGGTGCGCACGGTGTTGAGCGCCGATGCACTGGCGGCCCTGCCGGCGGTCGAGCAGGTCGGCGTCATCGACAGCGGCCATGAATTGATGTCCAGCAATGCCACGGCCAGCGTGCGCGCTTTGCTGGCGGCCGACCCAACGGCCGATCGACTGGAAGTGGCCCCGACCGATCTCGAGACCGCCTTCCTTCACCTGACGGAGAACGCCGCATGAACCCTGTCAGCGCACCAACTTGGGCACCGACTTTGTATCTGGTTCAGGCGCAGTGGCTGAACCTGGTCCGGACCCCGGCCTACACCCTGCCGACGCTGCTGTTTCCAGTGATGTTCTACGGTTTTTTTGGCCTGTTGATGATCCCGGGCGGTGCCAGGCCGCTGCTCGGCAGTTTCGCGACCTTCGGCGTAATGGGGGCGGCGTTGTTTGCGCTGGGCGTCGGCATCGCGACCGAACGCGCCCAGGGCTGGCTGAAGCTGCTGCGAGCATCACCCGCGCCGGTTGCGGCGGTAATTCTGGGCAAGGCTGCTGTTGCGGTGCTATTCGGGCTGGTCATCGTGGTGGTGATGTCGGCGATGGCCGCGGTGTTCGGCGAGCTTCGGCTGTATACCGGCCAATGGCTGGGTTTTGCCGCCGTAATGGCGCTCGGCAGCCTGACCTTCTGCCTGATGGGTCTGGCCTTCGGCCTGTGGCTGTCGCCGAATGCAGCGCCTGCGGTGCTCAACCTGATTTACCTGCCGCTGGGCTTTTTGTCCGGCTTGTGGATTCCGGCCCAGCAGTTTCCCGGCTGGCTGCAGGAGCTGGCCCAGTGGCTGCCGCCGTATCACATGGCCGCGCTGGCGCACGCTGTGCTGGGTGTGCGCGAGGCCGAGATTGGAATTTCGCTGCTGCACCTGGGCGTGTTTTCCATGATCTGCCTGCTGTTCGCGATCGCCGGCTGGCGCCGGCTCGACGGCGTGCGCTGAAATTCCTGGAGGAAATCTGCAATGAAACCCATTCACACCATGGGCCTGGTCGTGGCCGCATTGCTGGGGGTGCTGCTGTTGTTGCCCTCACCCGAGACCCCGCCGCGCAATACCGCGGGCGACTCGGCGCCAGTCTCTGCAATCGTCAACGCGCGCCTGTTCGACGGCGATGAGGTCATCGAGGATGCGACGATCCTGATCGAGCAGGGGCGGATCCGCGCTGCCGGCCCGGGTGTCGAGGTGCCGGCCGGCGTCGTGCCGCTCGACGCGGCCGGCAAGACCGTGCTGCCCGGCCTGATCGACGCCCATGTCCATGCCTACGGCGCGGCGCGGACCGAGGCACTGCGCTTCGGCGTGACGACGCTGCTGGACATGTTCCGGGCGCCGTTCGATTTCGACGTGATCCGCGAAGAGCGCGATTCACCGGCGGCCACCGATCGGGCCGATCTGTACTCGGCCGGCTTTCTGGCCACCGCGCCCGGCGGTCACGGCACCCAGTACGGTCTGGCGGTACCGACCCTGACCGGCCCGGATCAGGCCGCCGACTGGGTCGCGGCGCGCAAGTCCGAGGGCTCGAACTGGATCAAGATCGTGATCGAACCTGGCTGGGGATCGCAGCGGCTGCCGACGCTGGATGCCGCAACGGTCGCGGCGCTGGTCGAGGCGGCCCATGCCGAAGGCCTGATGGCCGTGGCGCACGTCTCGCGGCTTGCCGATGCGCGGATGGCGGTGGCGGCCGGCGTCGATGGCCTGGTGCATCTGTTCGGCGATGAAGCGATCGATCCGCCGCTGCTGGATGCGATGCGCGCCGGCCAGGTGTTCGTGGTGCCGACGCTGGCGGTGATGGCCTCGATCTACGGCGGCAGTCCGCCGGACGCGCTGGCCGAGCATCCGGTGCTGGCGCCGCGGCTGGGCGCGCTGCAGAAACAGAGCCTGGCGCAGCGCTTTCCCGGCGCCGGTGGCGACCGCCAGGCCTGGCAACGTGTGCTGGGCAACGTCGAGAAGCTACGTGCGGCGGGTATCCCGCTGCTGGCCGGCAGCGATGCCCCCAATCCCGGCACGGCGCAGGGCATCAGCTTGCACCGCGAGCTGCGCCTGCTGATCGAGGCCGGCCTGGACCCACTGGACGCATTACGAGCGGCAACCGGGGCTGCCGCGGAGGTTTTCGGCCTGGATGGCCGGGGTTGCCTGCGGCCGGGCTGTCGCGCCGATCTGTTGATCGTCGATGGCGACCCGATCCGCGACATCGAAGCGCTGGCGAGGCTCGATGCCGTATGGAAGAACGGCGTGCCGGTCGCCACCGATGCGCCGCCCGCCCCGACCGATTCCTCGACCTCGGCGCCCTTGGCCGGCGCAGGACCGCTGGATCTGCTGGGTCAGCCCGAGCGCTGGGTCGCCTCGGCCGATTCCTACATGGGCGGCAACTCTGCATCGACGCTGGCGTCGGCTGATGTCTCCGGCGTGAGCGTGCAGGCCACGCTCGCCGCCGGCGCACCGTTCCCGTATGCTGGAGCCATGTGGTTTGCCAGCGAGACCCCGATGCAGCCGGTCGATCATTCACAGCACCGTGGCCTGGTCGTCGATGTCGAGATGCTCGGCGACGTCGAAGCGGGGCTGCAGCTGATGCTGTTCAGCGGTGAAAGCCAGCAGGCGATCCCGGCCCGGGTCGAGCTGGCCGCGAACGGAGTCGTCGAAGTCGCGCTGGACGCGGTGCCCGGCCTGGATCCGTCGCTGCTGCGCGCGGTCGGTGTGTTCGTCTCCGGCACGCCCGGCGAGCATGCGTTCCGCATCCGCGAGCTTCGGCTGGAATGATGGGCGCGGCCATCAAGCGTCTGCATCACTGGCTGGTGCCGGAAGATTCGGGCCAGGATTGGTCGGTCTACCTGTGGCTGATCTACCTGCAGTTCTTTTTGCTTGAGTGGTGGTTCCGTCCGGTATCAATGCTGGAACTGAGCCTGGCCGCGCTGACCGTGGCCGCGTTCCTGGTGCTGTACTTCTCGACCTGGCGGACGCGCGGCCGGCGCGCCCTGCTGCAGTTGAGCCTGATCGCCGCGCTGGGCCTGGCATGGACGCCGTTCAACGCCGGTGCCAGCGTGTTCATGATCTACGCGGCCGCGTTCGCCTGCCGGGTCGGACCGCCGCGCCTTGCCCTCATCGTCGTGCTTTGCATCGCGCTCGTGGTCAGCCTGGTGGCCTGGTTCTGGCAGCCGCTGCTCCAGTACTGGATTCCCGGTGCCTTGATCAGCCTGATCATTGGTGTGGCCAATATCTGGCAGACCGAGCGCGAGCGCCAGAACGCGCAGCTGCGCTTGAGCCAGGCCGAAGTGCAACGTCTGGCGCGGGTCGCCGAGCGCGAGCGCATCGCGCGTGATCTGCATGACCTGCTCGGGCATACACTTTCGCTGATCACGGTCAAGAGCGAACTGGCCGGGCGACTGATCGAGCGCGATCCGGCGCGGGCGCGTGACGAGATTGTCGAGGTCGAGGCCACCGCGCGCAAGGCCCTGTCCGAAGTGCGAACGGCGATCAGCGGCATGCATGAGCAGAGTCTGGACGAGGCGCTGGCGCATGCCGAGTTGAGCCTGCGCGCGGCCGATGTCGTGACCCAGATCGAGCGTGCCGCCGACTGCGAACCGCCGCCGCGGGTCGGCGCCATGCTGGCGCTGGTGCTGCGCGAAGCGGTTACCAATATCCTGCGCCATGCGCAGGCGAGGCACTGCCGGATCACGCTGAGCTGCGCGTCCGGTCGGATTTGCCTCGACATCGTCGACGACGGCCGCGGCGGCATTCGCGCCGACGGCAACGGGGTGGTTGGCATGCGCGCCCGGGTCGAATCGCTGGGCGGCGACCTGTCGCTGGGCGGCGCGCCCGGGGGTCATCTTTCGATCCGCGTGCCGCTTGAAGGCGCCGAGTCATGATCCGGATCGTGTTGGCGGAGGACCAGACCCTGCTGCTGGGCGCGCTCGGGTCGCTGCTCGATCTGGAGGACGACTTCGAGGTGGTCGGCCGGGCCGGCGACGGTGACCAGGCGCGTTCACTGATCGATGATCAGCGGCCCGACCTGGTGATCAGCGATATCGAAATGCCGGGGCTGACCGGGCTGGAGCTTGCCGACTGGCTGCGCCGGACGCATCCCGGAATCAAGATGCTGATCCTGACCACCTTTGCCCGGCCGGGCTACCTGCGCCGCGCGCTGGAGGCCGGTGTCGCCGGCTACCTGCTCAAGGACACGCCGGCCGAACAGCTGGCCGGTGCGGTGCGCCGGATCCTGCGCGGCGAGCGGGTCATCGACCCGGACCTGGCATTGACGGCCTTCGACGCCAGCGATCCGCTGACGACGCGCGAACGCCAGGTGCTGCGGCTGGCCGGCGAGGGCTGTTCCAACGCCGAGATCGGCAAGCGCCTGCACCTGGCCGAGGGCACGGTGCGCAACTACCTGTCCGAGGCGATCGGCAAGCTCGGCGCCGAGAATCGCGTCGAGGCGCATCGCATCGCGCGCGATCAGGGTTGGTTGTAGTGTCGGAACGGGCCGCTTGACGCACTCCCGATTACTATATAAACTCTTATATACCTACCGGGAGACCACGCATGGACACGCTTCACGAAACCAATCGCTGGCTGCACATCACGTTCGGCTTCGTCGGCCTTGCGGCCTTCTGGGTACCGCTGTTCGCCGCCAAGGGCGGGCCGCTGCATCGTGCCGCTGGACGGGTGTTCCGCTATTCGGCGATGGTCACGCTCGGCGCCGCTGGCTTGGCCGTGGTGTTGCCTTCGATTCGGGCCATGATCACCGGGGTCAGCGTTTCGGACAATCCCGAGGGCTGGTCCTTCGTGGTGTTCCTCGGCTACCTGGCGCTGGTTACCGGCGGCATTCTCAGCCATGGCTTCGGCGTGCTGCGCGAAAAGCGCGACCTGACGGCGCTGAATACCTGGTATCGCCGAGCGACCGCCTGGAGCATGATCGCGGCCAGTCTTTTCATCGTCGGCTGGGCGCTGTACTGGCGGCCCGACAACGCCATCCTGTTGTATGCGCTGTCGCCGATCGGGATCGGCAACGGTCTTGGCATCCTGGCCGTGATCGGTGGTCGCCGGTCCGAACCCGGGCAGTGGAAGCTGGAGCATCTCAACGCGCTGCTTGGCTGCGGCGTGGCCTTCCATACGGCATTCGCGGTGTTCGGCATGAACCGGATCCTGCCGCTGGATCTGCCCGGGACCTGGCAGGTGCTGCCGTGGGTCCTGCCGGCGGCGATCGGGCTTCCGGCCGCGGCCTTGATGACCCGCTACTACCGACGCCAGCTCCAGGCGCGGGCTCAGCCGCAAGCTGCATGAGCCTGCAAAGCATCCTGCTCGGCATGCTGGTGCAGCCGGCCAGCGGCTACGACCTGAAGCAGGCCTTCGAGCAGCAGCAGGCGCATTATTGGTCGGCCAACCTGGCCCAGATCTACCCGACGCTGAAGCGGATGGAGGCTGAAGGTCTGCTGAACAGCGAGGAACAGCTGTCGGACAAGGGCCCGCCGCGCAAGGTCTATCGCCGCACCGGGCTTGGGCGCGCAGCGCTGGTCGACTGGCTGCAGGGCGGGCCGGAAGTGCATACGGACCGACTGAGCTGGCTGGCCCAGGTGGGTTTTCTGGCCGAACTCGAGCCGGCGGGGCAGGTCGAGTTTCTGGAGCAGCTGCGCGCCGAGTTCCAGCGCCATCGGCAGGAGCTGGCAGGCATCGAGGCCCACTGGCGCGAGCAGGATCCTCGATTTCCCGATGCCCTCGAGCCACCCGATCGTTTCGCCTGGTTCACCTTGCGGCTCGGGCTGAAGAAGTACGCAACCATCGTTGAATGGTGCGATGAATGTCTGTGCACGCTGGGTTCGACCCCGGCAGTAGCGGTCGAACTCGCCGGAGCCGATGCATGAACACGACGACCGAATCCGATTTCCCTGCGTCACGCGGTCACGGCATGACCCGTCTCGAGGTGTTTACCGATGCGGCCTTTGCCTTCGCCGCGGCCATGCTGGCGATCTC
>Ga0210023_1003144_pt1 | contig 10520 bp, 10 predicted proteins | sample CryGeymeta201524_FD_183987 | JGI IMG/M metagenome (GOLD analysis project Ga0210023, IMG submission 183987) | Groundwater microbial communities from Crystal Geyser aquifers in Utah, USA - Crystal Geyser metaG 2015-24 (SPAdes) (version 2) | ecosystem: Environmental > Aquatic > Deep subsurface >... | reverse complement strand
GATTTTGCCTTTCTGGTTAGACCTGAGACTGCGACTCCGACGTTAAAGCCAGAGTATTTGCCGAAAGAAGTGACCCTTCGTACGTTCTGTGACCAAGTCGCCAAGTTATTAAGTTGCGGTTGGAGGGAGAAGGACAGGCTAATTCTTTTTGAGCCTAACCACTCTCCGGGATTGATATCCAAGGAATCTGTCAGTGTTGCTCGAGATATTGTCACTCTCCAAACGGAGGGGCTCAAATTCGCGAGTTCCTTTGACGAGCAGCAACGTAAGGTCATGGCCGCGCACCAAGGCTATTTGCGTTATAAGGATCTTACTGATGAACAACAGTCAATGCTGAGCCACTTTGACAGCAAGTCAGGAGTTGTTTCATCCTTCAAAGATTTGTATGGTGATACTTTCGACGCAGGCAAGCTTCGAATTGGTGTTTTTGTCACGGACTCAATTCGCATCCGAAAGGGTGACGACAAATGGGGAGGATGGATGGGCTATTTCGACCATTCTTACAAAGGACCACTTTGGGAGAACAAGAGAGGGAGTGAATAGTATGTGGTCAGCGACGAAATCGTTGAGACTTACTGCCGCAGGCACAACCTCGGCAATCCTCCTGCTTTTCTTTTGGCATCACTACACGCCCGCGGATAGTGTTTCCATTGAAAAACAGACTACGACTCCTCCTTCAATAGCGGTATTCTCCGGTGACAGCATCGCCACACTCTCGGAAATCGTGCCGCTACTGAATGGAGCAACTGCCCCAAAGGTGCTTGTCAACAGAGAGTTCCGTGAATGGAAAATATTTTGCACAAAGGCAGAATTCCGAGCAAAAGAGCTGGAAAACTTGCTTCCCGCCGTTACTGGATTAACTTTCCGACGGATCGGTAATGTGAAATTTCTCGCGATCAATGAAGCTGGTTTATCTCACTTGGGGCAGGACGAGAAACTCAGACTTGCGGGCGAAAACGAACTGTTGTTGGAGAGAGACAAGACAGCATCCAGAGTTGTGCAAGCTTTTGATAGAGTTCCATACCCTCCGCTGTCTCCTCTTCCCGAAGATTGGTTCACCGCTTCTTCCGTGCTTTCTGCCGACAAGATGAGTATCAAAGAACGATCATTTTTGAAATCCTATGTTAGCCGCGAACCGTTTTCAGGTGGTGAGTGTGACGATATGAGGCTGGATGTTGCTGATTTTTCTTTCCGGCGCACGATCTGGCTTCAGTTAGGGTATGAATCGGGTAGCTACTTGTGGCAGTTGTATTGAAAAATGTGAGAGCCTTGCATAAATCCGCCGTGTAAATTTTCGGAGTGACTCGCCACACCCCGACATAATCGAGAGTATCCCGAGGGATAGCCCCGATTATGTCGGGGGAGGCGAGTCCGATACAAGATAGCACAATCGCAGCCTGCGTCAAAGTAGCAAAGCAGCAAGAGTTGGTTTGGGGAGGGGAGGAAGGAATCGAAAGCCCCTTGAACGAGATGGTCTCGCGGCCGGAACCCTCGAAGCCATTGAGAAAGATATGGGTGCGGAAGCTCTGGGGGATGAAGCCTCCATCCGTCTTGCCGAAACCACAGCAAACAGCCCTGGCTACTACCTCGCCAATGTGAAACGGGGCGTCGCAGCGTATCAGGAATACATCAAGCGTTATCCGGAGGGCAAGTCGGCGCAGAAGGCGCATCTGGAGATCATCAGCCTTGCGGGAATGCTGGCGCGCAATCACGAACCGTATGCGCGGCGATATGCTGTCCTCGCGGCAACCACCGCGCAAACGATGCTCGCCGCCGCGTCCCCGCGGACGGGCTATGGGCCCGCCGCCGCGGCCGCCTATCAGGTCGGCGAAATCTACGCCCGCGCCGGCGACGCGACAGAAGCCAGACGGTGGTATGAGGAGGTGGTGAGACGGGCACCTGACAGTGAACTGGGAAAGCGTGTGGGTGAAAGAATAAAATGAGAGACGGAAGGAGGGTAACTGATGTTTAGCACCTTGAAGAATGCGTCGGGCATACGGAGACCGTGGCAAGCCATCGTGTTCTCGATGATATGGCTCGGAGCTCTGCCTGCTTTGGTTTGCATGGCTGAATGTCCGGAGGGCGATTGTGGACACTGGTACTCAAGTTCCTACACTCCGGGAACGATTTCGCAGGCTGGATGCAATACAGTTTACGAACCCATTTACGTTGCATCTGATGGGAGCGAAACGTGCAAGTACTACGATCCGTGCCAGGGATGCACCAGACCTGATGAAACACGCACCTTGTCGTATGCCTGCACGACGTTGATGGTAACACCGGATGAGGAGGATATTGACACATGGTACTGGGAGGTTACGTGTACCGCCCCGAGTGCCTGCGAAAGCATCGCTTACGTCGAGACAAGCACGTTTGACTACTCTTGTGAAAACTGTCCGGATTAGCGTGCCTACTACGTAAGGAAATCTCAAGGAGGTACGAGCAAAAGATGAACAGACTGACAATAGGTTTCTTCCTGTGCGTGAGTGCAACGGTCGTCCTGCCTGGGAATTACCACGCTTCTGCGATTGAGGAGGGAGATCCGTGTAGCAGAATTAACGTGGTTACAACATACACCTGGGTTCATCCGAACTGTGACTGTTACAACCGGTATATCATCGGGTCTCTTCACAGTCACGATATTGCCACGGGAGAAGATTTTACCTGTGGAACGCACGGGACTTGCGTTCAACTACTCGGAGTACGTACGGAAAATTATCCGAGCTATTACCTAACGCCAAATCAAAAAAGATGCGAGACCGTAAAACTCAACTGGCCTGCTGTGAATGGATCATGGCGTGTCTGTAGCGCTAACAAATGGTGCTGCATAACACATAGGGAAGTGAAGGTACTGCGCAAAAAGGCAGAAACTCGAAAATGCCATGAGAAGTGTCCAACTCCGTGAGTGTATGCCAAAACCTACCGGAAAAGGAGATATAAACATGCTTGCGGGACTCCTTGCGAGAGTATTACTGTGTGCAGCGCCGTTGGCTTTGACCGTCGCAATCGTGGATCATGTTTTCTCGGTCGGGTCAGGTCGGCGAGCGGAATCGTCCCTGTTTGACGTTGACCGGCGGGTCAGCTTGATTTCAGAGCACATCTACCTGGCTGAGTTACTCAGTGTCCTGCACAATGGATACAAAATCCCAGTTATAGCCCCTTTGTCGGCGGAAAACGAAGCGAGAAAACTGGTAATTAAATGCACAGATGATTCCATTGGTTCACTTCTCGACCAAGTTGCGGAACAGACAGGAATGACATGGCGAATTGACGGCCAGTTCGTCGTTTTTTCGTCGCTCAACCCTCCAGTCCCAGTCGTTCGCGAATACTCACGGCCACGGAAGGTGAAGGAACTAATCTCTTTTTGGGACTCGCTGTCCCGCGATCAACAATACCGGCTTGGCAAAGGCGCATTGTCCTTAGCTTCGCTTTCCGAAGACCAATTGGGGTACCTCGCAAAGGTTGCGCAGACCGATCCAAAATGGTTCCTGAGGAGTGCAGACGAAGGGCCCAAGTCACTCGCTGCTGTGACATTAGCCCTTTTCCCCAAGATTGTGCTTAGATCAAGTTCAGAAATCATAGAGCGGTTTGACGCGCGCACGAGCAACGGTTCAGATCGTTCGTGGGCGCTGGACGCGACAAACGGAGAACTAACAGTCCTGCCGCCAGAGCATACCTGGATGGGAGAAATGGCGAAATGAGATGCAGACTATCAACGCGATTATCGAGCCTGGTTGCCGTCATCACCGTCCTGACACTTACGTGGTTCATCAACGCGGTAGGGGACCTTTCCTCATTTGAGATCGAGGCGGGGGACAGGGTTATTACTTTGAGGGATCTAACGACTAAGCTTCATGGCCGGGGAAAGGAGGTATATGTGGATCGTAGATTTACCAATGATCGTGTCATTATCCCTCCTGGTCGGTACAGTTGTGACGAGTTGCTGAGACTAATAGCTTTGGCAAACGGGCTGGAGGTAAGGCATGTAGGAAAGGTGAAATTCCTTTCGCCCTCTGGTCAAGATAATATCGATCCGGAAGTTGCGGAGCACTTGGAAGACAGCTTGGAAGAAAAGCTCAAGGATCTCTTGGCGTATGAAACTGCGCGGCTGAAAGATGAAGCCATTCCGTTCGATTTAGTTGATTTTCTTAATGAACGCACATTTTCTTGGCCGAACCTAACGCCTCGCCAACAACAGTTTGTCCAACGAATGGCCGACGCAAAGATAGCTGAAAAGAATCAGCGGCGCATGCATGCAAACCAACCTGCGGGTGCGATGCCAGGTGCGCCAACTGCGGACTCCCCCGGCGTTTCCGCGTCGCCGTTGCCTCGTTCGCGCGATTTAGGGAAGATCAGGAACCTGCGTGTTTGCTTGGAGCCAGCATATGAAGTTGCCATCACCAGATACCTGCTGCGACAAAGTGGCGATGCGCGACCACGTGTTTACTCGCCTTACGAAACCGTATCTCTGATTGTGGAGTAGCCTTAGAGGTTCGGAGTCCGGATGAGTATCAGGCACGATGTGGTAATCTCGCTGCATGATGATGCAATCCCATTCCGATAACGCGCGGAGGGGGAGAAGAACTGAGGATGTTCGGGGTATTGTATTCCTGAAGACAAGGCATCGTATGAAGCAGATTTCGAACAGATTGAAGGTGGTCTTGATGGTCTTAGGTGGCTTCATTGCGGACTCGTTCCTCTCCCCGCCGGTCAGTCCGCGCGTGGAGGCGACTCGCCTGGTGTGGCTCTTCTCCAGCGATCGATTCGTGGGCAGTTGCGGGGCGTGTGGCAGCAAGTATGCCAACGGTCTGGCGCGGCGTGCGTGGGTGGTGCGCAGCCTGATGGATGGAAAGGCGGCGGGGCAGTTCTTCGACGCGGGCAGTCTTGCTTCGGACATGGCAACTGCCAACCTGCTGCTGGACATCGACTCCGTGTTGGGGTGTAAGTACGTGCTGCTGGGGCAACAGGAAATCGCCTTGGGGAATCAGTTCCTGCAAGCGTTGAAGAGCAGAGACTTGATCGGAGTCTCTCTGAAGGTCGAAGATGCCGATGTCGCGAATCCCGATGAAGTCGGGGGAATCGGTAATGAAGGCGAAGCGCAGAATGCAGAAGGCAGAGGGCAGGGCGGTGGGATGGTTCCGTATGCGGTGTTTTTGGTTAAGGATCGGCGAGTGGCGGTGACGGCGCTGGCGAGTACGCCGGGCTCGGAGACGCAGTGGAAGGAGATTGGGGAGACCTTGCGCAAGGCGAAGAGCGAAGCGGATAGCGTGGTGGTTTTCTCATATCTCCACACTCCTGAAAGAGACCGGTTGATAGGTGTATTGGGGCAGAGGATTGACGTAGTGGTGGATGCGCTGACGAGTGGAACCTCCAGCCAGGCAGGAGCCACGAAGATCTTCCCCGTTGCGGATCGGTACAACGAAGTGGGCGAGTTGACCTACGGCAAAGAGGGTGTGGAACTGCGTTTCCACCCCATTCCCACCGACGGGCCGCGGGATGAGGAAGTCTTCGATATCGCCGAGCTTTTCTACCGCAGCGCCCCAGCCGCGCTGCGTGAGGCTTCCACGTCGAACGTGGTCGCGACGACAACCAACCTGAATACCGCCCGGCCGCATCCGTGCGTTCCCTGCCACGGCAAGCAGGTGGAGCACTGGCAGACGACGCGGCACGCAAGCGCGGTGCAGTCTCTCCGGGACAAGGGCAACCTTTCGCCCCAATGCCTCACCTGCCACTCGGAGTTGTATCGTCGAACCAAACAACTCCCCGCCCCTGCAATCTCACATCCGACATCTCGGAGCGAAGTCGTAGATGCCGATGGAATCGGTGCGGAGGTCCCGATCCATCGGGACCCATTCCGCGTTGCCGAGGGCGTTTCCTGTTCTTCCTGCCACGGCGAAGGGCTACTGCACGCGCTGATGCCGCGGCAGAAGGGGATGGATATAAGGCGGGCGCCGGAAGAAGCGACATGCCGTTCCTGCCACGACGCGGCGAACGATCCGGACTTTGATTTTGCATCGGGCTACGAAAAGGTGAAACATTGATGAGAAAAAGGCTTCTGAACCGCGAAGACGCCAAGGGCGCAAAGAAAGCCAGAAGAATCCTTTGCGGTCTTTGCGTCTTCGCGGTTATTTCGTTTGTTTTCCCGACGTGTGCCCAGGCGCCGGTGCCGCCGCCGGAGAAGGTGTGGATATCGCTCGGATACTCGACCCTCGACCAACGCCCGCCCGATTGGAAGTGGCTGCGCACGCAGTGCTGGGAGGGGAAAGTCCTGGAAACGCTGAAACCAATCCTGCCGAAAGTGGGCGGGTTGATCGTGCCGGTATTCGATGACGCGACTTGTTTCTACAACACCAACATCGTTCCCTTCCGCGGGCGGGACAAGTCGGCTTTGCCGAACGAGAAGTCCCTGCGTCAGTTGCTGCAAGCCGCCCGGGCGCAACAGATTCCCGTGTTCCTGGGAGTGGACGTGTTGGGCTGGCGCAAGTCGGCGCTGCCCGCAGCCGCCGCCACCGCGCCCTCTCCCCACCGGGGAGAGGGTCGGAGTGAGGGGACCAACGACAAAGACGCCGAGTTGTTTGAGCTGAACGACGAGCTTTCCTGTGGTTCCTCCACCGGGGATGCAGCGGCACGGGAGGGGTACTTCGCGTCGCCCTTCCACGAGAAGGTTCAGGAGCCACTCAAGGGACTTGTTTTCGAGTTGGCGAAGGAGTTCCCCGACGCCGCAGGACTGGCCTTCGACGTGCGGTTGAGCAACCGCGAGATTCTCGGTTACAGCATCGCCGCGCGGGAAGCGAGCATCCTCGCCGTGCAGGTGGACCCCATCGACCTGTTGTTCGCTTCCGGCGGCGACAAGTGCATGCAGGAATCCATTCAGGTTTGGACCGACTGGCGACGCGAGGCGATGGAAGCGTTTGTGAAGACGCTGGTCGAGACCTACCGCAGCCAGAAAAAGGAAGGACAAATCCTTGTCAGCGGGTTCGCCAACTACTATTCCCAGGGCGATATCAGCCACCTGCGATCCACGCAGGACTGGCTGTCGTGGACGACGTCCGGTCTGGCCGACGGCCTGTTGCTGGAGGGTCGCTGGTACGCGCCCCACAACGAAGCTGTGCACTTCGACTCGGCCACCGGTCTTGTCAGGAAGCTGCAGGCCGCTCAGAGACGGGAAGCTGAGTGGCCCGCGCTTCCCGTGGCCGTGGGGAAGGCAACGGGTGGGAGGACGGATTTTCAGGCCGACTGGACGGCCCTGAAAAGCCGCTCGCCCCAGCTCACTTCGGTATTGTTGGTGGCGCGGTCCGACGCGGATTTGCAGACCGCTCTCCGCCTGGCGCGGGGGGAGTGGCCGTGAGAGCGTCGCCGGTTGTGAGATAACGCAGTCACTGACAAATGGGCACGGCGAATGAAAGAACCACGGGATGATTGGAGCACGAGATAGCCTGATTGCATTCTGGTGGGTGCGCCTGGCGATGGTCATCCTCTTGCTTCATCCTGCGCATACCCTCGCTGCGCCGCAGTTTCGTGGAGTATGCTACGTCACATGGGGGACGCCGAATGTGCTGCTAACAAAGGAATCGGACGACCAGATTCGACGTTTACATGCCCTGGGCGTCAACTGTATTGCTTTCCGAGTAACCTGGCTGCAGGAAAGTTTCGATAGCGTAGACCTGCATCCGGGGTTTGCGACGCCCTCCGACGACAGCGTCCGCCATGTCGTCCATCTCTGTCATTCCCTGGGGATGAAGGCAATGGTCGCCCTGCTGGTGGACTTTGCCGACCACACGAAAGGAGGCAGCTATCGCTGGCGAGGACAGATCGCGCCGGCTGCTGCCGAGGGTGGGGGCGCCGACGAGGCATGGAAGCAATGGTTTGACAGCTATGAGAAGTTTGCGCTGCACTACGCCAAGCTGTGTGAGGAATCGGGTGCAGACGTGTTCAGCTTCGGAGCGGAGATGACCAATGCAACCACGCAGTTTGACCAGCCCTGGCGCGAGCTGATCCGCAAGGTCCGAGACATCTACCGGGGAACCCTCACTTACCAAGCAAACTGGAGTCCTCTGCAATACGCCTTTGGTGGAGGCGGCGCGGCCAGCCTCGTCAAACAGAATCAATGGAACGCTGAATACAAGACGGTGAAGTTCTGGGATGCCCTCGATTGCGCCGCCTTGAGTTCATATTTTTCGCTCACGGACAAGCGCAACCCAGGTCTCGAGGAGTTGGCGGCAAACTGGCAAGTGTGGCTCGAAGACCTCCGCGCCTGGCAGAGGGAGATCAAAAAGCCGGTTCTGTTCTCTGAGGTAGGGTATCAATCCGCCGACCGTGGCGCTATCGAGCCTTGGCGCACTCCGCTGTCGACGCTTCCCAATCCCGACCTTCAGGCCCGATGCTATGAAGCGTTTCTAAAGACGTTCTACGAAGAGTCGTGGGTCAAAGGAATCTGCTGGTGGATGGCCTGTCCGCCGAAGGAGTGGGGAGTCGACAAGCACGGCGGCGGTTATCCTTTTCTCGGTAAGCCTGCAGAAGAGGTGGTCCGACGCTGGTTTGGGAAGTGATCGACACTGCAACGGGGCCGCATAGAGTGAACGAGGTTCCGGGGGCGCAAGCGGCGCGGCGCCGGCTTGTTCCCTGGCAGGCGGGGTGTCTCCTCGTCTGCATGGGTGTTCTTCTCTGGGGCGCGGCCGCCGCCCAGCCCTGCTGGAAGCTCTCGCTGGCCCTGGGGTGGATCGTCTGCTATACGGTGAACAATCTTTACCGAGTGTGGCTTGCGTGGCAATCCGTGCGAAGCTCCTCGCGACGCGGTTACAGGGATACTCAGAACCTTCCTGAGTCAGAGCTTCCCACCTACACAATTCTCTTGCCGCTATATCAGGAAGCTCAGAGCGTGCCGCAACTGGTCGGGGCCGTCCGGGCGCTGGATTACCCCGTGGCCTTGCTGCAAGTCTTGTGTCTGCTGCGGCCCGATGACGCTGAAACGCGCTCCGTCCTGGAAGCACTTGAACTGCCTCCGCACTTCCAACTCCTGGAGTTGCCGTCCTTCCTTCCGGTGGGAACCAAGCCGGCAGCCTGCAATTATGGATTGGCCCATGCCACCGGAGAGTTGCTGGTGATCTACGATGCCGAGGACGTGCCCGAGCCGGAACAGCTTCGCATAGCGGCAACGGCGTTGCGCCATGCTCCCCCCGAAGTGGCCTGTGTAGAAACTCCCAAGAGGGTTTACAATGGCTCTCGCAATGTCCTTACACGGCTGTACGAAGTGGAGGCTCTGACGTGGCATCTGTTGCAATTGCCCGGGCTCGTGTGGGGTGAAAGCTTTGGGCCATTGCACGGAAGCGGGGCACATTTCCGCACGGATACGATCAGGAAGATGGGTGGATGGGACTACTACAACGTGACGGAAGACTGCGACCTTGGAACGCGGCTGTACCGTAACGGGTATCGTGTGGAACTCATTCCATCCATCACCGAGGAAGAGGCTCCGGCTGCATTCAGCGCGTGGCTGCGACAGCGCACGCGGTGGAACAAGGGATTCCTTCAAACACTCTTCGTGCACACGCGAGAGCCCGCAAGGTTCATCCGTCAACTCAGACCGCGCGCTTTGCTGGCGTTTGTCGTGCTTCTGCCCGTCACACAACTCAACCTGATTGTCGGTTTCCCGACGTGGGTTGGCTTGCTGCTTACGTTGGCGTTGGGAGGGTGGAAGGCACCGGATCAATCCATGACTCAGGAGCTTAACGCTGTGTCTGCGGTGCTTCTGTCTGGCCTGGTGTTGGCGGCGCTCGCGGTTGGGCTGAGCGCCGCGGGTTGCATTACCGCGCGCAGGAGCGCGTTGCTGCCCTACGCGGCGCTGATGCCAGCATACTGGTTCCTGCTCGCCTTTGCGGTTTACCGCGCCGCGTGGCAGTTTGTCTTCGATCCCTTCAGTTGGGAGAAGACACCGCATGACGCACATGGCTTGAAGTAGCACGCGAGTCGAGTCTGGGGGAGCGGGGTGGATGTAAGCACTGCCGATGGCAACGCCTCTGACGCCCACTCTGCGCCCGCGGTCGGTATCGGCGTTTCCGCGGTCGCGGCGACTGGCGCGAATGCGCAAACACAGTTAGAATCTGTTCCCGAACGAAATTGATTGTATACGGGAGAATCAGATGAGAGCCCTGCCGATTCGCTCCACGCATATCACGCGTGCTCTTCTTCACATTGCCCTTGCATCCTGCGCGACAGAGGCAACGTTCGCCGACTCCGTCGCGCGAATCAGCGCTTCCCCCAGGGCCGGTGACGTGAAGGTCGACGGCAAGCTGGACGAGACCGCGTGGGGCTGCGCCATCACCGGGTCGGGTCTGGCGCGACTTGACACGCGAGACGCTGCGCCGCGGGAGACGACGTTCCGTGTGCTGCACGATCCCGATGCGCTGTACATCGGGATCGAGTGCCAGACGGCCGTCGGCGGGAAGCGGTTGATGGTCAAGCCCAAGACGGTCGAGCGCGACGGCCCCGTCTTTCAGGATGAGTCCGTGGAAGTCTATCTT
>Ga0210023_1003142_pt1 | contig 10524 bp, 6 predicted proteins | sample CryGeymeta201524_FD_183987 | JGI IMG/M metagenome (GOLD analysis project Ga0210023, IMG submission 183987) | Groundwater microbial communities from Crystal Geyser aquifers in Utah, USA - Crystal Geyser metaG 2015-24 (SPAdes) (version 2) | ecosystem: Environmental > Aquatic > Deep subsurface >... | reverse complement strand
GGGTATCGGCTGCGGTGCCAGCGGGGTGTAAAAGCGCGCGCCCAGGTGGTGGAAACGGTTGTTCCAGCGTAAGGAGGTTTGCACCAGGCGAGGCAAATCGAGTTGGGCGTTCATTAACCCAATTGTCTGATGGCAGGTAAGCCAGTAGGTGGCAAAAGGTCAATGGGGGTGGGCTAAGGGCACCGCGGGGCATCTGGAGATGAATGCATGTTGGCGGTATCCCACTTGGTCGTTGCGACCCGCGCGTCGTCGGCGCGGTCCAGCACATTGGGCACGATCAGAACCGCCAGCACGCCGATGATGCGCAGCACCACCATCAGCTTGATCAGGGTGAAACTACGCTGGCGGTGGCACATGAGTGCCGCAAAGCCAGTGTTCACAGGGTTCGTGGATTGATGAAGCTTGAAGACTCCCAATTCTGCATCGCAAAACAACATCTTCACAACACCAGCTGTTCGTATCGACGTGACGACTATCAGCGCTTCGTAGTTACAGCTTGCGTAAATCCAAAACCTCAAAGATGTTTCGGGGACCTACACATCTATGGCCTGGCGCTTTGAACTTGTAGAACCACTACTGGAAGGAGATCGGTCCAACGTTTAAGCCATTCGCAAAATTGCCATTCGCATCGGCTGGAGTGACATATTGAACGTTCGCTCCCAGCATCTGAATGTGCACCTCAGACACACCAGCTGCCAACGCTTGAGCAACGGTTGAATAACCGCATGCAGTTTGCAAAGTCATCCCGCCAAGCGAAAGCGTGTAATTCTGAACGCCAGGTGCTGTCACCGCGATGTTGCCCTTCAATTCGGACGCGCATCCGTCCACTGTTGCGCCTTTCAAGATAACGGTCAAAGTCGGATGAGTGTTCATCAATTCATCATTTCCCCAGACGGCAATTTTCATGTTTGCATAACCAGCCAGACTAGCCGTAGTTCCATTGGCCGGCGCTTTCACGAATGCGCCGAACCCCCAGGGCTTGGCACTAACGTTGATGCCATAACCGAAGTAAAAGCTGGGAGTAGCATCGCCCGGCGCTACCCCATTCCACCAGTAAGCGGTAGAAACGCCTGTATCAATATAGGTTCCCGCATCGCCGCCTTGTGTGGATCTCCAACTCACGGAGTCGATCTGCGAATAGTTGCTGGAGAAAACCAGTGGTGAGGAGGCCGCACCACTACCGCCGGCCTTGCCAAAGTAAATATTGTCAAAGTACATGGCTTTTGTCACAGGTTGCAGCGCGGTGTCGAGCTTGACTTGGATGATCGCAGCCTTATTGATGTTGGTGAAACTGCTCAACGGAACATCGACGCTCTTCCAGGCACCTGCCGTAGGCACAACATCAACCGATACCGTGTCTTGCCCAGCAGAAATAACGTACACCTTCACAGGCGTTGCATCCGCAGACCACACATCAATGTGCATGCTGGTCAAGCCCAACGCAGTTGCATCGATAGGATCAAATTGAAACCCTTGGTATGTAAATGCCGTACCCGACAAAACGTTGTTACCGGCAATCGCTGTGCCGGTCACCATTTGACCCTGACCCCAATTCGGAATATCAAAACCAGCAACAGATGTGTACGCATCGCTGTACAGGGATTTCACATCAGATGCCGAGGCAGTCGGTGCTGACGGTGCTGTCGTTGGTGCAGTAGCTGTGGTTCCACCAGATGAAGTTCCGGCCTTGCCAAAGTAAATATTGTCAAAGTACATGGCTTTGGTCACAGGTTGCAGCGCGGTATCGAGCTTGACTTGGAAGATGGCAGCCTTGTTGATTTTGGTGAAGCTGCTCAATGGAATGTCGACGCCCTTCCAAGCACCTGGGGTGGGCACAATATCGACTGATTCCGTATCCTGCCCAGCAGAAATAACGTACACCTTCACAGGCGTTGCATCCGCAGACCACACATCAATGTGCATGCTGGTCAAGCCCAACGCAGTTGCATCGATAGGATCAAATTGAAACCCTTGGTATGTAAATGCCGTACCCGACAAAACGTTGTTACCGGCAATCGCTGTGCCGGTCACCATTTGACCCTGACCCCAATTCGGAATATCAAAACCAGCAACAGATGTGTACGCATCGCTGTACAGGGATTTCACATCAGCTGCCGAGGCAGTCGGTGCTGACGGAGCGCAAGTTGGCGCCGTGATGCCGCAACCGCCTCCGCTGCTTCCACCTCCGCCCGAGCCCGTGATGGAATCAGTAAGTGCTGTGGCCTTCGCTACAACCGCTGCATCCGTGGGGGGCAAAGCCAATATTGCCGACATACCAGTGGCCGTCACCGCTGTCTTGACTTTCGTATCGGTTTGCTGCACGGTGGTCACTGACGTCACGTCTGAATTGGCCATTGTGAGCAAAACTTCTGCCTGAGCTTTCATCCCACCAGAAATCACCTCGGCGAACGTATCCGCCCGTACGGTGCCCGTTGCAGTTTTGACTGCCGACGGCACCAGAGTGGAGGCTGCCAACCGGGTACCAGCATCGGTCACCAAAGTTTTCAGCACTGCTAAATCCACCGTCGTCGCAGTAGCGTTCAGCTTAGCGCCACCCTTCAGGCCAGCAGCGAAAGCCGCAGCCACTTCAGAATAGATTGCTTGACGTGTGGCATCAGATGAGTCACCCGCAAATGCAGCCATGGCATCGGTGGTTTGCATCAACAACTGCTGCACAGCCAGCGTCTTTTTCAACAGATCTGGATTCACCAGGATACCCACCAATGAATAAGCCGGGTCAGTATTCGTTAAATCTGTATCCGCAGGCAGACCAAGCGAAGCGTTCACCTGGCTTTGGGTCATGCCACCCGCCAACAGGGTGGTGAGCGGTGTCACCATCTTGGAACCGGCGGGGGCCCTGAGCGTGCCTGTGAAGGACAGCGTAGTGTCTACGTTGGTACCGCCCGTTAACGTCAAAGTGGAATCACATCCCTCTGGAAACCGGAAGAAACCGGCTGAATCGGTCTTGACAACGACTCCGGACGCATCGCACTTGATTGAAGAACCTTCTAGGTAGCCATCTACGGCATACCCAGTCGACGCAGTTGGCGAAAACGGGGCACCCGCATCGCCGCCACCGCACGCACTTAACAGCGTGGCCGTGGCCACGGCGCTCGCCAAGGCGGTGAAATACTTTCCAATTTGCTTCATTGCAGGGTCTCCTGACAGGTGGGATGGTGTGAATACGCCGAAACAGAAAGCGCATTCATGAAAGCGCTTTCACGTAATGTAGATAAATTTGATGCGCTTGGCACTAGGGCTTTCCCTTGGTTTTGGATTAGGGCTTCCCCTAACTAACTGGCATCTTCCAACCAAATGTTGCAGGCGCAACCGCTGCAAAGTTCATGCTGTTTATAGCTGGTAAACCCGGACATAGTCCACCACCATCTGGTCAGAAACAAACCCAATCGGCACGGCACCGCCTAAATCGCCGCCCATGGCCAGGTTGAGAATCAGGTACTGCGGGTTGTCAAACGGCCAAGTGTTGCTATCAAAAGGCGTTGGTTTGGTGTAGGTGAAGTAAGTAACGCCATCGACGCCAATTGCCACCTTGCCCCCGTCCCATATAAGTTGGTAGCTATGAAAATTAGTGCAGGCATCGGGTACGGATTTGCTGGAGCCCTGTCCTGCACCCAGGAAGCCATTGAAGTAGTTGTAGGCCCGCGTGTGGATGGTGCCCAGCACCACGGTTTTGTCGGCAGCGCTGCCGCCGCGCTGCTCCATCAGGTCAATTTCGCCATCGTCGGGCCACACCCCGCCAGTGCCAAGCATCCAAATGGCCGGCCAGGTTCCCCAGCTACAAGGGAGCTTGGCGCGCACTTCAAAAAAGCCATACGTCCAACTCGCCTTGCCGCGGCTGACCATGCGGGCCGAGGTGTAGGCCTGGTTGCCGTAGTCGGCAGCGGTGGCCAGGCTTTCTTTGCGTGCGGTAATGATCAGGTTGCCCCCCAGCACCAAGGCGTTTTCAAGGCGATTGGCAGCGTAGTACTGCAGTTCGTTGTTGTACCAGCCAAGCTTGTTGCGATCAGTGTCGTAACCCCATTTGCTTGCATCGGGCAAGCCGTCCACGCTGAATTCATCAGACCAAACCAGCCGGGTAAATTCCGCCAGCGTTGCCACTGCGGGGATGGCGGGAGAGACTGGCGCGGGCGGTGAGGGGGCCGCGGGTGTTGCAGGTGTTGCAGGCGCCGACACCACTGGCACGGGATCCGATGAGCCACCCCCACCGCAGCCCACCAACGCAGACACGAGCAATAGGCCGGCAGTTGCGGTGGCGGTGGCGCGGCGCATCACAGGCGGCCGAGCGTCCCTGGGGCAACGGTCAAAGTCTTGCCGTCACTGAACTTGACGTTGATGGGCGCTTTGCCAGCGTTGTACGCCAGATAAGTCTTGCGACCATCGGGGCGCTTGAACACGCTGTAGAGCGTGGTGTCGGCGGTGACGCTGAAATCTGGCGTGCCCATGGCCTGCAAGCTCTGCATCCAGTGCAATGTATGGGTGCGGGTGTCGCCTGCTTCCACACTGCCGAACCGGTCCCATTGGTCCAAAGCGGCTGCGGGGTCGGCCAATGCGAGGTATTTGGCAAAAATGTCTTGCCAGACGTCTTTTGGCGGCGGGTTGGTCGGGAATTTGCCGATGGCGTTATAGGTGTCAGTCTCAGGCTTCAACGCGGCCACATTGCGTTTGACGTAATCCGGGTCTTGCCCAAGGTAGGTTGAGAACGTGGTGATGGGCAGCAGGTTGATGCCCTTGGTCTGGCGCGGCTCGTCGGTCCACCAGGTCTTGTGCGCGTAGCGACCGCCAAACACCCAACTGGCTTCCATGTTTTTGTACTCGGGCGGGAACACCTGCTTGTGAACATCAAACCAGTAGTGGCTCACCGCATCGATTTCGGTGGTGTAGAGGTAGATGCCTAGGTCACGCAGTTCACGATTACCGGTGACTTCGCCCCACAGAATGATGCTGGCCCAGGCGTTGATGGCTTCTGAAGTGGATTCCTGGCCATTGCCAAAGTCGTACAGGCCAACGCCCGATGCCATTGAAAAGCCGGAATAGGGGTCAAAGGGCCGCAGGAATGGAAAGTCTGTAGCGCCGCGTTGCCCATTGGCAATATCTTTCACCAGCAGGTCCACCATGCCACCCCATTTATCCTTGGCTCCCCAGGATGGGTCGCGCATGGTGAGCTCTGCCGCTGCACGGATCCAGTAGCCGTAGTGAAAGTGGTGGTCATTCATCTCGGCGGCAGCAAAGAACTCATCAGGGTAGGTGACCATCGTCCCCAGAGCCTTGCTGTAATGGAAATAGCTGCGCCCAGTGCCGCCAAACCACCATTCCATCCGATCACGGGCAAGTGCCAGCAATTGGTCTCGCTTGTCGTTATCACCCTGCTGCTCAGCTATTGCTGCCAGCTGGGTTGCGCGCGTGAGCCCCTTGCCCTGCCAGTACGCGCTGGTGCGCCAGTTGTCTTTGTTTTCTTGCCCAGGGATGAGTTCGCGGCGTTTGCGAAAGTCTTTCTTCAGCAGGTCGTTCACCTCAGTTGCGCCTGCATCCTCCTTGATGCCAGGCCAGTACGGCAGCACGCCCTGATAAGTACGTTCGACCTTGAACTGGCTGGCCGCCAGCAAGCGGATCTTGCCGCGAATGCTGTCATAAGCCGGACCCAGTTTGTCTGCAACCGATGTATTGTTGAACCACTGGTGCGGATACAACCCCAGCAGCGGTCCATTGTCGGCACCTTCCATCACGCGGGTCTTGGTGGTAAAGGTGGTCTGGACCTTGCTGGTGGCGGGGTCGAAGCGCCAATCCACATGCGTGTCTAGCAGGAACGCATAGGCGTGACGGGTGAGCAGTTGCAGGTTCTCCAGGCGGTCATCTGGCAAGGCCGCTGCCGACAGGTAGCCCTTGCCCGCAGGCAGGCGACCCACCCATTCGGTAGGCGAGACCTGTTCCCAGCGCACACCAGTGGGACCGAACAGTGCATAAGGCTTGCCACCAATGCGAAGGGCGAGCACACGGGCATCCGCCTCAGGGGCAAATCGCTCGCCGGCCGATGGCAGCTTGACGCGCACATCGCCGCGCGACAGTGTGATTTGCGCGTAAGGGCTGCCGTGCGCCACGGTTACCTGCATCAGGTCGGCGCCGCGGTCCATGGCAATGTCAACCGCCCAATCAGTCGCCTTAGCCAGTTTGGCCGGGCCGGGCTCAAAAGCCACCGGCGAGATCACTAGTGCGTCGCGGTGCGGGTAATGAATCTCGGTCGTCTTGAATTCAGTCGGTACTACCTGCTTGGTGGGCAGGGCCAGCTCCAGGCCAGCGGGTGTGGTCCGGACTGTCAGCGGGTGGGCAAACAGCGCCTCGGGCTTGGGGTTGAAGATCAGCGTTGAATACCACTGATTGGTGGGTGCGGGGAGCTTGAGCATCGCCTCAGAGCGGTACGGTGCAACCGGTGGTGCCTTGTCGCCCTCTTTGGGACTCAGAAGGTAGGCTCCTGCACCCATTTTGACTGGTTGGGCCACGGCGCTTGCGAGTGCGCCAGTCACCAGCACCACGGCCAGGCAGATGCTTCTTATAAATCGCATTATTGGCTCCTTTGAGTTCAGTAAATGTTGATAGTCACATGATACTGAAAGCGCTTTCAAATAACACTTCGCGTTTACCCCTGATGGTTTACCCCTACGCTTTCGGTTCTATGGAAAGGCTTTTTTAACCAAACTAGGGAAAACACGGAGGAAAGAGTGATTGACGTGCGCAGGAGTCGGTCTATACACTGCTGAAAGCGCTTTCATCATTTTTACCGAGCTCAATTTATGAATATCAATTTAAGCAGTCGGCCTGCTGCGGCAGGGCAAGATTTCAAGAGGGTCGAAGCGGTGTCCTCGGTCTGGATACGGACCGGTTTGATGTTGGCTTCATTGGCTTTGCCGACTGCCAGTCAAGCGCTGGAGTTTGGGCCCGACGGCATGTTCAGCATTACCGGGTTTGCCGAGGTTTCGCTGACCTACGTGAACAACCAATGCCTTTCGGGTGGATGTCAGTTCAGTCCGGAGACAGACCGCCAGCGCGTATGGGCTGACGATGTGGTGCCTGGTCGGCCATTGGGCCGCCGAGATGTGACTTTTACGCAGGTCCAACCGTATTTCGGTTTCAAATATGACTTGGGTAAAGGCTACAAACTCAATGCCATGTACAGCCAACGCTGGCGCGACGGATCACCGGATGTACCCGGCTTTGTTTATGAACAAAACGTAGCCGTCAGTCATGAGGACTACGGCCGCCTGGCGATTGGCCATATGACATCGCGAACCTGGAATCTGGCCGATTACCCTTATGCAACCAATCTGAGTCTGTCATCTGCCTGGGCTGCCAGCGGTGCGGGCTACCGCATGTTGACCCAGGCACTGCGTTACACGTCTCGCGTTTTTGACGTCGCTGATGGCGATTTGGTGTTGGAAGCCACGTATGACCGCGGTGATACCGCTTTCAAAATTCACAAGCCTCGGTTTATTGAGCTTTGGGCGCACTACGGTAAGGGGCCCTTGTCTTTGGATGCGACTTACCAGGATACGCGCAACGGTGGGCCGGTTGCTTGGGGTCTTGCACCGTTCAAAGCAGTTGGTTATCAGGAAGCAGCCGATAGCAAGGTTGGTGAGTCGGGTCAAAGTGTGGTGATGATTCAGGCCATTTATCAATACAGTCCGCAGATTGAATTGTCTGGCGCGCTTCGACGCAATCGCTGGAGCGGCGCTTATGCCGCCATCATTGACAGTACACCACCGGCACAGTGGAACAACATGTGGAACGTGGACTGGGGGGGTACGCTCAATGGGGTTGCGAACCCTGGCTATCCTGCCACATCGACGGATTGGTCAGTCGGCGTTCGTTACCGCATGGACAAATGGTCGTTTAGTACGGGCATGGCTCATCTGGGGCGCGCCAGCACCGACAACCCAAGCGAACGAGGCCAAAGCAATTCAGTTTTGGTGAATACCGCGCGCGTCAGTTACGAGTACAAACGTGGTCTCGAGTTCTATGTGTCTGGTGGCGTTTTGCATTACGACAAGCAGGGCTTGTCACCGCTGTCGTTGCCATCGAATGCTTCCATTGAGAACATCGACTCACGGGTTACGCGGGACGGCAACTGGATTGGCGTTGGCGCCGTGTACACGTTTTAAGCTCGATAGCCCCAAGGATTTACCATGAAATTCAATCAAGAAACATCTCTGACTGCTTTCGTAGCTAGGCTTGCGCGTGCGGCGTTGGCGCTAACTGCCACAGCATTGCTGGTGGCATGTGGCGGTGGTGGTACGGTGACTGTGGATGCACCGCAAAGTGCTGTGGCCACCACTAACCTCCGTGCGTTACCCACAGAATATTTGGCACGCAAGGCCGTTAGCTATTCGCCGTTTCGCACGGGTAATCGCGACACTGAAATTCCCACAGAGGCTCACGTCGAACAGGATTTGAATTTGCTGGTTGCCGGTAATTTCAGGCTCATTCGTTTGTTTGACAGCTCTGACAAAGTGGCCAAATTGACGCTGGAGGTCATCAAGAACAAGGGTCTCGACATCAAAGTGCATTTGGGTGCCTACGTCAACAGCTACAAGTACGTGTACAACCCACCGGTCGTCGAGAGCATCAAGGCTGCAAACCAGGCCGAACTTGATCGCTTGATCAAGCTGGCGACCGATTACAAAGACATCGTTCTGGCAGTGAGTGTGGGTAACGAGACCATGGTGAGCTGGTCACCGGTGCCCATTGACCCCGAGGACATGGCTGCTTACATCAGTTATGTGCGTCCCAAGGTGACGCAACCCGTGACGACAGATGACAACTTTGTGTTTTATGCCGAGATACCCAAGCGTATTTCAGACCTGATCGACTTTGCGTCGATTCACACCTACACGGAGATTGATACCAAATTCCCGGATAGTCCGTACTTTTGGGATTGGCGTCAAGAAGGTGTAGCAGTCGTTGGCGGTGACAAGACCGCCAGAGCGACGGCCATGATGAATGCCGCGATGGTGGCAACGCGCGCGCAGTATCAAATGGTGCGAGACAGCCTGGACCGCAAGGGCCTGAGAAACGTACCGATTGTGATTGGCGAGACCGGCTGGAATGCCGAAGACGTCAATGGCTTGCGCTTCCGCACCAGCCCTGTCAATCAAAAGATGTACTTCTCTCGCTTGGAAACATGGCGCGCTGAAGGCCGTGTCGGATCAGGCCCATCGAACGTTTTCTATTTTGAGGCCTTTGATGAACCTTGGAAGGGTGGGGACGACAAATGGGGCTTGTTTAACGTCAACCGGCAGGCACGTTGTGTTGTTCAGGCGCTCTCTACGACATACACCCCAGAAGCAGGGGTCAGCTGCGCTGATTCGAATGTGAATGCGTTTGTTGCGCCTGTGCCAAATGCCGCCTTTGGATCAACCCAGTTCGCTGTTTACTCCGATGCGGCAGGGATAACTCAGGCAACTGGCTATGGCGTGGGCGGCTTCAGCAATGGTGCTGCTGGCTATGGCGATGTTGGCTCGACCGCGGCCAAGTACGACGGTTCGGTGGGCATGAACGTCATCCGGCCTGCAACTCTTGATTTCGGATGGGGTGTGTTGTTCTATCCACAAACGCCTTACCAGAGCGTCAATTTGGCTTCGTATGCCGCATCAGGAAAAGTCAATTTCTGGATCAAAACAGATTACCCTGGAAAGCTTGAAATTGGACTGTCCACCGATACCGTCCGAGGTGAGGCTCAGGAAGCGTACTTGCAGATAGCCAGTGGTAGTTACGGATACGTGAATGACAACAGCTGGCATCAAGTGTCGATTCCCTTACAGGCATTTTTGGCCGCGAATCCAAAGCTTGACTTTAGTATGGTGCTCAATCCGTTCGTGATTGCCGATCGATACAGCTACACCGGAAAGCCGAGCGGGTCGAATTTCCAGAATTCAATCTACGTGGATGGCATTATTTGGACACAGTAATCGTCAGGAGACTGCCTGAACGGCGGTCTCTTGTCCACATTTGATAGATTGATGGGTCGCTTGATCACTCGGTAGATATGCTTCCCAAGATTCACTGCTTTGTTACCGCACAAGGCGGGTCTTTTAGATTCGCCAAAAGTGAGTTAAACGAAGAAGGCCAAAAGGGAAACCGGGGTCTGCCTCCTTTGGTCGTCAGTATCCGTCAGCGTTTCCAAGCACTTGAAGGTTTCGGCGGTGCTTTTACAGAAGCGGCCGCCGTCACTTGGCAAAAGCTGAGTGCAGTTCGTCAAGAAGAAGTTCTGAAGAACTACTTCGACAGCGAGCAAGGCCACGGCTACAGCCTGTGCCGGGTTCACATGAACAGCTGCGACTTTTCGCTGGGCAACTATGCCCATGTGGAAACACCAGGCGATGTGGATTTGGCTGGGTTCAATATTGAGCGTGACAAGCAGGCGCTGCTGCCCTTCATCAAAGCAGCGCAGCGCGTGGCCAAGCAGCCCATCAAGCTGCTGGTGTCGCCCTGGAGTCCACCTGCCTGGATGAAAAG
>Ga0210023_1003140_pt1 | contig 10525 bp, 17 predicted proteins | sample CryGeymeta201524_FD_183987 | JGI IMG/M metagenome (GOLD analysis project Ga0210023, IMG submission 183987) | Groundwater microbial communities from Crystal Geyser aquifers in Utah, USA - Crystal Geyser metaG 2015-24 (SPAdes) (version 2) | ecosystem: Environmental > Aquatic > Deep subsurface >... | reverse complement strand
TGTCGGAATTATTTCTTCCTGATATTTCTTTTTAAGAGTGGGTATGTGAGCCATTACTTAATCTCCTCTCCTGATTTTTTGGAAAAACGAACTAATTTACCTTGGTCATTCAATCTTCTGCCAACACGAGTTGCAGCGCCAGCTTTGGCGTCGAACAGCATGAGGTTTGAGATGTGCACAGATGCTTCTTTTTCGATGATACCTCCCTGCGGGGATGCCGCATTGGGTTTGGTATGTTTTTTCATCATATTAACACCTTCAACGATTGCTCTTTCTGTTTTTGTGATAATTTCGAGTACACGGCCTTTTTTGCCTTTGTTGTTCCCTGCAATCACAACCACAGTGTCACCTTTCTTTATGTGTAATTTTTTTTGCATTTCAAGCTGTTTTCTAATTACAATACTTCTGGCGCGAGAGAAATGATTTTCATATTCTTATCACGCAATTCACGAGCTACCGGGCCGAATATACGTGTTCCACGCATTTCGTTTGCGGCGTTTAAAAGCACAACGGCATTGTCGTCGAAACGAATGTAAGAACCGTCGGCACGACGATTTTCTTTTTTCGTACGAACTACAATAGCACGCGATACTGCGCCTTTTTTTACATCGGCTCCCGGCATGGCACTTTTAACAGCAACAATAATAGTGTCGCCCAAAGTTGCATAACGCTTCCTGGTTCCGCCTAAAACGCGGATACACAAAACCGTTTTTGCTCCACTATTGTCGGCTACCGAACATCTTGATTCTTGTTGTATCATTATTACTTAGCTCTTTCAATTATTTCAACTAATCTCCAACACTTTGATTTGCTGAGCGGACGTGTTTCCATAATCCGCACTTTATCACCAGTGTTGCAGGTATTACTCTCGTCGTGGGCATGGAATTTTGTTGTTTTGTTAACGAACTTACCATAAATTGGGTGTTTTACTTTACGTTTAACAGCCACAATGATTGATTTGTCCATTTTATCGCTGACAACAACCCCGACTTTCTCTTTCCTGAGATTTCTCACTTGATTTTCTTCCATCGTGAATTAATTCTGATTTTCTTTTAATTCTCTTTCGCGAAGAACAGTTTTCAACCTTGCGATATCCCTTTTACTAACCTGAATTTTCATCGGGTTGTCAAGCGGACTTACTGCATGGTTTAATTTCAGGCGTACAAGGTTTTCTTTTTCTACCTGTAACTTTTCGACGATTTCTTTCAACGTCAGTTCTTTGATTTCAGTAGTTTTCATTATTCACCTTTTTGTTCTTCAACATAATCACGTCTAACAATAAACTTTGTTTTCACCGGCAGTTTCTGAGCTGCTAATCTTAAAGCTTCCTTGGCCATTTCGAACGAAACGCCTTCAGCTTCAATAATTATACGGCCCGGAGTTACCGGAGCTACGAAAGCTTCAGGAGCGCCTTTACCTTTACCCATACGAACTTCTGCTGGTTTTTTGGTAATGGGTTTATCGGGAAAAATCCGTATCCAAATTTGTCCTTGTCGTTGCATATATCGTGTTACCGCAACCCTCGCTGCTTCAATCTGACGACCGGTAATCCACTCTTCTTCCAACGACTTTATTCCAAATGAACCGAAAGCTAACTGATTGCCTCTTTGGGCATTGCCTTTCATCCGGCCCTTTTGTACTCTTCTAAATTTTACCTTTTTTGGCTGTAACATCGTATTTACTTTCTGAGTGTTAAACCACTATTTTCTTCTACGTCCACGGTTACCGCCACCAGCATTTGCCGGTTTTTCCCTTCGTTCGCCACCAGCGGTTCCTGGTTTCTGACCGAAGTTTGGCGAAAGATCGCGAACTCCATATACCATACCTTTACAAATCCAGACTTTTACACCAATAAGCCCGGTTTTGGTATTTGCTTCTGCCAGTGCGTAATCAATATCTGCACGCAAAGTATGAAGCGGGGTACGGCCATCTTTATACATTTCAGAACGAGCCATTTCTGCTCCATTTAACCTACCCGAAACCAATACTTTGATTCCTTCGGCTCCCATTCGCATGGTTGAAGCAATGGCCATCTTTGTAGCCCTGCGGTAAGCAATTTTACCTTCGATTTGCCTTGCGATGTTGATTGCAACAATTTTGGCATCGAGTTCAGGACGTTTAATCTCGAAAATGTTGATCTGAACTTCTTTACTGGTAATTTTCTTTAGTTCTTCCTTCAGCTTGTCAACTTCCTGACCGCCTTTACCAATAATAATTCCGGGGCGTGAAGTATGCACTGTAATAGTGATTAACTTCAGGGTACGCTCAATTACAATTTTCGATATACTGGCTTTTGCCAAACGCGCATTCAGGTATTCCCTGATTTTTGTGTCTTCAACCAGTTTATCACCATAATCGTCGCCACCGAACCAGTTTGAGTCCCATCCTTTAATGAATCCCAAACGATTTGAAATCGGATTTACTTTTTGTCCCATGAATTACGAATTAAGATTTTCTTCAACAACACTTACTTTCCTGTCAACGTAAATTGTTACGTGATTCGAACGTTTTCTGATGCGATGGGCACGGCCCTGGGGAGCCGGACGTAACCTTTTCAGAATTCTTCCTGAATCTACCATAATCGTTTTTACAACAAGTTCATTTTCCTCTAAACGAACTCCTTCATTTTTAGCCTGCCAATTGGCAACGGCCGAAAGAAGAAGTTTCTCCACCCGGTTTGATGCTTCTTTTGAAGAGAACTTCAAAACATCCAACGCTTTGTTCACCTCCATGCCGCGAACCAAATCGGCTACAAGCCTCATTTTTCTTGGAGATGTAGGGCAGTTTTTCAAAACAGCAAAATATTGTTGTTTTTTTTCTTCTTTTCTTTTGTCAGCTGCTAGTCTTTTTCTGGCACCCATTGTCTTTTCTTTTTAAAATTAATGGCAATTATGCCTTACCTCTTTTTATTACCGGCATGCCCCCTGAATGTACGTGTTGGCGCAAATTCGCCGAGTTTATGGCCTACCATGTTTTCGGTAACATAAACCGGAATGAATTTATTTCCGTTGTGTACTGCAATCGTATGGCCAACAAAATCAGGAGAAATTACTGATGCCCTGGCCCATGTTTTTACTACCGATTTCTTGTTGGTTTCGTTTAGTGCCAACACTTTTCTTTCGAGTTTGAAATCGATAAAAGGACCTTTTTTTAATGAACGACTCATAATTTATTCCTCTTTTTTATTTTTTCCTGCGTTCTACAATATATCTGTTGGAAGCCTTTTTCGGCGAGCGGGTTTTGTAACCTTTTGCCAAAAGTCCTTTGCGTGATCTTGGATGACCACCCGATGCACGACCTTCGCCACCACCCATTGGGTGATCAACCGGGTTCATTACAACACCACGAACACGTGGCCTTCTTCCCAACCACCTTGAACGACCGGCTTTACCCGATTTTTCGAGGTTATGTTCTGTATTTCCAACAGTACCCACTGTAGCCCTGCAGGACGTAAGTACCATACGAGATTCGCCTGATGGTAATTTCAAAATTGCGAATTTTCCATCACGTGAGGTCAGTTGTGCATAAGCACCTGCACTACGGGCCATAACACCCCCTTGTCCGGGGTGTAATTCAATGTTGTGAACCAAAGTACCAAGAGGTATTTCAGCAAGGGGAAGTGTATTTCCAATTTCAGGGTCGATACCCGAACCGCTTTTGATCGTTTGGCCAACTTGCAACCCGTTAGGCGCCACGATATAACGTTTTTCACCGTCTTCATAATAAAGAAGTGCAATGCGTGCGGTACGGTTTGGATCGTACTGAATTGAATCGACAATAGCTGCAATTCCGTCTTTTTCGCGTTTAAAGTCGATAATACGGTATTTACGTTTATGTCCCCCACCTATATACCTCATTGTCATACGGCCCTGGTTATTTCTACCTCCAGTTTTCCGTATGGGTTCTAACAATGATTTTTCAGGCGTAGATGCAGTAATAGTATCAAAGGCGCCAATAATTTTGTGCCTTTGACCCGGTGTTACTGGTTTTAATTTTCTTACTGCCATTTTATATTAAATATTACTATAAAAGTCAATACTTTGTCCTTTTTCCAAGGTAACAATTGCTTTTTTGTAAGCGTTTGTTTTTCCGGTTATTACACCGCCTTTGGTAAATCTGGACTTTACTTTGCCTCCATGAACCAGGGTATTCACATCGGCAACAGTAACGCTGTAAAGACTTTCAACGGCCTTTTTAATTTGTGGTTTTGTTGCATTCCGTATTACCATGAAACCATAACGGTTCAACCGTTCGGCCTGCTGGGTCATTTTTTCGGTAACTAATGGTTTTATTAAAATATCCATTTCTTTTAAGCCTTAAAGTTTAAATGCTTCCTCTATTTTATTCACAGAACCTTCCAGGATAACAATTGTTTTTGCATTTAGTATCTGGTAAGTATTTAATTCAGAAGCAGTTACAACCGATACGTCCTTCAAATTTCTGGAGGACAAATATATACTATTATTTTCGACTGGTAAAACGAAAAGCGACTTTTTATCAGCAATTTGCAAATTTGTTCTGAGCGCCACGATTTCCCTGGTTTTTGGAGATTCTAAGTTAAAATCCTCGAGTACCAGAATACTGTTTTCAGTAGCTTTATAAGTCAAGGCCGATTTCCTTGCCAGTTGTTTTACTTTTTTGTTCAGCTTAAACTCGTAATTGCGAGGACGCGGACCAAACATGGTGCCACCACCACGGAACAATGGCGATTTAATACTACCTGCACGTGCTCCACCAGTACCTTTTTGCTTCTTTATTTTGCGGGTACTACCCGAAACTTCAGCACGTTCTTTTGATTTACTGGTTCCCTGCCGCTGATTGGCCATGTATTGTTTTACATCGAGGTAAATTGCATGGTCGCTTGGCTCAATACCGAAAATCTCGTCGTTTAAAACAACTTTTCTTCCGGTTTCTTTTCCTTCCTTATTTAGTACGCTTAATTCCATTGTTTCCTCAGCATTAAATATGAACCCTTGGCGCCGGGTACTGAACCCTTTACCACAATTAAATTCTTTTCAGGAATAATTTTAATGATCAGCAGGTTTTCAATTGTCACGGTTTTTCCGCCATCTCTTCCAGCCATTCTCATTCCCTTAAACACACGCGAAGGCCATGATGATGCACCGATTGAACCTGGTGCACGCAACCTGTTGTGCTGTCCGTGTGTGGCATCGTTTACCCCTCGGAAACTGTGCCTTTTTACTACTCCCTGGAAACCTTTTCCTTTTGAAACTCCTTCAACATCAACATAATCATTTTCATGAAAAACATTAACATTAATTTCTTGTCCCAGCTCGAATGTTTCCAGATAGGTGTTTGCAAACTCAACAACCTTTTTCTTGGGTGTTGTCCCGGCTTTTTTAAAATGACCCAACTCTGCTTTCGTCGTGTGTTTTTCTTTTTTGTCGCCGTAAGCAAGTTGCAGCGCCCCATAGCCATCGGTTTCTTCGGTCTTCACTTGTGTGATTACACAAGGACCGGCTTCAATCACAGTGCATGGGATGTTTTTCCCCTCAACACTGAATACGGATGTCATTCCGATTTTTTTTCCAATAATACCAGCCATTTTCGACTACTTTTAGTTATCAAACTTTAATTTCTACTTCAACGCCACTGGGTAATTCCAGCTTCATTAAGGCGTCGATTGTTTTTGCGGTTGAGCTGTAAATGTCGATCAAACGTTTGTATGAAGACAACTGAAACTGCTCCCTCGATTTTTTATTAACGAAGGTTGATCTTAAAACTGTAAAAACCCTGCGATGTGTTGGGAGTGGAATTGGCCCACTTACAATGGCGCCAGTGGTTTTAACCGTTTTTACAATCTTTTCAGCCGACTTGTCAACCAAGTTGTGATCGTACGATTTAAGCTTAATCCTGATCTTTTGACTCATGGTGAGAAATTGTTATAATTAATTTAATAAATCAGTTTTTCCTTTAATATTCTCAAGTACTTTTTCGGCCAGTAATTTCGGCACTTCCTGATAGTGGCTGAACTCCATTGAAGAAGTTGCTCTTCCAGATGATAAAGTACGTAATACAGTTACGTAACCAAATTGCTCGGCCAACGGAACCCTTGCGCTAATTACTTTTGCTCCTCCTTTAGTTTCCATACCGGATACATCACCACGTCTGCGGTTGAGATCGCCGATAATATCGCCCATGTATTCTTCGGGAGTTACAATTTCGACTTTCATAATAGGTTCAAGTAATTTAGGACCTGCTTTTGAAGCAGCACTTCTAAACGCCTGACGCGCACATATTTCGAATGATAATTGGTCGGAGTCAACCGCGTGGAATGAACCATCAATCAATGTTACTTTTAAACTATCGACTGGGAAACCTGCCAACGGGCCGTTTAACAAAGCGCCTTCGAATCCTTTCTGAACCGGTGGAATAAATTCTTTTGGAATTCTACCGCCTTTTACCTCATCGATAAATTGTAATCCGGTAACACCTTCATCTGCTGGTTCAATTTTAACAATGATATCGGCGAATTTTCCGCGACCACCTGACTGTTTCTTAAATACTTCGCGCAGTTCAACAACCTTGCTGATTGCTTCTTTGTAAGCAACTTGCGGAGCTCCCTGGTTACATTCAACCTTGAACTCACGGCGCAGGCGATCTACAAGAATTTCCAGGTGAAGTTCACCCATTCCGCGAATAACGGTCTGTCCTGAATCGGGATCGGTATTTACCCTGAAAGTTGGATCTTCCTCTGCCAGTTTTGACAAACCCTGTGAGAGTTTATCGATATCTTTTTGAGATTTCGGTTCAATGGCAATGCCGATTACAGGTTCCGGAAAATCCATACTTTCGAGCACAATGGGATGCGAAATATCGCAAAGTGTGTCGCCGGTGCGGATATCTTTAAACCCAACAGCGGCACAAATATCGCCAGCTTCAATAGTATCTTTTGGATTTTGTTTATTTGAGTGCATCTGGTAAAGTCGTGAAATGCGCTCTTTTTTACCGGTTCGTGTATTTAATACTGTAACACCGCCATCAATTTTACCCGAATAAACCCTGATGTATGCCAGGCGACCTACAAAAGGATCGGTGGCAATTTTAAATGCCAGGGCAGCCAGCGGTTCACTAACATCAGCATTTCGTGTTTCTTCCTTTTGAGTCCAAGGATTTATACCAGTTACATGACCGTTATCAAGCGGACTTGGCAAAAATGCACAAACTGAATCGAGTAAACGCTGTACACCTTTGTTTTTAAATGCCGAGCCACACATCATCGGGATAATAACACCGGCAATGGTTGCTTTGCGAATAACAGAAAGCATTTCTTGTTTTGTTATTGATTCAGAATCCTCAAAGTAACGCTCCAAAAGTTCGTCATCAACCTCGGCAACCGATTCCACCAGTTTGCCTCTCCACTCTTCTGCTATTTCAACCATATCAGCCGGAATTTCTTCCAATCTGAATTGGGTTCCCTTGTTTTCGTCCTCAAACCAGCGAACTGCCTTCATTTCGATAAGGTCGATAACGCCTTCAAACTTTTCTTCAGCGCCGATTGGAATTTGTACCGGAACAGGATTTGCACCTAATTTTTCTTTTATTTCGCCGTACACCTTAAAAAAATCGGCGCCTGAGCGGTCCATTTTATTTACAAACGCGATACGAGGAACACCGTATTTTTCAGCTTGACGCCAAACGGTTTCCGATTGGGCTTCAACGCCACCAACAGCACAAAATAGTGCAACCGCACCATCGAGTACACGCAGAGAGCGTTCGACTTCAACTGTAAAATCAACGTGCCCGGGAGTATCTATAATATTGATTTTGTGGTCAATATCTTTATATTTCCAAAATGTTGTAGTTGCAGCAGCAGTGATGGTAATTCCCCTTTCCTGTTCCTGCTCCATCCAGTCCATGGTTGCAGCGCCATCATGCACTTCACCAATGCGGTGCGTCAATCCTGTATAGAACAGGATACGCTCCGAAACGGTGGTCTTTCCGGCATCAATGTGCGCCATAATACCAATATTTCTGGTAAAATTCAAATCTTGTTTAGCCATTATCTAATTTTCTAATCCTAATTTCTAATCCTGTAATCTATGCTAAACTAAAATCTGAAGTGTGCGAATGCACGGTTGGCATCAGCCATTCTGTGAGTATCTTCTTTCTTTTTGTAGGCGCCGCCCTCTTCGTTGAAAGCTGCAACAATTTCGGCTGATAATTTATCGGCCATTGATTTACCCGAACGCTTACGGGCAAACAGGATCATATTTTTAATACTGATCGATTCTTTTCTTTCTGGCCTGATTTCCATAGGTACCTGGAATGTTGCACCACCAACTCTGCGGCTTTTTACTTCCACTGCCGGGGTAATGTTTTCCAATGCTTTCTTCCAAACATCAAGCGGAGTTAACTCAGTATCTTTCACTCTTTTTTCGACCATTGTAAGTGAATCATAAAATACGGTGTAAGCAACCGATTTTTTACCATCCATCATTAAATCGTTGACAAACCGGGTCACCAAAACATCGTTGAATTTTGGATCCGGCAGTAAATGTCTCTTCTTTGGTTTCGACTTTCTCATTTTTTACTTTTTTAGTGTTATTTTAATTGGTTGCCCTCAGGCGGTCTTCAGCCTGAACTCCGGAAGACATTTTAGAGTCAGATTTACTCAACCAAACCACTGTAAATAACAGGTTATTAATTATTTATTTATTTCTTTTTAGCTGGTGCAGCTACTTGTCCCGGTTTTGGTCTTTTTGCACCATATTTCGAACGACGCTGCAAACGTCCGCTGACACCGGCTGTATCGAGTGCACCGCGAATGAGGTGATAACGTACCCCTGGAAGGTCTTTTACCCTCCCCCCGCGAACAAGCACAATTGAGTGCTCCTGCAGGTTGTGGCCTTCTCCCGGAATGTAGGCGTTCACCTCTTTTCCATTGGTTAACCTTACCCTGGCTACTTTACGCATTGCCGAGTTTGGTTTTTTTGGCGTTGTTGTGTATACCCGAACACATACACCGCGACGTTGCGGGCATGAATCTAAAGCTGGAGATTTGCTCTTTTCAACTTTACTTTGTCTTCCTTTTCTAACTAATTGTTGAATAGTTGGCATAAATACCTGTTTTTTATATAGTTAATAATCTTTTTAAAATTGGACTGCAAAAGTATGCAAAATTCCTTAAAAACAACCGTTTATGAGAGAAAAATACATACCACCCCCTAAAAACGGTGTGCAAAAGTACAATTTTGATTTAAAGTACAATGCCTGTTTAATCTTTTTTTCTAAATATTTAAAATTGAAATGAATTGAAAGCAATTGTTTTAGTTTGAATTCTTTGAAAACATGGGTTAAGTTAATTCTCAAACGATAAAAATCAAAAAACAAATAAATATCAATTTGAAAAATTTCAAAATTCAAACAGTCACAAATACCTCTAAAACCTCTCTCGAAAAACGGATACCAGAGGTTCAACCAACCTTTCGATTAAACGGCGGTCTTTGGTGATGATTTCGGCACTGCCTTGCATTTCCTGGTTAAACGGAAGTTCTTTTTTATAATTTGTATTCAGTTTATTAATTAGTTCTATTTCTGCAGTGTAATATCCACCCTTATCAGTTGTTACGGGTACCATTGAAATATTTGTGATTTTTCCTTCAAGAAGGCCATATTCCATGTACGGGTAATTATCGAGTTTAATGTTTACCCGCTGCCCCACCTCAACTTTACCTGCACCGGCAATCGGAACGGTGGCTTTCCCGATGATTTCCTGTTCGTTTTCGGGAACTACATTAAATACCACATTTCCTGCGGATACAAACTGATTTACACTCCAAAAATTGGTAAATGTAACCTGTCCGGCAATGGGTGTTTTTAAAACAAAAGCCTGTTCCCATGCCTTTAACTGATTAACAAGGTTGTCGTATTTTTCTTTTAATGCCGCAAGCAATTTATTTTCTGTTTCGGCTTTCAGCACCTGTTGTTCCTGAATTTGTTGTTTCAACTGGTTCATGGTTATTTGTGTGCTTGCCAGGTTGGTCAAGGCATTTTGGTAGGCATATTTTTGTTTTAACATAGCAGCTTCCGATTTTTCAAAATCGACATCCGACATTACTTTTCTTACGTGTAATGCAGAATCGCGGTGAAACTGGCTGAAGGCCAAAATATAATCCTCATTTAAAACACTGATTTGCTGGCGAAGTTTTTCATCATAATTGGCATAATCGGTTACCTGTTTTTCAAGCGACCTGATCCTTTGCTCAAAGGTATTGTAATTTACCGACGTTTGATATTCGCGAAACTGGCTTACCAGCGATGAATAATACGTGTGATTCTGCCCCAGGCTGTATTCCTTACCAAACATTAAAGTGCTGAACAGTTCAGGCTGACTAAAATAAGGTTGAACAGAATCAAGAAACTCAATCAGTTCATAAGCATCCTCGTAGTTTGCAGGATTCTCTATAATTCCGAGCAAAGTATTGACTTCAACCACTTGTTTATCGGTTACAAATATTTTATCGAGTTTGCCATTTGACCTTGCAACCACTGAAACAGGCGG
>Ga0210023_1003128_pt1 | contig 10560 bp, 8 predicted proteins | sample CryGeymeta201524_FD_183987 | JGI IMG/M metagenome (GOLD analysis project Ga0210023, IMG submission 183987) | Groundwater microbial communities from Crystal Geyser aquifers in Utah, USA - Crystal Geyser metaG 2015-24 (SPAdes) (version 2) | ecosystem: Environmental > Aquatic > Deep subsurface >... | reverse complement strand
TCTCCCACCTGCGCCGGGTCAGGGAGGGCAAATGTGGCCGGCTCCACCTTCTCCAGCGGCAGGTAGATGCCGGCAATTTCGTCATCCGTTCCACCCAACGGGCGGAGCATAAGCAGCTCATCGTCCGAATCGGGGAGCACCACCCATTCCCTACCACGAACTTTTACCAAGGAGCCGACAGTAAAAGACATTCATCTCTCCAAGATGAATTTATTTGCTTCTTCGAACCTGGGATTATTCCTGATCAGATACAATTTGATTTTCTTTGAACAATATTTCAGCAATTGTTACAGCCCCTTGTTGGCTTCGCGCTGGTTCTTGATGAACTCTAATTCTGTATAAATCCTGGACTTGCCTCCAAAGGTCTGCTTTGGTTTCGGTAGCTTGTTTCTTCCCCAATAGATCCAACGCTAATATGGCGTATGCAGCGTTATTACCATACTCCTGGTTGATGTGGTTGATTGCCATTAGTTGATAAGGAATATTTGTTTCTTTTATTCGCCCAAGGCACCAAAGCCCATAAGCTGCATGGAGTGGGCAGCCTTTGGATCCACTTTCCTCGCTTTGACCACCTAATTCATAATAGGTCTCCAACCAATAAATACTCCAGCTATGAACATCACGCTTTCCAGCATTATTCATCTTTTCGATTGTTCCACGAACCCAACGAGTTAAAGGAATATAAAATAATTCTCCTGCCATTTAACGCCTCCTTATTTCATCGAAATACCAAAAATATTAGGGTATTTAGACACCATTAGGTCCCAGTCAGTTAATAATCCAAAGCGTATCACTGTGTAGCCCAGGTCTTCCATGCACTCAGTCTGGGCTATGTCCCGTTTTTGCCGTTCTTCGAATAAGTGATGAGATCCATCCACGTAGATGGCAACGCAGTCTTTCTCATACAGGAAATCTGGGCGGGTATGACAGGACTCAACGAGCTTCTGGGCATGGGATGGCAGATTGTAATGATGCTCTTCGAGGTAAGCCAACCAGGCGCGTTCGAAATCCGATTGGCATAAATTTCGCAATCTCTGCAAGTGCTCAGCCCGCGAGATCGCCTGAGGGGATACCAGAGCCGTTGAGGTGATCAATTCCATGAGAATGTCTTTGATGGATTGACGGTCCAACAGGCGATGATCCATCTGGTTGTAATAGCTCATCAGGCAGCCATAGCACGCCGCTTCGCAGTCTTCTTTGGCATCCGGGGCGTGACGCAGGTCCTCACCTGTCAGCGGGTCGAAGTGGCACAAATGCAACGCTTCTGCAGCCACTTCCGCAAAAGCTTGAGGATCATCCAGCAACCGGCGCAAGACACCCGCGCCGCCTTCGGCTGACTCGTAGAACAAGATGAGACGGCGCTCGTCCGCAGCGGGGAGCGGTTCGGCAGCCAATTCATTGTCTTCCAGTTGATAGCGCACCTGGATGGCGGCTTTCAGGGCGGCCTGAAGCGATGCCATCTGGTGGTCATCTAAAGCCTGCTCCGGTTTGAAGATCAAGCAGTTCTTCGTGTCTTCAACATAAGGGATGACGCGCATAGTACGGGCGGACATCGGGTCATCCGGCTCATCTTGCTCTTCCGACTGTTTGGCCCAGTAACCACGTTCGATATCCAGCACGAACCCCAATTGTGCAGGATTGACCCTCCGCCGCCAGCCCAGGTTGATACGCCAGAGAGTCGCTGCGCTGGCATAGGTCAAGTAAGCAACGGGAGTATCCCCAACCATCAGTCGGGCGGAACGGGCGGATAGTTCACCACTCTGAGTCTCGTGATAGCGAACAGCCGTGCGTAGCTCGTAGCCCTGCCGCCTACGCTCTTCTTCATCCGAACTGATGCGGTCACGCCGGCGGGTGGAAACGTTTTGTAAGCGGAATAAACCGGTCAACGGCGGATCAAGTAGGGCATAACAACTTTCACAGCGATCCTGTCCATCGCCTGTAGTAATCGGATGGAAGTAACCACATGCCGGACACTGCTTGGCGCGGCTTGTAGCCAGGCCTTCACCACTCTCCGAGATTGGCAGATTTACCTTGTTGATGATATAACGTGAGCCTTCATGGTAGATAATGGAGCGCGGCCCGAATTCGGAGATTGCCAGGAAACGGGGCCGAGACAGGAACTCGTCTTTGTCACCTCTAATCCGTCTGCCGGGGATATATGCCGAAAGTGGCAGGCGTGGGAAGCTGTAACCAGGCAGGAAGCCCTCGCTGGCAAAGTAGCGATACGAATAGAAATCGGATTGGACCAAGTTTTCGGAATCAGTCAGGAGTTCGATCTGGCTTTCCGCTTCCTGACGCAATCGTTTGGCCTGATGGCGATCCTCCGTGAGACGAGAAGCATCGTCGATAATCTTCTGCTGAGCCTTCTGTTGCCCCTTGGCAGCCCGGTACAGCGTACGCCAGCGCCGGCAGGCTAGATCGAACTGGAGAGGTATTTGATTGAGCACCCCCTCCAGCCAGTTCTCACTGTACCAATCGGTCTTGGCAAGTTCGTCTTCAATGGTGCTCAAGATAATCTTAGACCGCTGATGCGCGTTTCTGCGAGCGCCATCGGAGTCCAATGCTGCCTGGACGAAATCGAGAACTTTCAGACTCAGCTCATCGCCCGACAAGTCAAGCAAATCCTTGAGCGATCTCCCTAAACTTAAACCTGTCTCTGCCAGCCAGACTGCCTGGATATGAGCGCGCACCAAATCTTCATTTCCCAAATCCAGGCGCGGGGGAGTTACTGCCCCCGAAACCATCAGTCCCGGGCGCTTGAAATAATATTGGTCGTGCGGGCTGCCCATCGTACAGTAAGTGAAGACCAAAGCGGGTTGTCCACTTCGCCCGGCGCGACCGCTGCGTTGGGCGTAATTGGCTGGCGTTGGCGGCACATTGCGCATGTTGACAGCATTCAGCTCCGAGATGTCAACGCCCAATTCCATGGTCGGGGAACAGTACAATATCGGCAATTCGCCGCTTCGGAACAGCTTTTCTCTTTCCTCTCGCACATCGCTGGGCACTTGAGCAGTGTGCTCGTGGGCTTCCAGGCCGTGCATGTCGGTTGCCACGGTTCGATAGAAGTCTACGAAGAACGGGTTGGTGCGGCCCCCTTCGGCAGGCAAGCGCGGCACACGGATTGGATCATGGAATGCTTTCTTCCCATCTCCCACTTTCCATATCATTGCAGAAGCGGGTATCTGGTAACCATGCACTTCATCCGGGTTCTTCGCCTCATGGACGATCTCGACCAATCCACCTATCCGGAGTGCATCCAGGATTTGTTGGATGACATCTGCTGTCTCTTGGGTGCTGATATGTGTTATACGGCGCAGGTATTGGCCGTATCCGCCACGGGCGGATAAGAACGTATTCCCGCCATATTCCTCATCCTTTTGTCTTGATCGCGGGAACAAAATGGAGGCATGCTCTAATCGCTCGTTCTCGTCCATTGCCCAGGGTGCTCGAAGGCGCTGGCTGCTCAACTGGCACAGACTTTCCTGATGCGTAGGATTCAGGTAGTCCACCTTGATCGCCAGCTCACGCCGCATATAGTCCAACAATACCCGGCATATTCGTTGGCGCGTTTCGGGTGTTGCAGATACGAGAGCAGGATGCGCATTCTGCCACAGATCTTCCGCGGCACAAACTTCGTCCAACGATGTATATTGGATTTCGAGTAAACCACATTGTTCCAAATTGGGGGAGGTGATGCGCCAACCACGCTTGAGGTCACGGTAAATACGGTAACCAAGTACCTCACGCAATGCACGTTCTGTCTCAGCCTTCTGGGCAAACCTGACTTCAGGGTCAGTCGCATAAAGAGCAAAATCCAATCCCAACGCCTGGAACGCGCGCTGGGGCAAAACCTCGTGAGCAATGCCGGCCTGTCCAGCCTCTCGTACCGCCTGGTACAGCGCCGAGCGCAGCAAGGTAATCTCGACAAAATCATTGAAGTGCCCAGCCTGCAAGGATGCATCCTGTCGGTTATCTGTGAAACTGAGCATCTTGCGGGCCTTGGGCAGCAAATCGAGATCCCGGCGCAGGTTACGGATGAGCGACAGGCTCAGAATGGTCGTATCCGTGCTGCGTCCGCCGGAACTGAGCTCGGTCAGCTTCGAGAAATCGGATGACTGTCGTGAGCCATAAGTCACACCGCAATGGAGACAAAATCGGAATGGGGCAGATACAAACTGGGCTGCAAGGCCATGGTCGGTAACCTCCCCCAGCGGATTTACCTGGAAGGTTTCAGGAAGGTATTTGCGCTGACTCGAACGCACTCGCAATTCGCCATTGTGTTCTTCAATCCAGTCCTCCGGCAGTTTCTCCAACATCCCGTTGTAATCGGTCGGCCAGGGATCAGAACTGTTGAAGTACAAATATCCAGCATCACCGTCTTCCTCGCCGCCGCGCTCTCCAAACTCACGCGACAAGAATATGGTTAATCCTGATTCTCGGTCTCTAACCTGGCGGACGACGTAATACTCCTGTCCACATTCACGGCAAAAGGCCAGCGGCAACAAGACGCGTTGCCGGTCGCCAGGGACAAACTGTTGGCCGTTGACGGTGATATAACGATCCGTCTCCTCTTCGAGCGAAGCGTATACTGTGTCACCGCGGCTGATGAATTGGTGCAGCCGGAAAGCGAATGCAGGCATGCCTGTGTCTGGGTTGGGAATATTAAATCCGGCTATCAATGCGGCTTTCAAAGCTTGCGCACAATTTTCTTCAGACAAGCCGGTCAATTTGCTCAGCATATTGGCTGCGCCGTCTGGTCCTTGAATGCTTTTTGGTTTTGCGCGAACCAGCCGTCCATCAACTTCAGCGACGCTGATACCCAGATCACTCTCGATCCAACTTGCCAAAGGGTCGTGCACAAATTCTGGATAGGTGGATGGTGTTGCCAGGCTTTCAATACGTTGCTTCAGGGCAAAGATATGGTCAGGATCAGTAAGAGAGAATTCATCTGTTGAACGTCGCAGAGTTTCGCCGACGACATGCTCTGGTTGAACTTTGTCTCCAAATAGAATAGACGCTACTTCTGCAACGTCTTTGCGCTGTTCATCCAAACTCCCTGCCCCTGCTAAGGTAGCTGAGGTCCCGATGCACTGCAAATTTGTGGCATTGAGCGCATTTCTAACCCGCCGCACCAGCATGGCGACATCCGCACCCTGGCGGCCGCGGTAGGTATGTAACTCGTCCAGTACCAGGAAACGTAACCCTTGCGCTGCATTCACCAGCGTCTTGCGTTCCTCCGGGCGAGTAAGGATCAGTTCCAACATGACGTAGTTTGTCAGCAAAATGTCCGGAGGATGAGACATAATCCGCTTCTTCTCTTCATCATCCTCCTGGCCGGTGTACCGCTCGAAGGTTACTGGCCCCTTACCGTCTGGAAAGCCGAGGCTTAAAAACTTACGTAATTCTCCCATCTGGCTGTTCGCCAGAGCATTCATCGGATAAACAATGATGGCTTGCGTGCCTTTACCGCTGCCATGGCGCAACACATGGTCTACAATCGGGATGATGTAGGCCAAGGATTTCCCAGAACCGGTGCCAGTAGTCAGAATATAGTTTTTCCCCGTTTGGGCAATACGGATTGCATCCTCTTGATGTTTATGAAGCTGAAGATACTCCCCTGCTGGATTTTCTTCGCTCTTATTGCGGCGGAAAATCACTTTACATGCTTTATGTATAATGCCTTCATCCACCAGCTCATCGATTCGGAGGCCGGGCTGAAAGGCTGGATTAAGTTGAATCAACGCATCTGGCCAGAGTAATCCACTGGCGAGTTGTTGATCTACATATTCTTTAATTTGCCGGTCGCGGATTTGGATAAAGCTGGAGATGTAACCTGAGTAGTCGCTGACAAGCTGGTTACGAAGTGAGAAGACATTCATGATGAAATCCCCCCTTTGGTATTGAATTTTGCATCGTCATTATTCGTGTTGCTACTGGGAGCTTTTATTTGTTCTAACCAGCGGTCAATCGCTTCCCGCCGAAACCGCCAATGTCGTCCTACTTTTTGGCACGGAACTCTACCTCCTTGAGCCAGTTTATACAGGGAAGATAGGGAGATACGCAAGTATTGCGCAGTCTCAGCAATTGTCATAATCTCTGGTGGGTTATCGAGCATGATCACCTCAACCTTGACGAAAAAATCCGCTACCTTGTCATTAATATAGCAGATATTGGTGGTTACTGTCAATTGATATAACGGTTTTTAACGATTATTGTCTTCGTCGAGAGCATTTCGAACTATCTGGCTTTGTCATTACGAGGGAAGGAAAGCTGTTTCCCTTACATAAATGATTATAAAAGGATGACCTCTTTACCAGGCTGGCCCGGAAAGGGCCTCCACTTGGTCGGCTGAATCTTAACTCAAAATCCACTTATCTACCAAGGTAAGCAAAGCATCTGTTAGCCCAAAGTAGAAATGTCCCTTTTCTCCAAAGTTAAAATGTCCCCTTTGATAAACTCAGGGCAACGCCCTTGAAAGGGACAAGAAAATGGACCTACTGAACATGAGCAAAAAAGAACTGAGCAAGCTAGAAGTCATGCAAAGGCTGGACGACAAGCGCATACGTCAGAAGGAAGCGGCGAGCGCATTGGGGTTCAATATCCGGCAGGTAAAGCGGTTGTTGAAAGCCTATCGTTGGGATGGGGCGAAAGGATTGGTTTCGAAGCGGCGCGGACGGCCGAGTAACAATCGTTTGGCGGAGAGGCTAAACGGCAATTCCAGCGCCTATGGCTGGGTGCAGCCGTTAACCTGAAGCGCCTGTTCACCCTCGCAGAGGCCCGCAGCGTGGACTTACCCGGCATTTTCGGGCAGTTGAGCACCGCAGTAGCCTGAAAGCAGCCCAACGAAAGCTGATCCAGGGCAAAACCCGTTCAAAGAATTGCGCCAGAAACCGGCAAAGGACACTATCGCAGCTCTTGACAAGGATCAGATAGCCCGCTTATGGTCGCAAATCAGTGATCAGCGACGGTTATTAAGGTTCAAACGCCCACAAAACAGGGTTTTTCAGTTGGCTCCTAGATAGTCGCGCAACTTCCGCCGAATAGACGGGTGCCGCAGGCGACTGAGCGCTTGCGCCTCGATCTGGCGGACGCGTTCACGCGTCACACCCATCTTACGACCGACCTCTTGGAGCGTATAGGCCTGTCCATCCAGCAGGCCGTAGCGCAGTTGCAGGATGCGAACCTCGCGCGGCGGCAGGCCGTTCAGAACTTCGCCCAGGTGTTCGCGCAGGAGGTTATAGGTGGCGGTATCCTCCGGTGGGGCAGCCTCGTCATCCTCGATGAAATCGCCGAGCACTGAGTCTTCCTCCTCATTGGTTGGCGTTTCGAGCGAAAGCGGATGACGCGCCACCTGGATTATGTTCTCGACCTTCTTGGGCGTAACTTCCAGCGCGTCGGCCAGTTCTTCGATTGAAGGATCTCGGCCCAAACGCTGGGTCAACTGGTGCTGGACGCGCAAGAACTTGTTGATCTGGTCGCCCATGTGGACCGGGACGCGAATGGTGCGCCCCTGGTCGGCGATGGCGCGCGTGACGGCCTGGCGGATCCACCAAGTGGCGTAGGTGCTGAACTTGTGCCCGCGCCGGTAATCGAATTTCTTAGTGGCGCGGATCAGGCCGATGTTGCCTTCCTGGATCAGGTCCAGGAACGGGACGCCTCGCCCTATGTATTTTTTGGCGACGCTAATGACCAGTCTCGAGTTGGCGGTGATCAGGTGTTCACGGGCAGCCCAGCCGTCCTCGATCATGCGGCGCAGTTCCAGGCGGCGGCGCGGGCTGACTTTGCCGCGCGCCAGTTCCGCGCGGGCCATGCGCCCGAGCTCAATACGCTTGGCCAGTTGCACCTCTTCGGTGGCGATGAGCAGTGGCACCCGGCTGACCTCTTTCAGATACAAGCCGATGGTATCGTCGGTATCAATGTTGGCGAGGTAGTCGTCCAATGAAAGTTCAGGCTCGACTTTCTCAGCAACTGCCAGCTCCTCTTCGGGAGGCTCGCCGGTAGGGGTCTCTTCCACGAAAGGAACACCCGCGCTCAAAAGCGCGGCAAAAGCTTCCTCCATTTGCACGACATCCTGTTCGGCTTCCGGGAAGAAGTGCAGGATATCGTCAATAGTGACGTAGGTCTTCTGCCGGCCCAATACGATCAGCCGTGCGATGGCCGAATATTTTTCTTCTTCCTCAATAATCAGTAAAGGGTTTTTCATCATTTTTAAATAACGGTTTGGTCATTCTTGTCTATTATGGTAGCCGACTGCGCTACCATTACCTAACCCGGACGAGCCGGAACCACTTGTACCTGCCAAGTGCAGGCAAACAGGACAAACGACGGGTAGCATTGGCTGCGGCTGGAGGCCGCGCTATGTAACAGTGGTGATTTCACCCACACAATGCACAGAAGGGGTTTTTAGTTTCTCTAATGCTTTGAACAGATTGTTGTCTGCTGTCCAGAACTCCGCGTCAAGATGTTTCGCCAGCGCGACATACTGGGCATCATAAGCAACAATTTGTCCCAATTTGCCCGCCCAGTCCAATGATGCTTGCAACAAATTCGCTTCTGGAAGGACAACCTGCACCGGCAGCAGCGCAAAACCGGCGACCGATTGCCTGGCATCCTCCTCGGTCATCTGCCCTGCCGCAACCACTTTTCGTAATGTGGATATGACTTCGGACGGCCATAAAGCCGGTGCGTAAAGTTGTACGCCCTGCTTGCGCCAGAGGCGAAAAAGAGTCTCTGCCTGGTCCGAATAGGGCAAACGCACAAATAAAGCCACCGTGATGTTGGCGTCTATGACGATTTCCATTCGCTCCGTCCCTCGTCCACCTGCCTCTCCCGCTCTGCTCGGGCTTCGGCAACCGGATTGCCGTTGTAAACAGCCTGGCGGCCACGAATTCGCCGAAAGGCATCCAATGCCAGCAAAGTTTCATCCACCTGTTCCGGCGTGTTTTCCTCCAAATAACGGTCTGCCATTTCGCGCATGAGTTCAGACAGGCTCTTGCGCGCCTGACGGGCGACTTTCTGGAGCGCCTGATGCTGGCGGGGCTCAAGTAAGATTTGCACACGTCTCTGGTTCATATCAGCCTCCAGTACCTGCAAAAGCACAGGTACATACGCGATTATGGTAGCTTGAACTGCCAGCTACCATTATAACACAAATTGTGTATACACAACTTGTCATGGGCTTGGGCTCACACCCCCTCCACGGCCTCCTGCATCCGTTCAGCGGTGGGGTGCAGGTAGCGCCCGGTCGTCTCCAGGCGGGAATGTCCCAGCATGGCGGCCAGCGTGGCCAGGTCCACGCCCTTTTCCACCGCGCGGGTAGCGAAAGTATGGCGCAAAGTGTGCGGGGTGACATCGGTCAAGCCAGCGTGGCGGGCCAGGTCGGACACCAGGCGCTGGACATCGCGAGAAGAGAGCGGCAGAAACGAGCGAGAGAGAAAGAGTGCCTCTCCAGTGTTCGGACGCACGGCCAGGTACGCCTGGAGCGCTGCCCGGCATTCCGAATTGAGCGGCACGCGGCGGGTTTTGTTGCCTTTTCCGCTGCGCACCGTCAGCCAGCCGGAGCGCCCGTTGATCTCCAGGTCGCTGGGAGTAAGCGCCACCACCTCGCCCACGCGCAGGCCGGCGCGCGCCATCAGGTTGAGCATGGCCAGGTTGCGCTTGTCCGTCCAGCCCTCGCCTTCTGCGGCGGCCAGCAGCCGTCCCAGTTCGCGTGCCGAAAGCGCCCGTACTGGCGGGACGACCTGCTTGGGGCCGCGCAGGCGCAGGTTGCGGCCCAGGTATTTGAGCAGCGAGCGGATTGCTGCCAGGCGCAGATTGATCGAGGCTGGCGCCAGGTGGCGCACGGTCTGGAGATATTGCATGTAATCCTGCACCTCAACCGGGGAAAGCAGCTCGTAGTCCGGGTCTTCGCCGTTGGTCTGGGCGTAGCATTCGTTGTCACGGTACCAGGCGGAGAAGTCAGCCAGCGCCGCCTGGTAGCGTTGGCGGGTACGCCCGGAGAAAGTAGAAAGGGAGTCATCTATGGGGTTAGGAGACATGGTTTCCTCCGTCAAAGAACATTTTGCGACGCAGTTTAAGCCCGTTATGGGGTGGAAAAACGCCATTTTTAGGGGTTTTTCGGGGTCTTTGCAACGTACAAGGCTTATTGTACGACAACATTGTACGACGCGCAAGGAGGCGCTCTTTTGTGTCCCCGTGCTCTTGCGGGTTGTAATTTTTCACAGTTTTTGAGATTCATTTCATAGAACATGAGACTGTATTTCACAATTCGTTAGACTGAAAAGAAGGCGTTATTCACTTCATTAACACCGCTTCAAACATCCAGATCCAGTCTCAGAAACTATGAAGCAATTTTGAACCAGTCTCAAAATATCTGAAACCGCAGTCTCACAAACTGTGAAATAAGAGCCATTTTGCGGCTTACAGTCTCAATAACCGTGAAATCTTACAACAGCAAATTTTGCCGCTAAAACGCTCGGAAAATTGGCAAAATCGGGATCTTATGAATGGTCAGTTCGTTCTTAGATGGAATGCTGGACAGAATTCCCAGTCCGTTATGGC
>Ga0210023_1003120_pt1 | contig 10576 bp, 6 predicted proteins | sample CryGeymeta201524_FD_183987 | JGI IMG/M metagenome (GOLD analysis project Ga0210023, IMG submission 183987) | Groundwater microbial communities from Crystal Geyser aquifers in Utah, USA - Crystal Geyser metaG 2015-24 (SPAdes) (version 2) | ecosystem: Environmental > Aquatic > Deep subsurface >... | reverse complement strand
GGGCGACCCCGGCATTGGTAAAACCCTGTTCGCCAAATCGCTGGCATCCCATCTGGGTGTGGCCATCAAACTGGTGAGCATGAGCACGGCCACGAGCGGTTTTGCTTTGTCAGGGCTTGACCGTGGCTGGGGTACGGCGCACCAGGGCGAGGTATTTAATGTCCTGCTCAAGCAGCACGCCATCAACCCACTGTTTGTGCTGGATGAAGTGGATAAGTCCAATTCAGACGACAAGTCTGATCCGCTGGGGCCGCTGTACCAGTTGCTGGAAGAAGAAACCGCCAAGGAGTTTGTTGATGAGTTTGTCGGTGTACCGATCAACGCCAGCCTGATTACCTGGATCATCACGGCGAACGACGAAAGCCGCATTCCGGCGGCACTGCTGTCGCGCATGCGCGTGTGTCACATCCAGCCGCCCAACGCGCGGCAAATGCTGGCGGTGGTGGAAAACCAGTACCGCCAGTTGCGCGACAGGTTTCCGGCCTTGGTGGAAACGCTGGCACCTGAGGTAATGGACGTCATCAGCCGGATGAGTCCGCGCCAGGCCGGGCTGAACTTGCAAGAAGCTGCGGGCAAGGCCGCACTGCGTGCGCGCATCGACCGCTCGAGCATCCTCAGGTTGCAAGCTGAAGACGTGGGTGAAGCCCCTGCTGTCAGGCGAGCCATCGGGTTTACCTGAGAAAAAAAAAGTTTTGATTCAATCAAAATTAAAAGTTACTCGGTAAGATATGCCAAAAAATTAACAAACCAAACTTAGGGACGGAAATGAAACTTGTTCGCCGAGCTTTCCTCAGCCTCGCAGCACTTGCTCTTGTCAGTGGTTGTGTCGCTATGCCAGGGGCACAAACAACACCAGCGCCTGAAGATGTAAGACCTTGTGCCAGGAACTTTGTTGCTGAGGGCTCGGCCCTGAATCCTTCAGGTACACAGTACAAAAACACGGTGCTTGTTCCTGGTGTCTCCTTGAAAAAGGCCATGGATCGGGCCAGCAAACAAATCGCACTGGAAGGCATGACCATCACCACGCTTGACAGGGAAGGTGGACTCATCGTTGCCGCTAACAAGGTGGTTGGCGGTAAAGGCGATACGGTACCCTTGGTCATCACCTTTGAGCAGTTTAACGACGGCTTAAAGCTTGAAATGAAATTTAGGAATGGCTTTGGTCAGTTAACTTCTGAAGATACCGTTAGAGATGGCTTTTGCAACATATTATCAGCTATAGAAAGATAATTATTCTCCAATAGCTATTTTGTTACTGAAATTTTCATAGTAGATGACCATACTTCAGCCCCGTAAAATAGAGGAAAATATTCTATGAATGAAAAAATAGTTAAATTAAAGTTCCAAGTTTCATTTAATAATTTTACTGCAAGAGGAGATAAAACAAGTCGCTTATAGGCGCCAGTCAATAGTACCGAGCCTACTCGGATCAATTTCAGTATTTTTTTATCCAAGGATTTACCCATGACCGTTAGTGTTGAACAAATTGCTTCCTTTCTTGACCAGATCGAATTTAAATACGAGCGCCAAGATAATCTAATCCGTAGCGGTATGAAACTCGCAGGTGATCACTCTGTCAACATGATTTTCAATGCCCCCAAAGAAGGCAGGATTTTTGAGTTGACGGTTGGTCGAATCATTCCCATGGAATTGGTACAGGCCTCCGCGCACACAGCCGCATTTCATCTTTACTTGCTAAGTGCCGCTTGGGACACCTCCTTTGGTACGCCTGAAGTTGACAAGGGTGACGGCGAGGTGCGCGTTTTGGTTGAGGTTCCTTTGGCAGATGCTGTCATGACCTTAGACCAAGTGCGCTTTTGCATTCGCGGTGCTGTACAACTCTGTGAAAAAATTCGCGAGGAGGGCACTGAGGTGCTAAAAACCGGGCAGTTGCCCACTTCAGCAACAAACATAGATGCAGCTACCATGGCGCGCCTGCAGATTATTCAACTCATGGAAACAGCAAAGGGCCGAGCGACAGCAAGAGCCATGGCGACAAACACGGCGCTTCCACAAGCGGTTCGTGATGTTGCACAAAAGATGCTCCCCGTCATGGATGCGATGGATCAGGCCGAAGCAGCACCCACTTCCATCTAAACGGACGCACCTATGCTGCAGCTACTGAAATGCGCAAAAGGTTTATCCCTTCAACAACAAGACACCAAAGTTGATCTGCAGCACCTGTATTGGGCAACTGAACTGCTCACGTTTTTAGAGGCGGATTCGTTGACGCAGTTGATGAAAGACTTACGTCAACATCCAACCAGCGCGCCGGAACCTTGTCCAGCTACAAAGGCTGACGTCGAACAATTGTTATCTGCAGCTGCCGCCGCGCCTGCTTTGCCCTTGAGCGCAACTGTTGCCGAACTGGTTAAACGCTGGGGCGGAACGGTCAAGCCGCTCACATTGTCTATTGCGCCTGCTGCGACAACGCCAGCAACTTCTGCCCCCACATCAGTAGAGCCGGTAAACGATGACATTAGCCTGAGCGAGATCGCTGCTTTAAAGCAAAAACTTCAGGCGAGTGTTTTGGGTCAGGATCAAGCGATTGAAGCTCTGACCGATGCCTTGGCAAAGGGAACGTACCAGGCAAAGCAAGGCGGACCGTTGGGTGTTTTTCTGTTTGTCGGGCCGTCTGCCACTGGCAAGACTTACTTGGCTGAACAATTGGCGACGCTAATTGGCAACGAGTGGAAACACATAACCATTGGCATGGCTGGACTCACGCATGAAAGCCAAAGCGCCGATCTTGATGGTACTGATCCCAGCTACACCAATGCCCAATCTGGTCGCTTGACACGCCATATTCGCAAACATCCCCGCAGTGTCATTGTGTTTGAAGATCCCGACAAAGCGCACCCAGCAGTGTTGGCGCGCCTGCTGCCCATGCTCACCAGCGGCGTCATGCCGGACCGTTTTGGCTTCTATCCTGAAAACGATCCCAAACAACGGCCACTGACGCCACCAGAAGTAGATTTTCAGCAGTCCCTGGTGATCTTCATCACGCGCGCGGGTGAAGCCGCATACGACGATGCAGGTTTCCAGCAACTTTCCGTCAAGCACCCAGAGCAAGCCGCCGACATGGTACTTGCCGAGTTGCGCCAATTGCAGTCTCAGCTTAGCCATACCAGTGGCACGCCGCAGTTTGCTGCTGGCATGATGGACCGACTTGCTGCCGGAAAGGTGCTGCTGTTCAGACCGCTTGGGCTTGAACATCTCAGCACGCTGGCACAACGCGCGTTTGATGAAACCAGCGCATTGTTTCAATCGCGGCTGGGATGCCTGGTGGGCATGCCTGAAACTGATCGTGCGGCTGTCTTTGAGGCTTTGGTGCTCTCTCAAGGCCCAGAGCCAGATGTGCGCAAAGTGCAGCAAGCAGTCAGCACATGTCTGTTTGACCCAGTGACTGACCAGATGTTAACGCAAGCCCTTGGCGCGTCAGGACCATACCATCGCGTCGAATGGACATTGGCTGACGATGCCCGCGTCCAAATCGCGCAACTGATGCAAGAGCTTGGCGCGGTCAATCCCCTGCACACCGTCATGCGTCGCGGACTCAAGCTGAAATGGCATTTCCATCTGGCGCCACAAGGCGATACGTTGCAGGCCGTCATTGACGCCCTGACGCCCGAGCGAATCACCCAGGCCAGTGATGTGCGGGGTCAGGGAGCCGTACGGGTAGAAGTGCCTGCCGTGTCGTTTGCGCACATTGCGGGCCATCATCGGGTGAAAGAGCGGTTGAAAGAGGTGGTGCACCTCATGAAAAATCCGGCACGTATCAAAGCCCTGGACGTCAGCGTTCCTAAGGGCGTACTGCTATATGGCCCACCCGGCACGGGTAAAACCATGATCGCCAAGGCACTGGCGCATGAGGCTGGGCTGCCTTTCATGGCCACCACGGGGGCAGAGCTGCTGAACCTCACTTTTTTAAAAGCCCTGTTTCAGCGCGCCCGCAAATATGCGCCGTCATTGGTTTTCATTGACGAAATCGACGCCTTGGGGCGCCGTGATGCTGGTGGATACGATGTGCAGATCAACCAGCTACTCATTGAGCTCGATGGTTTCGATACCAGTCTTTCGGAACCTGTTTTCGTGGTAGCTGCCACTAACCTGAAAGAAAAGCTGGACCCAGCGCTGGTGAGGGCGGGTCGCATCGACATTCATGTGGAGGTGCCCCAACTTGACCGTGATGCAAGAACACACTTTATCGAGCGCTACCTTGCACTTCCAAATGATGGCAGCCTGCAGCGCGATGCGCTGTTGGCGCAAACGAGCGGCATGAGCGGTGCAGACCTGGAACAAGCGAGGCGTGAAGTTGTGTTGGAAATGGTGCGCCAAGACAAGACCCAGATTACCCAAACCATGCTGCTAGAGCAAGTGAACCTGCAAAAGCACGGCCTCAGATCAAATACCAAGCGCAATAGACAGCACCTAGAGATGACCGCTTACCACGAGGCTGGCCACGCTGTCATGTCCATGGTGCTGAACCCGGATGTGGTCATAGAGCAGGTCACCATCACTGCCCGTGGCGATGCTGGTGGCTTTGTGTCATTTGAGCAAAACAACGAAGTCAACCGCCGCATGACACGCAAGGAGTTCATGGACGACATCTGCGTGTCGCTGGCGGGCCGCTTGGCTGAACAAATGAAGTTTGGCGATGAAGGTATCAGCGCCGGCGCCAGCAGTGACCTGGCCCGCGCCGCAAGAATGGCCGAGGCAGCCATTACCCAATATGGCTTGGATGAAAAAGTGGGGCTGGTGGCCACCGCGCATTTAAGCGAGAGCGGGAAAGCTGGGTTTCAGGCGCTTGTAGCGCAACGGGTGAGTTTTTGGCTGTCGGATGCGCAAGAGCGATGCAATAGTGAACTGAAAGCGCATTGGGAACGTATCAGTTTCGTGGCAAAGGAGTTGACGGACCATGAAACTATATCGGGTGACAAGCTTCGCGAAGTCTTGCTAGACAAGTAACTGAAGTCTAGGTCTGCGAAGGCCGATTGTCTGTTTTAAAAAATTAATTTTTGTAGAAAATGGCATGAGTGAAAAATCAATAAGCGACGAGCTGGCCGAAAAGAAAGACTGGATAACAGACGCGACTGAAACGCGCCCGCTCTGGGTGTTCGGGATCATATTCGGCGTGAGCCTTATTTTGGGTACGCTTCTGTTTGTTGTGATTTTGCAAACAGTCCCTTCTTGGGTGCCCGGATGGTGGAAGAGGATTGAACTGGACACTTCGGGCGCCGGTGGGTTTCTACAGGGTGCGTGGGGAACAGCAGGGTCACTTGCCGCATCTTTTGTGGCAATCGTTCTGGCGCAACAGGCATTAGCACTGACGAAAAGGCAAGATAAATATAAGACGATACAGGATAAGGAGTCGGCAGTACTACAGCAGGAACAACAACAGTTACAGCGCGAGCAAAACCGGATTCTTCAGCAAAATACTCCGGAATATCAAATTGCGTATCGGGCAGCAATGTCCAGTACGAAACTGGATTCTTTACAAATTCTCATTGGAAATTCTGAAAGAAAAAAATTTAGGGGGCTTTCACCTACTGTTGCCGACGTGTTGAAAACACGTGAACCTGAAGGCGATGAGGTCGAAATAAAGAGCGAGATCAAGAAAGAATTGCTTGGATCTCGTTATATCGGCTTTGCAGCAGACGTTGCAGAGAAAATGTTCGGAACAAATAAGCGCTTGGAAATTGAGACTTTGGCTTCTGAGTTGATACTCAGCTCTAGGCCGACGCTAGACAAGTTACTAATCAATCGCCTCAACGAGACCATTCACAAAGTAGTATCTTATTGCATGGTCGATATTCAGCGAGTCCTGAATGAGTCAAGCAGTTCTGAAGCAAATCCAGTGATTTATCGGTTCACCGAGTATGAGAAACTGAAGTCCACTGAAATGCCAAATTTGAAGGGTACGCAAGGCAGTGTGTCAAAGTCAGTGTTCTACTTTGTCAATGTACTTTCAGTGCAGATGAGACGCGGCGGTTACACCTATGTTGAAAGCAGACTGTTCGAAAGAAACATAAGTGAAAAATTAGACCCATTGGTTGGTGTACAAAATACCTTACCCAGCGATGCTGACACATTCAATCAAGGGTTGTGTGTGGTCACACCATTTGACTTTCATCGCGCATCGTTATTAGTGAAACTTGAGTATTCAAATAAGGATGATACGGCGTCACGACGAACCATTCTCGAAACATCAGAATTCAGAGGTAAACCTGATTTAGAAATCATGCAGGCTATCAATAGCTCAGTTAAAAAAAATACAAACTCGATTGTTTTCCTTGATCAAATCGAAGGGGTAAAGGATAGTATCCTAAAAAAGAAATGGCTCACGTTTACAGAGCATCTGGAGTTATGGGAAGCGATGAAACGGTTGGCTCAACTATTTGATGCTCAAGAAGAAAATTTCAACTATTTAGCTCAGATTTTTATAGACGATATTAAGAATAAATTGCCTATGAAATTAGACGCTAATCCCTATTCCATGCTATCGTATCTTTTGCCTCGGTTCAATGAGGTATCGAGTGAATTCATTCAAACACCACTGGGGCAAATGTCGAATTACGAATTAATTTTCAAGCAGATTGCGAGAGCGGACGATGCAGGAATTCCATTGTTTGGCAAGATCGAAGTTGATTTACTTTGGACCTCCCGTATTACCATATTCATGGTTAAACTTCTGGAATTGCTAATAGATAAAGGAATAGAATTTGATTCTCTGCAGCAGCTTCTGTCGCAATTTGGAGATGTTTCCAGAATTATTCGTGAATTGGCAAAGCGCCCGTTCTTTGAACGCCCTTTCTATGGATGGATCATTCCTGATTATGGAATGCAATGTAAACTTTTAACCGCTAATGACCTATCTATTGGATTTGTCGGGGTTCATTACCTTATTGAAGAAAACGGTGAGTTTATCTTTGATCCTACTCCGATTTTCAGATGGTTGGTGGCAGGGAATACAGAACCTGGTTATGGTGCAGTTTTCCGCAACTCAGTGGTAATTGCGGTCTAGCCCAAATCTGGCTCTATGTCGTTTTGTGTGGGACTTGACATTACAGGCAGCGATGGACTAGGACGGTGTATTTCGGTGCAACGGCAGGCTCCAGCGGATTGCTTGGCAAGTGTTTGAGCTTTGACATTCCATGGCCTTGCCGCTGCGGATGCAGTGCCCCTTTTTGTCCAGCAGCAAGACCCGGTCGAACAGTTTGTAAATGTCCGAGCTGGGCTGGTGAATGATGATGACAATTTTGCCGCTGTCGGCGATGCGCCGCAGTTGCTGGATCAGCGCCAGCGAATCCTGCGACGACAAGCCGCTGGTCGGCTCGTCGATGATGAGAATGTCGGGGTCGTTGATGAGCTCCATGGCGATGTTGGCGCGCTTGGCCTGACCACCAGAAATGTCCTTGACCCGAGAGTCTTTCGCTTTGGTCATGCCAAGCATGTCAAGGTCGCTGGCGATGCGCTTGCGGGTGTCATTGGCAGAGCGGGCCGAGTCCACCGCGACCTTATGGAAGACGCTGATGTTTTCTTCGACCGTGAGTTCGTCAACGAGCACATCGCGCTGCGGCACCATTCTCACCCGCTTGCTGACGCATTACAGACCGTTTTTGGAAATGTCTTTGCCGTTAAGGGTGATGTTGCCCTTGCGATAGGGAACGCGACCGAAGAGGCCCTTCAACAGCGTGGTCTTGCCAGCGCCCGAGGGCCCCATGATGGCGAGTATCTCGCCGGCATTGACTTCGAAATTGATGTACTTGGAGATGTAGTCGCCGTCTTTGGTTGGTGCCTTCCAGCCGGCGAAAAGATTCTTGACGCAAAGATGGGGGAAGTGCGCTTCACGCATTATTTAAAAGCATTCCTGTGGCTCGAGTCCGTATGCTGGCGTGCTGCTGATCGGCCAGTACATCCAGCCAAACAAATTCAAATCCTGCTTGATTGTGCCTTTCAAATGACCCTGGCATCGGGCTGAAACAGCTCTGATGAAAAAAATGAACGCCACTGTGGTTCGTGCCAATGCAGCAGGCAAAATGGTCTGCAGCCGGCTCGCAATCTGTAATGCATCAAAGTAAAGAATGACGAAACATACGCCCCTCAATTTTCTTGGCGACCTTAAAGGCGGTTTCTTTGCTGGTGTCACCGGCTTGCCGTTGGCGATGGCGCTTGGCATCACCGTTTTTGCCCCTTTGGGGCAACACGCCGCGCTGGAATTTGGCTTGCGCGCCGGATTGGTGGCAGCCATTGTGGGCGGCCTGGTCACCGCGTCAGTGGGGGGTGTGCCACTTCTTATTTCCGGGCCGCGTGCTGCAGGTGCCGTGGTGCTGTCCGGCTTGGTGGCGGCGCTGGTCACACTTCAAAGCGATATGGACCACAACCTTGTTGCAGCGGCCGTTGCAATTTGCGTGGCGCTGTCTGGTGTTCTGCAAGTACTGATGGCACGCTTTGGTTTCGATCGCCTGGTTGCCAGCCTTCCCAAGCCTGTGGTCAGCGGTTTCACCGTGGTGATTGGGATGATGATTGTGCTTGACCAGTTGTACCCGATGTTGCAGGGCAAGTTCGCACCGCGCCCTGGCTTGTTGCAAGTACCCTCCGTGCTGGGTTGCACTGAGGTGTTGTCGCTGCTGGTCAGCGTTGTGGTGATGGGGCTGTATTTCGCGGCTGCGTACTTGCCCTGGTTTCGCAAGGCACCACCCAATTCCTTGCGCAAGGCCTGCTCATCGGGTGCAGCCGTGCTTGGACTGTTGTGTGGCGTTTTACTGGCATGGTTTTTTTGTGCGAATGCTGCGCAATGGCAACTGACACCGCCGCACACCATCGCACAGGCGCTGGCCAACTTCGACCCCATTCAGGCATCGTGGACACCTGCTTATTTGGTTTCTAGCGGAAATTGGCAGAGCTTGCGCCCAACGCTGGGCGCCATTTTTGTACCTGCACTATTTTTGGCGCTACTGAACACGATCGACAGTCTGACAGCCGCCGGCGCGATGGAGGCGAAAGCCGATGGCGCTTACCACCCAACACGCGAGTTGATCGGGCAGGGTCTTGGCAACTTGTTGTCTGCCATGGCCGGCGGTGTTGCGGTGTCAGGCACACCTTCCCGGACTGAGTTCAATTACGTGATGGGAGGGCGTACACGTTTGGCTGGCGTGGTGTCTGCGCTGGTGATTGCCATGATCGTTTTCAAGCTGTGGTTTTGGGTGGGCCTTTTGGCAGTGCCCGTCCTGGCCGCACTGGTGGCTGCCGTGGGCGTGCAAATGGTCATCAGAAACCGTCATGCGCTGTGGCCACCGCGTGATGGGCCGAAGCATGGTGTCGCGCCCAACCTGACTGCTGTCTGGATTCAGCGCTCGAATCTGCTGATTGTGTGGATGATGGTGCTTCTGGCCCTGCTGCTTGCGCTGCCCCTGCTGTGGGTGCTGGGGGCTGGCTTGTTTGTGACGGTCGCGGTGTGGATACACCAAACGAGCGACAAGTTGGTATTTAGGCACTACAGTGGCATGGAGCGCCGATCTTTGGAGCAGCGTAGCCCTGAAAACCAGCATCGGCTGAAAGACAACGCGCACCGGGTGCAGGTGCTGGAGCTTGAAGGAGACTTGTTTTTTGTGAATGCCCTCAAGATGCGTGAATCGCTGCACAAGTGTTATGAGGTTGAACCGAAAACCAAAGAAACGCAGTACCTTGTGATTGACTTCAGCCGCGTGCATGAAATCGACAGCACCAGTGCTGCCAGCCTTGCCAAGGCGCTTCAAGCGCTGCAAAAAAAATGGGGCATCAAGGTTTGGTTGTCTTACGTGAAAGACAACACATCGTTGTTAACTCAGCTCAATCAGGCGATTGATTACGACGTGTTGCCCGCTGCCCGCTGGACCCGTGATACAGAAGAGGCGTTGGAGGCCATTGAAGATGAGCTGTTGACCAGCGATGGTAACGAATCCACACGATGCGTCTTGCTCAAAGATTTGCTGGGCGCGCATGACGTTGAAGCCGCTGATATAAGTGCGTTTGAGGAACTTTACCTCCCGCGATTGAAGGTAAATAAAGGGGACAAGTTTTACGAGCCAGGTAGCGCAGCGCAGAACTTGTATCTTTTGGAGTCCGGGGATGTTCGACTCATTCTGGTGCCCACCGCAAATCATGACGATACATCACAGCAAGATCCTCGCAAGAGCAGAACCAAGCGACTCGCTGCCCTCAATCCCGGTGCAATATTTGGGGCAGATGCATTGTTGCCTGACCAACCCCTGCGCAGCGTTCGCGCCGTTGCATACACCAGCTGCACAGCCTGGCAAATCAATGTGGCACGGTTGGCCGGAGCAGACGCAACACATCCCGAAATTGTTCGACAGTTGTACAAATTAATTGCGGTGGAGATGACAGAGCGGTTGGCTTCTGTGGCTTCGGAGTTGGCGTTGGTGGACGCTTGAACTATATATAAACCTTGGCAAACGCAAAAAAGCCCGCAAGGCGCGGGCTTTTTTGTGAGTCAGGAAACCGAATTACTTCAGCTTGATTTCCTTGTAATCCACGTGCTTGCGAGCCTTGGGATCAAATTTCTTGATCAGCAGCT
>Ga0210023_1003110_pt1 | contig 10591 bp, 7 predicted proteins | sample CryGeymeta201524_FD_183987 | JGI IMG/M metagenome (GOLD analysis project Ga0210023, IMG submission 183987) | Groundwater microbial communities from Crystal Geyser aquifers in Utah, USA - Crystal Geyser metaG 2015-24 (SPAdes) (version 2) | ecosystem: Environmental > Aquatic > Deep subsurface >... | reverse complement strand
GACCATATGATCAGAATTATGTATCTGTCCTAAAATTGCAGTAATAAAATAGTATAAAAATGATGCTGGATATTGCTTGTTGAACTGGAAACAAATCGACTAAAGGAGATTTGTTCTATTTCAACAATGCCAGGAAATCTATGGTTAATTTTTTTATAAAAAGACTTGGTTTTTACCTCAGTTCTTTGTTGGCACCAGTTATTTCTTATTCTTTAGGTAGAAGAAGTTTCAATTGCTCGCTATTTATTTTCAATAAGATTTTTCTAATAATTCAGATACTTTTAAATCAAAATTGTCTCTATTTATACCTATTAATTCTTCTGTCGATTTGAGATAACTTATCATTGTTTTTGCTCTACCACAGGTCATCATTTTGTTTATTCCTGTAAGTCCTTTTTCTTTTTCAATTTCATTGAGAATAATTCCAGAAATTACAGGGCGAACGGAAATTTCCGTTGCGATGCGGTTAAAGATTTTTGTGTTGTTCCAAAAAAGGTCAAAAATATTTGTATTTGGATATTCTAACAGATATTTCTTAAGCTCATTAACTAATCTTTCTTGGCTTATCATTTCGCCATTTTGGTCTGTATAATAAGCGTTTCCCCAATTATATGCTAATCCTTCTTCTGTTACCCAATTTCTATCATCTTTATCATACAATTGTCCAGAATAATAATGTAGCATATCGTGCGAGAAGTCTTCATTGTTCATAATTGAGAAAATGGTTTTTGCAACTACACCATAGCCATTTCGGTAATTTCCATTTTTGTTTAATGAATATTCAAAGCCAAGTAACTTTAATATTTCCTGATAGTTATCGCACATATAGAAATCAAGTTCTTCTGGTATAATCCCTAAATTTGAAGCAATCATTTTATGCTTTTGGTCAAAAATTTCGGCCCTCTTAACATTGATTTGGTCTGTAAAATGATAGGTTGTGTTCCCTACCTTCTCAATTTTCCAATTTCTGGTAAGGTAATCCAGCGGAATTGCAAAGGTGGTTTTATTATTAATTGTAGTTGCAACAAGATTAAAGATGTATTGTATTTTAGGTAAATTGGTATTATTTGGTTGGGTATAAATAATAGTGAGGAACTGTTCGTTTTTTGAAACTGGATAAATATTAATCAATTGCTTGTCTTCTAACTTTGAGGTTATGCTATCTTTTTTCAATTCATAATCCATTAAGTCTTGAAGTACAGACTTTGTCAAATCAGCGTTATTTGGAGTAAGAAAATCTGTATTTATTTTGCCTTGCTTTAGCTCTATAAAAAGCGCATCCAATGTATTAATTAAGCTAACTTTTGTTATGGAATCCATTGTAAAATTTACATAATCAGGAGTTTTGATGTTGCTTTGAGCGAACGTTATTGAGATACTAAAAATTATAGCTAAAGTTGTGATAGTTTGCTTCATTTTTGTTGGTCTAAAAGTTGAATTTATTTTTTTCTATTTTGTTCATTTTAGTCGGCATTTATCAGAATAACCGCCAACGACTCTATAATGCGTGTCGCGCGCAAAGAGGTAATTTTATTAAGCAGCTAATGAACCCTGGTTAAAGCACGTTAGCCATCATTTTCATAGGACATTGCCTCTGTTAGTCCTATTTATTTGAATTTTGATTCATACTCGCCCAATTTATTCCAAATGGCTATCATTTCTTTTAATAGACTATTGTCATTATACGAACTTATATTTGTTATAAATATCTTGCCTGTTCCAGTTGTTCTGTCAAAACTCATCAAGCAAGTCACTCCGTAATTGCCACCATTATGTCCTATGTTATCTCCTTTCAATTCCCAAAAAATCCCTAGTTCACTATTGTTCCCATTTTGTGAGGTCATCATATTTTGAAAGGATTTGGGAGTTAGAATAATACTATTTCCATTGAAGCCTTTAATCATTTCAATTAGATATTTAGACAATTCGTCACAAGATAGCAACATACCTCCAGTAGGATATAGAATTGGTATATGATTGGGAGTTTCGATTTTTGTTTGAAAATAAGATGTGGGTAATTTACTGAATGGTAAATGTCTCCAAACACCCTGTTCAAAACCTAATTCTGTTGTTACAAATTTCTCAATGTATTTGTCATAACTAATTCCCATTTTAATTTCTATGATATATGCAGCCAATGCTGCTCCGAGGTTGCTATATTCATAATATTCCCCTGGTTTACTTTTCGAAAAGCGCTTTTTTGAATATAGCTTTCCTTGTAAAGTCAAACTTTCACTTAAAAACTCGCCCAAGCTGGTTTTTTTATTTTTCTGCCAAGAATAAAAACTACTATATGCTATTTTCCCGATAGCTTTTTTACTTAAAGTAAGCTTGTTATCCAAGTACCAAGATTTCGATTCAATATTACCATCTGAAATACTTGAAGTATGTTGAGCCAAATGCTCAATCGTAATTTTACTTTCCGGATAATACGGATTGATCACAGGAAATGGCAAAATTGTATTAATTGGAGTTGACAATTCCAGTTTGCCTTCTTCAACAAGTTTCATCAATCCAATGCCAATAAAGGTTTTGGATATTGAAGCAATGTAAAATCTATCTTCCGTTGAGAATTTTTTTTTCGCATTTATATTCTCATATCCGAAGCTCTTCAAATAAAGAATACTATCAGCATTGACTATCGAAACTGCAAATCCTGATAATTTAGATTTTTTGTTTAGTTCTCGTAATTCATTGGACAAATTGTTATTAATAGTTTGCGCCAACACTCCATTTAACGGTCCAAAAACTATTGATACTATGATTATTAATTTCTTCATATTCTCCATTTATGCTTGCAAAGTGGATTAAAACAAAAATTCATTGTCTCCCAAATCCTTATCTATTGTAAGTAAGTTTGGGTCGATTATTATTTTTGAAGGCTTCTCTTTGGTATTAAAAACTATACTATTTTTCGCTTTTTGAATGCGAACCTGTTTCAACTCTAAAATATTATTATTGCTGTCATAAAGCCCAATCTCAATGAAGTCATTTAATGGCAAGGGTTCTTCAATAGTTTGGTCACCATATTTATTTATGGTAAAATCGAGTGAAACTTCAAAACCTTTCTCGGTTTGTTTAATAGATGCCGAATTAATTTTTGAATCGTAAAATGTAATAGTTTCGAACATATCTGAAACTAGATACTTCAACTCTTCTGGAGTCTCTTGTTTTAGAATTTTAAGAAAGTCTAATGAAGTCGGGTAGGCTTTTAAAGAAGAAGGATACTCCTCCAAAAACGATTTAAGAATGTCGTTCATCTTCTTTTCTCCTAAATAATGCGAAAGAGTATTGAATGCTATCGCTCCTTTTCCATAAGAGATGTAGTCCTGCTCTGCTTTTACAAGGTATAATGGCGATTCATTCTTGGTTTCTTTAGTGCGTCCCTTTAAATAGCGAAGACGTTGTAATTTCAAAAATTGTAAAGCGCGTTCTTTGCTAAATTGTTGCTCGTAAATTTTTAGGGTAATATATTCGGTAATACTTTCAGTGAGCACTACAGCACCAAGAACATCTTTTGGTAGTAGTTGGTTTCCAAACCATTGATGGGTCAATTCGTGGGCAGAAACATAAAAAGACAAATCAATTTTATCATCATTTTTGCCATTGACTCCAAAGCGTACTTCCGATGTTAAAATTGCATTGCCAAAGGTAGTAGCGAAACTGCCTTCCGTTAAAGGGAACTCAATAATTTTAACATCTTTATGCTGATATGGACTGAAATGTTCTGAATTATAAGCCATTGCAGCTTTCAATCCAGCTATCATATTCTTAACGTTATAGGTGTGGGTGTTGTGGTAATACACTTTAATTGGAATATCCTCCCATTGGTCTTTTTGGATTTTAAATTTTCCTGAATTAAATGCCATTCCCATTTTAATGGGTTTGTTTGCTTTATAGTGAAAATAATTCCTACCATTTTCTTGCCATTGCTTTTGTAGAAAACCAGTTGAAATTGCCGTTTGATTTTCAGAAGTGCTAACAATGGCTTCAAAATCAATCAAATCGCTATCAAAAGCTTGATAGTGATTATTTAATGCAGTTGAATCACTCGGCTTTTTCATTTCATTTTGAATAAAATAACCCAGTCGTGGAAGAATGTCATGTTTTAAGAAAGTTCCGTTTTTAAGGACGTTAGAATTACGTTGAAACAATGTGTTACGTGAATTTTTTATTTCAAAATTTAAAAGTAACGTATCACTAGGTAATAATGGCGACTGTAGTTTATGGACAAAAAACTTCATCAAACCGTCCGAAGCTATCATCGTGTTTTTTATGTTTAAAGTATAAGTTGTGTGTTCGTCAAATCCAGTTTTGATAAGAATAGTGTCGATAGGTTTTTTGGTTTCATTCACTAAAATATACTTTCCAGAAGCCTTGAAAGTGTTGTTTTCTGGATACAAATCCATTGCCATTTTAATGTATGTTATCCGAGGTTGTAACTGGTTTTTATATTTTGAAAAATGTGTCTCAAATTGTTTTAGGACATCTTTGTTAGTATGCACAACATTTTCGGAATGTTCCGCTTTGTAAATGCCAAAACCGAATGCAACAAGGCTTGTAAGAAGAATAATCAAACAAATTTTTGAAGTTCCATTTAACCGAGAATTTGCAATTTGAAAACGTTCTTTGATTGAAAAGCTATGTTCTCGTTTCCAAAATAAATAACTCAAAATGATTAGAATGAAAGCAATCAGTACCCAATAAAACTGAACTAAAAAATAGCCTGAAAGTTGACTTCCGTACTCATTCAAATCGCTATAAATAAGCTGTGGTGGCGTATTGAATTGTATTAAGAAGGTTTTGACACCTAATTCTGAAAAGCTTCCCTTCGCTAACCACATTAGAAGTAAAATAAAAATACCGAGGTAAAGATTGGGCACTATTGCGTGTACAAAAACCGAAACAAAAGCCCAAACTATAAGTGAAATTCCAGAAAGCAGAAATAGATAGAATAAATATTGACCAATTTCTACAGTAAAAAAACCATTTGCCATTTGTAGCACCATTCCGCAAAGCATTAAAATGAGTAATAACAAATATTGAACCTTAATAATGGCAATAACTTTTGAAAACAGTAAAACGCCATTACTTACTGGAGTGGTGTTTATTAAGGCTTCCATTCCTGTTGAACGTGCACGATGTACCAACATTCCAGCGTAAATAAATGAGATTAATACAATAATCGTCACAAAGAAAAATGATGGAACGGCAAGCATTATTCTGGTAAGTGGAAGCATTACCATTTCTCCGGCATTCGTAACTTTCAAAAGCATAAAAATTATGGAGAGGATGCCTAAAACACTAAAAATATAAAACATAGGATTGGTAACCAAATACTTAAAATGCATAGTTGATAGCTTCCAGATAAGTTTTAATTTTTGCTTTAACGAGAAGTCAAAAAATATATCAGTATTTATTCGATTTTTTATTGGTATTTTAATTCCTTCCGTTTTGATAATTTTCTTTTGTTTATTAAAAGAAAATTGAAATCCATTTTGTGATAATGTAAATAGTTTGAAAAGGAAATACCCAACAATTATGGCTAATGCCAGCCAAAATATTCGATTGTACAAAACAGCACCTAAAAGCGGAATGAGCTTACTGTTTTGTTCGGTTAATGTCCATAACTGGGTTTCAAAACCAACAGCATTTTGTCCGAAAGGGTCTGTAATGGCAATTAATAAATCGTTTCCTTGAAAACTGTTTTCAGTTATTAATTGCAACAAAAACAGGAAAATAACCAATATAAACCCTGAATAAATATTTCGGCTTAATGCCACAATGGCAAATACAAAAACACCAAAAACAAATAGATTGGGGATTAAAAAAATGAGGTATGCCTGTAAATAGCCAATCATATTAAACAGTCCGATTTTTGGATTCTCATTGCCCAAAAGCATTTCGCCCAATAGAAAAGCTACTCCAGTAGATAAAGCAATGACAACAACAATGGTAAATGCTCCTAAAAATTTTCCAGTCAGATATGCTTTTTTATCAATTGGGTAGGAATATAAAACAGGATATACTTTGTACTTAAAATCTTTATAAATACTTGTCCCTATGATGGCAGGAATAAGAAAGAGAAACAACTTGCCCAAATATTGAAACAGATAGTTGAGCTCGTGCGGTGAATTCAAAAATCGCACAGTTTCGGTTGCTTTGATAGGTTCATCAAAAAAGCCGCCAGTTCCTAAAAAAGAAACCAACGAAAAGCAAAAGAACACACCAAAATAGATGTAGATTATTGGTTTCCGTAGCCAATATTTAAGTTCGTATAAATAGATGAAAGACAGCATATCAAACAGTATGGTTTAAGGTTACGAAATAGACGTCTTCCAGATTGGGGTTACTTGTTTTGAATGTTGCATCTGGTTGCCCTTTTGAAAAAATTCTTATGACCAAATGATTGTTTTCGGTATAATGTGATGAAATAAAAGCATATCTCGATTGGTAATCGCCCAACTCACTTGAAGCAATGGTTTTTGACCAAATAGTGCCATTTAATGCCTCAATAGCCTTTTTAGGTGTGGACGTTTTGAGTACTTTACCCTTATTCATAATGGCTAAATCTGTACACAAATCTGTGACATCTTCCACGATGTGTGTAGAAAACAAAACAATATGTTCCGAACCAACCGCACGTAACACATTTAAAAACCGATGGCGCTCTTCTGGGTCAAGTCCTGCCGTTGGCTCATCCACAATAATCAATTTAGGCTTATTAAGTAACAATTGTGCAATGCCAAAGCGCTGTTTCATTCCTCCGGAATAATCACTTACATTTTTCTTTTGAACTTCCGTGAGATTTGTCAGTTCCAAAACATATTCAATGCTATTCTCTCGTTCTTTTTTTGATGAAATACCTTTTAAAAGTGCAAAATAATCCAGCAGTTTTCTTGCAGACTGTTTTGGATAAACTCCAAAATCTTGTGGAAGGTAACCCAATTGTTTTCTTAACTCCATCGGGTTTTGAAGCACATTCAACCCATTAAAATCAATAGTGCCTATATCTGGTAGCTGCAAAGTGGCAAGGGTTCGCATCAACGATGATTTTCCAGCGCCATTGGGACCCAAAAGCCCAAACATCCCTGTGCCAATTTGTAATGAAATAGCATCCATTGCTTTTACGCCATTTGGATATGTTTTTGTTAAATTTTCAATTTGAAGTTTCATAATTATTGGTTTTTCTGGCAGTAAGAATTTCTAATCTGTATAAAGAAGGCTTCAATCTCTTTTTCATCTGTATATGTTATTAAATCATTTTTTTGCAGATTCTTTTTTATATCTCGAAACTCATAAGTACAGATCTTGATTTGTAAAATCAATTTAGTAGTTGGATATATGTCCTTTGCTAACTGAAACATAGTTGCTACTAATGCGACACCTATATATAAAAATGTTTTTTTCACGAGCTTGATTTTTTTTAGTCGGTACTTAAAAACTCAAGACAGAATATTTAAGGCGGTCTTGAATAAGTCAAAATTCCTGATTTAAGTCGATATATTTGTCGGTTTTACTGTCTCGTTAGTCCCAAAAGAAGCATTGGGACGGTTTTTAGATGATATGAGGAGTCTCAAAAAAGTTGAGTGATAGAATTGAACAAGAGTTTATTGGATAAATTGAGAAGGAGACATACCCGTTTCCTTTTTGAATGCACGGTAAAAGCTACTTTTGGATTTGAAACCACACTGAAGAGCAAGTCCAACAATAGAAAGCTGTTCTAGTTTCCCTTCAGCTACATTTTTTTTAAAGGCAGTTATGCGAAATGAATTGATGTAATCGTAAAAATTAGTTTGCAAGTTTTGGTTTAGAAGCGTAGATAATTTCTTATCGGAGCTGTTAATTAGTTTTGCTAATTCGGCAAGGGAAAGTTTCTGGTTCAAAAATACCTTGTTTTGGGTCAAGGTATCATCCAACTTTTGTTTCAGTAAAGAAGCTTCATTTTCATCTAATGGCTGAATGACAGATGACTTACTTTTCAAGTGTTCGGACAACTGTTTTCCTAAATGCTCAATCTGATATTGCTTGACAAACCAATCTTTTGTAAAACGATACGCAATCGAGAAAGTAAATGCCATCCAAAGCACATTGGGTTCACCAAGTATTAAGCTGTCCCTACTGCAAAATTCCTTCCAAAAAGTAATTTCTGGATCATTCAAAGTAAGAAGAATTGAGCGAATCAATTCTGGGAAAATGAAGACAAGCACGAAGGTAAGCACATAGGTTTTCCATTTAAACCTATTCATAAATTTAGGAATCGCCCACAATGCATGAGTATAAAAAATTACTGGAAATAGCAAAACGGAGAGTGGTGGTGGTGTATTTGTTCGTATTGTTTTATCAAACCAATCTGTCGTCCAATCTACATTAACAGCACTAAAGATAAAGAGCCAAAAAAGCACATGTAATACTGTTTCGATATTTATTTTAAACTTGTTGTTCATTTCTTATGGCTTGTGATTTTCGATTTGGTATCCCAATGAACGTGACTGTCTTTTTGAATCGTTAAGCCAAGGTGATATTGCAGAAAGCAGTTGATATTTTTTGTGAAAAACAGAATTATAAATCTTATGGAAGTAGTAATATGGAATGAGCTTTTTCATAAGTTCATTTTTTGGGGATACCGAAATAAAATCCTCTTTGAACATCGTTCTGTTTTTAAATGAAGACGTCTTAAAGGGGCGTTTGTTACTTGAAGTTGTTGAATTCGGAAAGTTATGTCTTTAATTGGTGCCAACGTTCTCGGCTATGAGTAGTTGCGTGGGGTAGCACTTAACTTTGCAAGTACACACCAAACTAAAAATCTGCGAGGATTTTCAAGAGTAGGAGAGGACAAGCAATTACTTATAGCCATTGTTGGCAGTAGTTATTTTTTTATAAACTCTCCAAAATCACCATAGATTAATTTTACTTTGCCTTGATTCTTCGAAATGGTAAAATGTTCTTCAATTCCCGGTGTCCACTCGATTATTATTCCATTATTTTCATTATCCAAATAAGCAAGACTTTTCAATCTGCCCAATGAAAATGTATATCCATCACTATTTTTATCGACCATTAAATTCCCATATTTTGGACTAAAATATGAGCCGGTTAATTCATCTATATTTTTATAGCTAAACAATGTTCTTTCTTTTTTTGCTTTCTTATACATCGGGTCAATGAATTGACTGAACATTTGAATCTTACTGTCAGCATTTGAATCATTTGACATAATTAAATAGTAATATGCAGAAAGCATTGCAGAAATCCTTTGACCACCTACTCGTTCATTCACAAAGACAAAAACACCCGTTTTGTTTTCGGGTTGAAATGACATAATAGATTCATAGCCATTGAAACTACCAAAGTGGAAAAATAATTTTTCTCCCATTAAAGTTCCATAAATCCAACCATTACCGTATTCATCCATTGTAAATGGTCCCATACGGTTTTCGACTACAGTTCTATCGCTTAAATAATCAGTTAATAATTTGGGGTTAATTGATGTTTGATTTTCATCAGTAAAACTGCTTATCCATTTTCCCATATCCCCTAAAGTTGAATATATGCCACCAGCACTGTGTAAAGTATTTTCAGATTTTCTTGATGAAATAGGTTCATTGGAAAAATGTTCAAAAGGCAATGCTTCTAAACTTTGTTTAAAGTCTATATGTGCAGATGTTGCTGTCATACCGATTGGCTTGAAAATATTGTTGGCAACATAATCTTTCCAGTCTTGACCAGTAACCTCTTTTATGATTATACCGCCAAGTAAATAACCAAGATTACTGTATTTAAAATCATATGATAGTGTGTCATTTCTATAAACGGTAAATTTTAATAATGCTCTTAAATGGTCTGGAAATTCTCCAGAATAAGCAGTCCTAAAAACCATCGGGTCGTTGGATAAACCGTGTGTATGTTGCATTAAATTCCGAATAGTTATTTTATCTGCCTCAATATTTGAAGGAAAATACGTAGAGGGAATATATTTTGAAATCGGATCTGAATAGTCAATTTTCTTTTCAAATGCCAATTTTGAAATTGCTAATCCCACAAAAGCTTTAGTGTTGGAAGCAATGTATATTTTTGTTGAATCTGAAAAATCATTGGTTGGGTTTGCTTTTCCAAAAGCGTTCTGATAAACAACTTTATTGTTTTCCACGCCAACAATTCCAATACCTTGAAGATTGTATTTTTCAATGAGCAGATTGCTCAATGAGTCCAATTTCGTAAAATTCTGCGATTTGACTGCCACTGTCGATAGAAGTAAAACAGCCACAATAATAATTCTTTTCATTATTAAATCTTTATGTGTTTATAAGTTAGACACCAAATTTGTTTTTAGGTTACAAAATTTCTTTGCAAAGATGAAATCTTAATTACTGCCAACGTGTTTGTGTATGATTAGTGGCGTGTTTAAGCACCTAATTTAGCAAATAAAAACCCAATAGAAAATCCGCGAGGATTTTCGTAAGTAGGCGAGAACTAGCCATTAATTATAGCATCCATGAAAAAGCAGAAAGTCCAGTATCTTTAAAGTTCACAAAAACAATTAAGATATGAAAACTGAACCCACTGCTCAACCAAAGTTATACATTGGCAT
>Ga0210023_1003068_pt1 | contig 10675 bp, 11 predicted proteins | sample CryGeymeta201524_FD_183987 | JGI IMG/M metagenome (GOLD analysis project Ga0210023, IMG submission 183987) | Groundwater microbial communities from Crystal Geyser aquifers in Utah, USA - Crystal Geyser metaG 2015-24 (SPAdes) (version 2) | ecosystem: Environmental > Aquatic > Deep subsurface >... | reverse complement strand
GTTTCTTGAAGAGATGTTAAGACGAGATGAATTTACTGGTGCTTTGCAAGGAATTGCAAAACAAGTTGTTGATAAAGGTGTAAGTTCAATGAGCTCAAAGCAAAGAGCTGTTGTAGACAATTTTATTGAATCATATAGAGAAAAGAATGAATGTGACAGATGTAGCAATGGGAATGTCACATCTTTGACAGATTTAATCTTCATATCTGAGAATGGTCTTTGCCCAATGTGTGATAATGATAGAGAAAAATTTATGCGAGATTGACAAAAACTTACCGAATTAAATTTTAGATAATGACTAAAAATCAAAGAAATTGTATTCTTCTATTGCTGGTTTCGTTATTTCTATCACTCAATGTAAAAAGTCAACCTAGTTATCTTGAATTACCGATTGATTCGAGAACTAATAAAATAACATACACAGATGTCGTGCATACAGATAGCACACTTTTAACAGCAGACTTATTTACAATAGCAAGAATATGGTTTGCAGAAACTTTCAGAACATCTGGTTCTGTGATACAGATGGAAGACAAACAATCGGGAGTTTTAATTGGCAAAGCAAATATTCCTTTATCATACAAATCTTTAATTGGCGAACATGAGTTACAATCTGTTTTATTTACATTCTCATTATATTTTAAGAATGGTAGGTATAAATACGAGGTGACAGACTTTATTTATCAACAACAGACACCATCGCCTTTGATAGAAATAAAAGACATTCCTTTTGAATATATTTATTTCAATAAAGATTTAGGCGCGAGAAAATATAATAAAAAAACAAGAGAAAGTTTTATAAATCAACTGGATACACAAATTATTGCCATACTAAATGACCTTAAAACTTCAATGAAAAAAAAGAACTCCCCTGTAGATTCTGACTGGTAATCAAAAGTTTTAGCTAATGGCAAGAAAAAAAATGAATAAAAAATGGCTATAACAAAGTACAAATTGCAGGTCGGGTTTATTGGTCCATCAACTGCGGATTCTCGCGTCGCAGTTCATGTCCTTCGGACAGGAACGCTCTCCGAAATCCGCTCCGCAACATGAACCAACCGTTAGCAGTAGTATAAAATAGAAAAACATGGCAGGAGGACAAGCAACAAATTCAGGAATAGATTATCAACAGAGAGTAGCTGCTTGGTGTCTGATTAACCAATATGTAGAGTTTAATATTTCAACTTTTTTTGACCAACTGGACGAAGAACTAATAATTTCAAAAATACTATTCGAAACTGCCCAACCAATAGACGACCTCAATCTTCAATGTCAAAACAATAAGACTGTTTTTTTGCAAATTAAACGAAGTTTATCTTTATCGATAAGAGAATCAAGTGACTTTTACAAAACAATATATCAATTCACACAAGAATTTATTAAGAATGAAAAAACTGAAAATCTTTTTGGATTAATAACTACAAGTAATGCATCGAGTAAAATTACTCACGATTTGAAAAAGATAGTGGTATCAATCAAATTGAATGAGAATGCCTTTGAGGATAATCCTTTAAATGAATCAGAAAAAGATACATTAGAGAAATTAGAAAAGATTTTCGAATCCATTTACAAAAAAGTTAAAAAGTTAAAAGCTACTAAAGAGAAATTCATTGAGTTTGTTAAAAGAATATTTGTCGCAATTATTGATATTCAAGCTGGTCATCCAAATGAAACGTCTTCCTTAATGTTGCTTAAAAGTATCGGTTTTAATTCTCCTGAGATAATTTGGTCAATTTTAATCAAAAACTCTTTAACATACGCTTCCAACAGGCAATCAGTTGACAGCAAAAAATTATCCAAGATTTTTGATAAATATAAAAAAAATGAAAAGGAGGGTACCTCAAAAGAAAGTATAGATGATTTGTTGAAAACCGAGTTGATTTCACAAGGCGATTTTCCTGTCGGGAAAGAAGTTCTCCTCATTGAATCATTCATGAAAGAATTAGATTATTTGATTGTAGAGCTCTATAGATTTCGTGATGATTGCCAAATCAAAAACAAATTCAGTGGGAATAAAATAAATATTTCTGACGAAATTGAATGGACCATAGTCCAGAGATTTGCAACAATGACAGGATTAGAAAGGTATATGGATGAAAATCAAAAAATATTTATCAATAAAAAAATTGTAGTCATTCCTGCTAATGAAATTGAAACTGTAGAAGATGATAAATGTTCAGAATTACATAAAGCTTATTTGGCTGACTTAATGGAAAGTAATAAAGAAATATTGTCTTGTCTTCATTGTGGTAAATTCGTAAACGACCTTGATACATTAACAGTTGAGATTGAAGACCAAGATACCTCACCTACTGTTGGGATAGTGCATAAGAACTGTTTAAGACCAATTGACAGAATTCTTGGTAAAATAAAAATTCCAGGGAGAGAAAAAGGTTATTTTCTTGATACTTTTGATTACAAACTATGGGTTGCCTTGGTTGTTAAGGGACAAGGCATGCTTAACGCATTAAAAGCGTCTCCAAACATGTTGGATGGACATTCTCCATTAATAGGGTGGAATTCAGACGAGGAATACGATTCCGATTACAGTTATTGCATAAAATTCAATCTGGAAGACGGTTCTACATCTTATTCTTACCAGAGAAGTAAAATTGAAAGGTTAAATAAACTTCAGGCAGAAGAGCATTTGAAACTATTTAGGGGATTTAAAATTAATAATTCCAATTTTGACACTATGTTAACACTATTTATAGTTATATAATCTATTTAAGAATCGGAAATAAATATTTTAAATCCCCTTAGTGAGACACAAAAACGAGCTAAACAATTAAATGACCCATGGTGTGTTTTATCAAATAATAAAACAGCGTCTCCTTATTCAAGATTACTAAGAATAAAAAAACCAGATGACGAAATCTTAGAGATTATTTCTGCAGAAATCACTAAGTATAGTAAAGTAATAGCAAAAGCCTTCGATAAAGATATTAGTCATTATACACCTTTGTGCTTAGTTCGGGATGTAGATACAGAGAGAATAATTAATTTAAGCAATGTTGTACCTATCATTTCTGACCCTCTGATATTTAATGATATAATAAAAAACTGGGAAACATTGGGATTTCAATTTGAGCCTATGGAATTAAAAATTATTAAGTCCGATAAAGATTTTGATTATTACATGAGAATGATTTTTGGAGATGATAGAGTTCCAATTATTGACCCATATTTTGATAAAAATTTTAAACTAATAAAAGGCTATCCAATTGGAGATATGAATAAAATGATAGCAGAAAAGGAAAATGAGCAGAAAAAGGAAGAAAAATAATGATGCGAACAAATTAGGAATTAAGGTACAGTTGTGCCCTAAAAAAAGGCAGTAGGTTTGCGTAATTACTGCCTTTTTTTAGTTGCTGCGGCTATCGTAAACCGCGCTCAATTATGTTTTAATTGGTGTTTGGCTTAGCCACCGTAAAAAACCCCAAATTCTCCTGCCCCCATTTCCTTCCTGCACTTAGCACAAAACTTCCAGCCTTTCTGGTCAATATCTTCAACGTAGGTACTTGAGCGCTTTGCACCTGAACATTGATGCCAGGCGGGAGTGAATCTGAGCATGTTGAGAATATTTTTATATCTTTGACTTATGAAAACATTGACTATCAATATACCAGACACATTAGATTTTGATAACAAAGATCTTGCAATGATACTTGCTTCAAGACTTTATGAACAAGGAAAATTATCATTGGGCCAGGGAGCTGAATTGGCAAATTTATCGAAACGGACATTTGCAGAATTATTGGGAAAATATAATGTTTCCATATTTAATTATCCAGCCTCCGATATCTCAAGGGATGTAGCAAATGCATAGAATTATCATTTCTGATACAAGTTGTCCTCAATCACTCCACCCCCAGTTCCTTCCTGCATTTTGCACAAAACTTCCAGTCTTTCTGGTCGATATCTTCAACGTAGGTGCTTGAACGCATTACACAAATTGGATTTGTGCAGTGGTACAAACCAAAAGTGTGTCCCAGTTCGTGAATAACTTCCTTGCGTAAACGATCTGTAAGAATCTTATCATCGGGTTTTAACCCGTAACGTTCGTTTCGCAAACGGTAGGAAGAGGCAATCCCGGAGCGGCCATTTAAAAATGCCTGTCCGAAAATAAAGGTCAGAATAGGGATGAAAAGATCCAAGTTGCACAAGGCAAGGGTTTTCTGGTTATCGGCGGCAAAACGGGCATCAATTTCTTTGAGTAGTTTATTGGCATCGTATTGTTTTCGGGCAGGATCAAAGAATTCGCTCAAATCCAAATGTCCTTCTCTTGAAACTACGGGGACATGAAATTCCTGTTCCACTTCTTTGCATATCTCACACGGAAAACGGTGTTCGAAATATCCAAAAGAAATGATTGTAATACTTTCCGGCTTCATTTGCCATTGGGATTTAAATGGAACCGATTTTTTGATGCAGTAAACACTTCGACTGCGCTCAGTGTGACTGTCAGACTGAGCGTAGTCGAAGTCTGGATTTGACTCATTATTTGACTTTTAAATCCCATTAACATTCTATTTCAGGGGTTTCAGGTTGTACTTTTTAATTTTATTGTACAGCGTAACCCGGTCAACTTTAAGCGCTTTTGCAGTGGCTGAAATGTTCCAGTTGTATTTTTTAAGTATTTGTTCAACGTGATGTTTTTCAATATCTCCCAGACTTTCAAACGACGGCGTGGATTCAGTTTTTCCAATGGGCAGGTCTTTTAAGGTAATTTTTTTGCCGTTTCCCACCACAATAGCTCGTTCAATCATGTTCTCGAGTTCGCGGATGTTGCCCGGGAACGGAAATTCCTCAAGACGCTTCAGCGCTGCCGGTTCTATGGTCATCTCCGGGCGGTTCATGGTTGCACAGTATTTTTTAATGAAATATCCCGTGAGCAGCGGAATATCCTCAGTCCGCTCGCGCAATGGCGGAACATTAATGTTTACCACGTTTAGACGGTAATACAAATCTTCGCGGAAAGCGCCGTTTTCGACCATGGTTTTCAGGTCGCGGTTGGTGGCGCAAATCACCCTGAAATCGGATTTTATTTCCTTGTTTCCGCCAACGCGTACGAAACTTTTCGATTCGAGCACCCGAAGCAATTCGATTTGCATTTTCGATGAAATGGTGGCTATTTCATCAAGAAAAATTGTACCGTTGTCGGCCATCTCAAACCTGCCTTTCCGGTTGTATATTGCCCCTGTAAAAGCGCCTTTTTCGTGGCCAAACAGTTCGCTTTCGAGCAAACTTTCTGATAAAGCGCCGCAATGAACACTCACCAGCGGGAAATACCTGCGGGGCGAATTGGCATGAATTGCGCGCGCCACCAACTCTTTTCCTGTTCCGCTTTCGCCGGTGATGATTACCGAAGCATTCGACTGTGCCACGCTTTCTATTTCGCGCAGAACTTTGTGCATGGCCTCGCTTTCGCCAATCAAATCTTCCACATTTTCAAGCGAAACAACCCTTTCTTTCAGCACTTCGTTTTCCTCCATCAGCGAAATTTGTTTCGAAGCATTTCTGATGAGGTGCGACAAATCGTCGGGATCAAAAGGTTTGGTAACATAATCGAATGCGCCGTCTTTCAGCGCCTGAACTGCGGTGTCAACCGTGGCAAAAGCGGTCATCATAATCACAACAGCATCTTTTTTAATGGTTTTTATACGTTTTAGCATTTCCAGGCCATCCATTCCCGGCATTTTAATATCGGTAAGCACAATATCAAAACTCTCGGTTTCAAGAACCGACAAAGCCACTTTGGCATCTTCGGCGCAGGCTACATGATATCCGTCTTCGATAAACCAGTTGTACAACGAATCGCGCACCGAACTTTCATCGTCAACAATTAATATTGATATTTTTTTTGACATGGTCGATAATTTATGACTTTATTAATGGCAATGTTATTGCAAGAGTAGTCTCTTTTCCGCGTTCCGATTTCACTTCAATTTTTCCTTTGTGGCTTTGAACAATCCCATGAACAATGGACAAACCCAGCCCAATTCCATTGGTTTTCCCCTTGGTTGAGAAAAATGGTTCAAAAATATGTGGGATATCTTCCTGTGCAATACCAACCCCGTTGTCGGTAAATTCAATGGTCACGTGGTTATCATCTGAATTAAGGGTGCGAACAAGAATTTGGCCGTTTTTGGCAACTGCTTCCGAGGCATTTACCAGAATTGCCAGGCAGGCTTGCTTTATTTGGTTAGGGCTGCACGAAATCAGTTCTTTTTTTGCGTTTAGATCAGAAATAAAATGAATGTCGGCAATTTTCAGGGTGTGGTTCATCAACTCAAAGGTGTCGATTAAAATTTCGTGCAGGTGTTTTGTCTCAAATCCATCCTGATCTTTTCTGGAAAAATCGAGCAACCCTTTTACAATATCTCCGCAACGTTTGGTTTCGCTTTCAATCAGCCTTAAATGTTTGAGCATGTTATTGATTTTTTCCTGGTCCAGGTTTGGGTTGCCAAGCTGTTTTTGCAACAGTTTGGCATACACCAGGATACCCGAAAGCGGGTTGTTTATTTCGTGGGCAACAGATAACGATAATTTACCAAGCGATGCAATCCGTTCAATGTTAATCAGTTCATTTTGAGCTTGCCCCAGTTCTTCCGATTTCTTCTGAACTTTATATTCGAGTTGTTGCGACCAGTTTTCAAGTTCGAGGGTCGCCGACTGAATATTGTCGAGCATTTCGTTAAAAGCGTGAGAAACCATTTGCATGTCCGAAAGTTGATTGGGCTTAATTTCAAGGCGTTTACTTCTGTCGCCCCGGGTAACTGCTTCGCTGGCCACGATAATCTGGTTAAGCGGAGATTTAATTTTTTTATTGGTGAAGTAAATTAAAAACAGGATCAGAAAAACCGTGAGCAGTGATGCAAGCAGGAAAAAATTAGTTGAAGATTTCTGGATCGCATTATCGAGTTGTTGTAAAGGCATTTTAATAATTACCGAACCAAGCACCTGTTCGTTGGCACTGTGCGCATGACAGGCTGCTGTGTAACAGGAGGGGCTGTTTAAAATGGGCGACCTGATTAGCAAATTTCTCGATTTTGGGCTCCCGGGATTCATCTCACATTCACTCGTGGCATCAACAATCCGGTATGATTTTTCGAGGGGCGAAAACATTTCATCCAGATTCTGGTGACAACTGATACAGTCGGGATCGCTGTGGCTGTGTGATTCGTTTGAAATAGAAGTGTACGAAAGATTGTTGTTTTTGTCGTACATGCTCACATTGTCAATCCCCGTCATTGTATTTATCTGGTCCAGAACTCTCTGAAGACTTGTCTGGTCATTTTCAAGCATCGACTGGTACAAAGCCCCTTCAACAAGATGCCCGATGTTATTACCGTTTTCACTAATTACCGATTTCATGTAATCTTCATTCACCGACCGGAAAATAATGCTGAATGCAGCAAACAGAAAAAACAGTGAAATTATGGTAATTAAAACAACCCTACCGTAAATGGATGAACGAAATTTATAATAACTTTTTATGAAAGGTATTTTGCCGAGATGTTTGCTTATGATTTTTTCTATCCAGGTCATTGAACGTGGTTTATGCTGATTTGAAAGACTAAATTAGTTTTTAAAATTGAAATTTGGCTTTTTTAGCGAGGTATGTTTTATGCAAAGCGCTAAAAACAATGGTTCTTTAAAAAGTTGAAGCGATGTGAATGACACCACCGCTTCAAAATATCTTCAAATTTAAACCACACACCAGTTCAGTTTAAAAATTTATCCTGAAACTCGTCCCATATTTCCTCCGGTAGCCCGGCAAGCGCCTGGTCGGCAATTTCACCGCCATCCTGTAAAATAATTGCCGAAGGTTGCGTTACATATTTCGTTAATGAAACCGACAAAAAATCCTTAAATCTCTCCACTTCCTGTTTAGCCCAGTTGGTGGCATCTTCCGCCAGATAATATGAATTTGTTTCGGCTTTCCAGTCCGATGGTTTTATGGAATACATCCATCCCAGTTTATAGGGGTCGGTTTTCAATGTTGCCTGATTTTCAAATATGCTGGTGTTTTCCCTTTGAATTTCACCTGAAATTGGCGATAAAATCCGCAGATTTTTCCCGTTTTTGTTGATAAGGGTTAAAACATCCCCTTTGTTAATTTTTTCGCCTGGATTTTTGAGATGGTTAATGGTTACTTCGCCGGTAAAATGAAGCAAAAAATCGTCAAGCCCTACTTTAGCTTCTCCGTTCGCACCCAAATAAGCCCAGGTGTGGTATTTGCTAAAAAACAAACCCTGTGGAATTTTTATTGAATCTGCAGTTATAAAACCTCCAAGTTTTCCGCGTTTTTCCTGTTTTGGTTTTCTGTTCATTAACAGCCAAACAGGGATAAGTAGTGCAAAAAATGATAAAATAACGAGGTATTCAATTCCCTTCGTCTCAAAAATATTGGTGTAAGTAAATCCTTCCATGATATTATATTTTTATGTTGATCAAATTGATAATTAAAATTTTATGTATTGATTAATGACCATTATTGGCCCATTTTGGCGGTTCATTTAAAACCGGCATCCGGCTGATTACCCACCTGAAAATCCAGATTTGGATGAGGATAATGGTGATACTGACAACCACTTCCATCCACGATGGAACATATCTTACAGCGGCATCCCAGCGAAAAGCAACAATTGAAACATTGAGCCGGTTTAAAACAATACCTACGATTGTGATTATGGCAGCTATCCGCGATACTTTGAGGTTAAAATTGCGGTAACTGTAAAAATACAACAGCATTGGAACCAACACAAAACCAATCATTTCGAGCAGATACCAGTAGCCCATTTTTGTGTTTAAAAGACTGTAATGTTTTCCGTGGATAAACACAAGCAATTGCATAAACAGGTAGGCAAACATGGCAAAAGCGCAAATTTTAGAGAGTGTGTGGACTATCCCTTTTCGCTCATCCTTATGCTTTTTGCTTATTTTATCAGAAAATACCCGCTGACTGATTGAACCTTCGAAAATAACCATCGACAGACCGGCGAAAACACTGGATACGAGGAATAAAATCGGTATAAATTCATTGTACCAAAGTGGATGAATTTTTTCTTTGGCCATCAGGAACAGCGCGCCCAAACCCGACTGATGCAGCGTTGAAAGTGTTATCCCAAAAATTACTGCGCCAATGGTCATCCCCGACAGAATTTTATGAATTCTGCGGCTGCCCAGCCATTCGGCAATGGCCGGTGAAAATTCAATAAGCTGGGCTATAATGTACAATAGAAAATGCCAGGCTACAAGAAACAGTACCGAGTTAGCGCCAAAATTGTTGCCAATAATCGGGTTGAAAATATTCCAGGGTTTTCCCAGGTCGAGTACCAGGGCGCCGGCATAAAACATGTATGCCAGAAAACCATTTAGCACTGTAACCCTGACGATGGAGTGATATTTGTCAACCTTCAGAATATACACAATAAAGGTTAAAACGTAAGCGCCGCCGGCAAATGCCACACCGGTTACCACATTAAACCCTTTCCATAAACCCCACGGAATTTCCTGGTTTACATTCGATACTGAACCCAGTCCGTACCAGAACCGGATTACGATTAAAACCAAACCTGTGATGATGATTGGGATTGATATGATGTTAAACGGGGTGAGCCATTTTCCACGGGGTTTTAGCTCGCCGAGAAAAAATTTCCATCCTGCCGGACTTTCCTTATCACTTGTAATTGGGTATGTTGTACTATTCATCTTCGTCTTCGTTTATCTGTTTAAGTTTGTTACTTTTTGTCGCCTCGTGAATACCAAGCAAAAGGGTTGGAACCAGAACAAATACGGAAGGTACGCTGTAGAGAAACCCTTTTGTTAATGCCGGGTACGATGAATTTTGGAGTGTTGTGTTAAATCCGATTTCATTAGGCGCCACAGGCGACAGGTACAAATAACCAGTTCCGCCGGCAACACGTTCGCCATAAATCTCATCAACATAAACTCCCGGGTTTTCGGCAATTCTTTTCCGTGCCTCAGCAATCAACTCGCGCCTTGTACCATAAAACAAAGCAACGCCGCACGCCTCAACACAAACTGGTTGTTCTCCTTTGATAATCCGGTCGTAGCACATGTCGCACTTCTGAATTTTCGGATTGGTTGAACTGTAATCAAATTTAGGCACATCAAACGGGCACGAAATCATGCAATAGCGGCAACCCATACACTTGTCTTCCCTCCAGATAACCGGTCCCTCCTTGGTTTTGTACATGGCCTGGGTAAGACAGGCCGCTACGCAGGCTGGTTCGTTGCAATGCATGCACTGGTTGCGCACAAATACATCGCCCTGCGGAGTGCTGTAACTGTTGATTACACAACGTTGTTTTTCACTTGTTTTTCTCAAAACGCCAGTTTTAATTTCATCCTCCGGGGCCGGCAGGCCGTGGGCTTCAGCACATGCCATTTCGCATGACTGGCATCCGACACAGGCAAACGAATCGTACAGTATTCCGTGAAATTCGGTTTTATCATTGGCAGATAAATTGGAACCTGACGCATTAACTCCAATAATTGTCATGCCGGTAATACCGATGGTTTTAAAAAAATCTCGTCGATTAATACTCACAACTTTAATTTTTAATTGTTTATAACTTAGGTCTATTAATTTTCACTATTTGGATGTGTCGATGAACCGGGTTTGAAAATCTTCCCAAACTTCGGG
>Ga0210023_1003059_pt1 | contig 10711 bp, 12 predicted proteins | sample CryGeymeta201524_FD_183987 | JGI IMG/M metagenome (GOLD analysis project Ga0210023, IMG submission 183987) | Groundwater microbial communities from Crystal Geyser aquifers in Utah, USA - Crystal Geyser metaG 2015-24 (SPAdes) (version 2) | ecosystem: Environmental > Aquatic > Deep subsurface >... | reverse complement strand
ATTTTGAAATAGGACTGGAATATCTTATGAAAATCTTAACAATAAAAGAGACCTTTATGGCATGACTTCCCATTTCCCTAATTTTTTCATCATTAAAATTAAGGGCTTTTTTAACCGCTAATAAAGAAAGGGCTCTGAGTCCGCCAGGATAAAATCCCATTGTCTCTAATTTTTCATACTCGACTGGATAACCGACCTCTTTTAATTCCTCCTCTACCTTATTTAAGATCTCTTTGCCTCTTTCTTTTATTACAAAATTAGCATCGCTTTTTAAATCCATACCCCTTATTTCTCCTTTAATTTCCATTAATTTTTTGGCAGTTTCTTTGTTAATTATTTCATCCATAGAAAATAATTTATTCCCACTTAATTAAATAACGGTGTCCTTTTCCTCCTTTAAAGGAACATTCGATTTCTTGGCAAGTTATTTTTTTAGGTTTTAAGACCATTTTAGCCAACTCTAATAATACTCCCTCCAGACACCGGCAATAAATAGGGTGAAGATCAAAATCCTTCAATTTAAAAATAACATATTTTTTTTCTAGGTTGGATTCTTCAACTTCCAATTCACCAACTGTAAAGTATTCAGCCCAAGTTTTTTGAGCTTCTTCAAAAACTTTTTCAATTGAAAAAAAATATTTCGTAAAAATCCTGATTATCCAAGAAACTTTCATTGCATAAGCACCGAGCTCTTTTATTTTTTCATCTGGCCAATCAAAGACCTTCTTAATAGCTAATAAAGAAATAGCTCTTAATCCTGCTGGATAAAAAGCAAACTGATTAATCTTTTTATATTCAATTGGATAACCTAATCTTTCTAATTCTTTTTCTACATTTTTTAAACCATCTTCCCCTTTTTCTTTTATTATAAAATCAGCATCATTTTTAAAATGAGTTCCTCTTGCCTCACCTTTAATCTTCATCAACCTTTGAGCAATCTCTCTGTTAATTATTTCATCCATAAAAACTAATTAATTCTTTACTTTTAACTCTTCAATTGTTTCTCCAGCTGCTTAATTTTCTCTTTTAGCTCTATCATTTTTAATTCTCTGCCCGTCATAATTTTATTTATTCTCTCTAACTCTCCAATTTTCTCTTTTAAATCAAGCGTTGTCTTTTCTATTTCTTTTTCTAATTTCTCTTGGAACTTCTTGCTTTCTGAAATATCAGCAAGGGAAAGGAAATAACCAATAAAATTGCCCTTCTCATCTTTTCTTTGCATAGCTGAAATGCTCACTGGAATCTCTTTTTTATCTTTGGTAAGAAAAACCAATTCTCTGTTTGAGATTATTTCTTTTTCCAAAATTTCTTTTTTAATTTCTTCGACTTTCTTAGGGTTGACAAATAGCTTGCCCAAATCCTCTCCTATAATTTCAGCTGGTTGGTAACCAGAAAAGTAGCTAAAAACTTCATCAACATCTAAAATAATATTAACTGGGTTTATATAACAAACGGGTAATGGCAAAAATTGCCAGAAATCCCTTATATAACTTTCTAGTCCTTGAACTTCTTCCTCGATTTTAATCTTTTTTTTACTATTTTTTGAGCTTAAGGACATATTCGTGGTAAGGATCCCCTTTAAACATACATTCAGTTTCTCTACACCCTCCCTCTTTCCCCACTACAAATTGGTACATTCTTTCAAAATATCCCTCGAGATATAAACAAAATAGAGGATGAATTTTAATATCCTTAAGATGTAAGGTAGCGTCTTTAGTTTTGTCATTGAGATTTATCGCCTCCAGATTCCCTGCTGTATAATGTTTTTCCCAATATCCCGGTACTACACTCATAAATTTCATAAAGGAGACAAAAAATTTCATTAACAACTTGACGATAAATGAAGTCGTTGGAGCTGTGTACCCCATATTTCTTATCTCTTCATCTGACCAGTCAAAAGTATCTTTTATTAAAAGAAGAGAGATTACCCTTAAGCCAATGGGGTGAAGATCTAAGGCCTTCCCTTTTCTATAATCTATCGGGTAACCCAGCTCCTTTATTCTTTTTTCTAATTTTTTTAGTCCTTGCTCTCCTTCTTTTTTTAAGATGTAGTCAGCATCAGTTTGGAAAACCACTCCTTTTACCTCGCCCTTAATTTTCATTAAATTTTCTAATTCAGGGACCCCAACTTTAGTTGGGGAGGATGTGGTGGGCGGGTTGTAGTCTTTGTTAATCATATTTTTATAAAAATTATTTTGATTCTCGACCTTTTAATTCTTCTTCTAATTTTTTAATTTCTCTTTTTAATTCTACCATTTTAAGTTCTCTGCCAACCGTTAATCGAGAGAATCTTTCTAATTCTTCTATTTTTTCTTGAAGTTCTTTGGTTCTTTCTTTAACTCTTTCTTCTTGTTTTTCAGCCAGCTCTTGCAACTCTCTAGTCCTTGCTTTTACTTTTATTTCCAAAACCTTTCTTGCCTCTTCAACCTCTCCCTGGGTTTTACTCAATTCTTCTTGCTTTTTTTTAAGCGCTCCTGAGAAAGTTCCATAGGTTTCGGCAATAAAAAAGAGAATGGCTGCCACCGTTAAAATTTGAATTAAAATATAGGCGGGATCTTGGTAAAAACCTAAAGAAGGACCGAATATAACTCTATGGGGTAAAAATTGAAAGTACTCCAATGAAACTAATACTGAATAGAAAAAAATAGCGAGCAGGCACAAAGTTAAGGCTTTCTTTTTTGGTAAAACATTGCCAGTCCATGCTAAAACCAATAAATAAAAAATTGCTCCTATCCACTCTACTCCTCCAAGATAATGAATGATGGCAGTTAACAATAAAAGGTCAATAATGTTGTTTCTGAAGTAAAAATTACATAATTCCTCTTTATTTTTTTTGCGTTTAATAAGATAGTTATAGGAAAAATAGAGCAATGCCCACACAAAGAGAATAATAAAAACAAAAAGTGGTACAGCAATCCCAAGAATAAATTTACCGAATAGAGCTAAAAGGACAAAAAAGGTCAAAATTATCAGGGTAAACCGAATATCAACTTTAACACTGCTTAAAGCTTCTTCAAATAAAATATCTCTAGAATTTATTTTTTCTTTATTTAGCATTAAGTTTTCATTTATCGGGAAACAAGGCTATTTTTATTTTACCACAATCCCAAGTTTTCTTTAACTTTTTCGTCTTGTTTTTTGAGCACTGGCACTTTCTTAATTAAGCTGTAAAATTCAAGATCTTTTAAAATTTTAGTTACCTTTTTTTTGTCGTATTTCCCCCACTGACATTTTTCCAAATTAAAATCTATTAACACATTTTTTTCTACCCGAGCCAAAGTTTTAGATAAAAAGGCCTGTTCTTTATATTTCAACAAGGTTTCTTTTAATTTTGGTTGAAGTTCTTTGGCTTTTTCTGAATTTTCTTCAATTTCTTTGTATAAATTTTCTAAATTCTCAAACTTTAAAAGAAGGCCAATTGCCGTTTTCTCTCCAATCCCAGTCACTCCAGGAATATTATCAGAAGGATCACCCCTCAAGGCTTTAAAATCAAGAATTTGCTCAGGGGTTAAGCCTTGATATTTTTCTTTAACTAAATTTTCATCATACAAAATAGTATCTTTTACCCCTTTTCTTAAGGCGTAAACCTTAGTGTGAGAATCTACCAACTGTAGAGCATCGAGGTCACCGCTTAAGATAATAGTTTCTATTCCCGGCAAAATTTGCTTTTTTGGAGCTAAATGAGAAATGGTTCCAATGATGTCATCCGCCTCAAAACCCTCTTTCTCAAAAATTGGGACATTGAAACTCTCCAGAGTCTCTTTAACTTTTGGAATTTGAAGATATAATTCTTCAGGAGCTGGCGGCCTTTTAGCTTTATATTCTTTGTATTTTTTGTGTCTGAAAGTCGGAGCCGGGAAATCAAAAGTAGCGGCAACAAAATCTGGCTGAAATTCCCGAATTGCCTTGAAAAAAACTAATAAAAATCCGTAGACAGCATTAACCAATTCCCCTTTTTTTGTCATCAAAGGGGGCAGAGCATGGTAAGCCCGATGGATGATGGAATTACTATCAATAACAATTAAACGTTTCTTTTCGTCAACCATATTTAGATGCACGGGTTCAACCCGTGTTTTTTATTCAATAATTAGGTCTCTAATTTTCTCAGACCCTCTTTTTAATTCTGCTTTATATAAAATCCAGGCTCCAACAAATTTTTTAAGATTCTCAGGGCCACCAAATACTTTCATTAAAAAATCTCTTTCAGTTACTGATGGAAAATTTCTCTTTCCAATACAATCTAAATAACTCGACCAACGATAATCTTCTATATATTTTAGGACTCTTTTTGGATTTTTTACTCCGATTTCTTCCCAATCTTTTTCTAAAAGCTCTACTGGATTAGTGAAAATATAGCAGATAAGGTTAATTAATTGATCATTGGTAGTTACATGGATTGCTTTAAACCGACCCTGAAAAATGGATCCCATCCCTTTCCTGTTATATTTTTGATTAAAATATCCAACGTAGCTATCACCGAATTTTTTCATAAAAAGAGAAATACCACCATCCACTAATTGACGCAAAACTAAATGATAATGGTTGGGCATTAAACAAAAGGCGATAACCTCCACTAATGGCTCTCTTTTAGTTGCACGGGTCGCACCCGTGCTTTTTCTCTCTTTTCTTTCTTTTATTCGAGTTCGCATTTTAACTAAATTTTTATCATTCAGTTCATAAAGACAAAAAATAAATCGAAAATAATCAGCGATCTCTTTGAAAATATTTCTTTTTTCCACTCCCCGATTAAAAATATGGTAGATTTCTCCATTAACAAATTGGGGATGTTTTGAGTTCATATTAAATCAATTATAAAAAATAATTTGCACGGGTTCAACCCGTGTATTTTATACTTATTTGGCGAGTATTTTTATTAACAAAGTCGAATTTAATCCAGATTGTGTTTTTAGGCATAATTTTCCTAATGCGGTCTACCCATTCTACCGCAACAATATTTTGAGGATTAGAAATAATTTCTTTAAAACCTAAATCTAAAATCTCTTTTGGCTTTCCAACCCGATAACAATCAATATGATAAAATTTCTTAAATTTGGATTTTGCACCCGCAAAGCGGGTGCCCGGGATTTTGGATTTTCTCATAATGACGAAGGTAGGGCTCAATGTCTTTTCTTTAATTCCCAAACCTTTAGCGAAACCTTGCAAGAAAGTTGTCTTCCCTCCTCCCAAATCTCCTTCCAAGCCAATTACCAAAGCCCTTTTTGAGGGCTTGGTTTTTATAACCTCTTTAGCTAAAATCTCTCCTAATTTTTTTGTTTGAGAAGGATTGTTGGTTAAATATTTTTTTCTCACCGGGTTCATTTGACTTTTAGATAATAATGAGATAATTTTAAATAATGCCTCAAAAAATCACTGGCGAAGTGAAAATTTCTCCCGCTACTCTCAATATAACACAAAAGATAAAAAATGTTTTGGCTTTTAAAGAAAAGGTTGGGGAGTTTTCGGAAAGAAGCGTTACTGAACTGTCAGAAATTATTTTTGGGGGTGGGATTGAACTGGGAGCTTCCGATCTCCACCTCGAACCAGAAGAAGGGCAGGCAAAAATTCGAGTCAGAATCGATGGCCTTTTACAGGACGTAATAATGATTAACTGGAAGGCATATGAAAGTCTTTTATCAAGAATTAAGCTTATTTCTGGAATTAAATTAAACATTACTGACCGGCCCCAAGATGGCCGTTTTTCTATTTCGATAGAACCTGCCACCAAAACTACTGGTGGTGAGACTATTGAAGTTAGAACTTCAACTTTGCCGGCTGAACACGGAGAAACAATTGTCTTGAGAATTTTGAATCCGAAAGCTTTAGTTGAATTAGAAGCTCTGGGTTTAAGAAAAGATTTATTGGAAATCTTTGGGAACGAGATTAAAAAACCCAACGGAATGATTATCGTCACCGGTCCGACTGGCTCGGGGAAAACTACAACTCTCTATGCGTTTTTAAAGAAGGTTCACAAACCAGAAATTAAAACTATCACTATTGAAGACCCAATTGAATATCATCTAGAAGGAATTTCCCAAACTCAGGCTAACCCAAAAAAGGGGTATGACTTTGCCTCGGGATTGAAGTCAATCATGAGGCAAGACCCAGATGTGATTTTAGTCGGAGAAATCAGAGATTTAGAAACGGCTGAAATCGCCCTCCAGGCAGCTTTAACCGGGCATTTGGTCTTTACCACCTTGCACACTAATGATGCTGCCGGCACGGTGGCCCGGTTGACTAGCTTGGGAGCAAAACCTTCAAACATTGGGCCAGCAATGAACATAGCCATCGCCCAAAGATTAGTTAGAGAAATCTGTAAAAAATGCGGGAGTTTAGAAAAAGCTCCTACCTCGGTTTTAGAAAAAATAAAAAGAGGGTTAAAGGGAATCCCCCCAGAAATTAAAATCCCTAAATTTGCTCCGGGATTAAAAGTTCCTCAGCCCAAGGGATGTAAAAACTGTAATTTCACCGGTTACCAGGGTAGGACCGGGGTTTTTGAAGCCTTTTTAGTAGATGAAGAAATGGAAAATTTTATTCTCCAAAATCCATCCACTGCTGCCCTGAGAAAAGAGGCGACAAAAAAGGGAATGGTTACGATGCAGCAAGATGGCTTGATAAAAGTTTTGAACGGAATCACTACCATCGAAGAGGTAGAGAGAATAACCGGCCCGATTAAAAAAATAAGCCCCAGAACTGGGGGTCAAACTTAAGTGTTAGAACATAAAGTTTAGAATTTTCCCGAGGGACGGCCTCGCTATTAGCCAGACCACCCATCTTTGAAAAACTCCGGACCCCCAGCCCTAGGGCTATTTAACTTAATAGTATAACAGACTGTGAGAAATTTGTCAAGCTCATTAGCCATCCTCTTCCTTCTTTTCCTCCCCTTCTTTATTCTGGCAATGAATCCTTCAGATACCCGAGCGGTAGCGAAGGCGAGGAAAACTTCGTTTTCTTCTTTAAGCTTCGCTGACGCTCGCTTGGGTGGAGAAGAGGATTTATCCTCTTTGACTATGGTTATTAATGAGATCCTCCCCTCCTCCGAAGGAGAAGACGCCAAAGAAGAATGGATTGAGATTGCCAATCGGAGTGATTTTGAAATGGATTTGTCTGGTTGGCAAATAGTTGATACTGGAGGCGTAACTAAGACCTATACCTTCCCAGTCAAAACAAAAATAGCAGCCAGAGGATTTTTAATTCTTTCCCGGCCCACTTCTAAAATTACTTTAAATAACGCTCGCGATGGTTTAAATCTCATTCAGCCTGATGGAAAAATAATTGACTCGGTAAACTACCAAAAGGCGCCTCAGGGAGAATCTTTTAACAGGACCGAATCGGGATGGATTTGGAGTAAAAACTTAACTCCTGGGGCGACGAATGTAACCCCCGGACCAGCTTTAAAGATAAAAGAATCTGAGGCGCCTGAAGAGGAAGTAATCCCCGGAAAGGAAAATCTATCCGGAAAAGAATTAGCAACCATTGGGGAACAAATTCCAGGAGAATTTTTTTCTCCTTTATTAATTGGGTTATCCATCGCTATTTTCTCCGGAATAATAATTTTATTTCTTAAAAGAAAGGTTAAGATATATAATAAAAATGTATGAGCGGACATTCCCACGCGAAAACGATAAAGCACCAGAAAAACATTACCGACCAAAAAAGAGGCCAGATGTTTTCCAAAATGGCGCGAGTGATTTCGGTTACGGTTAAAGAAGGAGGACCGAGCCCTGAAACTAATTCCAAATTAAGAGTAGCTATTGAAACGGCCCGCTCGTTAAATATGCCGAAAGAAAATATTGAACGGGCCATTAAACAAGCGACCGGAGGAGCCGAGGGGACTAATTTTGAAGGGGTGATTTTCGAAGCTTATGGGCCGGGGGGAATCGCTATTATCGTTGAAGGAATTACTGATAATAAAAATCGAACCTTAGGAGAGATAAAACAAATTATAAATCAAAACGGCGGAAAGCTGGTTGGCGAGGGCGGAGTCAAGTGGATGTTCGAGAGAAAAGGTTGCATAATTGTAGATTGCAAATTGCAAATTGGAGATTTACAAAATAGAGAGAAATTAGAAATGTTGGCAATTGAAGCTGGGGCTTCGGATATTTATTGGCACGCTGAAACTTTAGATGTTTATACGAACACTGAAGAGTTAGATAAAGTTAAGAAAAATCTTGAAGAAAAAGGAATCAAAACCGAATCTGTTTCTTTAGATTGGGTGCCAAAAGAAGAAATTTCTCTTAATGAAAAAACAAAAGAGTCTTGCCAAAAACTATTTGAAGCCTTGGACGAGAATGACGCGGTCCAAGAGATATATTCTAACTTAAAAGTTTAACTATGGCCAAAGAAACTGTAATCAGAAAAAAAGCAATTCAAATATTGCGGGGGGAAGGCTGGGTAACCTGGTTTGCACCAAAAGTGAAATACCAACAAACAGATATTTTTGGAATCATTGATTTGTTGGCCCTCAAAGGAAAAAAACAGAAAAATATTCAGTTAACCACCTTGCCAAACGTTTCATCAAAGAGAAAGAAAATTACAACTTTTCTTAAAAAATTTAAAGTTCTCCTCCCAGTCGAAATTTGGGCCTGGTCAAATAAAAAGAGATGTTTTAAAATTGAAAAAATAAATTCTAAAAATGCCCCCGGGTAAACGGGGGTATTTGCTTTAAGGGTAGACTATTTTAGCAAACTTTCTTTTTCCAACTTGGATTACCATCTCTTTTTTTATTTTAACAATTTTCCCCCAGTCTTCCTGAATTTCGCCATTTATTTTAACCCCTTTTTGCAAAATTAATCTTTTCGCCTCTGATTTCGATGGGACTAATTTTGTTTTAACCAAAAATTCTAGGATATTTAATTCCTCCTCTTTAATTTTAATTCCAGGGATTTTTGAAGGCAATTTCTTTTCTTTAAAAACCCTTTCAAACTCTCTTTCTGCTTTTTGGGCGGATTTTGCGTTGTGTAACAAAGCAACGATTTCTCTTGCTAATCTTAATTTTGCTTCTTTTGGCGTTAGAAGAGTTTTACAAACTTTATCCTTTATCAGTTCAATTTCTTTTAAGGGAAGGTTTGTTAAAAGTTCAAAGTAACGCCAAATTAATATATCTGGTATTGACATAAGTTGGCCGAACATTCTTAATGGCTCTTCAGTAATTTTAATATAATTCCCGTAGGATTTGCTCATTTTTCTTTCTCCGTCAGTTCCGATTAAAAGAGGTAAGGTCATTATATCTTGCTGGGGGAAATTGTATTTTTTTTGGACTTTTCTAGCAAAAAGGAGATTAAATTTTTGATCTGTGCCTCCAATCTCCAGGTCAGATTTCAATTCAACAGAATCATAACCCTGCAAAAGGGGATAAAGAAGCTCTACCATAGTCACGTCAATGTTTTTCTCTATTCTTTTTTTAAATTCGTCTCTTTCAATTAGTCTAGCGTAAGTGAAGCGAGAGGATAAATCCATTAAAAAATTAGCTTTTTTTCTGCCGTACCATTCGCTATTATAACGAACTTCAACCTTTTCTATATTTAGAATTTCCCTCGCTTGGTTAATATAATCTCGCATATTATTTTTTATTTCTTTTTCTGTCAGGGGTCTTCTTTCGCCTAATCGAGCCGAAGGATCCCCAATCATAGCGGTGAAATCGCCAATCAAAAAAATAACCTGGTGGCCTAAATCCTGAAATTGTCTTAATTTTTTTAAGGGAATAAGGTGGCCCAAGTGCAGATTGGGCGAGGTGGGGTCAATGCCAAATTTTATCCTGAGTTTCACCCCAGATTTCAGTCTTTTTTTTAAATGAACCTTGTTTATTATCTCTTCTATCCCCCTCGTTAAAACTTCTCCAATTTTTTTAGGATCGGTATTTATTCTCATATCTCCATAATAAAACAAACTCAAAAAATTGTAAATTTAGCTAAAATTTATTAAGATTAAATTGTGGCTGAAAGGAAATATTACCGAAAAATTTACCAAAAGCTCGGAAGAAAAAAAATGAATTTTATTTTAAAAATTTTAGGTTTTTGTCTTTTCTGTTCTGTTCTCTGTTTTTTGTTTCTATTTATTTTTTATGCCAAAGACCTCCCCCGGCCAGAAATATTTAGCGAGAGGCAAATTGTTCAATCTACTAAAATCTATGACCGCTCTGGGAAAATTCTTTTATACGAGGTCTATGGCGAAGAAAAAAGAACCTGGGTGCCATTGGGAGAAATCCCAGAATATTTGAAAGAAGCAGTGGTTTCTGCCGAAGATGCTAATTTTTATCACCACCCGGGAGTTGACTTTAACGGAATTGCCAGGGCGATTTTAACCGATTTAAAAATTGGTAAACCTGTTTATGGCGGCTCGACTATCCCCCAACAATTAATTCGTTCCACTTTTTTATCCAGTGAAAAAACGGCCGAAAGAAAAACCAGAGAAATTATCTTGGCTCTGGAGTTAGACCGCCGTTATCCGAAAGACCAAATCCTTGAATGGTATCTAAACCAGGTTCCCTTCGGCCAGAATGCTTATGGAGTGGAGGCAGCGAGCCAAACTTATTTTAAAAAACCCATTTCGGAAATATCTTTAGAAGAGGCGGCTACCTTGGCGGCCCTAATCCGCGCTCCTTCTCTTCTTTCTCCTTATGAAGAAGAGGGGGAAAAAGAACTTCTTACCAGGAAGGATTACGTTTTAAACCGGATGGCAGATGAAGGGTATTTAACCCGAGAGGAGGCCGAGG
>Ga0210023_1003051_pt1 | contig 10720 bp, 10 predicted proteins | sample CryGeymeta201524_FD_183987 | JGI IMG/M metagenome (GOLD analysis project Ga0210023, IMG submission 183987) | Groundwater microbial communities from Crystal Geyser aquifers in Utah, USA - Crystal Geyser metaG 2015-24 (SPAdes) (version 2) | ecosystem: Environmental > Aquatic > Deep subsurface >... | reverse complement strand
CCGGGATAGCGCGCATCCTGTGATCCTGCTTGGTAACTCGCTGGTTGGCAAACGATTAGCATGGCGGCCTGAAGATTTATCCCAGCCACCCATGACTATTCCAACCCCTGCCGTACCGCATCGCACTGAACGCCCGTGGGGCTGGCTTGAGGCGGTGGCGGCGCAGCCCGGCTTCAAGATCAAGCGCATCGGCCTCCTGCCGGGGTGGGTGCATCGCCTGGCCAATCAGACGACAAACCCGCTGGAAATTGATGAAGTGTAATTCGGTGGCGAACCTGCGCGAAGCCGATATCGTGCGCTTGAGCGATGATGGCGGCCGTCACTGACTATTTTTACCACCATGATAACGATCCAAACAACCCCTTCGATCGACGACTTCAAGCTGCCTGCTGGCAGTGCACCACTGGCGTGCGTGGACATTGGTGGTACCAAGGTCGCCGTCAACATTGTCGACGCGCGCGGCGTGCGCGGCAAAGTGGCCGAACCCACCGCCACCGCAGGCAGCAACGACGCGCTGGCGCAGCAGATCATCCGGTTGATTGGGCAGAGCGCCGCCGCAGCGGGCGTGACCGTTGAGGCACTTGCCCGCGTCGGCGTGGCGTCGTGCGGACCGTTTGTGCTCAGACGGGGACAGGTGGAACTGGCTGCGCCCAATATCTGCGGTGGCCTGGCCGGCCAGGCGCGTGGTCTGCCCAACGACTGGCAGACCGCCTTGCTGGAGGCGCCGCTGCGCGCGGCTTTCACCAATGTGCGGGTAGAAAACGACGGCATCGGCGCGCTGGAGGCCGAGCGCCGTTGGGGGGCGTTACAAGTGGACGGCGTGCCGCTGGCCAATTGCGCTTACGTCACCTGGAGCACCGGCATCGGCACCGGGCTGTGTGTGGACGGCCATGTGCTGCGCGGCAAGAATGGCAACGCCGGTCACGCCGGGCATTTGTTTGTCAGTGACAACTTTGATGCGCTGTGCGGTTGCGGCAACGTCGGCGATGTTGAAGGGCTGATTGCCGGCAACGCGCTGGCGCGGCGTTTTGCGGCCCAGGGCTATCCCGATGCTGCTGCGCTTTTTGCAGCTGCTTACGCAGGTGATGCAAGGGCTGCAGGCATTATTGATGGTATATGCGAGGTGATGGGACGGATGCTTTACAGCCTGGTGGTCACGCTTGATTTGCAACGCATCAGCATCGGTGGCAGCGTTTATTGGCATCACCGCGACTACCTGTTGCCGAAGTTGCAGGCGGTGGTGCACGGCAAGTTGCCGCCGCTGACCGACGGCTGCACCATCGTCAGCGCCGGCTTGGGTGCTCGGGTGGGCGACTACGGTGCATTGGCACTGGTCGCTTAATTGATGAAGTTGAACAGCGACAGCTGCTGTACCTTGGCGTAGGTTTGCAGCGCGGCCTGGTAACCGGTTTGCTGGTTGTTGAAGTCCGAGATGCCTTTAATCATGTCGAGGTCTTCGGCGCGCGAGCGGTCAGATTCAAGCTGGATGCTGCGATTTTCCTGGTTGGCAGAAATGCGGTCGGCGCGGTTGAGCAGGTCACCTGCCTGGCCGCGCACGGCTGAAATGCGCGACATGCCGATGTCGATGTTGTGCAGCGCCTGGCCCACGGCCTGGGTGGCACCATTGTTGTTGGGGGCTTCCCTGATGTCCTTGATCGCGTCGTCGAGCACGCTGAAGACGCTGGGATTGGGTGTGATTGTCAGCGTGTCACCAGTGGCCGGCTGGCCCTGTAGCGTGAGCTTCAAGCCGCTCAGTCCGGTGGCGCCCCCATCGAGAACAATGCTGGCCGGGGTACCGGTAGCATATCCTGGCGCGGTAAAAGAAGTGGACGTGCCCGGGAGTGGCAGTTTGGTAATGTCATAACCAACGACCGTGGTGCCCGGCGTTGTTGTTGTGTCCACCCCGGTGATGCTGACCTGGTAACTGTCACCCGTGACCGCTGCTGAACTCAGGACAGTCACGCCGCTGGTTGTGAGTGTGCGGTTGCCTGGAATCGTGTTGCTTGTCACGTTATAGACCCCATCCCGTGCGGGTTGGTGCATGAAAGCGGCATCGCCGTCGAGCGTGAACGGGATCGCCACGTCGCTGCTGGCCGCTTGGCCGGGCAGGCCGTTGAAAGTGTAGTCCGGTGCGGTGGCTTGCGGGCCGACAAAGGGCGCCAATGCACTGCCCAGCGCGCTGAACAGGGGTAGGCCGTTGGTGTCGGCGGTATTGGCCAAGGCATGGACTTGGTCGCGCAGGCCTTGAAGTTCGAGCGCGATCGATCGACGCTCTGCTGCACTGTGAACGCCATCACCCGCACTGACCACCAACTCCCGAAACCGTTGCAGCACGTCGGTCACTTGTCCCAAAGTGCTTTCGGCCTGCGCAATGGCGTTGCGTTGCGACTCCAGCGCGCGCTGGTTGGAGGTGATGCGGCTGATACGCGTCAGGGCGCGTTCAGCGTTGGCCGCACTGGTGGGGTCGTCGCTGGGGCGCACCACGCGCTTGCCTGAAGTCAGGTTTTCCTGCAAATTGGACAAGGCTGTTTGGCGTGTCGATATGTTGCGTATCGCGTTGTCGTAGGTGTTGGCTGAGCCAATGCGGGCGTAAGACATGGTGAACTCCTGGATGGCGGCGTTAACGCGACAGAGTTTGGATCAGCGTGTCGAAAATCGACTGTGCGATTTGAAGGGTTTTTGCCGAAGCCTGGTACGCCTGCTGGTACTGAATGAGCTTGGACGCTTCTTCGTCCAGATTCACGCCCGAGACGCTGGTGCGGTCAGCCTCCAGATTGGCCGCAATGGCGGTGGAAACTTCTGCGGCGAAATTGGCACTTTGGGTGCGGATGCCGATTTGCGCAATCAAGCCCGCGTAGCCGTCGGTCAGCGCGGCACCGTCAAACATGGGGGTTTCGCGCAGGTTCATCATTGCAGCGGCGTTGCCGGCATTGAGATTGCGAAATGCGGCAGGCTGTGCCAGCACGGTGAAAGTGTCACCGGGTTTCGGTGTACCTTGCAGTGTCAGTGACCACTGGCTCAGCGGGCTGGTGGCGGGTTCGGTGCCTTCGATCACCTGACCAGAGGTGTAGCTAAACGAGCCCGCCGCATCACTGCGGGTGTAGGTATTGCTGCCGGTAAATGTGATCGTCACCGGTACATTGGTCGGAGGGTTGGTGCGGGTCTGCAAGCTCGCCAATTGCAGGCTGCCCGTATTGGCCATACCCATTTGTCCTGCGACCGGGCTGGCTATCGCGAGAGCCCGCGGCGACGAAAATTCAGCCCGAATGTTGCTGGCCGATGTGCTGAAAGGCTTGAGCAAAAATCGGTCGCCCGCGTTAGCTGCGCCCGAGGCAATGCCGACTGTCAAACCATCGATGATGATTGGCACCGCGGCAAAGGTGGTGACCACGCCGTCTGCTTTTCGGGTGATGCTGCCCGCTGCAGGTCCGGTGAAGTTGACCTCGTAGTCGGAAGCCGCAAATTGGCTGACATCGCTGATAGAAAGAGCCAGACTCGCCGTGCCCGTGTTGGGTACCGCCGGGGCGCTTGGGACGAATATGTTGCTTGCGCCGAAGGCGGTCGGCGTGAACAAGTTTCCACCCACATTGCCATCCAGATCCAGCCCGAGTGCATGTTGCGCGTTCATGCTGGTGCTGATGGCGAGCGTCAGTCGACCCAATAGGTTGCGTCCTTCAGCCAGGTCGGTGTTTTGAAAGCGCAGCAGTCCGGACACTTCGCCGCCGCCGAGCATGGCTTCGTCCAGGGTGACGACTTGGCCGCTGCGATTAATTGACAGTTTGCTCTTCAAGGGGTCCTTGAAATCGTCAGAGCTAAGGCTCAGTGCGGATGCTGCCGAGCCAAGTACCAGCGCCTGGCTGCCGCCAATGAAAACGCCCACTGTCCCGTCGGTGGCTGGAATCGAACTGGTCTGGATAAATCGATTCATCTCACGGATCAACTGGTCACGCTGATCGAGCAAATCATTGGGGGTCTGGCCGCTGCCTTGCGTGCGCGCAATTTTGTCATTGACCGCGGCAATGCTCTTGGCCAGGGTATTGATGGCGTCGACCTTTTGCGACAGTTCCTGTTTGACGCCCAGTTGCAAATCGTCCAGACTTTGCGAGGCGCTGCGCATGCGTGCGGCGGCTTCGCTGACGCGTGTGAGGGCCACGGTACGTGCGGTCAGGTCGGTGGGGGCGCTCGACACATCAGAGAAGGCATTGAGCATGTCGCTGACGGACGCACCCAGACCACTGTTGCCCCCAGGAAAAAGCGCTTCGAGCTGTCTGAGCTTGTCGGCGCGTGCGTTATCACCCGCGCTGGTGGCGCCCGACAGTGCCGATTGGCGAATCAAAAAGTCGCTGTAGCTGCGCTGGATGGTCGCCACGTCCACCCCACGACCGATGTAGCCGCCGCCGGTAAACTGCCCTTCAACAGTTTGCAAAACCGCGTTCTGGCGCGAATAGCCCGGCGTGTTGACGTTGGCAATGTTGTTGCCGGCGGTTTGCAAGATCACCTGGTTGGCTATCAAGGCGCGGGTGGCGACGTTGAGAATGCTCATATGCTTTGGGCCACCACTTGTGTGCGGACTTGCAGGCGCTGGGTGGTTTCAATGGCGCGGCTCAACTTGGCGGCGTAATTCGGGTCGGTGGCGTAGCCCGCCTTCTTCAGGCTACTGGCAAACGCCAGGGGCGAGTCGGTTTGCTGCACCACCCGGGCGTAGCGCGGCGACTGGGTAATCAGCCGGGCGTAATCCCGAAACGACTCATCGTACGAATCATAGGCACGGAACTTGGCGGTTGTCTTGTGCGCCACGCCACCGACGTATTCGGTGGTGGTGACCTCGGCCACCTTGCCGCGCCAGCTGGCGTCGGCCTTGATGCCAAACAGGTTGTGTGACGGCGCGCCGCCGCGTAGCTTGATCTCATGCTGGCCCCAGCCGGTTTCGTGCCCGGCCTGGCCGACCATGTAGCTCGCCGGGATGCCAGTTTCTTGTGCGATGCGTTGCGCTGCCGCGGTGTGCCGTGCGACAAAACTGCTTTGGCCACCGCTTGGGCGCGTGGTGTTGGCCTGGTAGGCCGCCACCGAGGACGAGCGTTGCAGTGCGCTTAGCGGTGGCGTTGCCAGTGGCTGCGTATTGCTGCCCGGCATCGCCACCCCCATCTGGCGCGCCAACTGCGCGGCAATCAGGTCCGAGAGGCCGCCGGGCTGGCCCGACATCTGCACCGCAAACTGCTGGTCGAGCAAGTCGGTGCCAAGGTCGCTACCGGGGTTGTCGAGCAGGCCGGACTTCATGGTCGCCTCGCGCATGCTTTTGATCAGCTCACGCATGAACAGCGACTCAAACTGTCTTGCCGTCGTCTTGATGGCTTCGGGTGTCCTGTCGCGCGCCTGCGCCTTGAGCTGGTTCAACGCGGTGGCGTCGGCCGCCAGCGCGTTGTCCAGGCGTGATGTGCCCAGGCTCATCAAATCACCTCAAGCTCGGCGTTGAGTGCGCCAGCGGCCTTGATCGCCTGCAAAATGGCCAGCAGGTCTTGCGGTGTGGCGCCGAGTGAATTGAGCGCACGCACCACGTCTGACAGTTGTGCTGCTGCCGGCAACTCGATCAACATACCAGGCTCTTGCCGGATCTGGATGTCGGCCTTGTTGGTGACCGTCGTTTGCCCTTGTGCCAGCGCGTTGGGTTGGCTCACCGTCGGCGTGTTGGTGATGCTGATCGACAAATTACCGTGCGCAATAGCCACTGACCCCAGCGTGACAGCCTGGTTCATCACGATCGAGCCGGTGCGCGCGTTGATCACCACCCGGGCCGACGGCACCGACGATTCCAGTGGCAGTTCTTCCAACTCTGCCATGAAGGTGACCCGCGCGTTGGGATCGGTCGGGGCGTTGACCTTGATGGTGCGCCCGTCGATGGCTTGCGCCGCACCGGCGCCAAAACGGTTGTTGATGGCTTGCGCCACGCGTCGCGCGGTCTGAAAGTCGCTCGACTCCAGCCCCAGCGTCACACCAGTACCTTCTTGGAGCGGGGTTGGCACCACCCGCTCGACCTGGGCGCCGTTGGGAATGCGTCCGGCGCTCAAGTGATTGACTTGTACCTTGCTGCCACCGGCTGCGGCACCGGCGCCGGAGACGACCAGGTTGCCTTGGGCAATGGCGTAAATTTCACCGTCGGCACCCTTGAGCGGGGTCGAGATCAACATGCCGCCGCGCAGCGACTTGGAGTTGCCCACCGACGACACAACAACGTCAATCGCCTGCCCGGGGCGGGCAAACGCTGGCAATTGCGCCGTCACCAGCACCGCGGCGACGTTTTTCATCTGCAGTTGCGACAATGACGCCGTGGGCAAGGTGATGCCCAGTTGCTGCAGGTAATTGGCCATGCCCTGCGAGGTGTAAGGCATTTGCGTGGTCTGGTCACCGGTGCCGTCGAGCCCCACTACCAGTCCAAAACCGGTGAGTTGGTTGCTGCGCACGCCTTCGACAGCAGCTACTTCCTTGATGCGCGCGGCCTGGACGTCCGTAGCTGTCAGTGCGCCAGCCACCAGCGCCAATGCCAGCAGCAGGCAAGCACCCAGCTTGTGCAGGTGTGCGGCGGCGGCGAAAGTTTGGGCGGTGGCATACATGGTTGATCCCTCGGCACCATTCTGCAAAACTTCAGAACGGCAAAAAGCTGAAAAAGAAGCGGGTTAACCAGCCAACTGTTTGCGCTTCAGCCTGCGCGCCACGGCCTTTGGACTCCATGCGCGCGTTGGCGACCTGAGTCGAGTTGATCAAATTGCCAGGCTGGATCAGCCGCGGGTCAACGGTGCCGCTAAAGCGCATCACGTCGACGTTCTGGTTGACGCCAATTTGCTTGTCACCGGCCACCACCAGATGCCCGTTGGGCAGCACGTCAACCACGGTGGCGGTGATGGTGCCAAAAAAGGTGTTGGTGCTTTCGGTGCCACCTTCGCCGGAAAAATCGCTGGCTGATTTGGTGCCGGTGGTCAGTTTGGCAATGCCGGGGGCCGAAATAAATGGGAACGCACTGACGCTGGTTGAGCCTGAGGTGGTGCGGTTGGCTGTGGAACTCGATACCTGGCTTGCGGTGACGTTCTCGACAATCCGTATCGTGATGGCGTCACCGACCATGCGCGCGCGGGCATCCTCAAAGCCCGGGCGGTAGCCGGACCTCTGGAACAGGCTGCCCGTGGCCGGGCCGGCTGGGAGTATTGCGGTAGCAATCGGCTTGGCCGCTTGCGTGTCTGGAAAATCAACCGAGACCGGCTGTGGCAACGATGCACAGGCACCCAATATTAATGGAAAAAATAGCACAAAGCTCTTATAAATGAGGCGCTTATAGCTCCTATATAAATAGCAAATGAGGTGGCTCATGATGACATCCTTGCGTCAAAGTTGGCCGAGCCTTTGCAGCATCTGGTCAGACGTCTGGATCGCTTTTGAATTCATTTCGTACGCGCGCTGGGTCTGGATCATCGTCACCAGTTCCTCTACCACGTTGACGTTGGACGTCTCCAGAAAGCCCTGCATCAGCGCGCCCATGCCGTCGGCACCGGGCGTACCCGTTGTCGGTTGACCCGAGGCAGCGCTTTCGGCATACAGGTTGCTGCCCAGCGGTGTCAGACCCGCCGGGTTGATAAAACGCGCCAGTGCAATCGTGCCGATCTGTTGCGGCGCGGTGTTGCCCGGGACGGTGGCCGAGACCGTGCCGTCGCCCGAGATGCTGACGGTTGTGGCGTTCGCGGGCACGGTCACGCCGTTGGCAATCGGCAGCCCGGTGGCGGTCACCAGTGCGCCCGCTGCGTTGATTTGAAACGCGCCGTCGCGGCTGTAACTGGTGGTGCCGTCGGGCATTGTCACCTGAAAGAAGCCGTCGCCCTGGATCGCCACGTCGAGCTTGTTGTTGCTCTGCTGCATATTGCCCTGCGTGAACGAGCGGCTGGTTGCCACGGTGCGCACACCCAGGCCAATTTGCAGGCCGGTGGGCAGCGTCGATTGCTCCGTGCTGTTGGCGCCCACCTGGCGCAGGTTCTGGTACATCAGGTCTTCAAACACCGCAGTGGCGCGCTTGAAACCGTTGGTTGACACATTGGCCAGGTTGTTGGAGATGACGTCCAGTTGCCTTTGTTGGGCTTCCATGCCGGTTTTGGATATCCACAGGGAGTTACTCATGATACGTGTCCTTGGAAATTAGCCTTGCATACTGAGCAGTTGCGCTGCGGCACGGTCGTCGGCCTCGGCGGTCTGCATCAGACGGGTTTGCGCCTCGAACTGGCGCGCGGTCTGGATCATGCCGACCATGGCTTCGATCGCGTTGACGTTGGAGCCTTCGATCACGCCCAATTGCAGACGCGCGTTGGTGTCATTGGGCATGGCGTCACCTGAGGTTGTGCGAAACAGCCCATCGCCGCCGCGCTGCAGTGGATCGTCTGTTGTGGGCGTGGCCAGCTTAAGGCGTCCGATCCCTGTTGGCGGCTGGTTGCCTACTTTGGCGCTGAGCGTGCCATCACTGCCCAGTGTGACTTCGGCACCGGCCGGCACGCTGATCGGCGCGCCGCCGTCGCTCAAGACGGTCAGGCCGGTGTTGGTTTTAAGCAGGCCGGTGGCGTCCACCTCAAACGAGCCGTTGCGCGTGTAGGCCTCGGTGCCGTCAAGCCCCTGTACGCCAAACCAGGAGTTACCGGTGGTCATCGCGTCCATGGCACGGCCGGTGCGCTGCGGGCTGCCAGGCAAGTCGAGCCAGCCCGGGGTAGCTTCGATCGCCATCACGCGTGTGGTGGCACCGTCGCCGCGCACAGGAACCGCACGGTAGGTAGACAGTTCGGCGCGAAAGCCGTTGGTTGAGACGTTGGCCAGGTTGTTGGCCAGCACCGCCTGCCGACTCGATGCGGCGCTGGCGCCGGTCATGGCGGTGTAGATCAGGCGGTCCATGGTTCGATCAGCGCAGGTTGACCAGCGTCGACAAAATCTGGTCTTGGGTCTTGATCGTTTGCGCATTGGCCTGGTAAGCGCGTTGCGCGGTGATCATATTGACCAGTTCGCTGGTCAGGTCGACGTTGGACTCTTCCAGTGCGCCCGCGCGCAGGGCGCCAAATTTGCCATCGCCAGCCTTGCCTTGTACCGGCAAACCGGAATCAAAGGTGGCCGCCCAGGCGTTATTGCCCAGGGGTTTCAGGCCTTGCACATTACGAAAATCAGCCAGCAGGATTTGTCCTGCGGCCTGGGTTTGCCCGTTGGAAAAGCGGGTGGTGATGACGCCGCTTTCGCCAATACTCAGGCCCGTCAGTTCACCAGGCGCGAAGCCGTCTTGCGTCAGGTTGGACACCGCAAACGCCGCACCGAATTGCGTTACCTTGGCAATATCGAGCGTCGTTGAAATAACCGGCGTGACGGCTGACGGTGTGGCGACAGTCAGTGTGGGTGGCGCCGCGGGTGCGGTCAGTGTGCCATTGGCGTCGAACTGCAACTGAAACAGCGGTGACCCGCCGCTGGCAACGTCGTAGACATCCCAGTTGTCGGTCGTTGTGGATGCGACGCGCTCGAAAAACACACTCAACGGAACCGGGGCACCTTGCGAATCAAACAACGTCAACGACGTGCCGTAAGTGGTGCGCGGCGTCGGTGGCACCTGGGTGGCTGCGACTGGTGCCCGGGCGTCAAGATTGAACTCGGCTGTGATGGTCGATGTGGCCTTCGCAGCGATGGGTGCGCTGGTGGGAAGTTGCATTTTTTGCGGTGTGACGCTGGTGGCGTTGCCCAGGTTGTCGGTAGGGAAACCCATCACGTTGGCGCCCGTGTTGGTTCTCAAAAAGCCGTCTTTGTCCAGCTTGAACGAACCGTCGCGGGTGTAGGCGATTGATCCATCGGGTTGGGCCAGTTGAAAAAATCCGCTGCCATTGATCGCCACGTCCAGTTCGTTGTTGGTGGTGTTGATATTGCCCTGGGAAAATTGCTGTGCGATTGCGCCTATCCCGACGCCAATACCTACGCCGCCGCCACCACCCACGCCCAGTGACGAGGCCACCAAGTCGCCAAATTCAGCGCGTGACGATTTCATGCCGGTGGTGTTGGCGTTGGCAATGTTGTTGCCGATCACATCCAGGTTGCGGCTGGAGGCATTGAGTCCTGAGAGTCCGGTTTGGAACGACATGGTGGTTTCCTTGATGACTTGAAGGTTATTTACAAAATGGCCTTGACGCTGCTGTAGCTCACCGGGTTGCGCCCGGCCAACTGCACCATCATCGCGCCGTTGTCGCTGCTGACCGATTGCACCGTGGCGCGTGCGAGCGCCGCGCTCTCAATTGCTTTGCCGCCGGTGGTGGCGGTGATCTTGAAGTTGGGGTTGCCAGTGAAGCTGAACTTGGACGCATCCCACGTAAAGTTGCTTCGGCCTGCGTCGAGCGCGCCCAGGTTGATGGTGTCGATGACCTGGCCGCCGGGCGAGAGCACATCGATCTTGACGCTCTCGGCGCGCGCAGCCAGCTCGACTGCGCCTTGCGCCTTGCCGTCGGCGATTGACAACGTGTTGCCGTCGATCAGTACGTCGTGCCCCACCATATTGCTGCCCTGCAGCACCTGCATCGCGGTGAACTGCTCGGCCATGCTTTTCAGCGTATCGTTGACCTGCTGGATGCCGGTGACGGTGTTGATCTGCGCCATCTGGCTCGTCATCTGCGCGTTGTCCATCGGGTTCATCGGGTCCTGGTTGTTCAGTTGCGCCACCAGCAATTTCAGG
>Ga0210023_1003033_pt1 | contig 10751 bp, 17 predicted proteins | sample CryGeymeta201524_FD_183987 | JGI IMG/M metagenome (GOLD analysis project Ga0210023, IMG submission 183987) | Groundwater microbial communities from Crystal Geyser aquifers in Utah, USA - Crystal Geyser metaG 2015-24 (SPAdes) (version 2) | ecosystem: Environmental > Aquatic > Deep subsurface >... | reverse complement strand
CGTTAGTTGCAACACAAAATACGACTATTCCGATTATAATTGTCGAAAAAGATGGTTCGTTCAATATTGACGCCAACATTAAATACAACGAAGACCGGCGGGAAGAGGCGCTTGAAAGGGAGCTTAAAAAAATGAAAGACCGTGTTGAACCTATTCCCATTGAATTATCGGAAGATAATACCCAACTGCTTTATTACAGCGAATCGAGTATTTTACGCAATTTGCGATACTATCCGTTTATTCAGCTTTTTGTTATCATCGTTTTTATTGTGGTTGCCTATTTTGCTTTTTCTGCCACACAAAAAGCCGAACAAAACCAGGTTTGGGTCGGAATGTCGAAGGAAACCGCACACCAATTGGGCACCCCCATTTCTTCGTTAATGGCCTGGATTGAAATATTGAAACTTCATAATGTGGACGAAACGTTGATAAAAGAATTTGAAAAAGATACTGAACGGCTGGAAAGAATAACAGAACGTTTTTCGAAAATTGGCTCAAAACCCGAATTGTTTCGGGCAAATTTGGTCGAGGCATTAAATTCAACAGTTAATTATTTAAAAACACGTTCTTCAAATAAGGTAATTTTTAAAACCTCTTTTTCAGAATACGAAATAGTTGAGATGCCCCTGAATATTGCACTTTTTTCGTGGGTGATTGAAAACCTCTGTAAAAATGCCATCGATGCAATGGAAAATCACGGAACAATCACCATCGATTTACATGAAAAAGGAAATCAGATTCTGGTTGATGTTACCGATACCGGAAAAGGGGTTCCAAAATCGCAGTTTAAAACCATATTCCAGCCCGGCTACTCAACTAAAAAGCGGGGATGGGGTTTGGGCCTTTCGCTTGCAAAACGAATAATCGAAAATTATCACAACGGAAAGATCTTTATTAAATGGTCCGAAATAGGGAAGGGCACGACTTTCAGAATTATTTTAAACAAGTAAAACAGGATGTCAGCATAAAAAAGCTGCACAATCTTTTCATGTCATTGCGAATCAAATTCGAATTATTTTTCTGAATTTTTCGGGTGTTGTTAAAAAATTTATACTTTTGCATCCACTTTTTTCGAAACGTGAGCTGGAAAATTAAATATAATATTGAATTTAAAGGTCTTCAGGAAGGCCTTCATGATTTCGAATTTGAAGCGGACGACAAGTTCTTTGCACATTTTGAAGAAAGTCTGATTGATAACGGGAAAGTTACAGTGAAGGTAATATTTGAAAAACGCAGTTCGTTTATGAAATTGCATTTTAATATAACCGGCTGGCTCGAGCTCACCTGCGACCGTTGTTTGGAATTGTACCAACAACCAATTAAGTGTGAAACCGAAATTTTTGTGAAGTTTGGGGAAAAAGAGTTCGATGATGGGGATAGTGTATTTTGGGTAAATCCCGAAGAACATCATATTAATCTGGCTCATATTATTTATGAGTATGTTTCGTTAAGCATCCCTTTGCGGCATGTACATCCCAAAAACATTGACGGGAAAAGAGATTGCAACAGGGAAATGATAAAAAAACTAAAAAATTATATGCACCCGGAAAGTAAAACGGATAAATTAACCGATCCGCGATGGGATGCACTGAGAAGACTGGAAAATAATAATTAAAAAACTATATATTATGGCACATCCAAAGCATAAAATATCAAGTACAAGAAGAGACAAAAGGCGCACGCATTACAAAGCAGTTGCTCCAACACTTGCTGCCTGCTCAAATTGCGGCACAACAGTTAAATACCATACAGTTTGTCCGGAGTGTGGATACTACCGGGGCAAACAGGTGATAGTGAAAGAAATTGCAGTATAAACCAGGTTAACCACCTGGTTTTTTTTGCTCGTTTCTAAAGCAAAATCCCCGAAAATCTAAAATCCCTAAATTTAATTTGATGAAATAAATGAAGGTTGATAGCAGATTATTCGAACAGGTATTTAAATTGTTCAGCCGAAACTTAACTATATATTAATCTCAGCAGGTACTACATCATCAAATTGCAGAATATCTGCAGTTTTAAATTTACCTTCACGCCGGTTTTTAAAACCCATTTTATTTCAGTTCAAAATACATTTTTTGCAAATTTTAAAATCAATGGCAACATTAAGGGCGGCAATTACAGGAGTTGGGGCATATTTACCCGAATACAGGTTAACAAACGAGGAAATCAGCACGATGGTTGACACCTCCGATGAGTGGATAATGCAACGTATTGGGATTAAAGAACGCCGCATTTACAAGGAACCAGGGAAAGCTACCAGCGATTTGGGTACAAAAGCCGTTGAAAATCTGCTTTTTAAAACCAATACTTCCCCCGATGAGATTGATATGCTTATTTGTGCCACCATCACGCCCGACATGCCTTTCCCCGCAACAGCTAATATTATTGCCCAGAAAGTTGGAATACGTTATGCCTGGAGTTTTGATTTAAATGCAGCCTGTTCAGGTTTTATTTTTGCACTTGCAACAGCCGTTCAGTTTATCGAATCGGGCCGTTATAACAAGGTTATTGTTGTAGCTGCCGAAAAAATGTCGGCCATAACCAATTATACAGATCGCACAACCTGCCCCCTTTTTGGCGATGCCGGCACCGCCATTTTGCTCGAACCTACTCTTGAGAATGTTGGGGTAATTGATTATTTAAACCGGGTTGACGGCCTCGGACGCCATCACCTGCACATGAAAGCGGGCGGTTCGTCGCTGCCGGCGTCGCATGAAACTATTGACCGAATGGAACACTTTGTTTATCAGGAAGGACAGGTAGTTTTTAAAGCAGCGGTATCAAGTATGGCCGATATAGCCGAAGAAATAATGATAAAACATCATTTAAAATCTGAAGATGTTGCCTGGTTGGTTCCTCATCAGGCCAACTTGCGCATTATCGATGCAACAGCCCGGCGCATGGGAGTTGGAACCGAAAAAGTAATGATTAACATTCAAAAATACGGCAATACAACTTCGGCAACCATCCCACTATGTCTATGGGAATACGAAAAAAAACTAAAAAAAGGCGATAATATTATTTTGGTTGCTTTTGGCGCTGGTTTTACCTGGGGCAGCGTTTACCTGAAATGGGCATACGATTCGGAATAGAAAATAAAAAAACTTGTTGTTGATACAGTAAAAAATAGTAATTTCAAAGCCCTGTAATTCGTACATAAAATGTTATTCAAAAAAACTAATACAGAGCATAAAATGGCAAAACTAACTGGAAATGGCGAGAGTATTAACCAGTCAATCAATATTATAAGTGAGGGAACCAAAATAAAAGGCGACATTAATGCCAATGGCGACATCAGAATTGACGGCGAGTTAATTGGAAACATTTTGGCCAAAGGCAAACTGGTAATTGGCCCCAAAGGCAGAATTGAGGGGCAAATAAACTGCAGTAACATCGAAATTGCGGGATACTTAAAGGGAAAAGTTACTGCCAGCGAATTGCTGAATATGAAAGCAACCTCGCAGATAACCGGAGATATTGTAGCCGGAAAACTATCGGTTGAGCCCGGTTCGCTCTTTTCGGGATCATGCAACATGAATGGCACAAAACCTTTAAATGAACCAGCAAAATAACAACAAAAATAAAATCGACAATTTTATTCGTTACTCCAGCCTTGCGTTCGAGATGATGGCTATTATTGGTGGGGGTACCTTTTTAGGATTCAAAATAGACCAGTGGATGAATAATGAATTTAAAAGTTTTACACTGGGATTAATGATTCTCTCGGTTATTGGGGCTATTTTGTATGGAACAAAAAATCTTTTAAAAAGAAAATAGTAAACTGCAAATCTGTATGAAACGATATATAATAAAAATAGCCATCATTTCTGCATCTCTGTTTTTAATCGGATGGCTGTTGTTCTCGCAGTTTTTCCGTCAGTATTATATCCCTGTATTACCATTCCTTTTATTGTTTTTTATTGTTGTTTCAATTTCAGTTCATGCATTCCAGTTACAGCAGGCTAAAAAAGATTTTGCAAAATTTACCCGGAACAACATGCTTATTACATTTTTTAAACTGATTTCTTATGTAACAATTGCTGTTGCATACCTGATCTCTGACCCCAAAAACGCAATGGTTTTTGTTATTTGTTTTATGTTGCTTTATCTCATTTTTACTGTTTTCGAGGTAACCTCGCTAATTAAAGAAACATCGGGAAACAAAAACAAAGGACAAAACTTATAATTTGAATTTATATCTTTACGAATTATAATATTTATGAAATCAAAGGTTTTTCGATTGTCGTTAAAAAAATCTTTTAAATTTGCGGGCATTAGTAAAGCAATTTAAAGCTATGTTACAATCACCAGTGAGAGTATTACTGATATTAATATTTGGGCTTGCTATAGCAATTGGGGTTAAAGCAAACGAGCAAAACGAAACCGTTCATTCAGATACAATTATAAAGGAAGAATTCAATACCGGCAGGTTTATTATCGAACATGTTATGGATTCTTATGACTGGCATATTGTATCGTTTGGTGAAACTCACATCAGCATTCCTTTGCCCGTTATTTTATACAGCAAAAATCCGGTTTTACACGGAGGAAAAAGTTTTCATATATTCATGTCGAACAAATTTTATCATGCACACGATGTTTACCAGGGTTTCAGTATTTCGCACAGCAAAGAAAATGAAGGTAAAATTGTGGAACTTAATCAGCGCGGCGATGAAATTGGTAAACCCATCGATCTTTCCATTACAAAAACTTTAGCCGAAGTTTTAGTTTCAGTAGTCGTTTTATTTCTGATTTTACTCTCGGTGGCCAGATCAGCCAAAACAAACAAAGGCAAAGCGCCGAAAGGGCTTCAGAATTTAATAGAACCGGTAATTATCTTTATTCGTGAACAAATTGCAAAACCAGCCATTGGCGAAAAGAAATTTGAAAAGTTTATGCCATTCTTATTAACAATGTTCTTTTTTATTCTCATCAATAATTTAATGGGATTAATTCCTTTTCCACCATTTGGCGCCAATGTAACCGGGAATATTGCGGTGACTATGGTACTGGCTTTATTTACTTTCTTTGTTACTTCAATAAACGGAAACAAACATTACTGGAAAGAAATATATAATCCCGATGTACCGTGGTGGTTAAAATTTCCGGTTCCTTTAATGCCGATTGTCGAGCTTTCGGGGGTAATTACAAAACCATTTGTGTTAATGGTTCGTTTGTTTGCGAATATGCTTGCCGGGCACATGATTGTGACGGTTTTTGTAAGTTTAATATTTATTTTTGCCAGTTTATACGGACCGGTTGCTGGGTTTGCAGCAAGCCCGGTGTCGGTTATTTTTTCGGTGTTTATTTTGCTGCTCGATGTTTTGGTTTCGTTTATACAAGCTTATGTTTTTACTTTGTTGTCGGCCATTTATTTTGGAATGGCCACAGCAGAACATCATTAATATTCATTAATAAATTTAAATGCTATGTTATCAGCAATTTTAACAGTATTACTACAGGCGACAGCAGGCGCTGCAGTAGGAAAAATGGGTGCAGCCCTGGGAGCTGGATTGGCAGCAATTGGTGCAGGTTTGGGTATCGGTAAAATCGGTGGTGCAGCAATGGAAGCAATTGCCCGCCAACCCGAAGCAAGTGGCGACATTCGCTCTAACATGATTGTTTCTGCCGCATTAATTGAAGGTGTAGCCTTCTTTGCAGTAATTATTTGTGCGCTTGTTATTTTCGTGTAGTGAAAAAGCTTTTGGCAACAACCTCCGGGATTGCCGGAGGTACTGTTGCCATGAAAAACTAAAAAATTAAAATTATGGGTTTAGTAACACCAAATCCCGGAACCATATTTTGGATGGTCATCATTTTCGGATTTGTCCTTTTCATTCTCCGGAAATTTGCATGGAAACCTATTTTAAATGCACTGAAAGACCGTGAAGAATCGATTGCCAGTGCATTAAATTCTGCCGAAGAAGCTAAAAAAGATGTGGCCGGGTTAAAAGCCGAAAACGCTAAGGTTATGGCCGAAGCCCGCAAGGAAAAAGAAGTTATTCTGAAAGAGGCAAAAGAACTGAAGGATAAGATTATTGCCGAAGCCAAACTAAAAGCCAATCTTGAAGCACAAAAAGCAGTTGATTTAGCACGGATTCAAATTCAAAACGAAAAAAACAATGCTATCAATGACATCAAAAAACAAGTTGCTGAACTTTCTGTAATGATTGCTGAAAAAGTCATTAAAAAAGAGTTGGGCAGTAAACCGGAACAGGAAAAATTACTTGATGGTTTAATCGACGACATTAAACTGAATTAAAATTTATGACTATTAGCGCAATAAGGGTAAGATATGCCAAAGCCTTTTTCGAGCTGGCAAAAGAGAAAAAAATGCTGAACACGCTTAAAACTGATATTCAAAAAGTTTTTGATGTGTGTACCATATCTCCTGAGTTTATCAATATGATTGATAGCCCCGTAATTAAAACCTCGAAAAAGGCTGAACTAATAACGGCAATATTCAAAACAGAAATTCACCAGTTAACTTTAAAATTTCTTGTATTAATCACCAATAACAAAAGAGAAAATTACATCCCAGGTATCTGCCGCAACTTTCTGGACATGACGAGAAATGACCAAAATATAAAATCGGCAGTTGTGATTACCGCATCTGAAATTAACCCGAAAACCAACGATAAAATCAGGATCTTGCTGGAAAAAGAACTAAATTCAACCGTGGAATTAAACTGCAAAACGGAGCCTGAAATTATTGGAGGGCTTATTCTCAGGATTGACGACAGGCAGTACGATTCAAGCATTGCCACACAACTCAAAAAAATAAAACAACTGTTACTTGAAACGGAAATTTAATAATTGAATTCGACTCGAAAAAAAATATAAAATGACAAGTATAAAACCTGCAGAAATATCACAGATTTTAAAGCAGCAACTCGAAGGCTTCAAGTCGGGATCGGAACTTGAAGAAGTTGGTACCGTTTTACAGGTAGGCGATGGAATTGCCCGCATTTACGGACTTTCGAATGTTGAAGCCAACGAAATGATTGAATTCGACAGCGGAGTGAAAGGTATTGTTCTAAACCTGGAAGAAGACAATGTTGGAGCTGTACTTCTCGGACTTTCATCGAAAATAAAAGAAGGCGATTCTGTTAAACGTTTGCAGAGGATTGCTTCAATAATGGTTGGCGAACAATTACTTGGCCGCGTTATAAATACCCTTGGCGAACCCATCGACGGCAAAGGTGCAATACAGGGCACATTGTTCGAAATGCCCCTGGAACGAAAGGCTCCCGGAGTAATTTACCGTCAACCGGTTAAAAAGCCGCTGCAAACCGGAATCAAGTCAATTGATGCGATGATTCCAATTGGTCGCGGTCAGCGCGAATTAATCATCGGCGACCGCCAAACCGGGAAAACTGCAATTGCCATCGACACCATTATTAACCAGCGTGAGAATTTCGAAAAAGGCGATCCGGTTTATTGTATTTATGTTGCTATTGGCCAAAAGGGATCCACAGTTGCCAACATTGCCGCCACACTCGAAAAACACGGTGCAATGGAATATACTGTAATCGTTTCGGCAACAGCATCCTACCCGGCAGCTTTGCAGTATTATGCCCCTTATGCAGGAGCTTCAATTGGGGAATATTTCAGGGATACCGGCAGACACGCTTTGATTATTTACGATGACCTTTCGAAACAGGCCGTTTCATACCGCGAAGTTTCGCTGCTGCTGCGCCGCCCGCCAGGACGTGAAGCATATCCTGGCGATGTTTTTTATCTGCATTCGCGCCTGCTGGAGCGTGCTGCAAAAATTATTGAAAGCGACGAAATTGCCAAAAATATGAACGACCTCCCCGACTGTTTAAAAGACAAAGTAAAAGGGGGAGGTTCGCTAACTGCACTTCCAATTATTGAAACGCAGTCGGGCGACGTTTCAGCATACATTCCCACCAATGTAATTTCGATAACCGATGGTCAGATATTTCTTGAACCACACTTGTTTAACTCAGGAATCAGACCTGCAATTAACGTTGGTATTTCTGTTTCGCGTGTGGGAGGGAGCGCCCAGATTAAAGCAATGAAGAAAATTGCAGGAACATTAAAAATCGACCAGGCCCAGTTCCGCGAACTCGAAGCCTTTTCAAAATTTGGATCCGACCTCGATGCAGCAACCATGCGTGTGCTCGACAAAGGGCGCAAAAATGTTGAAATATTGAAACAGGGTCAATATTCACCTTTTAGTATTGAGCAACAGATTGCCATTATTTATTGTGGAGTAAAAGAATTGTTGCGCTTAGTTCCTGTTAATAAAGTAAAAGAATTTGAAGCCGATTTTCTGGAAAGGATGCAAATGCAACATCGTCCGGTTCTTGATGAACTCAAAGCAGGAAATCTGACAGAAGATGTTGAGGAAACCATTCGAAAAGTGGCAGCAGAGATAGCAGAAAAGTATAAAAAGTAATATGGCTGGTTTAAAGGAAATAAGAATACGAATTGCTTCGGTAAAAACAACCCGGCAGGTAACAAGCGCTATGAAAATAGTGTCGGCGGCGAAACTGAAAAAAGCCCAGGATGCAATTTATCAGATACGTCCGTATGCCAATAAACTTCACAATATTCTTACTGCAATTAGCTCCAGCCTCGAAAATAGTGAGGATTCGGTTTACACCCAACAGCGCGAACCCCAAAAGGTGTTGATTGTCTTAATTTCCTCAAACAAAGGTTTATGTGGGGGATTTAATGTTAACATTTCAAAAGTAGCGGCGAAACTGGTACATGAAAAATATAATATGCAAAACGAACTCGGAAACGTTCATTTTTTATGTATCGGTAAACAGGGTATGAGACAAATGAAATACCAGGGGATGAAAGTTGCCGATCAAAAAAATGAAATCTTCAACGAACTTTCATTCGAAAACATATCAGAAATCGCTTTAGATTTGATGAGGCAATTCGAAGAGGGAAACTATGACCGCATAGAGATTGTGTACAACCAATTTAAAAATGCGGCAGTTCAGATTCAAACCACAGAACAATTCCTTCCAGTAGAAATAGAAAAAAACGAGTTCGAAAAAGTAAATTCAAATTTTATTTACGAACCTTCAAAAGAATATATTATTCAGGAATTGATTCCCAGAATATTAAAAATACAGTTCTACAAAGCAGTTCTTGATTCTCACGCGGCTGAACACGGCGCCCGTTTAACTGCGATGCACAATGCCACCGACAATGCCACGGAATTGCTTAATCATCTTACGCTCCAGTACAACAAGGCTCGTCAGGCATCTATTACCAGCGAAATTCTTGAAATTGTAAGTGGGGCCGAAGCATTAGCATAAGATCTATGACGTGGGAAACTCGATAGCTATCGAGTCAAAATCCCGGTTACCTAAAAACGACATACGAATTAAAAAAACAACGAATTGACCATTAAACTTCCCAAAAAGTTTAAGTCGATAAAAAGGGTTCTGGTCATTGTTGAAGAATTGGAAAGTGAAAGGGAACAAAAACTGAAACCACTAAGAAAAGCAGCTACGGATTCAATGTTTAATGCTGACATTGAAGATATTAAGGAAGATTCCGGTTATCTGATAAAGAAGCAATATGAACTTCCGCAAATGGTATATTTACCGTGTAAATCTTAACCACATGTTGTACATTGCAACACTGTTGAAACCCATTTCATTTATCCCTGTTGGAAAAGTTTGTGGCCGATTCTTCTGACATAACAGAGCCTCCGCCCTGGTTCCACTGGATATGTAAATCGGGGAAACCGGCTTTTTTTACTTCTTCCCTGAAATAGTCCAGCGCTTTGCGGGCTTCTTTTACATCTCCCCCAAAACTTTCCAACAAATTGGGCACACTGAAAACCGAAAATACCGGGCAGCCATCGATTTTTAAATAGTTGGGCTGATTAAAATACTGTTTGATAACCCGCTCAACAATAATTTTGTGGTTGGCCCAATCCTCAGCCCCGTTCCAAAGAATCGAGGTATCGTACTTCAACTTGTGTACGTTCCAATAGTTCCAGTTCCGTTTCACATCGTGGTTGGCCCACATGATGTAAAAATCACTTCCCACTCACCGGTTCCATCGGGACAGAGGATATCACCAAAACGTTCATCGTGGTGGCACGTTGAGGTTAAAATATCTATCGTGTAATTTTGTTGCAAATGATTGGGTGATTTAGCTTGATGATTTAAATCCGAACTGTTAACGAACACCAATTCGTGTTTACCTGTTTTTAAAAACAAATCAACACATAATATATTGAATTCTGAAACTAAAGATCCTGTACTTTTTATAGTTGTTTCAGTATCAATTCTTGTTGATGGCATATGCGTTTGTAATAATCTATTTGGAGCAGTCAAATCCCAATAAGCATTTTCACTAAACTTTTCCTCTTTAAAAGTTTTTAACTATTTCGCAATTTCATCTTTTGAATTCCACAATCCTGTTAAATCGGGCACGCCGGAACCCGGGTTAGTCTTACTCCAACGAAATGCAGGAAAACTTCCATTGTTTTTTTCTTCCCAACTTTCTTTTGCTCTGTCATAGTTTCTCTTACTTGAATTATAAATACTTTCAATATGGCTTTGTCTTGTAATTGCATACTTTGTAAGCAATGTCAAACAAGAATAGGTTTTGATTAAGCCACTTCTTTTTTCAGCATTCGATTCGAAGATTACAGTAAGTTTTGCAGTAAAGACCCGGAACAAACGGGAGTTGATGAGCTCAGGGCCTACTTTCAAAGTATACTCACCGATGGGGACCACAAGCCGGGCAGT
>Ga0210023_1003032_pt1 | contig 10752 bp, 10 predicted proteins | sample CryGeymeta201524_FD_183987 | JGI IMG/M metagenome (GOLD analysis project Ga0210023, IMG submission 183987) | Groundwater microbial communities from Crystal Geyser aquifers in Utah, USA - Crystal Geyser metaG 2015-24 (SPAdes) (version 2) | ecosystem: Environmental > Aquatic > Deep subsurface >... | reverse complement strand
CAGGGGCTTCTCAATATCAAACTAAATTTTATGTTGCCGGCCTGGTATTACACCCCGTATTGTCATTGCGAGGGAGTGAGGCACGAACGACCGAAGCAATCCGTTGGCAATCTAAATAATTCGAATTAAATGAAAATCTCAATCATCACCGTCACTTACAACAGCGCGGCCACCATTGCCCGGTGCATTGCATCGGTAAACGGGCAAACATACCCCAACATCGGGCACATTATTGTGGACGGAGCATCCAAGGACAATACTATTGAGATTATAAAATCGCTGCCTGGCAGGGTAACAAAAATCATTTCGGAACCCGACAGCGGTATTTACAATGCCATGAACAAAGGCATCCGTATGGCGACCGGGGATATCATAGGTACTTTAAACTCCGATGACCATTTTTATAATGGTGACATACTGAAAAAGGTGACCCAAACCTTTCACGATCATCCCGAAATTGAGTGCATGTATGGTAACCTTGTATTTGTAAACAGTGCAGATAAGGTAGTACGTACATGGAAATCGAAACCCTTTAAACAGGGTTTGTTTGCAAGAAGCTGGAGTCCGGCGCATCCCGCGTTTTACTGCCGGAAGGAAGTTTTTGAGAAATATGGTTTATACAAAACCAACTACAAAATTGCCGCCGATGTGGAGTTTATGCTGCGGGTGCTTGAATTAAACCGGATTGACTCTTATTTTCTCGATGAAACACTGGTCAGGTTTTCGGTGGGTGGCGCCAGTACAAACGGATTAATAAGTACAATTACCCTTACCCGCGAAATGCAGCGCGCATTTAAAGAAAACGGGCTGCAGTTCAATCTTCCAAAATATATGTTTTACAAAGCGCTGAAAATAAAAGAATACCTGGTAAAATGAGAAAAATACTGATTACCGGCGCTTTTGGGTTTGTCGGCGCCAACCTTTCCAAGGCCATTAAAACAGCATTTAACTGCCATTTAATAGCCCTCGATTTAAAGGAACCAGAGAAACATGGTTACGATGAATTTTTTGTGTGGGATGATTTGGATAAAATTACACCCGATTCGTCGGATATCGTCATTCATCTGGCTGGCAAAGCCCACGATACAAAAAACACCACCGGGGAACAAACTTATTTCGATATCAATGTGGGTTTAACCGAAAAGATTTTTGAATACTTTTTACAATCCGGCGCCTCAAAATTCATCTTTTTTAGTTCTGTAAAAGCCGCCGGCGGCGGGAACCGAAGTTCAAAATTTTGGTTGATGAGTTGAATTCAACAAAAACCTTATTTTTTGGTTTTCAACCTGCTATATAACAAAAACGGAAAGCGACAGCGTCGCGATAATATTTGTAGAAAAAATGCTGGGTGGCGTTCTCAGAGGTGCAGCGCACCGTAACCTAAAAGATATTGCGGTGCGCTGCAACTTGTTTTTATCATTCAACTCCCATTCTACAAATATTTGGGTGCGCTGCACCAATTTCTAAAAGTTATCTGTTTTGAGGTTCAGTTCAAAGACCGTGGGGACTTAGTAGAAAATTAATGTTTGCGATTTTAACCTTTTTACCTGCCTGTCGTCAGGTAAGCCTTATTTGTCAACAATATACAACCTGATAAAAAAATTCACTGTACTCAACCATTTTCCAAATGAGTAATTATGTCTGTATAACATTCAAATACATATATAAATGGATATTCGTTTTGCATGAAAAAAAATGATAAACCCTGACTTCCTATCTTCGATCTGTACCCCTGTCTGCCAACATGAAGGCTATGAAATCGGTAAAAGCATTGTGCCGGAATTTTTGTATTTTTGATTTTATCACAGATTTTCACGGTAAACAATCGGGCGTATTTTAAGAATAGGTTGCTCCTTCAAAGATAAGATTTTTATTGCCCAGCATTGGGTATTTTTGTTTTTTAAATTTTGGCATTGTTTCAAGGATCAACGGGAGTTGCCGTTTCTTCTTCATCTGCACTTTAATTACTTTTTCACCGATTTCAATATCTGCCCCGTTTAGGACAAATTTATCATACAACGTCTGTGCCGTTTGATTTGTATACCGGCCCAGCTCATGGGCAAACAACCGATACAGATTATAAGCCAGAACAGACATGGTAAGGTCAAAATCAACTTTGATGACCATCGACGAAGAGACCAGGTTGAGGTGGAAAAAATCAATTTGTTCAGAGATCGTTTTTTCAACCATCCAACGGCGTGCATATTTGCGGATTATCAATTCCACCTGTAGATCAGTATCGTTTGTAATGATAATGGCCGGTTTTATTTTTCCGTTACCGGTAATGGTAATCTGTCTTATATCCTTGTCATAGCCTTTGAGGAAAACCATTTCATCATACGCGCGCAACATTCGTTGCTTATTACCGGCACATTCGACCCTGATATTTTTCCATCCCAATGTGGGCAGGTTGCCTATCCGCTCCAAAAGCAGTTTTCCCCTTCGCCGAATGGTTATAAACTTAACCTGGTCCTGATCCAGTTTTCTCAGATTCTCGTAGTTTGTGAACTTGCTGTCAAAAATGATATACCTGAGTTTGTTCTCATTCTTTTTGTCCCCTTGCCGGTAGAAGTCCAGGAACTCAAGTACCACCGCACTCTCATCCTTTTGCAGTACATCGGCGCTTCCATAATCGATCAGACCGCTATCCGGGTCATGTGCAAGAACAGCAAGCATGCTGCTGAGTGCTTTCCCGCGTTTACCGGACCAGTTATTTTCCAGGTGGCTGTCGTCTCCCCAGTAGGGTATTGTTGTAAAATCAAGGTTAGCAGTATCTTCCAGCCATCCATGACGGAGCCACAACTGGTGGAGTTTTTTCAGAAAACCGCGGTTCATATCCGTTGTCACCCGGTCAGAATAAGAGGTATACCAGGCAGTTTTAGGCAGGACATTGAGCCCGGCAAACAAACCCATTCCCCGGTCCATGCACCATGTATCGTCCGATGAATACCGTCGACGGTTGGCCAGTTTCAGGGCCAGGAAACACAAAATCGAAGCAGACTTGTCAATCAATGAGGTTTCCGGATAGCCGGACCTGGCAATGACAGTATCTATTCTATAGTACCTGATAAAGGCCAGAAACATCAATATGCCTGCATTGGAACTTTTAAAAGTTTCGGGGGTAAAGCTTAAGGGGATGGATTTTTCGGCCTCCACCTGTACCTTGTCCATCTGTTGCTTTACCAGCTTTGAGCGTCTGGGCAAGCGTGCAAATCCTTCTGCAACAGCAATGTTGTATATACTCTTTTCTGACATGGTATATCCAAGTCCATCCAGGGCAACCTTGATATCAGGCACTGAATAATACTTCTTGCGCATTTCAATGATCACCGTTTTTGCCTCGTTAGTTTCCGGGGATACTTTACGGCCTGGAGTGTGCTCAATAAAGAAAATGCTGTCTTTGGTATCCATGATGATTTTCCTGCGGAAGGTTGTCACCAGAGAAGTGAAAGCCCGGTATGTATAGCCGAAACGCTCGGCTACTTCCTGAGCCGGAGCATCGTCAAGATAGTACATCCGAAGCGCTTCGTATTGTTTGTGAGCCACGGATTTAGGCATTTCGAAAAATGATTTTAGTTCCATAATACGGTCTATTATTACTGTGATAAAGATAATATAATATTACAAAATAATAATAGCCGAATGGAATATATTTATTAACAATCTGAATAAAAGTTGTTTATAAGATTTAGTAGTAATCAATGTGACGACAAATATAATATTAATAACTATCATATATATATAATATGCCGTATTAAGAAAATTAAACAATGAGGTTTATGCAATGTATATAATTTTAAATCAATGAATTACATCAATAATTTTAAAAGAAAAAAAGAATGCAATACGGTTAATTATTGACGTGAAAATCCGTGTTCATCCTTTAATTTCGATTCTTCTTGTGAACTGCCAAACATTGATGTGAGTTTTATAATATCACATTCTGTAAAATATTGGTTCTCTTCGGGAGCCACGGTTAGATGCCAGATTGTATTTTCAGAATTTTCAATGTTGGAATAACTTACCGACAATTTAACCTCTAGTTCAAGCTTGTCAGTTTTAGTTGATTTTAAGTATTTACGTCCTTCAGAAACATAACTGTATTTCTTTGGGAAAGTGATTATGGTATTCCGGTGCAATTTTACGAAAACACTTTTGATGGGCGGATTTGTCTGTTTTTGATTGTGAAAATTCAACAAATCTTTTTCAAATGAAGAAAACGGATTATTTTCTGAAATGTCATTTTGATATTTACTTTTTTGGACGAAATGCCAGGTAACAGATGTTTTATAAAATTTGAACGATGAGTTTTCCGGAATAGGCTGTAATTCAATATCGCCGTCATTGTTCTTTTGTTTTTCCAGTACATTTTGCATGTTTACAAAAGATTTACTTTTCTCCGATTCACCTAAACTTAGATAAAGGTCTTTAAGAAATGCTATTATTTCATCTTTAGGGATTTTATCGCCTTTTGCATTGAACTGCGTGAAGGATAACAGGAATAAATTGTCAACATCTTTCTTTTTGGCATCCAAAGCTGGTTGAATATAGGGTAAGTTAATCCATTTAGCGTTCATTTGCGAAAATATTTCCAGTCGTGTTATGGGGTCGAAGTTGTCGTTTATGGTTTTTTCCGGATTATTCGATTCAAAAAAAACATTATTAATATCTATTCCCTTTTCATTTTTAATCCAATTTTTAATAATTACAACACCATCGTTTATCAATTTTTTAGCAATACCTTTTCCTCTGAATATTTTGTCGGTGATAAGGTATATTAAATGAACAGCTTTACTATTTGCATACCAATCTGCAATTAATCCCCCGGCAATTTTTGGATTCTCATCGTCTGTGTGGCATAAAATTATAATCGAGTGTGGTTCATTTCGTTGTTTGTCACCGAAAACTCTTTTTAGAATAACCTCAAAATCTTCACGTTCATTTATGTCAGGAAATCCATTGATATATAACTCTTTAAAATTATCAAGAAGATTGGCGTGCTCCAAATAAGATTTGCGGTCAAAAATAATGTTCATTTTCATTTCAAAAAAGCAAATTGAAATTGTAAGATATAAAAAAAGCGGATTATATCTGAGAAATCCGCTTTTCAGTTTTCAAATGGTTGATTTTATTTTTCAATTTCTTTCCACACCAAAGCGCTTGCGCCAACAATTGCAGCATCTCCGGGTTTCAATTTCGAGGGCAGGATTTTGATTTTATTTTTAAAAAAGGGCAGCAGGTGCTTTTCCATTGCTTCTTTGGTGGGTTTAAAAATATAGTCGCCGGCGGCAGTTGGCCCGCCAAACAGGAAAATGGCCTCGGGACTGAGGTAGTGAACCGTATTGGCCAAACCCATACCCAACCAGGCGCCCGTTTTTTCAAAAACTTCAAGCGCAACTTTATCACCTTGTTCGGCAGCTTCAAAAATCAATTTCGAACCGAGTTCTTTGAAAGATTTGTCGGCCAGTAAACTGTCGCTTGCATTATAATGTGCAAGAAGTTCGAACGCTGTGCGTTTCATTCCGGATGCAGAGCAGTACGCTTCCAGATGGCCCAGGGCTGAGCATCCGCAAGGGCGGCCACCCGGTACAAGTGTAGTATGTCCAATCTCGCCGGCAAAGCCATCGCTTCCGTAAACCAGGTCGCCATTTACCACAATACCGCTCCCAACACCAGTACCTAAAGTAAACAATACAAAGTTTTTCATTCCTTTGGCGCCACCGTAAATCATTTCGCCAATGGCTGCCGCATTTGCATCGTTAGTAAGTGCAATTGCCCCCATTTCAGGAAAATGGCCGCGAAGTAATTTTACCAAATTTAAAACTCCTTTAAACGAGAGGTTTGGTGCGTATTCAATAGTTCCGCTGTAATAGTTTCCGTTTGGGGCACCAATCCCAATTCCGATTACTTCTAAATTCTCATTCAGCAATTTAACCGATTTAATTAACTTGTTTATCGCATCAGCCAAATCAGTTATATATCTTTCGAAATCACCATGAGCAGGGGTAATAATGTTATCTTTTACCAAAACATTACCTGCCTCATCTACAACTCCAATGGCAGTATTGGTTCCACCGATATCAACTCCTATTGCAACTTTTTTCATGTTTATGAATGTAATTTCTGGCTGTAAGGCAGCGAAATTAAAAATATTATACATTTCGTAATTGCTCCGGGCTATTTTTTTAGTTGTAAATTTGTATTCTGAAAATAAATACTATGCGGTGTTTGGCAAAAGCAATTTTAAAGTTTCTGGGCTGGGTTTTACTTATTCCGGTTTATATTTACAAATATGCTATTTCACCTTTTACCCCAGCTTCGTGCAGACACGTGCCAACTTGCTCTGAATACGCGGTTCAGGCCATAAAAATACACGGGCCATTTAAAGGATTTTGGCTGGCAACACGCCGGATTTCAAAATGTCACCCCTGGGGAACTCACGGTTACGACCCTGTTCCCGGAAAAGAAAAAAAAGTTTCTGAAACAATGTGCAAAATCAAATAATTATTTTAAACCACAAATAGAAAAACCAATCCTTGCTTTTGATGTTTATATTTCGAAATATTTAAAAAACTGTTGAATGAAAAAACTAATTCTGCTGCTGGCAATTGCAATCATTTTTAGCGCGTGCAATTCCAAAAAATCAAAAACCGAAGTACCTGGAAATTTTATCACGGTAAGCATTTTGCCACAGAAAACATTTGTTGAAAAAATAGCTGGCAACGATTTTAAAGTTAACGTGCTGATTCCACCGGGCACCAGTCCTGCTGCCTATACTTTGCTTCCTTCGCAGATGGAAGAAATATCAAAATCGGCAATATGGTTTCGCATCGGTTATATCGGGTTCGAGCATTCGTGGAAAGATAAAATAGAGCAGGCAAATACAAAAATGAAAGTAGTTGATTTGTCGGAAGGCCTGGATTTAATTGCTCAGGGAAAAGAACAACATGGCGATCATTTTCATTTGAGCGGCGTTGATCCGCATATCTGGCTGTCGCCGGTTTTAGTTAAGGAAATGGCAAAACGTATTTTGGACGAGGTTTCGAAGCTGAATCCGGAACAAAGTGCAAAATATAAAACCAATTACCTTGAATTTGTAAATGAAATCGACAAGTTAAACATCGAAATTTCAAATAAGCTCAAACCTTTTGAAGGCCGGAAAATTATTGTTTTCCATCCCAGCCTTTCTTATTTTGTCCGCGATTACGGTTTATTGCAATTTTCGCTCGAAAGCGGCGGTAAAGAACCAACCCCGCAGCGGATGAAAGAACTGATTGATTTGGCTAACACCGAGAATATTAAAGTGATGTATATTCAGGGTGAACTGGATCGCGATCACGCGCGGGTGTTTGCAGAAGAGGTGAATGGGAAAATTATCCAGGTTCGTCCTCTCGATCCGGCGTGGGCTGAAAATTTAATGGAAATGACCAACATGATTGTCGATAATTTTTAATGGATCCTCTGATTAAAATAGTAAATCTAACCGTGGGTTATGATAAAACCCCTGTGCTGAAAGGTGTAAATCTTGAAATTTTTGAGCATGATTTTTTGGGGGTAATTGGCCCCAATGGAGGCGGAAAAACAACTTTGCTGAAAGCAATTTTAGGATTACTCAAACCAACAGAAGGTAAAATTGAATTCAGAAATGACATCAAAGGAAAGAAAAAACCCATCGGATATTTACCTCAGGTAAGGCATATCGACCGCAAATTCCCGATTACAGTTTTCGATGTGGTTAAATCCGGTTTAATGATGTTAAATGATTCAATATCATTGGTTTCAGAAAAACAAAGAGTAGATGATTTGTTGAACGAAATGGGTATTTTTGAAATTAGGGACAAAGCAATTGGTGAACTTTCGGGCGGACAAATGCAGCGTGTTTATTTGTGTCGCGCGTTAATCAGCAACCCAAAAATCCTGATTCTCGACGAACCCGATACTTTTGTTGATAACCGTTTTGAAGGAGAATTGTACGAAAAACTCAGGGAGCTAAACCAAAACATTTCGATTGTTCTGGTTTCGCACGATATGGGAACCATTGTAAAATATGTTAAAACCATTGCCTGTGTGAATGAAAAACTGCATTACCACTCGAGCAACCGAATTACACAAAAAGATTTGGATGAATATAACTGTCCGATTCAAATTATAAAGTATGGCGAGGTTCCACACATTATTTTAAAACATCACCCTGAATGAGTGCGGTAATCGAACTATTTAAATACGATTTTTTTCTGAAAGCCTTTATTGCAGCGGTTTTTGCCAGTATATCGTGCGGGGTAATAGGAAGTTATATTGTATCGCGGCGCATTGTTTTTATCAGTGGAGGAATTACACACGCCTCGTTTGGCGGCATTGGGCTGGCTTTTTTCCTTGGATTTAACCCGATTTTGGGAGCTGTAATATTTGCCATTATTTCAGCGCTGGGAATTCAGTTTTTTACCAAAGTGGCCGAAATTCGCGAAGATTCTTCTATCGCTATCTGGTGGTCGTTGGGCATGGCGCTGGGTATCATATTTGTTTTTCTTACACCCGGTTACACACCCAATCTAATGAGTTATCTTTTTGGAAATATACTCACGGTAACTGTCTCCGAACTTTGGTGGATGTTGGCTTTAAACATTGTAATTATTTCCTTTTTTGTGCTGTTCTTTAGCAAAATACTGTACATCGCATTCGATGAGGAATTTGCAAAAACAGCAGGATTGCCTGTTGACTTTTTCAATTATTTAATCATGTCGTTAATCGCGTTAACGGTAGTTTTAAATATCAGGGTAGTTGGTATCATTCTAATTTTGTCGCTTCTCACCATTCCGCAGGCAACCGCCAATTTATTTACCAACGACTTTAAAAAGCTGCTGATTTTATCGTCGGTATTTGCGTTTATCGGGACTATTTCAGGTCTTTTTATTTCTTATTTTCTCGATATTCCATCGGGTGCCGCAATCATTTTTACCCTGGTAATTATATTTGGAATATTAAGGTTAATGAAAGTGTTTATTTAATGATTTCGCAACGGAAAGAAAAATTTTATATCTGCCAGTCGTGTGGTTTTCAGTTTTCCAACCTCTATCTACCGCGCACCTGTAGTAACTGTTTTGCCTGCACCGGCTGCGAAATTTATGTTTGCCCTTCATGCAATTCTGAAGTAGTTATTAAACCGGTAAAACCGATGAAAAAACCGGATTCTCTCTAACCGTGTTGTTTTTTTGTTAATAGTTCACAAATTGTTAGTTGAAATCGGGAAACGAAAACTACCATAGCTTTTTTTTGTTGTTGTAAAGCAGGCAAAATTTTAACTTGTAAACTGATATTTATGAAGACACAAAATACAATTTCACCTCCCCCCATTTATGTTGTCTCCGGGGGTCGTGGAATATCGGGCAACACTCTTGTACAGGCACTTCTGATACAATACCCCGATAACAATATTCCGGTTATTATTGTACCCGGCATAACCAGCGAGGAAGAACTTTTTGATTTGGTAATGAAAGTCAAAACCGAAAATGGAATCATTGTTCATACGCTGGTAAATACCATATTTCGAAAAAAACTAATCAGTTTTTGTGCTGAATTTGCGGTGCGTGAAGTGGACCTGATGGGTAAACTGGCTGATTTATTGGATGAATCGCTCGATATTCCCGCATTAATGCAGCCAGGATTATACCGTGAATTAAACCAGCAATATTACGACAGGATTGAAGCGATTGAATTCACCCTTTCGCACGATGACGGATTGAGCCCCGAACGGCTTGAGAATGCCGAGATTATCATTACTGGTGTTTCGCGGGCTGGAAAAACCCCGCTTAGCATGTACCTTGCCATGTATGGCTGGAAAGTGGCCAATATTCCGCTGGTAAACGGTATTCAGCCACCCGAAGACTTGTTCAAAGTTGATCCTCAAAGGGTTTTTGGTCTTCATATTTCTGTATCGCAACTCATTACACATCGTAAAAAACGTTTACTTGGTTGGAATAATCATCAAAATGAAACCTACATCGATGAACGGGCAGTTCGCGAAGAAATCAGGAATGCAATGTTTGTATTCGACAAGGGCGGATTTACAGTTGTGAATGTGTCGAATAAACCCATCGAAAGCACTGCCAACGAAATACTGAATATCATGTCGCAACGGTTTCAGTATGGTGGGCGAAAACTTAAATCGCCGCTATAAACGGAAGGCTGTTAAAGTTTTAGTTTGCCTGCCAGTCTTGTGGCAAAAGTGGCAAACGCAACTACAGAAACCGAACTGATTGGCATTAAAATAGCGGCAATTACCGGCGACAGGTTTCCGGTGAGGGCAATTGAAATACCGATGACATTGTAAAAGAACGAAATGGTAAAACTGAGTTTAACAATGTTTAGCGAAGTTTTGGTGAAACGGATAAAATGAGCCAGCCGATGAAACTGTCCGGCTTCCAAAACGGCATCGCTGGCAGGCGAAAAGTGGTAAACTTTATCGGCAACGGTAAGCGCTACATCAGCTTGCATCAGGGCGCCGGCATCGTTCAGCCCGTCACCGGTCATTAAAATAGTTTCTCCTTTTTGTTGCAGTGTTTTTATGATTTCAGCTTTGTCGGCAGGTTTTTGGTTAAAAAGCATTTTATCATTTTCGAAGAAGGTTGCCAAATTTTGCGCCTCGGCATCGTTGTCTCCTGAAATCAAATACAGTTTGAATTTCCCTTTTAACGTCTCCAAAACCTGCTCAAAACCTTCTCTGTATTGATTGCTGATGGTGAAAAACCCTTTAAT
>Ga0210023_1002997_pt1 | contig 10829 bp, 9 predicted proteins | sample CryGeymeta201524_FD_183987 | JGI IMG/M metagenome (GOLD analysis project Ga0210023, IMG submission 183987) | Groundwater microbial communities from Crystal Geyser aquifers in Utah, USA - Crystal Geyser metaG 2015-24 (SPAdes) (version 2) | ecosystem: Environmental > Aquatic > Deep subsurface >... | reverse complement strand
ACGCCGAAAGAATATATTTGTTTTTGCTTCGGCATAAAATCTGGAGTTTTCCACCCGGATGTTTCAAAATGCTGGGTTGAATGGCTGAGATTTTTTTTCCGTCATTCATGGCTTCGGTGCGTTCCCAGGTAAGGCCTCGGTCGGGCGTAAATTCTAAATGAACCCGCCAGCCATTGTCCTCAGAACTTGTTGGGCAAATCAGTTCACCGTTCGACAATAATTCGGGTTTATTTTTGATGGGGCCGGCAATTCCTTCGGGCAAACGAACCGGTCGCGACCATGTTAAGCCATTGTCAGTGGAAGTTACATATTCTCCCCACCAGGTGCTTGGACTGGGGCCTTCCTTGTAAAACAGGATGATTTCGTCGCCATAATTAAACAATACCGGATTCCAGTTGGGGTAACGCAGCGTTTTATGCTGAATTCCGTTGGCAACTTCTACCGGAATTGTCCACTTTCCGTTCTCGAAACGGCTCACCCAAATACCCACATCAGGATGTTTTTCGTGTGTGCCGCCAAACCAGGCAGCTATCAGTCCGTTTTTTGTTTCAGCAATGGTTGAGGCGTGACAACTGGGAAAACGAACATCTTCAGCTTTATAAATAAACTCCGATTTTACAATTTCACTTTCTCCGGTGAAAGGTTTTTGAGCTGAAATTGTTGCTGAAACAAGCAACGTGGCGAATAAAAGAATATGCTTCATAACGTTCAAATTTTTTTAATGATTAGTTATTCTTATGTTTTTTACCTGCGAAAAGTTTCATTCCAATAAAACCAACAAGAAAAATAACGAGTGTACCTATTACAATTGTAAGGTTACTGTGGAACGGGCTTTTAAATGCAGGTAAATTACCTTCGGTAAAATACAATGGTGACAAACTCATCCAGATAATAACCAGGGCGCCAATAATTACACCCACTGCTGCATCAATATTTCTTACACTTTTCGATAGAAATGCCAGTAGAAAAAGCCCGAGCATTCCGCCACTGAAAATCGAAGCCAGCGACCACCAGGCATCCAAAACACTTTCAACACCTACAAGCGAAAGGGCGATGATTATTCCGAGCGCACCAAAAATGACCGATGAAATATAAAGCACTTTCATGGAAGATTTTTCGGTGGCATTTTTAAAATAGCGCCGGTAATAATCCGATAAAATTATGGTTGCAGTGCTGTTCACACTGGTGGAAACGGTGCTCATTCCGGCTGCAAAAATGGCGGCAATCAGCAGGCCTGTTATTCCAACAGGCAATCCGTTTACAATAAAATGTGGAAAAACCTTGTCGCCGGCGCCCGCAGCTTTTAATTCAGCCGGCAGTAAATTGGGCTGTGCCGTGTAATACGAGAACAATGCGGTACCAATGTAAAAGAATATCAGGGAAACAGGAAGGTAAAGCAATGCTCCAAACAAAGCCGATGATTTTGCTTTTTTCAATGAGCTGGTGGTCATATAACGTTGCACAAAATTCTGGTCGATACCATAATTCTGAAGGTTGATAAACAAACCATAAATCAGAACCACCCAAAAAGTAGAGTCGCTGATACTGGCGCCAAAACTGCCCAAACTGAATTTATGGTTTGCCGAAGCAATTTCAAAAACCTGGCCGGGACCTTCGGGCATCGAAAAGGTTAATACCAAAGCACAGGTTAGCGCTCCAACTATCAAAATAATTCCCTGAACGGCATCAGTCCACACTACCGCCTGAATTCCACCCAACATTGAATAAGCAGTTACTGCAATTCCCGTAATGATGATGATGGTTTTTATGTTCCAACCAAAAAGTGCATTAAGTGGAAGCGCGAGCAAAAGAAGGATTGCCCCGGTGCGCATCATTTGTGTTAAAATATAGCAAACCGAGGCATAGATACGCGCCCAAATTCCAAATCTGACTTCCAGGTAATTATAGGCAGAAATGCTTCCCAGACCCCGGTAAAGTGGAACAAAAAACTTAACAGCCATTATAGCGGCAATTGGAATGGCAAAACTAAAAACCAGCGCATTCCAGTTAGAAACATAAGCTTTTCCGGGGAGGGCCAAAAAACTGATACTGCTTACAAACGTGGCAAAAATCGACATGCCTACCACCCACGAAGGCAGCTTTCCTCCGCCAGAGGTAAACTGATCGGATGTTTTGTTTTTAAAATAAAAACTGGCTCCAAACAATACATTTCCAAATGTAATAATGATGAAAACGACAAGATCAGTTACCGGTAAATTCATTTCTTAGGTTTTAAATTGACTTTTGTGAACCGGTTCCAAAATACTCATTTCTTTCATATTTTGCTTTATAAGGGTGGTTTTTACAGTATCAAACTGGTGAAAAGGCATGGCAACAAAGTCGCTGCAAATGCCCAATGCCGAAAGAGCGCTTTTGATGGTTTTAATATATTTTGACGAATGGGCGCCAACGTTGTAAATTTTTTCTTCGATTTCAGTCATTTTTCTTCGCAGATAATCAATTTTTTCAGTATCACCTTTAACCGAAGCATCATAAAGTTCTACAAAAAGCGAAGGAAAAATATTAGCACCGCCAGGTACGGCGCCATGTCCTCCGTTTTTGATGGTTTCAGGAATAAACATTTCTGTGCCGGCAATCACGGCAAATTCAGGGGAATCTTTGAATTCTTCTATTAACGACATCAGGTAAGGCAGGTTTCCCGAACTGTCTTTTATTCCAATAGCTCCCAGTTCTTTGGCTTTTCTGACCGTATTGACTGACATGTGCATTTTGGTACACGAAGGCATGTTGTACATCATAAAAGGTAACGATAACTGAGGCACAATTTCTTCGAGATATGCCACAAATTCGTTCTGCGAAATGGGCAAATAATAAGGCGATGAAATAACAAGGGCATCGGCGCCGGCATCTTTCGATGTTTCTGCAATTTCGAGTGAGCCTTGAAGACAGGTGTCTGTAATTCCCACAACTACAGGTACTTTTTTGTCCACAAATTCGCAGGCACTGTAAATAAATTCCTTGCGAAGGTTGTAATCCAGGTTTGTAGCTTCACCGGTAGTGCCAAGTAAAAAAACGCCGTGAACGCCGCCGCCTAAAATATAATCAATTAAATTTTTTAAACCTTGAATATCAAGCTCTGTATTGCTGATTAATGGTGTTACAATTGGTGGTATTATTCCAGTTAATGGTAGCTTCATAACATTATTTGTTAAAGTGTTTAATTGAATTTAAAACAGCATAACAAAGTAAAACCAATGCGATTTTAAATGCTTATTGTATTTTGGTTTTTTTACATTGAATTTTGACCTTGTATTTGGAATTTCCTTTTATATTTGTTTTGAAAGGTTAAAAAATGTGAACCATGGAGTTTGTATATGAGAAGATATTTGTTCCCAACAAACATTCGTTTATTACCCGGCAGTTAAAGATGGACCCACATTCTGAGAAGATTCACTCGCATAAAAATTATGAGTTGAACCTCATCACATCGGGTTCGGGCAGGCGGATTGTTGGAAATCATATTTCGAGTTATACTCCGGGCGATTTGGTGTTGCTTGGGCCCAATATTTCGCATTGCTGGGAGGTGCTTGAGTTCAACGAAGATCATGAACCTGAATGTATTGTAACTCATTTTTATGAAAACATCATTAGTTCCGATTTTTTCAACATTCCGGAATTGGAAGAAGTAAGGGAGCTTCTGAAACTTGCCGACAGTGGAATTTTGTTCCGTGGCCCAAAAACGGAAAAAGTGGCTGCCACCCTCCACAGAATGGTGGATTTAAAAGGCCTCGAAAGATACATTGAGTTATTGAAAGTTTTTAATAATTTGCTGAAGATTGAAGACCGGGGGTATCTCGCGCTGCCCTCTGCAATGCCAAGTTCTTATGATAAAGATCGCGAACAGATTGACAAAATATACGAATACGTTTTTCAGAACGTCCAGAAAGGAATAAACCTGAAAGACGCTTCAAAACTGGTTTACATGGAACCCAGTTCGTTTTGCAGATATTTTAAAAAGAAAACCGGGCAAACTTTTATGGAATATGTGAAAAGTGTCAGGATTGGAATTGCTGCCAAACTGCTTTCAGAAACTGGCAAACCCATTACCCACATTTGTTACGAGTGCGGATATAATAACCTCGCCAATTTCAATTACTACTTCAAAGTTATCATGAATAAAACCCCATCGGAATACCGGAAGGATTTCAGGTAACCCTCTGAATGTTGAGCTGGTGACTTCCTTGATTTTGAGCTGGTGACTTCCCGTCACCTGCTCAATAAAAGTTTCACCAGAGCAAAATATTCACCAACTGACCGAAAAAGTCAGCAGGTGAACTGCGTTGAATCTAAGTCAGCAGTTGAAGAGCAGCCGACTGACAGCAGGTAAATCACACTCATGTTAAAATTATATCACAATAAACCAAAAATTGTGTGGCTAAATCGTTTTTTCTATCGTTAATTTGATGGATTATTGATTCAATTTGTATTTTTATATGTGAATCAAATCCTTTGATTGAGTATGACGAAAAAAGTTAAAGCTGTTATTTTCGATATGGACGGGGTGTTGGTCGATACCGAGCCATTTCATATTCAAACTGAGAAGCGGATGTTCCGGAAAATGAACCTTGACATTTCAGATGAAGAACATGGCGGTTACATGGGCACTGCTACGGATGTAATGTGGAAACAAATTATCAGCAAAAGAAGCCTCCCGCTCGATATTGCAGAAATCACTGAACTTACAATCCGGGAAGGTTTGCCATATTTTTATTCCCTGAAAAAGATAGATACAATGCCGGGACTGATCGATTTGCTGGAAAAACTGAAGGCGAAAAAAATTCCGATGGCGGTTGCGTCGTCTTCTGATCCTGAAACAATAAGTGTGATACTTGAAAAATCGGGTTTAAAAAAATACTTTCTTCACACGGTTAGCAGCAGCGAAGTTGGTAAAAGTAAACCCGAACCCGATGTTTTTTTGCTGACTGCCAAATTGTTAGGTGTCGAACCCGAAAATTGTGTTGTTTTTGAAGACTCCCAAAACGGTATCAAAGCCGCAAAAGCTGCGGGAATGTTTTGCATTGCTTACTGCGGGGCAAATTCGGGCACACAGGACAGGAGTCTGGCAGACATGCAGATTGACAATTTCGATGAACTGAAAACTTTTGACTGAAAGGAAATTTACAGGAATCAATAATGAAAATCAATTTAAGGCAAAACACTTCAAAACCTTTTTAAATACAAGTTATGATTAACGATGAATTAAACAAATACCAGTGGGTGAACAAACCCAGACATTCTGTGGTGGAAAAAAACCAGTTGATTATCGAAACCGAGGCCGGTACTGATTTGTGGCAAAGAACGTATTACGGTTTTCAGATTAACAATGCCCCGGCATTTTTGCAGGAAGCGTCAGGCGATTTTTCGTTTGTTGTAAAAACTGAATTCGAGGAAAGCAATTTCCAATACGACCAGTGCGGACTGTTGCTTTACATCGATGACGAAAACTGGGTAAAAGTCTCGGTCGAATATGAGAATGAATCCATTTCACGATTGGGTTCGGTGGTTACCAACCTGGGGTACTCCGACTGGGCTACTTCCGATATTCCGGCCCCAACTTCAGAAATGTGGTACAGGCTGAACCGCCGCGGGCAGGATTTTTACGTCGAAAATTCACCCGACGGAAAGAATTACTTTCAGATGAGGATGTTTCATTTATACAAAACTTCGGAAAAGTTACAAATCGGTGTTTATGCCTGCAGCCCCTTGAATTCGAGCTTTAACGCTGTTTTCTCGCTATTTGGGATCGGCCCCTGTATTTGGCCGCCTTATGAAAAACATTAAGAAAATGAGCAAAATTGATAATTTATGAAAAAGACATCTTTAAACGATATTGCACAGCAACTGGGAGTATCAAAAACGCTGGTTTCGCTGGTGCTAAATGGCAAAGCAAGGGAACACCGCATCAGCGCTGAGGTTTGCAAAAGGGTGGAAAAACTGGCCAAAGAACTCAATTATAAACCCAACCAGATTGCAAAGGGACTTCGCACCGGACAAACAAATACCATTGGTTTAATGATTGCTGATATTGCCAACCCGTTCTTTGGAAAACTGGGGCGCGAAATCGAAAAAGAGGCAGCCAGTCACGGTTACCGGGTCATATTTTGCAGTTCCGATGAAAATGCGGAGAACTCACGTGAACAAATCGAATTGCTTCAGCAGGGACAGGTTGACGGGTTTATTATTGCACCCCCCGCCGGAAGTGAGAACCAGATTCTTTCGCTGAAAAAAAACAGAACCCCTTTTGTACTGATTGACCGTCATTTTCCTGACATTGAAACCAATTACATTGTGGTTGATAATGTGCAGGCATCCTACGAAGCTGTAACTCATTTGATAAACAAGGGCTACCGTAAAATTGCCTGTGTTACCTTGAATGTTCATCTGAACAACATGAACCAGCGGGTACTGGGATACAAACAGGCGCTGATTGATAACAACATACCTGTTGACGAAGAGTTGATTAAAATGATGCCCTTCTCCCACGAAAAAAATGATGTGGTTTTTGCAGTGAAACAGTTATTTGAGGAAAATAACAGGAAAGCAAATGCTGTATTTTTTGCCACCAGCAAACTGGGAATAATGGGAATTGAAACAATCCATTCGCTGGGTTTGACAATTCCCGATGATGTTGCCGTTGTGAGTTTCGACGACCCGGATGCATATAAAATCAGCCAGCCTCCCATTTCAGCAATTGCCCAGCCACTGCAGGAAATAGGAAGAGAATCTATTAAAGTATTACTGGCACTAATGAACAATAATAAGGCGAATACCGAAGTTCAGAAAATAGTTTTGAAGTCGAAATTTATCCCGCGCAAATCAAGCGATAGCCTTTTTTTGTAATATGGCTAAACCGATTTAATAAATGATTTTAAGTTTTTAACAACATCAGAATGAAGAATGGATTTTATCTGGGAATCGACATCGGAGGCACCAAATGTGCAGTGGTTGCCGGCGATGAAGATTTCAATATCTGCAAAAAAATACAGTTCGAAACCAGAACAGGAGAAAGAAATTACAACGCTGTTCTCGATGAATTTTTTGTTCATATCGAATCATTGTTTTCAACTTTTCCAAGAGAACATTTAAAAGGAATTGGAATCAGTTGCGGTGGACCACTCGATTCAAAAAAAGGAATGATTTATTCACCACCCAATCTTCCGGGTTGGGATAACGTACCGATAGTTGATATATTCAGCAACCGTTTTGGTGTTCCTGTTTCCAATCTCACTGCCAAAACTGTTGCCGAAGCTGCCGCTGCCGGCGATATATCCGCACTCGATATTATTAAGGTTTCGGCTGAATATTTAGGTCGCGGACTGGCAGTGCTTATTGATATTCTGAACCCTGAATGTATCGTTATCGGTAGTATTTACAGCCGTAACGAATTGTTGTTCAAACCGCATGTTGACCGGATTCTGGCAGAGGAAGCTATTCCTTCAGCCGTTAAAGTTAGCCAGATAAAACCTGCTTTGCTGGGCGAATCCATCGGTGATTTCGCAGCACTGTGTGTTGCTCTCTATTCAAAACATTTTTAAAAACGAATTCGAAATGGAAACTAATCAAATTCTGATGGAATTGCTAAATCGATATAATGTGCTATTACCTCTGAAAGAACATATTTCAAAGGCCGTTACTGAAATTATAAAAACTTTTAGAAGCGGTGGAAAAGTGCTGGTTTGTGGCAATGGCGGTAGTTGTTCGGATGCCGACCACATTGTTGGCGAACTGATGAAAAGTTTCGAAGGCAATCGCCCGCTTGAAAAATCTCTTCAGGAGAAATTAACTGAACTGTCACCCGAACGTGGGAAAATGCTTGCTGAAAAATTACAACAAGGGTTACCTGCGATTTCGTTAACAGTTCATCAATCACTGATTACGGCCATTGCCAACGATATCAGCGGTGAGGTAATTTATGCACAGCAGGTAGTTGGCTGGGGAAATGAAGGTGATATTCTCATTGGATTGAGTACTTCGGGAAATTCTCAGAATGTAATCGACGCACTGGTTGTGGCAAAGGCGAAAGGGTTGAAAACCATTGGCATGACCGGCGAAACGGGAGGAAAGATGAAAGACTGGTGCGACATTCTGCTCAACGTGCATGAACGACGTACAGCGTATGTACAGGAGTTGCATCTGCCTGTTTATCATGCCATCTGCAGGATGGTGGAAAGCGAAATATTCGGATAAAAAAATATATTAAATGAAAAGAGAACTTCTTGAAAAGATTATCAGTGGGATCGAGTCAGTGAAAATTGCCGTTTTAGGCGATTTTTGTCTCGATGCCTACTGGTTTATTGATGAATCGAAAAGTGAGATTTCCATTGAAACCGGCCAAATGACACGTCCTGTAAAACAACAGCGATATTCACTGGGAGGCGCCGGGAATGTTACCAACAATATAACTTCCCTGGGAGTTCAGGATGTGCGTGCATTTGGCGTAATTGGTCCCGACCCGTTCGGAACCGAAATGGTTAAGGTGATGAAACAAAATGGCATCAATCCCCAAAACCTGCTCGTACAGGAAAAAGACTGGTCAACGCATGTTTACACAAAACCGTATGTGGGTGATACCGAGCAAAGCCGCATTGACTTTGGAAATTACAATAAGCTTTCGAAACACACAGCCGATAAACTCATCAACAATTTGATTGCCGAAATTCCCGAAGTGGATATTATCATTATCAACCAGCAGGTGTTGTCGGGCATTCATACCGAATATTTCAGAAAGCAGATTACCCAAGTGATTCAGCGTTTTCCTGAAAAAATATTTATTGCTGACAGTCGCAACTACAGCGTGTCGTATGAAGGCGCTTACCGGAAAATGAACGACACCGAAGCTGCTATTTTGGGTGGTTTTAAAAAAGATGCAAACGATGTGGTATTGTATTCCGAAGTAAAAGAAGCAGCCATGAACCTGTTTAAAAGATGCGGAAAACCGCTGTTTATTACCCGTGGTGCGCGAGGCTCGGTAATAGTGAGCGGGAATGGAATAACTGATATTCACGGGTTGATGATTATTTCGAAAGTTGACCCGGTTGGCGCCGGCGACAGCTACCTTGCCGGGGCAGCATCGGCTTTGGCTGCGGGTTACAGCATGGAATTGGCGGCTGAATTCGGGTCGTATGTAGCTGGAGTTACGGTGCAAAAACTTTTCATGACAGGTACCGCAAGTCCCGTTGAAATCCTGAATATCGGCACTGACCCCGATTTTGTTTACAGTCCAGAACTGGCAGAAGATATCCGCCATGCAAAATACTGGAATGGAACTGAAATTGAAGTCATTAACGAATGGAAACAGCCGCTAAACATTAAACACGCCATTTTTGACCACGACGGAACCATTTCCACACTGCGCGAAGGATGGGAGCACATTATGCAACCCATGATGATGAAAGCCATTCTGGGCAAACAATTCCAGTTGGCCGACGAGGCATTGTACCACAAAGTGTATTCACGTGTTGTTGATTTTATCGATAAAACCACAGGAATTCAGACACTTGTGCAAATGAAAGGGTTGGTTGAATTGGTGAAGGAATTTGGACTTGTTCCTGCCGACCAGATTCTCGATGAATTTGGTTACAAGGAAATTTACAACGATGAATTGCTGAAAATGGTGAGACTTCGTGAGGCAAAACTTTCTCGGGGTGAATTGTCACTCGAAGATTTCACGCTTAAAAATGCGGTTTTGCTCCTTGAAAAATTATACAATTCGGGAGTGAAGTTGTACCTGGCCAGCGGAACCGACGAAGAAGATGTGAAAAACGAAGCCCGCATTTTGGGATACGACTACCTTTTTGAGGGCGGTATTTACGGTGCAGTGGGCGATGTTACAAGGGAGGTAAAGAAAATAGTGCTCGACAGGATTTTGGATACCATTGGCAATTCAGGAAACGGACAGGTTGCAGCATTTGGTGATGGTCCCGTTGAAATTCGCGAAACCAGGAAAAGGGATGGATTAACCATCGGTATTGCCAGCAATGAACTAAAACGACACAGCCTGAACGAAAGCAAACGTTCTCGCCTTATCAAGGCAGGCGCTGATATCATCATCCCCGATTTCTCGCAACTGTCAAAATTGCTGCAATTATTAAACGTAGCCGGGAATTAAATCTTGATTATAGAATCTTGATACCTGATACTTAATTTTCTCAATACTAATTACTATTATCTCAAAAAATGCCATATCCAAAATTCGACCGTAACCTGCTTGATGTAAAACATCTGGCGAACAGAAAGAACAAAGTTTACATTGAAAAAGATCATATTCCGGTAACCGAGTTACCAAAAAACCTTTCGGAAAATGGGATTCAACTGATCGACAAAACGGCGGAAAGAATAAAAAAAGCCCGTTCGCTGAACCGTTCAGTGATGCTCACTTTTGGGGCACACACTATTAAAAACGGGATGGCTCCAACGCTGATTGCTCTGTTAAAAGAAGATTGGGTTACGCATCTCGCTACAAACGGCGCAGGAATAATTCACGACTGGGAATTTGCCTATCAGGGTAAATCCAGCGAAGATGTGCGCGAAAACGTGGATTTGGGCCAGTTCGGAATTTGGGATGACACCGGTTTTTACATCAATCTGGCGCTGGTGGCGGGGGCTTTTGAAGGTCTGGGATATGGCGAATCCATAGGAAAAATGATTTACACGGAAGGATTAGACATTCCTGAAACATCGTTTTTGTACGAAACTGCCAAAACAAAAATGGAAAGCGAACCAGCCTTGGCTGCGGCAGCCATAGATTTTGCAGGGGTGATAAATCATTTCAACCTGAAACAGGGTTGGATGAAAATTCCACACCCATT
>Ga0210023_1002994_pt1 | contig 10834 bp, 14 predicted proteins | sample CryGeymeta201524_FD_183987 | JGI IMG/M metagenome (GOLD analysis project Ga0210023, IMG submission 183987) | Groundwater microbial communities from Crystal Geyser aquifers in Utah, USA - Crystal Geyser metaG 2015-24 (SPAdes) (version 2) | ecosystem: Environmental > Aquatic > Deep subsurface >... | reverse complement strand
AACAACACGCAGGCGCAGGCCGTGGTGGATGCCCTGAAGAACATGGGCGTCGCGGCGACCGATATCCAGACCAGCAGCTTCAGCGTCTGGTCTTCGCAGCAGAATGACCCGATGACCAACCTGCCCTCCGGCTACACCTACACGGTGGACAATACCGTCTACATCACGGTGCGCGACCTGACCAAGCTGGGCCGCCTGCTCGATATGGTGGTCGGCGCGGGCGCGAACAACATCAACAGCATCCAGTTCGACGTGGCCGACAAGACCGCCGCGCTGGCGGAGGCCCGCCAGAAGGCCATGGACAATGCCGCTTCTCTGGCGCAAGAGCTGGCCGGCATTGCGGGTGTACAGCTTGCCGAAGTTCAGAATATCTCCTATACGGATTATGTGCCGTCGTATTACTACGGGATGGGCGGCGGTGGCGGCGGCGGCGCAGCTCCGAATGCGACGGTGCCGATCCAGCCGGGCCAGATACAAATTTCCGTGTCGGTCAGCGTGACTTATGGGATCAAGTAGGGCGTACAATCACTTCAACCAAACAAGGAGTATCCTATGAAAATAAAAATCCTCTTCATAACTGCCGTACTGGTACTCGGCGCCGTCCTGGCTGCCTGTGGCCCGTCCACGCTGACCGTCCAACCCCAGCCTGTACAGCGCACGCTGACCGTCACCGGTTCGGGGATGGTCACGCTGACGCCGGATGTCGCCTATATCTACATCGGCGTCCACACCGAAAATGCCAGCGCGGCCGAGGCCGTGGCCGAGAACAACACCAAGTCCCAGGCTGTGGCGACGGCCATCAAGGGCTTCGGCGTCGAGGCGAAGGATATCCAGACCACCAACTTCAGCATTTGGCCTCAGGATCAATACGATGACAAGGGCAATAAAACCGGTACGATTTACAGCGTGGACAATACGGTCTACGTCACCGTACATGACCTGACCAAGTTGGGCGATTTGCTGGATGCTTCGATCCGCGCTGGCGCCAATACCATCAACAGCATCCAGTTCGACGTGGCCGATAAGACCGAGGCGATTAGCCAGGCTCGTAAAGCCGCGGTCGAGAACGCCCAGAAGCAGGCGCAGGAACTGGTTGACGCTGCGGGTGTGAAGTTGGGTGACGTGCAGACCATCTCCTATTACGACAGCACGCCTTTATCGGCTGATTACGGCAAAGGAGGCGGCGCGATGGCAGCCAGCAGCGTGCCGATCTCCGCTGGGCAGTACCAGCTCACCACCACGGTCACGATCGTGTATGAGTTGAAGTAACCGTTCCAGACCTATCCCTCCGGCCCCCTTCCCTAAAAAAGGAAGGGGGCGATTGCGTTTATAATCTGGTAGACTTAAACGCCAAGGAGGCGACATGCTGACCATAGGATATATCGGACTCGGCCTGATGGGCAAGTCCATCGCCCGCAACATCCTCAAGGCCGGGTTTCCGCTCGTCGTCCAAAACCGCAGCCGCGCCGCGGTGGACGAGCTGGCTGCGGAGGGCGCGCGGACCGCGTCCACGCCCGCGCAAGTCGCCGCGCAGGTGGACGTGGTTTTCACCAACCTGCCGGATACACCCGACGTGGAGAAGGTTGTATTAGGCGAAAACGGCATCCTCGAAGGCGCACACGACGGCCTGATCTTCGTGGATAACTCGACCATTAAACCAGCCAGCGCGCGCATGATTGCGGCGCGTCTGGGCGAAAAGGGTGTGCTGGCGCTGGATGCTCCCGTCAGCGGCGGAGATATCGGGGCGCGTAATGCCACGCTGGCCATCATGGTCGGCGGGCCGGCCGAGGTCGTGGAGAAGGTCATGCCGGTCTTTTTGGCGATGGGCAAGACGGTCACGCACGTGGGCGAGGCCGGCGCGGGGCAGGTGGCGAAAGCCGCCAACCAGATCATGGTCGCGGCGCAGATGGTCGCCATGGGCGAGCTGCTCATCTTCGCGCAGAAAGCCGGGGCTGACCCGCAGAAGGTCCTCCAGGCCATCCAGGGCGGCGCGGCGCAATGCTGGACGCTGGATGTCAAACCGCCGCGCCTCTTTGCGGGCAACCGGACGCCCGGCTTCAAGGCGTCCTTGCAGGCTAAAGATTTGAACATCATCCTGGAAACGGCGCGCGAGTACGGAGTCCCGCTCCCCTCGGCGGCAGTGGACGCGCAGCTCTATAATGCCATGCTCCAAAATAACATGGGCGGGCTGGATAACTCGGCGGTGATTGGGATTATCGAGGAATTAGCCGGGGTCCATCTGCTGGAAGAGAAACGGAATACGTAGTACGAAGTACGGAGTACTGCGTATTGCGTACTGCGTACTGCGTATTGCGGAAAAGACAGGCACGTTGAAACGTTATTGGCCCTCTTCTACCTCGTAAACTGGATCAACACCCCCGCGATCAACGCGATCTGCCCCAGATGGTAGGTGATCATGTTCATCATGCGGCCATTCTTGATCGGGGCGACGAACTTGATCCAGGCCAGGATGGCGTCCGAGTAAAAGAACAGCATGGCGCCGATGCTGACCAGTGCGGCGGGGGGCGCTTTCCACTCCGGGCGGAAGAGGGTCAGCATGGCTGAGAGCAGCATCAGCGTGATGACCACGCCATAGACGACCACCGGGCCGATGAGTTTCCTTTGTCCCTTGGCTGCCAGCCCGGCGACGATCGGACGCAGCAGCCGCGCCGCGCTGAACGCCAGCACAAGCGCCACGATCAGCGCCCAGGTCGGCGAGACAACCGGCAGTGGCAGGTTGAAGCCGGCAATGTAGGCCACGTGCGCCAGTAGGAAGGATACCAGCCCCGGTATGAACCAGCGGTCGGAGAACATCAGGAACACATCCCCGGCCAGCGAAAACAGAATGCCCAGCCCGAAGAAGATCAAGGGAAGCGAGCTAAATCTTCCCACCAAAGCCAGGACGAGGAACAGCGCCGCCATCGTCCACGGTTTGGCAACGTACTCGACCTGCTTCCAGCCTTTGGCGACCGCGATCCAGTCCACCACGGCGACAGCCAACACGATAATTATTCCTGTGATCATTTCTTCCTCCTTGTCTTGATTTTATACCCAAACCGGCGCAAGGCAGCCTCGTCGTCCCGCCAATCCTTCGCCACCTTGACGCGTAACTGCAAAAAGACCTTGCGTCCGCTCATCGCCTCGATCTCCTTGCGCGCCGCTGAACCGATTTTCTTGAGCATCCCCCCACCCTCGCCGATGACAATGCCTTTCTGCGAATCGTGCTCCACGAACAAGGTGGCGGCGATGAATGCGCCTGGGGTGAGCGAAGCGCCGCGCTGAGACTGTCGAAGCGTCGAACCCCCCCGCTCGGTGAACTCATCCACGCGCACGGCCAGGGCGTGCGGCACTTCCTCGCGCAGGTAGACCAGGGCGGCCTCGCGGATCAAGTCGGCGACGATCTCGCGCTCGTACAGGTCGGTGACTTGATCCTCAGGGAACTCCGGCGGGCGGACGGGCAGACGTGAAACCAACATTTGGAGCAAATCAGCGATCCCATCGTGACGCGTTGCCGAGATTGCTGCCAGCGGTGCGTTCGGGACGAGGGCCTGGTACGCGCTTCGACGCGCTTCCCAGGCTGAGGCCGGGATCAGGTCAATTTTGTTGAGCGCCAGCACCAGGTCCGGAGCGCGGCGTCGCGCAGCACCCCCGGAGCGAAGCACAGGGGGCAATTTCTTGAGCAGCGAGGCGATGCGCCGGTCCTCGTCATCCGGCTCTGCATTGGCGTCTACCATAAACAGGATGACGCTGACGCCTTCAAGAGCGGCCTCGGCTTCCTGGTTGAAATATTCACCCAGCTTGTGACGCGGCGTGTGCAGGCCGGGCGTATCCACGAAGGCGATCTGGGCCTCCGGCCGGGTCAGGATGCCGAGCTGGCGGCGGCGGGTGGTCTGTGGGCGCGGCGAGACAGCCGCGATCTTTTGCCCCAGCAGGGCATTGATCAGCGTGGACTTGCCCACGTTAGGCTTGCCGATAACGGCGACGAAACCCGAGCGATGATTCATAGTGTTCAGTGGTCAGTTTTCAGTGTTCAGTTACTGATGACTGAACACTGCCTGCACCGTGCCGCCCTGGCCTGGCCGCCAGGACAGGCAGGCACAAGTGAAGACTGATTACTTCTTATGCGATAACCGCCCCTTCCATCTTCAGCAGCCATTCTTTTGTAGGCAACCCCTCGCCGCCGCCGTAGCCGTGCAGTTTACCGTCCGCGCCGATGACGCGGTGACAGGGGATGACCAGCGGCATGGGATTGGTCGCTTCGGCGCGGCCGACGGCGCGTGCCGCACGTGGGCGTCCGATCTGGGCCGCCAGTTCGCCGTAGGTGCGCGTCTCGCCGTAGGGGATGGCAAAGGTTGCTTGCAGCGCGGCCTGCTGGAAGGGGCGCATCAGCGACCAGTCAACCGGGAGGGTAAACTGGCGGCGTTTGCCGGTCAGGTATTCGCTCAACTCTCTGGCGGCGTCTCTCACTTTGTCGGGGTTGTACTCCACAGGCCACTTGAAGCGCTTGGTCAAGTAGGCCTCGAATTCAGCCTGGGACTGGCTCCATTCCACCGCGACCAGCCCGAGGTCTGAGGCTGCCAGCCAGAGCTTACCGAGCGGTGTCGCGCCAACCTCGCCAATGTAAAGTGGCAACTGCTTGCTCATATCAGCCTCCTTGCTGACTACTCTCTGCTCACTGCTCTCGACTCTCTAGTAGTTCGTCGTCCGGTTAATCAACCCGCGCTCGCGCGCGATCCGGTCACAGCGGCGGAAGGTGAAAACTCCCAAAATGCCGAAGAGGATGCTCAGTCCGAGCAGGATGCCGAGCAGTTGCAAGTTGCTGAAGCCGGACAGGGTCGGGAAAGCCTGCGCCACCCCGCCCACCAGCGAACGGCGCAAAAGTTCCAGCCAGTACGTTGTCGGCATGGCGAAGCCGACCGGTCTCAGCCAGGCCGGAAGAACGTACAGCGGAAAGACCGCGCCGCTTTACTGCCGCGTATCTTGTAAATCCGCCCCAGGTTTTCCGTTTCGATTGCGAAAGAAGCCATAATTTCTCCGTGCCGGGTTTATTTTTCCATTACAGAATTGTCAGACAAGCGTAGGGTAAACGTAGGGTAAGCGTCAAGTACATTAAAGACCGAAATGGTAATATTGGAGCGTAAGGCGATTTCTCTTCTCCTCCTTTCAACAGAGGGCCGGGGTCGGCGTCCCCGGCTCTCCAGTGACCTAATCCCACCAACACTTTTGCGCTATACCCCAAACTTCCCGCCTGACCTACCGCGTAAACCAGTTCTGGCGCGCCCTGCGGATGCCCGCCCGCCTCGTGGATACAGGGCAAATCTCCCCTTGCCTTTCCCCCTCACAGATGGCGTTATTCCGCCAGATGCAGCCTTCGGAGCAGTGGCACGCATCCCTGGTCGTGCAGCGGCTGAAAGAAGCAGGCCAGGATCACCCGGCCTTACTCACGGCTGCCCTGCTGCACGATGTGGGCAAGATCCTGTATCCGCTTTCACCGCTGGAGCGTGCTATCATCGTGCTGGGCAAGAAATTCTTCCCGCGCCTCGCCTCCCGCTGGGGGAGGGGAATACCGCGGGGTTTTCGTCGCCCGTTCGTCGTCACGGAACGCCACGCCGAGTGGGGCGCGGACCTGGCCGCCCGTGCCGGCGCATCCACCATGACCGTCAGCCTGATCCGCCGCCACCAGGATGCGCCGCTGGAAAAGCCTCGTTCTTTGGAAGATCGCTTGCTGCGCGCCCTGCAAAGCGCGGATGATTCAAGCTAACGGAGTGCGAAGTCTCCCTGGCCTAGCCCGCCTGGGCAGGCCGACTTCGCATTGCGACGACTGGAGTCGTCGCAATCCAGGAGAATGCTATGACCGTTCAAATTACCATCATTGGCCTGGGGCAGGTTGGAACTTCGGTCGGGCTAGCGTTGGCCGCGCACACCGAGCAGGTGAGGCGCATCGGCCATGACATCCAACCCGCCATCGCCCAGAAAGCGCTGAAGCTGGGCGCCATTGACAAAGTACACTACAACCTGCCTTCTGCCGTGGCCGAAGCCGATATCGTCTTCCTGGCGCTGCCGCTGGACCAAATCCGTGAAACGCTCCAAATCATCGCCCAAGGTGTAAAAGCGGACGCGGTGGTTATGGATACCGCGCCGGCCAAAGCCGCCGTGGCCGAGTGGGCGAAGGAATTGCTGCCGGAGAAGCGGCATTACGTCGGCCTGACGCCGGTTTTCAACCCGCTGTACCTCCACGAGCAAGCGCAGGGGATCGAGGCGGCCCGCGCCGACCTCTTCCAGAAGGGCTTGATGGCCATCTCTGCGCCGTCTGGGACGGCAGGCGAGGCGGTCAAATTGGCCGCCGACCTTGCGACCTTACTGGGCGCGCAGCCCTTCTTCGTTGACCTGGCTGAGGTGGACGGTATGATGGCCTCGGCGCACATCCTGCCGCAGTTGAGCGCGGCGGGCCTGCTCAACACGCTCATGGGCCAACCCGGCTGGCCGGACATTCGCAAGGTGACCGGCCGTCCCTTCGCCAGCGCGACGGATCAGATCATCTTTCAGGATGGCGTCGCCGCGCTGGGAGAGGCTGCCTTGCACAACCGCGCAAACGTTGTCCGCCTGCTCGACGACCTGATCGCCAATCTCACTGGCCTGCGCGATGACATCGCCCGGGAGAAGGCGGATGACCTGAAGAGCAGCCTGGAAAGCGCCCTCGAAGGGCAACTGAAGTGGTGGCAAGAACGCAGCGCCGGCGACTGGCTCTCGGTCGAGCACGGCCGGCCCGAAATGCCCAAAAGCGGAGATATGTGGAAACAGCAGATTGGCGGCTTGAGTAAGCTCTTCGGACCTAAGCGCAAAGGCGAAGAGAAAAAGAAATAATTCATGCCATACTGTTGCTACATCCTCGAATGCGCCGATGGCACCTATTACACCGGCTGGAGCACCGATCCCGTCCGCCGCGAACAGCAACACAACGCCGGGCGCGGGGCGCGTTACACGCGCACGCGTCAGCCGGTGAAATTGGTATACGTGGAAGAGCAGCCGGACCGTGGCAGCGCGATGAGGCGGGAGAGGCGCATCAAGGAAATGGCACGGGCAGAGAAACAAGCACTGGTTCTGAAATGTAAAAGACCCTAAAGGTCTTGGAGACCTTTAGGGTCTAAAAATCTTTCGAAAAAACCTACCCCGTAAACAACGGCAAATGCCCCAGTGCGATGATATGCTCCCACTGGGCGCGCTCGCCCTCGGTCATGATGGCCGCCTCGCCGACGACCTCCGCCCCTGCCTTCTCCATGATCATCCTCATCCCCTGCAGTGTCGAGCCGGTGCTGATCACGTCGTCCACGATCACGGCGCGCTTGCCCTTGACCAGCGACTGGTCTTTTTCGTCCATGATCAGGGTCTGCGGCTCGCCGGTGGTAATGGATAGCGTCTCGGCGATCAGGGCTGCGCCCATGTAAGGCTTATAGGCCTTGCGCAAGACAATGTACGGCTTCTTCGTTTCCACCGACAGCGCGTGAGCCAGCGGGATGGACTTGGCCTCCGCCGTCACCAAAATATCAAACTTGATGGCTTTGAGTCCCTTCCCCAGGGCTTTGGCACACGCCTCGACAAGCTCGGTATCGCCGAGAATGTTGAGGATGGCGATCTTCAAGCCGGGCTTGACTTCGAACAGCCTCAGGCTACGTTTTAGACCGGCGATTTCGACATCGTAGGTTTCTCGTGTGGGCATATTCCTCTCTCCATGAGAATTTTTGGCGGGGTTAGTTTATCATAATTCAACGCAAACGGCGCCAAAAGCGCAATTAAATATTCGCGTTACATCGTACTCGGAGAGTATTCGCCAATTCGCGACATTCGCGTTAGAATCTTTTCATGTTCCCCGACATCCAGATCAACGACCATGTCCGCCTGCGCAAGCCGCATCCCTGCGGCTCGTACGAGTGGATCATCGTCCGCCTGGGCGCGGACATCGGCCTGGAGTGCAAAGGCTGTGGCCACCGCGTCATGCTCACCCGGCGCGAACTGGCGCGGCGGTTGAAAGCCATCCTTCCGAAAGACAAAAATGAACCCTCCGCCTAAAAAACCGCATATCCTCTTCCTCTTTTCCGACGCCGGCGGCGGACACCGCGCCGCCGCGGAGGCCATTATCGAGGCCCTGGGACTGGAATACGGCGAAGCCGTCAGCACTGAGATGGTGGACTTCCTCCAGGATTACGCCCCGCCTCCCTACAACCGCCTGCCGCACATCTATCCCGACCTGGTGCGCGTGCCCGAATTGTGGGGGGTAGGCTTCCACATCAGCGATGGCCGCCGCCAAGCCCGCATCATGACTTCAACCCTCTGGCCAATTGTGCGCCGCGCGGCGCGCCGACTGGTGCGCGAGCATCCCAGCGATATGCTGGTCAGCGTGCACCCGCTCGCAACTTCTTTTCTTCTGAAGGCCCTCGGCAAGAACCGCCCGCCGTTCATCATCGTAGTGACTGACATGGTCAGCACACACGCCTTGTGGTTCGACCGGCGCGCCGACCTGATCCTCGTCCCGACCGAGATGGCCCGCCAGCGCGCCATCGAATGCAGCATGCTCCCCGAAAAAGTCCGCGTGGTGGGGCAACCAGTGGCCGAAAGTTGCTCTACCCCTCCTGGCGACAAACACGAGTTGCGTGAACAATTGAACTGGCCACAGGACAAGGTGATCGTCCTACTGGTTGGCGGCGGGGAGGGAATGGGGCCATTGGCTGAAACAGCGCGTGCCATTGACGAATCAGGCCTGGACGTGGGCCTGGTCATCGTGACCGGGCGGAATGCCAGGCTCGAGGCCGAACTCGAAGCCCAGTCCTGGGAAAATCCCACCTTCATCTACGGCTTCATCCACGATATGCCGTGCTTTATGCGCGCGGCCGACGTGTTGGTCAGCAAGGCCGGGCCAGGGACGATTGCCGAGGCGCTCAACGCCGCGCTGCCGATCATTCTCTGCGCCGAATTGCCAGGCCAGGAAGATGGAAACGTCAGCTTTGTGGAACACGTCGGCGCGGGGGTCTGGGCGCCGGAACCGCTGCAAGTGGTGAGAGCGCTGACGCGTTGGGTTTGCCGTCCGGGGGAGCGCGACAGGGTGGTCGAGAATTGTCGTCGCGCCGCCCGGCCGGAGGCTGCGCGGGCCATTGCGCGGATTCTGGGAGAGCAATTAAGGCTGGTATAATCCCCTTGCCATGCCCATCTTGGCCCCCAACACCCTGGAGTTCTTCAGTCGCAGCCCTGAGCAGACCCGCCGAGTCGGCATGAGACTGGGCGGGTTGCTTCAGAGCGGCGACGTGATCTGCCTGCAGGGCGAATTGGGCGCCGGTAAGACCACCCTCGTCCAGGGCGTGGCCCAGGGCTGGGGCTCGCTGGATGCTGTCACCAGCCCCACCTTCGTGCTGGTCAACGTTTACCGGCGGCCGGACGCGGCCCAACTCTTCCACCTGGATGCTTACCGGCTGGAATCCGTTTCCGAAGCCGAGGAGTTGGACGTTGACGCGCTGCTTGCCCAGGGGCCGCTGGTAGTCGAATGGCCGGAGCGGATCGAACCTGTCCTGCCCGACGAGCACCTGTGGGTAAAACTGGATTACGTCGCAGAAGAGCATCGCGAGATGCAGTTCACCACGCGGGGCGAGCGTTACGAAAGCCTGCTGGCAGCCCTCCGCCGGGCAGTCTATGGAGTGGCGTGATGCTGCTGGCGCTGGATACTTCCACTGCACAGGTTGGCCTGGCGCTCTACGATGGGACGCAGGTCGTCGGCGAACTTTTCTGGCACAGCCGCGCCCATCACACCACCGAACTCGCCCCGGCGTTAGCTGGCCTGCTGGCGCGCACAGGGGTCAAAATGGACGAGGTCAAAGCTCTGGGCATTGCGTTAGGCCCCGGCTCGTTCACAAGTTTACGCGTCGGACTGGCACTGGCAAAAGGCCTGGCCCTGGCGCGGCATTTGCCGATGATCGGGATCCCTACCCTGGACATCCTGGCTGTAGCGCAGCCCGTCCGGGACCTGCCGCTGGCGGCCGTACTACAGGCCGGGCGCGGACGTTTGGCCGTCGGCTGGTACCGCGCTTCCGAAAACGGGTGGCAGGCCGAAGGTCCGGCCACGCTGACGACGGCCGAGGCGCTGGCCCAAAGCATCAGCGCGCCGACCATCGTCTGCGGAGAGTTGTCCACCGAAGAACGTCAGCGCTTCGCGCGCAAGCACAAGAACGTCATCCTGCCTTCCCCGGCCAACTGCGTTCGCTATCCGGGAATCCTAGCCGAAATCGCATGGCAAAAATGGCAGGCTGGTAAAGTTGATCCGGCTGCCTCTCTCGCGCCAATCTATTTGCACCTCGCGGGAGGCCTGCCCGCGTGAACCAAAACGTGCCAACTTGCCAACCTGCCAACCTTCAACTGGTTTTCCGGCGCATGAGGTTGGAGGATGTGCCAGCCGTTCACGAGATTGACGCGCTCTCCTTCAGCCTGCCCTGGTCGGAGCGGTCGTTCCGCTTCGAGGTGACTGAAAACACCGCTTCGCGCGGTTGGGTGGCCGAGGCGGTAGTGAACGGCGCGCCCAGGATCATTGCCATGCTGGTCTTGTGGCTGCTGGTGGACGAGGCGCACATCGCTACGCTGGCCGTCCACCCCGATTTTCGGCGGTACGGCATCGGCAGCCAGATTGTCGTGGAGGCGCTCGAAGCCGCTTGTGCAGAAGGCGCGCGGCGAGCCTTCCTGGAAGTCCGAGAGGGGAACGTCGCCGCACAAGAGATGTACTTGAAGTTCGGATTTGAGATCACCGGTCGCCGTTCGCGCTATTATCGCGATACTGGCGAAGACGCGATCCTGATGA
>Ga0210023_1002989_pt1 | contig 10846 bp, 9 predicted proteins | sample CryGeymeta201524_FD_183987 | JGI IMG/M metagenome (GOLD analysis project Ga0210023, IMG submission 183987) | Groundwater microbial communities from Crystal Geyser aquifers in Utah, USA - Crystal Geyser metaG 2015-24 (SPAdes) (version 2) | ecosystem: Environmental > Aquatic > Deep subsurface >... | reverse complement strand
CCAAGGGCGACAGCGAGGCGAGCTTGACCAGAATCTACTATGTTTGATTCTGGAGTCGCTCCGCTCCCCAAAATGACATTTTACTTTGAGCAAAAAAAATAAAGAACATAATTCAAGAAACAGCAAAAAAGTTGCCTCAAATGCAAAACGGGAAAAATTAAAATACCAGCGCAGGGAAAGAAAGATAAAAGCAAGTATAAAAGCTTTGTCATCGCGAGCGAAACCCGCTAAGCGGGTGAGCGTGGCGATCCCGTTACCAATAGGACATCCTATATTAATGGGATTGCTTCGGCTTCGCCTCGCAATGACATTGTTCTTAATTAATATGAGACTGTTATTAGTTATTAGGTTTTTAGTTTTGAAAACAATATGAAAAATCAGATAAATAATTATGACATTTAGTATTCCAAACAACGCGCTGGGAAAACGTAGTGCAAAATTATTGATTCCAAACAGTTTAAATGATCCAAGAAGAACATAGAAATATAAAGTTGAATGACCCGTGGCAAGTTTGCTATAAGGAACATATGGTTTTCCCTGTAAACTTAAAGAAAGCTTGGTAAATTCCACTTCATCAAAGTTTAAATTTTTTGGAACGTGATTAAACTGGTAAAAAGTTATGAATATTGAAAGACCAATCAAAATAATTAACTGGAAGATTACATTTTTCATTATGGTATTTATAAATGTCATTGCTAATCCTCGCTCAAGTGGAGGAAGTTATAATCCCGAGCATAGTTCGAGGGACAATCCCGTTAATATAAGATGTCTTATTGGTAACGGCCTGCCTGCCGGCAGGCAGGGATCGCCGCACTCCGTCGAGTCATACTCGACTTCGCTCGCGATGACAATATCGTAAATCTCGTAAATTTTAATATTTTCCCTGAATATCGTATATTTTTATTTTAATAATGTCTTCCAAAGTTTCAATCATGTCTTTGAAAAAATTTACCCTTCTTGATTCCATATGCTGCCAATGAACCGGAACCTCCTTAACTTTATATCCAAATTTAAAAGCTAAAAATAGAAACTCCAGATCAAAGGCCGCTGTCACTGATGGGCCACTTGTATGGCGATCTTTCTTAAGTAACTGCGAATGATTAATGATATTTAATGCAAGATTTTTATTATAGAGTTTAAAACCGCACTGCGTATCGCTGATGCCTTTAAATTTAAAAAGTAATGATCGAACTACAACTGCGCCGAAAGATAAAATTTTTCTTTGAAATGGTGCTCCATCGCGTTTTGATTTTCGAGATCCAATTACAATATCATAATTTAAATCCGCTTGTTCAATTAACTTTTCCACTTCTTCAATCGGGGTTGCCAAATCCATATCAGTAAAAATTACAATATCATTCAAGGCGGACTTAATTCCTGTACTGATTGCAAAGGCTTTTCCTTGATGGGCGTTTTTTATTAGTCTGAATCTTGGAAAGAGTTTGAGATATGGTTGAATAATTTTAATAGAGCTATCATCCGAACCATCATCAACAATAATTACCTCAGTAATTCGAGAGCTGTTTTTTGTATAATTTCCAACTTTATCAAGTACGCCTTTTTGAAGATTAGCCTCTTCGTTATAACAGGGTACTATTAACGAAATAGAAGAGTTTTTATCCCCCTTCGCTCCGCTAAGCGGAGCTTCGGAGGGATTTCGCTTCCTATAAGATTGTAAAGATTTCCTGTCACTCGAAATGAGATAGGGAGCTTCATTTATCATGAATCATTTTATAAATTTTAACACCATCAATAGTCCATATTTTAGCAACTTTTGTTTTACCAAACATTGAGATATCCCAAGAAGGTGATTCAAGCACCTGACATGGTTCTTGATTACAAAGTACAAATAACTGATTGGTAATTTCAATTTTATTACGATTGGCAGGTCGTAGTCCCTTAAGTTCTAAAAAATAAACGAAGTTGTCTTCAGTCAGTTCCACTGGCCAGGTGGCAATGTTAAATGGCTTATTATCAATTTCTTCAGCAAGAAAGTTTGCAACTTTCTGCGCATGTTTGATTTGATAACCCGGTTTTTTGCTCGCCAAGTTATTGAGATTAAGAAAGACGTATCCAATGATAAATATATATCCGACAAAACGACTATTCAATTGAGACAAAACATAGGCCACGATTAGAAAAAAACTAAAGTATATGGGTCCAAAATAATGCGGATGACGGGGACTATTGAATGTACTGAAAAGAAAAAGATATGTCAGACAATTTATCCAATGAAGTTTAACAAATATACCAACTGAACGGGAACGAAAAATAATAACACCGGAAGTTATTAATAGTATTACTAACATTATTGAAGAAAATGACAAAATTTGTGTTGAAAAAACATGACTAAAAAATTGATTAGTCGTCAGATTAATCTTAATTAAGAGATTTGATTGCGAAGTTGGATTATTTTGAATAAATAGTTTGAATAGGTTATTTAAATTTAATAGATTATGTCTTAGGTCGAAGATTAGTAACGGTAGGCTAATCAAAACAAAACCCAACAAAGAAACGATCCAAGATAAAAATGAAAGAGACCGTTTTTTACTGGTAATTAATTGATAAACATAAATTGGAATAAAAGTGAAAATCATTAGAGCGGACAGATGATGTAGTTGAAACAAAGAGCCAAACAACGCTCCAAATAAAAAGGCATATAAAAGACGATTAGTTTTAACCCAACGGTATAAAAAGTATATTGTGATAAAAGAAAAGATTGGAAGGGGATTGGGGTTCCAAGAAAATCTGGCGGCTTGAATATTGACTTGTGAAAAAGCTGATAGGAATAAAAACCAGACAGCAACCTGCTTATTTATAATTTTATTAATTAAATAATAAGTAATAATTAATCCAAATATTGAAATTATCGCCGATCCAAAAGCCAACCCAACCGGTTGAAGTTGGAAGAGCGCTAAAAAGGGAGCCATCAAATAGTAATAAAATGGTCCCAAATATATTTGTCCGACTGAAGAGGGAGCGCCAATTGCCGGCCAGTGTTCAAAAGAAACAATCCGTTTAATAATGATTGCGTCGCGACCTTGGTCGCTTAAGAATGTGGCAAAATCAGGTAGGTGATAAAATCTAAGAAAAACGCCAATAATAATTATCAATACAGCCAGTGGATTTTTTGCTACAATAGAAACCATGCGAGAAAATATTTCTTTAAAACGGTTCATACCCTATTTTACCTTAACCATGATAGTTTTAGTAAGCACTCTTATTTTGTGGTTGCCTTTTATTTTGAGATTTAGTCATTGGTTGGGATTAAGTATCTCTGAAAGTAATTTTTTATATATCTATAAACATTATGATGGGCCACTATATATTATTCCGGCAAAATCATTTTATGATCCGGAAATAATTAAAACTTTGCGGGTTGATATTTCATTGATTCCAGGTTATTATGCAGCTCATCTTCCGCTTTATTCATTATTTATCAGAATTTTCTCATATGTGTTTGGCTATTTAAAATCGATGATCTTCACAAATGTTTTTTTTACCGTTATTTTGGCAGGATTTTTTTATTATTTTATACGCTTCTTTCAAATTACAAAAAAACCATTATTGTTAGCAACAATTTTTTTATTTCTACCGAGGTTTTTAGTTGTTCGTTCGGTTGGAGCACCTGAAAGCCTTTTTATTTTATTAGTTTTGGTTTCTTTATTCTTTTTTGAGAAAAAAAATTATCTTTTTGCCGGTGTTTTCGGTGGTTTGGCAACCATGACAAAATCTCCTGGAATACTTTTATTCTTTGCTTATTTGCTAGCGATCGGTGAACAATGTTTAAAACAAAACAATCCCGTTAATATAAGAAATCCTATTGGTAATGGCCTGCCTGCCGGCAGGCAGGGATTGCCACGCTCCTTCGATGTAACGTCGGGTTTCGCTCGCGATGACAATAATGCAAAATTCGCGTTTAATTGGCGTTGGTTTGGTTTAATATTTATTCCTATTGGATTACTTTTAGTCTTTATTCTTTATTATTTCCAGTTTGGTGACTTTTTTGCCTATTTTAAATCCGGAGATAATATTCATCTTGTATTTCCATATGCAATATTTAATGCATCAAAATCCTGGGTAGGAACGGCTTGGCTGGAAGATGTTCTTTTTGTATTTTTCATTTATATTTTGACGGTAATAACTTTGAGAAACACCAAACATCGAAGTTTCTTTTATTTTTCATTGGTTTATTTGATTGCAACAACGTTTGTTCAACATCGTGATATCTCCCGCTATAGTCTACCGCTTTGGCCAATGGCGTGCATCGCTTTTGAAAGTTTTTTTACATCAAAAAAATTTAAAATTGCTGCTATGATATTATTGCCGGCGATTTTTCTCTACGCTTGGAATTTTTTTGTGCAAAATGTGATGCCAATTGGCGAATGGCAACCGTTTCTATAGTTCATAAAGTTATAAAGTTTATAAAGTATATAAAGTGAAAAAAGTCCGAGTTTTTTTTAAAAAAAGATGGTATTTAGTTTTTCTTGTTATTATTGGTGTAGTTGTTTTTTTCTATCAAAGATCCGTGACACAAGCTAAAGTATCAAAAACTGAAAGCTATACTGTTAAAAAACAAACAATAAAAGACGAATTAACTTTATCAGGCAATATTGAGGCAGATGGTCATGTTGTTCTCCGTTTTCAAACTTCAGGGTTGCTTTCATGGGTTGGTGTTAAAGAGGGTGATTGGGTAAAAAAATACCAAACACTTGCATCACTTGATCAACGAGACGTACAAAAAAGACTTCAGAAGTATTTAAATACTTATCAAAAAACGCGTTGGGATTATGATCAAACAACTCAAGATAGCCAACTCAAATATATTGGAGGGTTATCAGAAGATGCTCGTCGTAAAGCGCTTCGGGTTTTGGATAAGTCACAATTTGATTTAAACAACGCAGTAATTGATGTTGAATTACAGGATTTGGCTAGGCAATATTCATATCTTAATACCCCAATTGAAGGACTATTGGTTAGAGTTGATTCTCCGTTTTCCGGGGTAAATATAACTCCGGCTGGAGCCGAATTTGAAGTGATTGATCCTTCTACAATTTATTTTTCTGTAACTGCCGATCAAACAGAGGTAATTAAATTGAAAGAAGGATTACATGCTGAAATTAGTCTTGATTCTTATCCTGATAATCCAATTTCTGGTAACATTAAATCGATCGCATTTATTCCAAAGACTGGGGAAACAGGAACTGTTTATCAAGTTAAATTAACAATCAATCAAGATAATAAAAATTATAAATATCGTTTGGGAATGACCGGTGATACGACTTTTATTTTACGAGAGATCCCAGATGCGTTTGCGATTCCAACGTCCTATATTAAAACAGAAGGTAAAAAAAAGTATGTTTTTATTGATGAAAACAAGTCCAAACGGGTTTATATAAAAACTGGGATTGAGATAGACAATAAAACAGAAATAGTTGAAGGATTAAAAGATGGAGATGTGATTTATTAGTAGTTAGGAGGAAAGAATTACGAATTATGAATTAAGAATAATGAATAATGAATAATGAATGATAAACATAAGAAATATGCGGCGTAATAAATAAACAAGAGAAATATTAATTAGATTGATGAGAATATGTCAGCAATAATTAAACTAGATAATGTTTGGAAAGAATATAAACTTGACGAAGAAGTAATATTTACAGCTTTAAATAGTATAAATCTTTCAATCAATAGTGGTGAATTATCAGCAATTGTTGGTCCTTCAGGATGTGGAAAATCTACATTAATGCATATTATTGGCTTGCTGGATCAACCAAGTAAAGGAGAAGTTTTCATTGACAATAAAAATATCAAAGGATTAAGTGATGATGAACTATCAATGTTAAGAAATGAATTTGTCGGTTTTATTTTCCAGCAGTTTAATTTAATTAATAAATTAACAATATTGGAGAATGTTTTATTACCGGCTATTTATTATCGAAAAAAAATTGACTATAATTCTAGAGAACGGGCTCTCCAACTGCTTGAGCGTTTTGGTTTGATTTCAAAAATCAATTCTTACCCTAATAAAATATCTGGTGGACAACAACAACGAGTTGCAATGGCGCGTGCACTTATTATGGACCCAAAAATGATATTAGCAGATGAACCCACAGGGAATCTTGATAGTAAAACTGGCGTGGAAATAATTCAATTATTAAAAGAACTTAATCAAAAAGAGAAAAAAACGATTGTGATTGTGACTCATGACTCTGAAATTGCTAAACAGACAAACAGAATAATTAGGATAAAAGATGGACAGATAATTAATCATAATTAAAATGCAAATATGGCTTATTTTTTATTTATTGTAAAATCCGCTCTTAAAGATTTATTTAAGAATAAAATGCGAACATTTTTAACATCTCTTGGTATATTAATTGGTGTTGCTTCCGTGGTATTGTTATTGGCTTTTGGTATGGGTTTAAAAACTTATATTAAAGGACAGTTTGATAGTTTGGGGACGAATCTTATTTTTGTTCTACCGAGAAAAGTTTTTAGTCAGGGTGGTGGTTTTAGTAGTAGTGGTGGTTTGGGTGGTGGAATAAGATTTGATGAAAAAGATTATTTTAGTCTTAAAAGAATTAGGGAGGCAGAATTTGTTGTTCCGGCGTTTACAAAATCAGTAAAGATTGAGGCAAATGGTAAAACTGAATATTCAACATTTTATGCAACTAACGACGAAATTTTCCAGGCACGTAACTTGACCATAAAATATGGTTCAGTTATTACAAAGACTGAGGTTGAAAAAAGAAATAAGGTTATTGTAATAGGACCAAAATTAGCGGAAAAATTATTTGGTTCTGCTGAATACGCATTAGGAAATACGGTTAGGATTGATAGTCAAGCATTTAAAGTAATAGGAGTGTTGGAAGCCAAAGGAGGGGGCGGTTTTGGTGGACCTGATTTTGACACTTTTGCTTATGCATCATATAAATCTGCATATTCAATTAATCCCAATAAGACATTTTCCACAATGTTATTAAAAGCAAAAAACGAAGAAACTATACCGATTCTCAAAGCGCGCACGATTGAAGTATTAAAGAAGCGATACAAAGAAGATGATTTTCAGGTAGCAGAGTCAACCGAATTTATTAATACGATTAGCTCGATTTTTTCTGTTTTAAACATGTTTCTTGTGGCGATTGGAGCAATTTCACTAATCGTTGGAGGTGTGGGAATTATGAATATTATGTATGTTTCAGTAACAGAGAGGATTAAAGAAATTGGGATTAGACGGGCACTTGGAGCAACTCGTCGGGATATTCTCTTTCAATTTTTAGCAGAATCGGTACTTTTGTCTCTTATTGGTGGGTTTATAGGGCTATTGATAGCAACAGGTTTAATTTTATTGATTCGTCGTTTTTTCCCAGCAGCTATTGATATAACATCGATGTTGGTTGCTATTGGGACATCGTCTTTTATCGGTATTTTCTTTGGAGTTTTTCCTGCTCGAAAAGCTGCTAATCTTTCCCCGATGGACGCGATTAGATATGAGTAGTTAGGGGTTAGTAGATAGGAGTTAGGAGGAAATATATTAATTGAATTTTTGACACATTGGACAAAAATATGAGCTTCTACCATGATGCTTAATACGTTGAATATTTGACTGACATTCTTTACAAGGTTGATTTTCTCGATCATAAACGTGTAAATATTTTTGATAACTACCCTTATTACTATTTGGAAGAATAAAAGATTCATCTGATGCTGATGTTCCTTGATAGCTAATTGCTTTGCTTATTATTTTATTTATTACTAAATATAAGATGTTGATTTGTTTGGAGGTTAAAGAATTAGAGGGTTGTAGAGGATGAATTTTTGATTGGAATAAAATTTCGTTTGCATAAATATTACCAATTCCTGCCATTTTATTTTGATCAAGTAAAATTATCTTTATTGGTTGGGAAGAATGTTTCAATACGTCAATTAAATATTTTTTCGTGAAAGGATTTGACAATATGTCTGGGGATTTCGGAAATTCAGTGATTTTGGAAACTTTAATGTATCCAAATTTTCTTAAGTCGTTGTAGAAAAGTTTTGATTGATCGGTAAAATTAATAATAATTCTGGTTGTGGATCCCGGCATCTGTTGACTTTTTGTGAATGGAATGATGGTTGGGAATTTTGTGTGCTTTTTATCTTTTGAATATAAAAACTGACCACTCATTTTTAAATGAATGTTTAGATAGTAATCATTTTCCAATTTGATTGCTAGATATTTGCCTTTTCTGGATAATTCTATAATTTTTTGATTAAGAGTTATTTTTATATCTCCAATAAACTGTTTTTTTTCAATTACTTGAATATTTGATATTGTTTTTCCAATAATGTGACTTATTAAATAGGTGCGAATTGATTCAACCTCAGGTAGTTCTGGCATAAATAATTAGGTAATAGTTAACAGAAACCAGGCAATCTATAATAATAGAGAGAATGCTATTTCAATCTATTTATAAAGCTAAGAAATTTATTCTTAAATATTTCTTCAGTATATTTTTCTGATTCGTTTCGCGCATTGATTCGCATTTGTTGGCATTCTTTTTTACTTAAATTTTCAAATTCTTTAATTTTTTTGCACAAAAATTCCGGAGTTAACTGATCAAATAAATAACCGTTTTTACCTTCGACTACGGTTTCTTTTAAGCCGCCTGATTCATATGCAATTACAGGAAGTCCGTATCCCATTGCTTCAACTGGAGCGATTCCAAACTCCTCATCCACTGATGCAAACAAATACGCTTTTGCATTTTTATAAATATCTGATAATTGTTGATCGGTAATGTTACTTAAAATTTCTACTGTTGAACCGGCAATTGATTGTAAGTATTTTAAATCCCGACCCAACCCAACCACTTTAAGTTTAAACTTCATTTGATTAGCAGCATTTATTATAATGTCAATGTGTTTAGCGCGGGCAAGACGGGAGACGGTTAAGTAGTAGTTAGGGGTTAGTAGGTAGGAGTTAGGAGGTAGTTTATTTTGAATGTTTACGGGGGGATAAATTACGATGGATTTACGGCGATAAAACTTTTCAATTCTTTTTTGGGTTTCAATTGAGTTGGCGACAAAATAATTAACGCTTTGGGATGATGAATAATCATATAAACGCAAGTCGTGATTAATCAGATTTCCATAAACTTTAATTGGCCAATATTTTTGCCATTCAATTGCAGTTTCATAACCATATAAATAGCGAGGTGGATGATGCAAATAGCAAATGTGAATGGTTTTTTTTGAAGTTTTAATTCCTTTACTCATGTATGAACCAGAAGATGAAATAATAACATCGTATTTATCAAAATTAAATCCTTTCCAAATTAATGGCGTAATGAATCGTAACGGAGAATAAAATTTTTTCAAAAAAGGAATTTTATCTGCCCAAGAGGTATGAATTTTCCAGTTTTTAAAATGAAAAGCCTGTGTCTTTAATTTTTTTGGGTTATAAAATGAAGTATAAACTTCTGCTTCAGGAAAAATATTTTTCAAAGAAACCAAAACACGTTCAGCACCACCAAACTCTTGGAGCTGATCGTGAACAAGTGCAATTTTCATAGAATGATACGAATAAAACAAAACAATCCTAATCAACGAATATGCAAATTATAATAACTAAATAGTCAGATTATTAGATACAGATAATTTATTTATCAATTATAATTTACTAATGACAATATTGCACGCTATAACGTTGGGAATTGTTGAGGGTTTGACCGAGTTTTTGCCTGTTTCTTCAACTGCTCATTTAATAATTGTCAGTAAATTTCTCAAACTTCCCCAAACGGATTTTCAAAAATTATTTGAGGTGTTTATTCAGTCAGGCGCAATCCTTGCAGTTGTAATTTTATATTTCAGATATATTTTAAAAAATAAACATTTGATTAATAAATTGATGATTTCTTTTTTTCCAACTGCAGTCGTTGGGTTTTTATTATATAAGGTTATAAAAAATATTTTTTTTGAATCATTTAATTTAATTATTATTGCTTTGATAGTGGTTGGGTTATCATTTTTAATGATTGAGTATTTAATTAAAACTCATAAAATAAAACTGCGTAAAGATATTAAAAAAATAACGAGTTATGATGCAGTTATAATTGGTTTGGTACAATCTATTGCCGTTATTCCTGGAGTATCAAGATCGGGGATCGTGATGTTGGTAATGATGATGAGAGGATATAGGCGCGATCAGGCAGCTCAATATTCTTTTCTTCTGGCCGCGCCGACGATTTTTGCTGCATCAGCGTATGATTTTATTCAAATGCGTTTGGTTATTACCACTTCGACACAATATCTACCAATGTTATTAATTGGTTTTATTGTTTCATTTTTAATTGCCTATGTTGTTATGAAATGGTTTATTAATTATTTACGAAACAACTCATTATTTTACTTTGGGATTTATCGGATTGGACTTGCTATAATATTGCTCATATCGCGTCCGTAGTTCAACGGATACCCGCCAAAAATTTGTGGTGAGCCCTTGTAGCTCAACGGATAGAGTACTGGTTTCCGGAACCAGTGATAAGGGTTCAATTCCCTTCGAGGGCACAAATTAAGGCGGGCGGAGCCGATGAAGCTGTTATAATTGTTTTTGAACAGCTTCATAAAAGCCTGTAATGAAAACTGGCATTTTTTATTAAAATAAGTTTTCAAACAGGCTTTAAGATGCGGGTTCAATTCCTGTCGGACGCACTGTTTACAGTGTAAACACCTTGGGTTTACCCTGTAAATATTTGATACTTCAAATATTTACAGGGCCTATGGTTCAACGGCAGAATGTGGCATTCGCATTGCCAAGATCCGAGTTCAATTCTCGGTAGGTCCACATTAGAAACTGTTC
>Ga0210023_1002980_pt1 | contig 10869 bp, 9 predicted proteins | sample CryGeymeta201524_FD_183987 | JGI IMG/M metagenome (GOLD analysis project Ga0210023, IMG submission 183987) | Groundwater microbial communities from Crystal Geyser aquifers in Utah, USA - Crystal Geyser metaG 2015-24 (SPAdes) (version 2) | ecosystem: Environmental > Aquatic > Deep subsurface >... | reverse complement strand
ATCAGCGTGGGCTTGCCGTCGGGCTTGACCGCCTGCGCTTTGGCGGCCTTCACCGCCGCATCAATCGCCGCCGGATTGTGGCCGTCAACCGCAGCGATCACGTTCCAGCCATAGGCCTCAAAACGCTTGGGGGTGTCGTCGGTGAACCAGCCTTCGACATGGCCGTCGATGCTGATGCCGTTGTCGTCGTAAAACGCCACCAGTTTGCTCAGGCGCAGCGTACCGGCCAGCGCGCAGGCCTCGTGGCTGATGCCTTCCATCATGCAACCGTCGCCCATGAAGGCGTAGGTGAAGTGGTCAACAATTTGCACATCCGGTTTGTTGAATTCAGCGGCCAGCAGCTTTTCGGCAAACGCCATGCCCACCGCGTTGCTGATGCCCTGCCCGAGCGGGCCGGTGGTGGTTTCCACGCCCGGTGTGATGCCGTATTCAGGGTGACCGGCGGTCTTGCTGTGCAGCTGGCGGAAGTTTTTGAGCTCACTGATCGGCAGGTCGTAGCCGGTGAGGTGCAGCAAGGCATAAATCAGCATCGAGCCGTGGCCATTGGAGAGCACAAAGCGGTCGCGGTTGGCCCAGTGCGGGTTGGTCGGGTTGTGACTGAGGTGCCGGTTCCACAGCACCTCGGCCATGTCGGCCATACCCATGGGCGCGCCGGGGTGGCCGCTCTTGGCTTTTTCAACCGCATCGACAGCGAGCATGCGGATCGCGTTGGCCATCTGTTTGGCAAATTCGGGGCTTGGGGTGTTCATGATGTTGGCTTCAAAAAAGGTTACAACTTATCCAATCGGTTGCTGGCATTCGCGCATGTAGGGCGGACTTCAGTCCGCCATGGTCGACTGAAGTCGACCCTACGCATGTCAGACATCATGCGGCATTTTTCTGCCGTTCCATCATCCGCCAGACGAACGGCGTGAAGATCAGTTGCATCGCCAGTTCCATCTTGCCGCCAGGCACGACGATGGTATTGGCGCGGCTCATGAAGCTGCCGTCGATCATGCTGCGCAGGTACTGGAAGTCAATGCCCTTGGGGTTGGCAAAGCGGATAACGACCATGCTTTCGTCGGCGCTGGGAATGTCACGCGCAATGAACGGGTTGCTGGTGTCGACCATCGGCACGCGCTGGAAGTTGACGTGCGTGTGCTGGAACTGCGGACAGATGTAGTTCACATAGTCGGGCATGCGGCGCAGGATGGTGTCGGTGACCGCTTCGGTGCTGTAGCCACGCTGGCTCTTGTCGCGGTAAAGCTTCTGAATCCACTCCAGGTTGATGACCGGCACCACGCCAATGAGCAAGTCGGGGTGCTGGGCAATGTTGACCTCAGGGGTGACCACCGCGCCGTGCAGGCCTTCGTAAAACAGCAGGTCGGTGTTGGCGGGCACGTCTTCCCACGGGGTGAAGGTGCCGGGGTCTTGCTTGTAGGGGGCAGCTTCTTCAGGGTCGTGCAAATACTTGCGGCGTTTGCCGGTGCCGGTTTCGGCGTAGTTGCGAAACAGCGCTTCCAGTTCAGCGAACAGGTTGTTCTTGGCGCCAAAGTGGCTGAAGTTCTTGTCGCCAGCGGCCTCGGCTTCGGCGGCCTTGAGCTTCATCTCTTTGCGGTCGTAGCGGTGAAAGCTGTCGCCTTCAATGATCGCGGCGCTGATGCTTTCACGGCGAAAAATATTGGCAAAGGTGCGCGTGACGGACGTGGTTCCGGCACCGCTGGAGCCGGTGATGGCGATGATGGGGTGGCGTGCTGACATGGTGCGTCTCCTACAAGTTAATAATCTTTTAGGTCTCTAGCCCTTGATTTATAAGCGCTAGTAGCTATATCTTTTAAATATTCTTCAATTGGTGATGCTTCCCGGTAGGGCGGACTTAAGTCCGCCATGGTCGACTGAAGTCGACCCTACAGCGCTGGAAACAGTTACTGTCACGACTCAATCCCGAAACAGGCTGCGCTCATGAAACAGCGGGTTCTCAAACTGCGCGGGTGCCGGCTCGTGGTGGTAGCGCTCGATGCGCTCCACCTCGTTCTTGGAGCCAAACACAAAGCCGATGCGCTGGTGCAGGCTGGTCGGTTGCACGCCCATCATCGGCACTTCGCCGGTGGAGGCACGGCCCCCCGCTTGTTCCATGATCATGCCGACCGGGTTGGCCTCGTACAGCAGGCGCAGGCGTCCGGGCTTGGACGGGTCTTTGGTATCACGCGGGTACATGAAGACACCGCCGCGCATCAGGATGCGATGTGCCTCGGCCACCATGGACGCAATCCAGCGCATGTTGAAGTCTTTGCCACGCGCGCCGGTTTTGCCGGCCAGGCATTCGTCGACATAGCGCTTGACCGGGGCTTCCCAAAAACGGGCGTTGGACGCATTGATGGCAAATTCATGCGTATCTTCTGGAATCGTCAACTTGGGGTGCGTCAGCATGAACTCGCCCAGATTGGGGTCGAGCGTGAAGCCGTTGACGCCGTTGCCCACCGTCAGCACCAGTTGCGTGGTGGGGCCGTACAGCGCGTAACCAGCGGCCACTTGTTTGCTACCGGGCTGGAAGAAGTCGGCGTCGACCACGTCGCGGCCACTGTCAATCACATCCTGTGGTGCCCGCAAGATGCTGAAGATGCTGCCCACCGACACGTTGACATCAATGTTGCTCGAGCCGTCCAGCGGATCAAACACGATCAGGTATTTGCCGCGCGGGTACTGCTTGGGAATCTGGTACGGCGTTTCCATTTCTTCGCTGGCCATGCCCGCCAGGTTGCCAGCCCATTCGGTGCGCTGCATGAAGACCTGATTGGACAGCACGTCGAGCTTTTTCTGCGTCTCACCCTGCACGTTGACCGAACCACCAGCCTCCGCCGCGTAGTTGCCGCCCAGGCCGGCGAGCTCACCAAAAGCGACCGCTTTGGCAATGCCTTTGCAGGCCAGCGCCACGTCCAGAATCAGGGCGTTGAAGTCACCGCTGGCATCGGGATAGCGGCGGCGCTCTTCGATCAAAAACTGGGTCAAGGTGGAGCGGTTGGAACGTAGGGTCAAAGGCATGGTGGAGTCTCCGATTGTTATAAATTAAATAGCTGCTTGCGCTTACCCAATAAGGGCTAGATGCACTTTGCATCAAACCGGGTGGGCGGCGCGGCGCAATGCCTGCATCACCCCTTTGTAGCCACCGTCGGCATCGGGCGCGCCAAACACGGCGCTTCCTGCCACACAGGTGTCGGCCCCGGCCGCAACAATCTCGCGGATGTTGTCGGTCTTGACACCGCCGTCAACTTCGAGCCAGATGTCTTGCCCGCCCGCGGCCTTGTGGGCGTCAATCTTGGCGCGCACGATGCGCAGCTTGTTCAAGGTGGAAGGGATGAACTTTTGCCCACCAAACCCAGGGTTGACGCTCATCAGCAGAATCATGTCGAGCTTGTCCATGACGTGATCCAGCCAGTCCACCGGTGTGGCCGGATTGAGCACCAGACCGGCCTTGCAGCCCAGGTCACGAATCATCGCCAAGCTGCGATCCACATGCTTGGAGGCCTCAGGGTGAAAGGTGATCAGGTTGGCACCGGCCTTGGCAAACAGCGGAATGATCGAATCGACCGGCTCGACCATCAAATGCACGTCGATGCCGATTTTGACGTGCGGGCGAATGGCTTCGCACACCAGCGGGCCAATGGTCAGGTTGGGCACGTAATGGTTGTCCATCACGTCAAAGTGCACCAGGTCGCAGCCAGCGGCTTCGATGGCGCGCACTTCGTCGCCCAGGCGGGCAAAGTCGGCGGACAAAATGCTGGGGGCGATACGCAAAGTAGGTTGGGTCATGACAAGGCTTTCTGCTGAAGTTTTGAAATCGGTAGCGTAATGCAGTTCATGTGCTTGTCTGCGCCAGCCACTGACGCAATTGCGCCAGCGACACCTGGCCCAGGTCAGGCACCACTTTGAGCGCGCCGGTGAAGTCGTGCTGCACGGTAAACGGGTTGGGCGTGACGATGGTGGCCAGGCCCGCGGCCGTAGCGGCGCGCAAACCGTTGTTGGAGTCTTCAAGCGCCAAGCATTGACTGGCGGGCAGTTTCAGCGCATCAAGCATCTGCAAATACACCTGCGGGTGCGGCTTTTTGATCGGCGCGGTCGACGCATCACCAATGGCGCTGAAATTCAGCCGCCAGTCGTCACCGATGGCGTGGCGCAACAGCGCGGCAATGTTCACTGGCGAGGTGGTGGTGGCGATGGCCAGTTGCACGCCCGCCTTGAGTGCTTCGTCCATCAAATGCAGCACGCCCGGGCGCAGCGCCACGGCACCGCTGTTGACGGCGTTTTCGTAATAGGCGGTTTTCAGCTCGTGGATGCGGTTGATGCGGTCCTGCAGCGCCTGCGCGCCCAACGCCTTCACGTCGGCGTTGACCTGCTTCCAGTAGTGCAGGATGCGCTCTTTGCCGCCCGAGATGGTGAGCAGGTCAAGGTACATGTCACGCGTCCAGACCCAGTCCATACCGAGCTCAGCAAACGCCTGGTTGAACGCAGCCAGGTGCACGCTCTCGGTGTCGGCCAGCGTGCCGTCGACATCAAAAATCAGCGCTTGCAGTGCACCAGAGGTCATGGGGTGAGTGTCCTGGTTGTTGTCGTTGCGGGGCCGCAGGATGGCGGGCAGGGTTTGACTTTAATCGGCTTGACTCATAAACTCTAATCATGTTTTATTCACTAATCATCAGTCGAATCTGATGAAAAGACTGGAGCATCCGATGCGCCCTTACACCTTCAAGCAAGTTCAGACCTTTCTGGAGGTGGCGCGCCAGCGCTCGGTCTCCAAGGCGGCCGAGCGGCTGTTTGTGACGCAGCCCGCGGTGTCGATGCAGCTGCGCCAGCTGGAAGACGCGTTTGGCCTGGCGCTGGTTGAGCCGCAGGGACGCAATATCCAGCTCACTGCCGCTGGCGAAGCGTTTGCCACCTACGCCACCGCCGCCATGGGCCAGTTCAAGGACCTGGAAGCGCTGATGGCCGAACACGTTGGCCTGAAAAAAGGCCGCATCGACCTGGCCGTGGTCAGCACCGCCAAATACTTTGTTCCGATGCTGCTGGTGCGCTTTGGCCAGCTGTTTGCGGGCATTGATGTCAATCTGTACATTGACAATCGCGAAAGTGTGCTGGGTTTGCTTAGCCGCAACGAAGCCGATCTGGTGGTGATGGGCCGCACACCCAGCCACCTGGACTGCGAAGCCACCGCCTTTGCCACCAACCCGCTGGGCATCGTCGCCGCCCCCAACCACCCGCTGGCGCGGCGCAAGGCGCTGCCATTCAAGGCGCTGGCCGACTGCCGTTTTGTCGTGCGCGAAGAGGGTTCAGGTACGCGCGCGGCGATGCAGCGGCTGTTTGACGACAACAAAACCCCGCTGCAGGTGGTGATGACCATGCCCAGCAACGAAACCATCAAGCAAGCGGTGATGGCCGGCATGGGCCTGAGCTTTTTGTCGCTGCGCACCGTGCGCCACGAACTCGCCAGCGGCCACCTGGCGTTGCTCGACATCCGGGGTCTGCCGCAAATCAACCACTGGTTTGTGACGCACCTGCGCAGCAAGAAGCTGTCGCCGGCGGCGCAGGCGTTCAAGACATTTTTAATTGAGCAGGCAGGCGCGTTGATGGATGCGGCCGCGTGAGGACATGACCAAAAGCTGGCGGCACGCTGTCAGGCAAAAACACCGTGTAAATACCACGCACCTGCCGCTTGCTGCGCCGCGTTGCCCAGGCGCTCACGGAAAATCCACAGCAGGACGGCGCTGCGTGTGCGGACGACAAAGTAGTCGCGCAACGCGGCGGCGGGCGACGCGCCCGCGTGATCGGCCCACCAGCCCGCCTCCAGCCGTTGCGGCCCGGCCAGCAAAGTCAGTGGTCCCTGGTACTGCGGCTGGCCCTGGCGGACGCCAAGTTTGAGCGGCACAGCCAGCAGCCAGGTAGGCAGCAGGGGGCTGGCCGGGCTGTCAATGGTGTTACCCACAGCTACCGCATTTTTGATGCTTTTTTGGCCTCCAGCCCTTTTGAAACAAGTGCAAGCAGCTATCGAATCAGAAGTATTGACCGCTGCCAGCCAAGCCTGCATCTGCTCTGGCCGGTGGTCGGCCTGCAGCTGGCAGCGCAACACCTTGTCGGCACCCAAGCGCGCGCTCAGACGCTCCAGCAACTGCGCCAGACTGTCGCCGTGCGGCTGCTCATCAAGCAACAGGCTGGCGCTCTGGCTCACCAGCGGCAGGGTTTCCAGCGAGCGCAGATGCAACCACAACGCCGGCGCCGACAGTGTGGTCCAGTGCAAGCGCTCGGCGAGCAGGCGTTGCAGGTGCGCGATGTCCTGCGCGGGCTCGGCAGTGCGCAAGATCAGCGACCCTGTCTGTGCGGTATGGCGCCGCGCGTCCATCTGCCAGGTCAGCGCCAGCGCCAGCACTCCGCGCTGGCGCAAACGAAGCCAGACCTGCAATTGCGCCAGCAGGCGGCGCGCGCCAAACAGCAGCGCGCTGGCGCTCTCGACCGCGCTGGGCAGCTCCAGACGGACATCAAACACCTCGGGTAGCGCCAGCCACGGGTAAATATCGGGGCGCTGGCCATACGCCTGGTCCAACGCATCGATCAGCGCTGCGCCAAAACGCCGCACCAGCCCGCCGCGCGGCAATGCACGTAACTGGCCCCAGCGGGTGCAACCCAGCCTTGCCAGCGTGGCCAGATGCGGTTGCGCCCCCAGCAGGGTGTGCAGTGGCAAGTCGTCTGGTGCAAGCGGTGGTTGGCACAGCGCCAGCAGCCGCGCATATGCTATTAAAGAAGTAGTTCCTTGCGCATAGAGAACACGGGCTACCGGCTTGTTTGCCATATAAATGTGGCGCAACAGGGAAGCGCGCCCGCCCCACAGCCGGGTGCAGCCCGAGACCTCCATGAGCACCGCGTCAGTCAGCAATGCAACCTTGGGCGTGTACTGCAGCGCCCACCAGCCCAACGCACGCACGGGGTCGGTCAGCACGGCGACATCGACCGTTGCATCAGCCAAACCCTGCCCCATCGCATCGTCAGGTCTGGCCTGCGGCAATGCGTCAAGCAGCGGCTGCAGTGCGATCCAATGCATGGCTTGGCTCCGGGGTACTCTGGCGCCGCGCCGCGCTCACCGCCAGCAGCGTCGCCAGCGCCGCGTGGCGGGCCGGCAGCAACAGCGTTTGCGCCAGCGGCGGCCCGCGCCGTTTGAGGATTTGCAGTGCCAGCGCGTCACCCGGCGCCGTGGCAACCAGCCCGTCGGCAGCGACACCCAGCCAAAGCCGCAGCACCGCCGGCGAGGATTCACCCTGCGCGCTCATCGGGCGCATGACAAACAGCAGCTTGGCCTGTGCCTGCGCGCCCAGGTGCAAGCGGCGCAGGTGATCAGCGCGCACCCGGCTGGATGACGCATCTGCCAGCCACAGCAGCAGCGCAGCCACCCCGGCGCAGCGCAAGGCCTGTTCGGCAGCCCACAGGCGCTCGGCCAGACTGTCGGCCTGAACCCACAGCAGCGTGCGGGCGTCGAGCCCCTGCCCGGCCAGGCCAGGCGCAAACGGCATGCAGGGCGCGCCGACCAGCACCACCTGGCGCGCAGGCAGGTGACCCGGCTGCACCAATTTCACGCTCGCCGTCTGCACCTGCGTGAGGTGGCGCAGCGCGGGTAACAACAAGCGCCACTCGTGCTGACCCGGCTGCATTTGCAAAACCTCGCACAGCGCACCCACCGGCCAGCCACCGCCGGGCAGTTGCGCGTCAAGTTCAGCGTGACCGCTGGGCAACACCGCGCCGCTCGCGCACGCCAGCGCATCAGCGCGCCAGACAGCAGCGCCAACGGTTTCCGTCAGGGTCGATACAGAACGCAAAGCCATGGGACAAGGAGCAAGACAGGGCGGCTATTAGACACCAAAATACTGTTTATATAAACAGTATTTTGGGATACCCGCACGGCCCTGTGCCGCAGATCAACAAATCCGGAGAAACGGTGGCCGAATTACGCCTGTTTCAGCCGCATCTCGGCCGCGCGCGCGTGCGCCTGTAGCCCTTCGCCGTGCGCCAGCACGGACGCAATCTGACCCAGCGTTTGCGCGCCCGCCTCGCTGACCTCAATCAGGCTGCTGCGCTTTTGGAAGTCATAAACCCCCAGCGGTGAAGAAAAGCGCGCCGTGCCACTGGTGGGCAGCACGTGGTTGGGGCCGGCGCAATAGTCGCCCAGGCTCTCGCTGGTGTAGGCACCCAGAAAGATGGCGCCGGCGTGCTTGAGCAAGGGCTCCCAGCGGTGTGGCTCGCGGCTGGAGACTTCCAGATGCTCTGGCGCAATGCGGTTGCTGATGGCGCAGGCTTCTTCCATGCTGCGGGTATGGATCAGCGCGCCACGGCCGCTCAGCGACTTGGCAATGATCTCGCGCCTGGGCATCGCGGGCAGCAGGCGGTCGATACTCCTCTGCACCTGATCGATGTACGCCTTGTGCGGACACAGCAAAATGCTCTGCGCGAGTTCGTCATGTTCGGCCTGGCTGAACAGATCCATCGCCACCCAGTCGGGCGGCGTGCTGCCGTCGGCGAGCACCAGAATTTCGCTCGGGCCGGCGATCATGTCGATGCCGACCACGCCAAAGACGCGCTTTTTGGCGCTGGCCACGTAGGCGTTGCCGGGGCCGGTGATCTTGTCGACCTTGGGCACCGTGGCGGTGCCACAGGCCAGCGCTGCCACGGCTTGGGCGCCGCCAATAGTGAAAGCGCGCGTGACCCCAGCCACGAACGCGGCGGCCAGCACCAGCGGGTTCTTCTCGCCTTTGGGCGTGGGCACCACCATGATGATTTCGCCGACCCCGGCTACGTGTGCGGGAATGGCGTTCATCAACACGCTGCTGGGATACGCTGCCTTGCCGCCGGGCACGTAGATGCCAACGCGGTCCAGCGGGGTGACTTTTTGCCCCAGGAGCGTGCCGTCGGCGTCGCGATAGCTCCAGCTCTCGCCACTGGCTTTGCGCTGCGCCTCGTGGTAGCTGCGCACACGCGCTGCCGCCGCTTGCAAGGCCTGTCGCTGCACGTCAGGCAGGGCATCAAACGCCGCTTTCAGCTCGGCTTGCGTGAGTTCCAGCTCGGCCATGCTGGCCGCTTGCAGGCCATCAAAGCGCGCGGTGTAATCCAGCACGGCGGCGTCACCACGCAGTTGCACATCGGCCAGGATGTCGGCGACACGCTGCTCAATGCCCGCGTCGGTCTCGGCCGACCAGTGCAGGCGCGCCTTGAATTCAGCGTCAAACGTGCTGCTGGCGGTTGATAGACGGGCGGGAGTAGCTATGAATTTCATGATTTCAATGCGGTTTATTTGCCAACCGCCGACTCAAACGCGTCAATGATGCGGCGAATCGGGGCCTGCTTGAGCTTGAGCGCGGCCTGGTTGACGACCAGACGCGAGCTGATGTCCATGATGTGCTCGACCTCGACCAGGTGGTTGGCCTTGAGCGTGTTGCCGGTGGAGACCAGGTCGACAATCGCGTCGGCCATGCCGACCAGGGGCGCCAGTTCCATGCTGCCGTACAGTTTGATCAGGTCGACGTGCACGCCTTTGGAAGCAAAAAAATCTCTTGAAATGGCGACGTACTTGGTCGCCACTTTCAGGCGCGAACCTTTTTTGACGGCGCTGGCGTAGTCAAAGTCCGAGCGCACCGCCACGCTGATGCGGCACTTGGCAATCTGCAGGTCCAGCGGCTGGTACAAACCGTCGCTGCCGTGCTCCAGCAGCGTGTCTTTGCCGGTGATGCCCATGTCGGCACCGCCGTACTGCACGTAGGTGGGCACGTCGGTGGCGCGCACCACCAGCACGCGCACGTCGGGCAGGTTGGTCGCCAGAATCAGTTTGCGCGATTTCTCAGGGTCTTCCAGCACCTCGATACCGGCGGCCTTGAGGAGAGGCAAGGTTTCTTCAAAGATGCGTCCCTTGGACAATGCAATAGTTATCATTTTGGCTTCCAGCCCTTATTTTATAAGCGTCTCTAGCTCTGATAAACGCAGTAATCTGAAGTGGGTTCACCAACTTACTTGACCCGCTCAATGTCGGCACCCAAGCCGCGCAGCTTGGCTTCCATCTGATCGTAGCCGCGGTCCAGATGGTAGATGCGGTCAACCCGGGTTTCACCTTCAGCCACCAAACCCGCCATGACCAGGCTGGCCGAGGCGCGCAAGTCGGTGGCCATGACCGTCGCACCCGAGAGCCGCGGCACGCCTTCGACCAACGCCACTTTGCCGTCGATCTGGATATTGGCACCCAGGCGCACCAGTTCGTTGACGTGCATGAAGCGGTTCTCAAAAATTGTCTCGGTCACCTTGGCCGTGCCCTGCGCTACCGCATTGAGCGCCATGAACTGCGCCTGCATGTCGGTCGGAAAACCCGGGTATTCGGTGGTGCGAAAGCTCTGCGCCTTGAGGCCCGCAGCACCGCCGGACTGCACGCGAATGCCGTCGTCAACCTTGGTCACTGTCACACCCGCGTCACGCAGTTTCTCAACCACCGCTTCCAGATGGTCGATGCGCGCATGGCGCACCAGCACGTCGCCACCGGTCGCTGCCACGGCGCATAAAAACGTACCCGCCTCAATGCGGTCAGCCACCACCTGATGCGTGCAGCCATGCAGTTTGTCCACACCCTGAATGCGGATGCGGCTGCTGCCGTGACCTTCAATGCGTGCCCCCATGCTGATCAGCATCTCGGCCAGATCAGGGATTTCGGGCTCTTGCGCGGCGTTTTCCAGAATGGTTTCGCCCTCAGCCAGGCTGGCCGCCATCAAGAAGTTTTCAGTACCAGTCACAGTCACCATATCGGTGGCGATGCGCGCGCCGCGCAGGCGGGTGCGCCCCGCGGGCAGTTTGGCCACCATGTAACCATGCTCAACC
>Ga0210023_1002976_pt1 | contig 10877 bp, 10 predicted proteins | sample CryGeymeta201524_FD_183987 | JGI IMG/M metagenome (GOLD analysis project Ga0210023, IMG submission 183987) | Groundwater microbial communities from Crystal Geyser aquifers in Utah, USA - Crystal Geyser metaG 2015-24 (SPAdes) (version 2) | ecosystem: Environmental > Aquatic > Deep subsurface >... | reverse complement strand
GAGCGGTTTATGGCCGATGAGCACGTACTCGATATAAGCGATGTTAATTCATGGTCGAATGAAAATAACCTGCCTATTTTTGTTACTGCAACCTGCGAATTCAGCCGGTTCGATGCCGACCTAATGTCGATTGGCGAAAATGTGTTGTTTAATCCTGTAGGTGGCGGAATCGGGCTTTTTTCAACAACGCGCCTGGTTTTTGCCTATTCCAACTTTTTGTTGAGTAAAAGCTTTTACAATGTTGTTTTCGAAACCGATGAAAAGGGAAACCGTTACCGGATGGGTGATATTATGCGTTTGGCTAAAATTAATACCATCAATACAACTAACAAACGAAATTTCAGTTTGCTGGCCGACCCTGCATTGCGGCTTTCGTATCCAAAACATAAAGTTGTAACCACTTCAGTAAACGGGAAAGATGCGGTAAATTTAACCGACACCATAAAAGCTTTACAGAAGGTTGACATTGAAGGATTTGTGTCAGATAATTCGGGCAGCGTTATTAACAGTTTTTCAGGTGAAATGGCTGTCACCGTTTATGACAAGGAAACTGTTGTAAGCACTTTGGGAAATAACGGAGAAACACCTTTTCAGTTTAAAGTGCAGGAAAACATCATTTACAAGGGAAAAGCAACAGTCAGCAACGGAAGATTTTCTTTCAGTTTTGTAGTTCCCAAAGACATATCGTATTCAATTGGGCAGGGGAAAATAATGTATTATGCCCAAAATAATGAAGTTGATGCACACGGGGCATTTACCGGTTTTAAGATTGGCGGTTTGTCAAACCAGGTTATAACCGATAACAACGGACCTAAAATAGATTTGTTTATGGATTCACGCGATTTTGTTTCGGGTGGCCAAACCAGTAAAAACCCAACTTTAAAAGCCTTTTTGTCCGATGAAAATGGAATCAACACCGCCGGAACCGGAATCGGGCACGATATTACAGCGGTTTTAAATGGCGATTATTCAAATGTGCTGGTGTTAAACAATTACTTTCAGGCCGACATAAACGACTACACAAGCGGAGTGGTCAGCTTTCCGTTTAAAAATCTTCCGGTAGGGAAACACACACTCACATTGAAAGCCTGGGACGTGGCCAACAATTCATCGGAAGTTGAAATAGAATTTGAAGTGACAGGTGATTTTTATATCACTCAGGTAATTAACACTCCAAATCCGGCTTCAGATTATACTTTTTTTATTTTTGAGCACAATCAATCCGATGCCACGCTAAATGTAATGATTGAAATTTTCGATCAAATGGGGCGCAGGGTGGAATATATTGTTACACAGGTTGGGTCGGGCGGCACAAAGAGCAATCCCATCCGTTGGAACTTTAATGAAACAAGAACACTTCTTTTAAATGGCCTCTATATTTATCGGGTTACAGCCCAGAATACCGACGGCATATATTTCTCAAAATCAGGAAAGATGATGATTTCGCGTTAATTTTTTTTATCTGTAAAATTTTTAGATGTTTGCTTCGTTCTCTTTTGTATTAAACAATGGCTTCAAAAACAATTATTATATATTTGCAGCCTCAATTTTAAAAAAATTATGAATCAGTTATTTCGATTATTATTTCTGGTTACGCTGATAGTGGTTATTTCTGAAAGTGCTATGGCACAGGCTACTACTTCGGGTGCCAATACAATTACAACGGCGGTTCCGTTTCTTACCATTACTCCCGATTCAAGAGCAGGAGGTATGGGAGATGCCGGAGTAGGTTTAACCCCCGACGTAAGTTCTCAACACTGGAACCCTGCAAAACATGTTTTCATGGAAAGCGATATGGGAGTTGGCCTTTCGTATTCGCCCTGGTTGCGCAATTTGGTTGACGATATTAACCTTGCCTATTTATCGGGATACAAAAAACTCGATGACGTGCAGGCAATCAGCGCTTCTTTGCGTTATTTTTCATTGGGAGATATAATTTTTACAAGCGAATTTGGAACCGAAGAAGGTCAGCAAAGCCCGAATGAATTTGCCATCGACTTTGGTTATTCACGAAAACTTTCAGAAATTTTCTCAGGTGCAGTTGCGCTTCGTTACATTCGTTCCGATTTAACCGGAGGACAATTGGTTGGCGGTGTTGAAACACATGCCGGCAATGCGTTTGCTGCCGATGTTGCTTTTTACTGGTACAAGGAACTCAGGGTAAACCGGCAGGATAATATATTCTCGGCAGGTATTAACATCCAAAACATTGGGTCCAAAATTTCATACTCTGATGGTGAAATTAAGGATTTTATTCCGACCAATTTAATGCTGGGTACGGCATACACTGCCAATTTAGACGATTATAACTCGTTTACCTTTTCCTTTGAAGCCAATAAGTTGCTGGTGCCCACACCGCCAGCAGATTCAACCGCCTTGGATCCCGGAGTAATAGTTTCTGGTGGTTATAATTCGGATGTTGGCTCAATCGAGGGTATTGTTGTTTCATTTTATGATGCGCCGGGTGGTTTTCAGGAAGAAATGCAGGAAATTAATCTGTCTGTTGGTGTTGAATACTGGTATAATAAGCAATTTGCCATTAGGGGCGGATATTTTTACGAGCACGAAAATAAGGGTAACAGGAAATATTTTACCGCCGGGGCAGGGTTAAAAATGAATGTTTTCGCACTCGATTTTTCTTACTTGTTGCCAACGCAGCGAAATCACCCACTTGAGAATACACTCAGGTTTACACTGTCTTTTGATATTGATGCCTTTAGCAATCAGCGTTAATGAACTTTAGGGTTGGACAAGGATATGATGTACACCGCCTTGCCGAAGGAGAAACCTTGTGGCTGGGCGGTATTTTAATACCACACTGCAAGGGAACTGTGGCTCACTCTGATGGAGATGTTGTTATACATGCAATTTGCGATGCACTTTTAGGTGCTGCAAAATTACGCGATATCGGAACTCATTTCCCCGATAATTCTGCTGAATTTAAAAATATTGACAGTAAAATTCTCCTAAAAAAAACCAGTGAACTTATCAAATCGAAAGGATTCGAAATTGTAAACATCGACTGTACAATCAGCGCCCAACAGCCTAAATTAAAACTATTTATTCCTGAAATGGAATTAACCATGGCCAAAGTACTTGAAATTGATGCCGACCAGATTTCGGTGAAAGCAACAACCACCGAGAAATTAGGTTTTGAAGGTCGCGAAGAAGGTATTTCGGTAAATGCGGTTGTGCTGTTAAAAAAGTTGTAAAATGGAAAACAAAAAAACGCTGGTAATTGGCGCCAGTACCAACCCCGAACGCTATTCAAACAAGGCTGTTCAGTTATTAAGAAAACACAACCACACCGTGGTTGCACTTGCCAAACGTACAGGAAAAGTGGGGGATGTTGATATTCAAACCGAATTTCCTGTAAACGAAGACATTCAAACAGTTACCATGTATGTTGGGGCAGACCACCAACTGGAATATTACCAGGCATTGCTTGATTTAAAACCCGAAAGGGTGATTTTTAATCCGGGCGCTGAGAATTTTGAATTGGCCGATATGCTCGAAATGAAAGGGATAGAAACCATTGAAGGTTGTACCCTGGTAATGCTGAACACCGGGCAATATTAAAAATAATCTATTCCGAAATGTTTACCGAAATTCAATCATTCGAAGAGTTTTTAAAACTGAAAGAGGATGAACCGGCTCTGTTGGCCTATTTTTCAACTGAAGCCTGCAATGTTTGCAAGGTTTTAAAACCCAAAGTTGCGAAATTGATTCAATCTGAATTCTCCAAAATCAAACTCATTTATATAAAAAGTGATATTTTGCCCGAAGTAGCAGCTCAAAACCAGGTTTTTGCTGCGCCAACCATTTTGGTATTTTTTGAAGGACGGGAATACATCCGTAAAAGCCGGAATATTGGGATAGTTGAGTTACAAAGGGAAATAGAAAGACCTTATTTGATGATGTTTGAGTAGGTATATTTATGTCCAATCACCCGTTGATTCGAAGTCACTGGGTGAATAAAGTATCAATCAAACTTTCATCAGCCTCATTTGCAAGGGTAACTTTTAAATCAGGATTTTCCTTAATCGCCTGCTGAATGGCAAATTTAGCTGCCGGGTTTTGTGCCCAGCTTCGGCGGGAAATCCCGTTATTAACATCCCAATGTAACATCATTTTTATCCTTTCCTCAGCTTCCGGTGAGCCATCGATGGTAAGTCCGAATCCGCCGTTAATCACTTCTCCCCAGCCAACTCCTCCTCCGTTGTGCAGCGATACCCAGGTAGCGCCGCGAAAACTGTCGCCTACAAAATTTTGCACAGCCATGTCGGCGGTAAATGCTGAACCATCATAAATATTGGAGGTTTCGCGGTATGGTGAGTCTGTTCCAGAAACATCATGGTGGTCGCGCCCCAATACGATTGGCGCGGTGATTTTCCCTGTTTTTATTGCATCGTTAAAAGCTTTGGCAATTTTTGTTCGACCGTTGCAGTCGGCATATAAAATGCGTGCCTGCGAACCAACCACCAGGTTGTTCTTACCGGCTTCTTTTATCCAGTGGATGTTATCGTTCAGTTGTTTCTTTATTTCGATGGGAGCGGATTTTTCGATCTCGGTTAAAACTTCAGCGGCAATTTTATCAGTTTTCTCCAAATCATCTGGTCTTCCAGATGTGCAAACCCAGCGAAACGGGCCGAATCCGTAATCGAAAAACAGCGGCCCCATGATATCCTGCACATACGACGGATATATAAAATCCCCATCAATCCTGGTTACAGCAGCCCCGGCACGTTTGGCTTCCAGCAAAAAGGCATTTCCGTAATCCCAGAAATACATTCCTTTTTTTGAAAGTTGATTGATCGCCTCTACCTGTCTTTTCAACGAAATCTCAACTTTCGTTTTAAATAGTTCAGGATTTTCGACCATCATTTTATTTGATTCTTCGAAAGATAAATCTGCAGGATAATATCCCCCGGCAAACGGATTGTGCAGCGAAGTCTGGTCGGAACCCAAATCGATTTTAATGTTTTCTTTAACCAGTTTCTCCCATAAATCAACCACATTCCCCTGGTATGCCAATGAAACTGCTTCCTTGTTTTTCTGCGCCAACTTTAATCTGGAAATCAACAGATTAAGATTGGTAAAAACCTCGTCAACCCAGATCTGCTTGTGGCGGATTTCAACTGCTTTTGGGTTGATTTCGGCAACAACGCAAATCATTCCTGCAATTACCGTTGCTTTTGGCTGCGCGCCCGACATTCCGCCAAGTCCGCTGGTTACATAAATTTTACCGGCATTTTCACCCGGAGAATGCATTCGTGCAGCGTTCAAAACGGTAATCGTGGTTCCGTGCACAATTCCCTGAGGGCCAATGTACATGTACGAACCGGCTGTCATTTGTCCATATTGGGAAACGCCCAAAGCATTCATCCTTTCATAGTCGTCGCGCGATGAGTAATTGGGGATAACCATTCCGTTGGTTACCACAACGCGTGGTGCATTGGGGTGCGACGGAAACAATCCCAACGGGTGGCCTGAATACATTACCAGAGTTTGGTTATCAGTCATTTCGGCCAGATATTTCACGGTTAACAGGTACTGCGCCCAATTCTGAAATACCGCGCCGTTCCCGCCGTAGGTGATTAACTCGTGTGGATGCTGTGCAACCTGCGGATCGAGGTTATTTTGTATCATCAACATAATTGAAGCCGCCTGTTTTGATTGTGCCGGATATTCGTCAATTGACCTTGCAACCATTCGATATACAGGTCGGTATCGATACATGTAAATTCTGCCGAACTGTCGTAATTCATTTAAAAATTCGGGGGCAAGTTCAGCGTGTAAATTTTTGGGGAAATAACGTAGTGCGTTTTTCAGCGCCAGTTTTTTTTCATTTTCCGATAGTATATCTTTTCTTTTAGGGGCATGATTTACGGATAAATCATAAGGTTGGGTTTCGGGCAGGATGTTTGGAATTCCTTGTAAAATAACTTGTTTAAAATCGTTTGTTGTCATATCTTCGAATATGTTTATCGGTTGTGTAATGAATTACAGCGGTAAAATATTGCGTTTCCCCGAATTGTGAGATGATTTTTAACATTAAATTGAAATATTTGTAAAATTATCAAAAACGAGAAAGAAAAATGAAAAGAATGAAATTTGGTTTACTTGCAGCGGTTGTTGCATTTTTATTTTCAAGTTGCGGGTACAACAAAATGGTTGAAATGGACGAGCAGGTTACCTCGCAATGGGCGCAGGTTGAAAATGTATATCAGCGCCGGGCCGATTTAATTCCGAATTTGGTGAACACGGTTAAAGGATATGCAGCTCACGAAAGGGAAACGCTGGAAGGTGTGATAGAAGCCCGTTCGAAAGCTACTTCGGTAAATATCGACCCAAAAAACCTGACACCGGAATCCATTCAGCAATTTAACCAGGCACAAGATGGTTTATCTTCAGCACTGAGTCGTTTAATGGTGGTCGTAGAACGATATCCTGATTTAAAAGCAAACCAAAACTTTCTGGATTTGCAGGCGCAGCTTGAGGGAACTGAAAACAGAATAACTGTGGAAAGGCAAAAGTTTAACCAAACCACACAAACTTACAATGCCTATATTCGCAAGTTTCCGCAGGTAATTTATGCAGGTTGGTTTGGGTTCGATAAGAAAACCTATTTTGAAGCTCAACAGGGAGCAGAAAAAGCGCCGGAGGTACAGTTTTAAGTATATGACAAAATGAATGTTCAGAAATATTTTACTGAGGAAAACAAACTGCAGATAACCAACGCCATCAGGGCGGCCGAAATGAATACTTCGGGTGAAATCAGGGTGCATATTGAAAAATTCTGCAAAGTTGAGGTTCTTGATCGTGCTGCTTATATTTTCGAAAAAATGGAAATGCACAAAACCCAATTGCGAAACGGGGTCCTGTTTTATCTTGCGGTAGAAGACCATCGGTTTGCCATTTTAGGAGATGCCGGAATAAACCAGAAAGTGCCTGAAAATTTTTGGGAAGCCACAAAAGATCTTGTACTTTCAAAATTAAAGGATGGAAATCTGACACAAGGACTTACCAGTGGAATTTTGATGGCAGGAGAACAGTTAAAAGCACATTTCCCGTATTTAAAGGATGATTTAAACGAACTTTCGGATGAGATTTCGTTTGGCAAAAATTAATTATAAATGAAGAAATTAGTCATTTTGATATCTGTAATACTGGTTTTTATTGCGAATTCATTTGCACAAATACCAGAGCGTCCGGTACCTCCCCGGTTGGTAAACGATTTTGCCAATGTATTGACAGAATCCGAACGCCAGTTTATAGAAGATACTTTGGTACGTTTCGACAGGGCTACTTCAACCCAGATTGTTGTGGTTACTGTTCCTGATTTGCAGGGAAACGACCCCGGTGATTTTGCCTTTCAACTTGGAGAGAAATGGGGAGTTGGCCAAAAAGGAACAAATAACGGTATCGTTATTCTGGTAAAACCAAAACAAGGAAACAGTAAAGGACAGGTATTTATTGCCACCGGATACGGGCTGGAAGGTGTTTTGCCCGATGCAATTGTGAATTCAACCGTAATCGACTACGAAATGATTCCTTATTTTAAGGAAAACAATTATTACAAAGGACTTTCAAGTGGAATAAAAGTAATCATGGAGATTACACGGGGAGAATACACCGCTCAATATTATCAACAGCAACGTGCTCAAAATAAGGGAGGTGGAGCCATTCCTGCAATCATCATTTTTATTGTCGTTTTTATTATTATGATGCGTGGCAGGCGCAACCGATTTTACTCGCCAGGAAAAAGTTTACCATTTTGGCTTGCAATGGGAATGTTATCGGGTAGTCGTGGTTCGGGTAGTTCGTTCGGGAATTTTTCATCCGGGAGCGGTGGATTTGGCGGATTTGGCGGCGGCAGTTTTGGCGGCGGCGGCGCTGGAGGAAGCTGGTAAATTCCGTTAAAAGTTTCGCGTTCAATGTTTAAAACCGTTCTTTCTAATTTTAAGAAGAACGGTTTTAATTTATCGTTTATTCGAAATAATCAAAGGTTCTTGTCAGAATCCAAAATAATGGTTTGATCGCGGTTGGGCCCAACGGATGCAATGGTTATGGGAATTCCCATTTCGTCTTCTATAAAATTGATGTAATTATTTAATTCTTCCGGAAACTCGTCCTGATGCTTAATATTGGTCAAATCGGTCTGCCAGCCCGGTAATTCAACATAAATGGGTTTAACAGTGTCATCGAGTTCAAATGGGAAATGTTCAACCGTTTCGCCATTAATTTCGTAACCAACACAAATTTTAATGATTTCAAACTGGTCGAGCACATCCGCCTTCATCATAATTAACCGGGTAACTCCGTTGAGCATTACCGAATATTTCAGGGCTACCAAATCGAGCCAGCCACATCTGCGTGGCCTGCCGGTTGTTGAACCATATTCATTTCCGGCTTTTCGCATATTCTCGCCGGTTTCGTTGAGCAATTCAGTGGGGAAAGGCCCCATTCCAACGCGGGTACAATAGGCTTTGAAAATACCTAAAACTTCGCCGATTTTTGTGGGAGCAACACCCAAGCCTGTGCAGGCGCCGGCACAAATGGTGTTCGAACTGGTAACAAACGGGTACGAACCAAAATCAATATCAAGCAAAGTTCCTTGTGCCCCTTCTGCCAGAACTGATTTCTCATCAAGCAAAAGCTGGTTAATCAGGTGTTCTGTGTCAACTAAATTGAATGTTTTTAAAAGATTAATTGCTTCGAACCAATCCTTTTCACAATCAACAAGAATTTGATGATAGTCAAAGTGAAAGAAATCTTTCAGCAGTAATTTGTGGTTATCTGTTCTCGACCTGTATTTTTCGTCAAAATCGTGAAGTAAATCGCCAACCCGCAAACCTTCACGTCCAATCTTATCTTTGTAAGTTGGCCCGATACCTTTGAGTGTGGAGCCAATTTTTGATTCACCTTTTTTGGATTCCGATGCGGCATCAAGCAAACGGTGGGTGGGCAAAATCAGGTGTGCTTTTTTCGAAATGTAGAGATTCTTCGAAATATCGACCCCTAATTTTTTTAGCGATTCAATTTCTTTCTGAAAAACTATCGGGTCGATTACAACGCCATTGCCAATGATGTTTATTTTATTTTTGCGAAATATGCCTGAAGGGATGGTGTGTAATACATGTTTTATATTGTTGAATTCCAGCGTGTGGCCGGCATTTGGCCCGCCTTGAAAGCGGGTAATTACATCGTATTTAGGAGTTAACACATCCACAATTTTCCCTTTTCCTTCATCGCCCCATTGAAGGCCGAGCAATACATCTACTTTCATTGATTTTCAATTTTTATTTTACATGGAAAACCGTGAAAATTAATCTTAAAAGAAAGAATTTTCACGGCTTGCTATTTAAGCGGTTAAAAATACAAATATTTTTTGTTTACGGGCTATAAAACAGGGTCAGTAAAAAGGGATTTAAAAATTGTTAAGGAAACGGGCAAATTTTTTACTTCAGATTTTCGCCGTAAATGTAAAGGGTATGATGGGATAATTTGAAGTTATTTTTCAGACAGGCGTCTTCAATAATCTCCCTGATTCGGGGATCGAAAAATTCGACAACCGTACCATTTGAAATGTCGATTAAATGGTCGTGTTGCATTGTTGCAAATGCTTTTTCAAACTGGGCAATGTTTTTGCCGAATTGGTGCTTTACAACCAGTTTACATTCGAGCAACAAATCGATTGTATTGTACAATGTGGCACGGCTAACCCTGTAGTTGTTGTTTTTCATTGAAATATACAACGACTCAATATCGAAATGACCATCGCGAAAATAAATTTCATCTAGGATAGCAAATCTTTCCGGGGTTTTACGGTGCCCATTTTTCTCCAAATACTCAGTAAACATGTTTTTTACTGTTTCTCTGGTTTTGTGGCTATTCATATTTAAACCAATTTAAAATAGGGCGTAAAAATAAATTATTTTTTTAATTTTCTTTAGAATGAATAAAAATTAATCGTTCAGGTTTTTTATTCGCGACACATTTTCGATACCTTTTATTTTTTTGAGTTGCGAAATCAGGTTATTTAAATCATCAGTACTATGAATGTAAAGGAATAGCTCACCTTTAAAAATACCGTCGGTGGTATCAAACTTAACCGACCGCATGTTAATGTTGTTTTCGTTAGAGATGATGTTGGTAATCTGATTTACAATTCCAACCCTGTCGAAACCTTCGAGGACTATGCGGGTGAGGTATGATTGTTTTTTAAATTTTGTCCATTCCGCAGGTATCACTTTTTCTCCCTGGTTCGAAATATATTTATCTAAAACCGGGCAATCAGTTTTGTGAATTATCACATGATCGTCGGTACTCAAATATCCCAAAACCTTGTCTCCGGGTATTGGATTACAACATTTTGCCAGTGAAAAAGTAACATTGTCCTGGTTTTCTTTTAAAACAAAGGGTTTTTTAAGGTCAATTTTTGATTTTTTGTTCGTTTCTATTTCTAAATCTTCTTCTCCGTTTCCCCCCTTTTTTTTGACTCCAAATGTGATATTCCAGTATTTAACTAACTTGTTTTCCGATTTGCGGACGAGAATTTCATTAATATCTTTTAAATCAATAAATCCCATTCCAACCTCGGCATATAATTGGTCTTTATTGTTCAGGTTGTAATGTGCTGTAATTTTTTTTAAATTATTCGATGTTAAAGGCACTCCGGACTGAATTATGGCTGCTTCAACCATTATTTTTCCTTTTTCGATGTGCTGGCTTTTCTCCAGTTTAAAAGCATCTTTAATTTTTGCATGTGCTTTTGCGGTAGTTGTGAACTTAAGCCATTCGAGTTTGGGAGTTTGATTTTTTGAAGTTAAAATTTCAATCTGGTCGCCATTTTCAAGTACGTGGCTTACCGGCAC
>Ga0210023_1002969_pt1 | contig 10891 bp, 7 predicted proteins | sample CryGeymeta201524_FD_183987 | JGI IMG/M metagenome (GOLD analysis project Ga0210023, IMG submission 183987) | Groundwater microbial communities from Crystal Geyser aquifers in Utah, USA - Crystal Geyser metaG 2015-24 (SPAdes) (version 2) | ecosystem: Environmental > Aquatic > Deep subsurface >... | reverse complement strand
GAAGGCGGACGTCAGGCTGCCGGATCGCGGTCCGTTCGTGGTGCACTTCTTCGTAGACGAGACCGATCTCGGGCCGGCGTGTCCCGGCTGGCCGGAGAAGGAGTGGAACACGGCAGGCTGGACGCCGAAGCCGTACCAGGTGAGGGCTCGGCTGTACCGCTGGGACCGAGCGGCGAAGGCGCGGGGCGAGGTCGTGGACGAGTCTCTGCCGGTGCAGGTGGTGGTGCGGGACCAAGCGCACTGAGTGATTTGATTGTGCCTGTCGAGCGAAAGGCGGCTGAGGACACCATGAAAAGAACGTCTTTGGTTGTGCTGATAACTGCTCTGGGGGCGATGGCCTGTGCAACAGCCTGGGCGGGGACGTGCGGGTGCACCGAATGCGTCGTCGATCCGTGCAACCTGCAGAACGGGTGCCCGGGCAACTGCGGCATGTCGCCGCCGACGTGCCAGACGGGTGGCTGCCCGGCTTCCCCGAGCTGTGCCCCGGGCGACTGCCCAACGGGCCAGTTGCTATGCAGTGGCTGCAATCCGGTGGGATGCTCAGGAAACTGCGGCGGGACGGGGTGCTCCGGACTGCTTTGCCTGTGCAGCGGTTCGGCTGCGTGTGCCTGCGGCAAGCAAGGCTGCCCGCCGTGTGTGCAGCATTGTCCCGAGGCGGGCAACTACTGCGCCCAACCGGGCCTGTGGGAACTATCCTGCAACGAGTGCTGCCAAGCGTACGGCTGCGTCGAAGGCTGCGCCGAGGGGGACTGTGAATGCCAGTTCGTTGGGGGCGGCGGCGGTCCATGCACCCCCGGCTACAACTGCATCTGGGGCGACCTTGGATGCGACACGGGAGGGAACCAACCGTGCATGGGTTCCCTCCCCTGCGACGGCTGTCCGCCGGAGTGCGCTGGGTGCTGGCAGGAGGACATAGCTCACCAACACCTTTGCTGGTGCAAGGAAGGCAACACCTGCAGTTGTTCCTGAGTGCGTGTAGACCGGGGCCGGCAGGCCGGAGCCTGTCTCGTGCGACGGTGGGAGGAGTGACGAGATGCGCTTGAGGCAAACCCTTCTGACGCTGTCTGTAGCCGCGCTGCCCTTCGCTCAGCGCGCTGAGGCTGAAGGTGCGGCCCGCCCCAACATCCTTAGAGCTGCAGTGCCCGACCTGTTCGACGACCCGCTGTTCGAGTCGGTGTTCAAGGCTGCTCTCGATCGGTACGCGGAAAGGGATTATGGTGGCGCAGAGAAGGAGGCGAGCCGGATCGCCTCGGAGGCGCGCGCGAGCGCGAAGGAGAGGGCGCAGGGACTGGTTCTCATGGCCATGTGCACTGCCAACCGCCGCCATGACCTGGCCCAGGCCGACGCGCTGCTCCGGCAAGCCCTCGAGCTTCTGTCCGGGCAGCCCCAAGCACAGCCCGGTATAGCTGTCACGGCCTTGTTCCTCCGCGCCGAGGTCGGGGGCCACCCGCCCGAGGAGTCCCTTGCCTTGCTCGGCGAAGCCGTGCGTCTGCGCCCTGCCGCGAAGATCAACGAGTACGCCTCCAACCTCGCCAGCAAGATTCTTGGCCGTGCGCGACAGGACGAGCGCTTGCCCACGGTCCTGGAGCCCTGGGTGCGGCGCCACCGGGGGTTGCCGGTGGCGAGTAGGAGCCTGCAGGTGCTGTTCGCGTTCTACCACAACCGGAGGTCTGCCACTGCGGCGATGGACGCCCTTTCGCAACTCCGAAGGGAGTATGGGAAGGACCCCAACGCCACCCGCTTGATAGAATCACACCTGGGCAGGGGCCAGAAGGAGCGTTGGGACCGTCTGCTCGGCGACTCCACTGCGACAGGCACGGCTGCTGGATTTTCCGGGTACTGGGCGGTGGGCGCGCGTCTCACGTGCTACCGGTACCTGGCAGAGAGCGCTCGGGCACGCTACGCACAGGACCCGGGCAAGTTCGGAACGGTTCTCCAACGGTATGAGTTGCAGGGCATCGCTCCCGGCAAGCTGGCAGTGCTGACCAGTTCCACCTCCCTGGGTGGCCATGTCTCCGTCCGCATGGGCTCCAAGCCGGCAGGCGGGAGCACCGGCACCCACGTCGTCCTGAACCTCAAGCTATGCCGCGAGGACGGTGTATGGCGAGTCGAGGCTTTGGAGCAGATGCCTTCCCGCAAGCAGTGACGGCACGTCGCCGCAGCATTTGGCACTCCCGGGCGGCCGGTCTGTGCGCAAGCCGCCGTCCAAGCGGCAGCAGATCGCGCGCACAATTCGAGCCCAAGGCACGCGGCAGGAGGTGAACCGGCCTGACTGAGGCGTGATACACCCATGCGAACCCTCGTTCACCAAGTGAGCCTGTTCGCCCTCTTCGCCCTCGGCCTGGCCGGGCTGATGGCGGCTTTGTGCCACGACGCCACCCACGGTCCCTGCTTCGCCCTCTGCTGCGGGCTGATCCCCGGTCTAACCGCCGCTCTGTTTGTCCCGACTCTGACCGCCGGCGTCTCCGCATTGGTGCGCGCCCGCGGCTGCCGGCGCCAGTCGCCAACCCTGCAATCTGAGCGCTGCAATCCGCAACCCGAGATCGCCGCGCCGCCCGGCCTCGCTTGCTGCGCCCTCGCCTCCTGGCTCGCCACCCTCTGGCTCTCAGTGGAGGTCTGCCCTCTGGTGTGCGCCCGGCTGTGCGGTCCCTGCTCCCACACCAACGCCGGCACCGTCGGCGTCTGCGCGTTCTTCTTCGGCGCCCTCGGCCTCGCGGCCGGACTGACGATCGTGGAGGCTGGGCTGCTGACCGTGTCGGCTGACAGGCGGGCGGAACCAGTTGGCAGTTGGCAGTGGACAGGAGGCAGGGGCCGGAGGCAGCCTCCCCGTCGGTCAACGGTCCACGCTGCCCGTCACCCGTCCAGTCTATCCGCAGAGCAGCCCGACACCCTTGCCGTCGGGGGGGGGGGCGACAGCGCCATGACTCTCCAAGCCATTGGGAAACTCGGCAAGCGAGGAAAGTGGCTCTGTCTCTCCCTCGCGCCTGCGTTGGTCTTGGCGGCGTTGTGCCCTGCCACGAGCAGCCCCGTGCAGCGGATGAGTTCCGCCTGCGGCACGGGATCGCAGACTCCTTGCTGCTGCACCGGCAAAGCCGCGTCCGCAGGTTGCTGTGGGTCGGGTGCCGCTTCGCAACGGCAAGTCGCCAGTCGTCCTTCTGACTGTCGTTGCGGCGTTGCCCCGGCCGTGCCTCCCGCCGATCGGGCACCCGTCCTGTTCCGGTCGAATGGGCCGGCTCTGCACGCCGCTCTGCCGACCTCCTTGAGTCCGGTCAACAGGCGTCCGACGCGCCCTCGGGTGCTGGCCGAAACGCTCCCTCTGGCCGGTCCGCTCTGGGTCAGTCTGCCTCCCTCGCGTGCGCCTCCGCTACTGGGACTCCGCGACCTGGCCCTGCCCCAGCCAGACGAGCGCTTGTCGTCCCCCGGTGCTGGCGGCAGTGCTGGAGGAGGGGCCGTCGGGACACGTGGCATCTCGAAGCGCTGGCCGTCAACAGGCACGCCCCTCGCGTCTGTGGCGGACGAAGCCGCAGCAGCAGGTTCTCGGCGACTGACGCTTGACGAACGGAGCCACAGTCCATCAGACATGCTCCGCCATGTCTGTGCGACGCTACCGCGCACGGGGCGCCACAGGTCACTGGCCCCACAACCCTACTCGGAGGTACAACAATGATGCTGGTCTCTCAACAACACCGTATGGTAGTCTGTGCGGCAGCCATAGCTCGCTTGTCCTCTCATCAAGCGGCGCGTTCTCGCAGCCGCCGGGGGGGGAGTTCTGCCAATGCCAAGGACTGACCTGCATGCCAGGCATGTGCAACAAGCAGTGCCAGACTGTCGGCTGCATCTGCGGAGGCAGAGGATGCACGTGCGTCGGTCTCAGATGCAGCAACTTCCCGGCGCCCTGCAACACAGGGCCCTTCTGCCCGAACTGCGGAGTGATGGAGGGCGCCGAGGGATGCCCCAAGTGGGACCCCAACTCCATCTGCAGTCAGCCAGTGTGCGCCAACGGAACAGGCACTGGGTGCTCGATCACACCCGGTGACTGCGAGTGCGGGGGGTGGGACTGCGATGACATCTGTACCACTGGCTGGTGCAACCAGGGAGCGGGGCAACCAGATCCGTACACGCCGTGCGACGGACCGGACGACTGTGGTGACGGGATCGGCACCGGCTGCGGGCGGGACCCGTGCGCGTGCGAGGATATGTGCCCCGCAGGACTCTTTGGCAGTGAGTTCGACTGCTACGCGCAGGCTGGCTGCTGCATGGGTGCCGAGTGCCCCTGCACTGCCTGCCCGCTCAGTGCAGGGTGCACCTCGCACCAGTGCAGTGACGCGGGTTGTGACGCACCCGCCAATGACTGCACGTGCGCCGAGGAGTGCTCACTGGGCGGCGATTGGGACTGCGGTGGAGCCCCGTGTGCCTGCGAGCAAGGAGGCGGAGGAGGCGAAGGAATGCTGCTGATGCTGTCGTGCCACGACTTGTGCGGTGGCCAGTGCGGGGAGAGCTGTTGTCCAATGGGCAGCGAGTGCGCCGCCGTGGACTGCTGGTAGTAGCCGGCAGGTAGGTGACCGCCTCAACGTGTCAGACACAGCGCGGATGGAGGTTGGCACATCCGGCGAGGTGGGCAGCGTCGCTCCCCTCGCCGGACTCCATCGCTCTACCCACCCTCGGGCGCCCCCAGTGCATAAGTGGCAGCGGCCACCCGCTCGTCTCGGATGACGGCAGGAGCGCCGCCTCCTCGTCGCTCCGGGTGTCTCCTCGGCCCCGTGCGGCGGTGGGCGGGTCTTGCGAGCCCACGGTACAATGGCAGCCGCACCGGAAGCCTGCCCGAGGGCGTGCTGTTCATCTGCATTCTGCAAGAGTGAGGTTGATAGGCGATGTCAAGGTACTTCCTCCCGATAGCGAAACCAGGGAGCCTGGTGTTGGCGGTTCTGGCGGCGCTAGCTTCCGTCTCGGCCGAACCTGCTGCCAAGGAGGCGGCTGGTGGCCTGAGCCTCTTCGGCAGGCTTGTTGGGCCTGAAGGCCGGCCGGTCGTCAAGCGTTTCTACGGGATCTCTATCGCGGTGCCGCTGGGGAAGATGGTGGACCGCAAGGCAGTCCCCCCGTTCGCGTCCGTGGTTGGCCAGACCGATGCCCAGGGAGCGTTCTCGGCCGCGTTCGACATGACGGATCTCCCGCCCCGCTGTCTGGTTGTCGTGCCCAGGGCCGGGTGGGCTCGCGTAGACGTCGGGGCGGCGGCGGGTCCTGGCGCTGCGCTGGGTGAGGTGAAGCTTCGGCCGTTGGTCCCGGTCCGTGGTGTTGTCAGGCGGAGGGCGACCGGAGAACCGGTGGCTGCTCTGGCGATCGATCTGTCAGCGGCTCCGGGGGAGCCCCAAGTGCCCGTGCTCCGGGTGATCACAAAGGAGGGTATCTCCGATCCACGCGGCGTGTTCCATTACGATCTCCCCGAGGGTGACTACGGTCTTCGTCTCTTCGACGAGCGGTGGATCCTGTGCGCACCACCGACCATTCACTGCCGCGAGGGATACCCGCTCACCGAGGTGCAGGTGCAGGTGGCGCGAGCGCCGCTATTGCGCTGCACGGTATTGTCGGTGAGCGGCCGGCCAATCGCTGCCGGCACAACCGCGCAGTTCCAGGTTCTTCAGCTGGCGGCGGAGGGGCAATGCCGGACCACCTTCTCGCGAGCGCAGGTAGCACCCGAGGGGGCGGTCTCGTGGAACTCCCGGACACTGGGCAGAGCCCGAGTATGGGTGGCTGTGGCCCACGAAGGCTGTGCGCTGTCCGACGAGTTGTCCTTGGACGACGGCAAGGAGGTGGAGTGGAGGGCACGGCTGCTGCCGTGCCCTCCGGTCAGCACCTTTGAGTCGGGCTACGACGCTATCACGGTGACCGCGGCACGGATGGAGATAGACGAGACAACCGCGGCGTCCGGAAGCCGTAGCCTGCGAGTAACGTTCCCCTCCCCGCCAACGGTGTGGGAGTTGCGGGTAATCCCCGGAGAGATGTGCGTGGAGTCCGGCTGGGTGCTGGAGTTCGACTACAAGGCGAGCAGGCTCCTCCCGGTCAACGTGTACGTCTGCAAGCGGCGAGGGGGTTCTTGGCAGGAGATCGGTTTCATGTCGCCGGACGCGCCGGGCACCCCCGCGACTGTCGGCGTCATCTCGGAAGTCGTTGCCGACGGCCGCTGGCACCACGCCAGGTTCGGTCTTCACGCGGCACTGACCGCACATGGATTGCTCCCGGACGCCACTTCCACTGAGGGCTGGTTGGTCTCTTTCGCCAGCCCCCGTACCCGGGGCGGCGCGCCCCTCCAGCTTGGTGGCGACGAGGAACGGACGTTCTGGCTGGACAACGTACGACTTGGGCTCCCGGATGGATAGGTCCGCCGAGGGCTTCACCTCAGGATGCGTGTGTGGTTCTCCGGCGAGTTCCGAGGACCATTCCCGCCCCGACGGTTGGGACAGCGAGTAGCCGGACTTCTCCGGTTGGTCTGGGATTGCGCTCTGCCTGCCGGCTCAGGAGTCGCATTCCCGGACCAATCGGCAGAGACTTGCGAAGGAGAGACGATCATGAGACTCACTACTGGTTCCACAGGCGCGGCCATGTCGATGATACTGGCAGTGCTCGCTTCTACTTGCTTTGGTGAAGGGAGGGGCGGCTTGACTACGCTGTCCGGGACGGTCCGTGACAAGGCCACGAGGCGCGAGGTGGCAGGAGCGCGAGTGTTCGTGTTCCCAGCCGTGCAGGCTCCAGGCGGCCGCGTCATGAGGCTGCCACTGCGTCCGGTGGCGGGCACGTCCGACCCGGACGGCCAATTCGTCCTGCACGGCGTGCCGAGCGAGCTCTCTCAGTTGACCGTGGATGCGAAGGGCTATGTCCGGCATCGCCAGGTGCTCCGCGTGGCGTCTGGGGTCGCCCAGTCTCACGACGTCGAGTTGGTTCGCCGACCCCGGTTCACGTTTCGGTTGGTGGACCCGCTCGGTGCACCAGTTGCGTCGCGACCGTGGTGCATCGAGGTGGTGTGCCTGCAGGCGGCGGGTGAGAGGTGGGGAGGCGAGAGGTACAGCTCGGAGCAAGGCAGGACCAGCGAGGAGGGCGCGGCGACTCTGGCCGTCGGCTTCGCGGGACCTTGGCGGCTGTTGGCGCTGGTCCCGGAGGTCGGCTGGGCGCGCCTGGACGCCGTGGCGGAGGAGGGGGCGGCCACGGACCTGGGCGAGCTGAGACTGCGTCCATTCGTGAGCGTGTCGGGGACGGTAGTCCGCGCCGACACCGGAGCGCCCGTGCCGTCTCTCCTGCTTGACGTGCGGGCGGAGCCAGACCCGCCTCGCTTCGGTCTCCGTTGGCTGCGCGCGTCCGGACATGCCGACGAAGGTGTCTCCGGCGCGGACGGACGGTTCCGCCTGCGACTTCCCGAAGGTCGCTTCTCCCTCGGGGCCGATGGCCGCCTGTGGTTTGCGCAAGCGCCGGCCGACGTGGACGTGCGGGAGGCCGCCACCCCCGGAGAGGTCACCGTGAAGGTCCTGGCCCCTGCTCGCCTGCGAGTTGCGATCCGCTCGACTGCGGGGCAGCCTCTGGCCGACGAGCAGCATGTCGTCGCGAGCGCGTTGCGCGCAGACGCGCCGATTCCCCTGTCCGTGTTCCCGTCGGTGCTCAAGGCAGACGGCGACGGAACGGTGACGGCTGACGTCCGCGGGTCTGGGGCGTCCCGGTTGTGGCTCTTCGTTCCCGGCCAAGGGCACGGGATCCTCGAACGGGTTGCCCTGCGCGCCGGGGAGGAGGCGTCCGGCAAGGTCGCCCTCGGTCGCGCCGCGGTCACCAACGACTTCGAGCTGGACACGGGGACCGCTGCCGCCTCCGAAGGCCTCCGCGCGGAGCTCGATGACTCCACCTTCGCCACGGGTGGTCGCAGCCTTCGCGTCACCGCACCCCGAGACGGGAGGAAGTGGCTGCTCCAAGTCACCCCCGGTCCGCTGCTGGCGGACGCCGGATGGCGCTTGAGCTTTGACTACCGGATCCCGCCTGGCACCCGCGTGGCGGTGTTAGGCGGGCCCGGACCCTTGTACGGTCCGATGGGTAGTCTCGTCTGCGGGATGAGCCCATTGCCGCTTGCCGGCCCCACCAACCAACTGACTGAGGATGACCAGTGGCACCATGCGGAGGTCGATCTGGCACCCTGCCGGTTCCCGCGCGATGAGCTTCTCAGGGAGATCCCCGACGAAGGCTGCCAGGTGGCCTTCGGCCCGCAGGAAGCCGAGACCCCGAGCGCCGAGGCTGGCGGGGAGCGGAGGTTCTGGCTGGACAACGTGCGGATCGGACCGTCGGAAAAGTAGCCCGCGCATCCGTGACCGTCGAAGCTGGACTGACTGCCTGCATTCGGGCGGGAGCGCCGGTCCGCAAGGCAGAGCCTTGCGCCACGAGGGCGGGCGCTGTCCGAGATCCAGGACGTATCGGGCACGATCCACCTCGGCGACAGCGCAGCGCTCAGCGGTACCGCCCGTGCAGCGCCACGCACTCGACGACCGCCCGCATGTTCGCCAGCTTCGCGTTGGCAGGCACTTCGTCTGAGGTGGTCATGAGGTACCCGCCGCCTTCCATGCCCGCGTCCAGGCAGCGGCGCGCCTCCGCCTGGGCGTCGGCGACTGAGCCGTGCGCTAAGGCGACGCAGTTGTAGTTGCCCATGGCGCAGAACTGGCCGGCAAACGTCTGCTTGACTTCCGCCAGGTCGCAGTCGCCAAGGACATCCAGGTGCTGAATGCCGTGCGGACGGAGCGCCGCCAGATCGGGCAGCACGTCGCGGATGCGGCCGGAGGTGAAGAAGACGATCCGCTTGCCGGGCGCGAGGCTCTCGACCGCCCACCGTGCTTCCGGAACGACGAATCGCCGCACCATCTCGGGGTTGAGCAGGCTGGTCGACGCCCAGCAGATGTCCCAGACCAACACGTCGGCGACCGATTCGTTGAACGCCTGCATCGCGACCTCGCGCTCGGCGTGGAGCGGGACCAACAGCTCCTCGATCACTTCCGGGATCTCCACCAAGTCGACGATGAACTCCGCCGAGTCGCGATGGTTCGCCAGCGCGTAGAGCGAGTCGCCGCACCAGTGGTTCACCAACCCGTCGTCTCGGACGTAGTCCAACGCTTCGGCGCTCACTGCCGTTCCCGGGTGGGCGGTGTTGGCGTGCGCGCGCAGATACCCGGCGAGGATCTCGTAGTCCGCCCGAGTCTTGACGAAGGACTCGACCCGCTTGTGGACCAACGGATCGTGCTTCATGCCGCCGTGCTTGGTTCGCTGCCGCAACGTGCCTGAGGGAGTGACGAGGCGGTGCTCACCGACCTGCCAGCCGTCCTCGGCGCCGAGCGTCTCGGACTCCGCGGCAAACCCGGGAACGGCCTCGTGGCGCACTTCCGGGCCGATGCCCTGCAGGTTGAAGATGGAGGAGCCGATCAGCCGGTGGGCGTCGCACTGCCCGCGCCAGCCGCCGTCGCCGGTGAGGGCGTGGGCGCAGCGGCCGACCAGTTCCCAGGTGACAGGCACTTGGTCGGGTGTGCCGAGGTCGAGGGCGGTCAGGAGGCGTTCGCGGTGGGTCATGGTTGTGTGGCTCCTGGGTGAATGGGCGCTCGCGGCTCGGGGTAGCCGCGGAAGGACATCGGACGAGTCGGACAGGTCTGACCAGTCGGATAGGTCAGACCACGGGCCCGCGTGAACGCGGAACTACGAGCCTGAGGTTGGTCTCCACGTGGGCACAGCTCACAGCGGCAGTCGAACGTCCGCGTTCTGGTCACCTCTGCTGATCGACAGCTCGTTGCCTGTGACCGCCACGCGATCCGTCCAGCCGGGGCCTTGGATCACCAGGTTCTGCCCGTCCGCGACCTGCCAGGTTAGAGCCGGGGTTTGCCGGAGGTTCGGGAGCAGCGCAAAGAGCGCGGTGCTCGTTGCCGCCCGCCACTTCGCCAACGCCACCTGGTTGACGAACTCCGGGTTGCCGGACATCGGCCGCCAGCGGCTCTTGTCGAGGGTCAACTTCGCGAAGGGAGGGGCGATCGTGGTGAGCTGGGTCCGCCCGGGTTTGAGGTCCCGCCACTGGCGGGCATCTAACCCCGGCCAGGTGACGTCTCGCTCTTGGAGGGCGGTGCCGGGGCTATCCGGCGGACAGGCTGACCGGACTTGCCAGGCGTAGTCGTGCGCGGAGTCAGCCGCGACCCGATCCGCCACCAACACGTAGCTACCGCGCACCAGCGCGAGCGTCCGTCGCACGGTGCAGCCCTGGTATTCCGTAGTGACGGTCGCGTGGCGAACGGGGCCTTCGGTGTTGATCTGCGACAGCTCGCCCGGCGTGTTCTGCTCGGGACCTTTGCCGTCGATCAGGAGCACGTTGTGGAACTCGGCGCCGTAGTAGTCGTGACTCTTCCAGTGGTCGTACCCCGAGTCGGTCGCCAGCACCTCGTCCCAGGCAGTCAGCACGAAGTGTCCTGAGTCGCCGTGGCTGTAGGTGCCGTACCGGTAATCCAGCGGCCAGGTGCCGTCCTTGCCGGCGAACCACACGGCGACCGCCGCGTGCCCCCAGTTCTCGCGCAGCACCACCGTCTGCGACGCTGGGAACGCCCGGGAGGCAGGGGGTGTCGGGCCGGTCACCTCGGGATCGTGGTGCGCCAGCGCCAGATGGAGGTGGTACGGGTGCAGGGAAGGGCTTGTCGGCAGGTTGAACGCCAGCCGGAACAGCGGCGCCAGATCACGACCGTAGCGGGCGTTGGCGAGCAGCCCGAAGAACCTCAGCCCGATGCCCGTCTCGCACGTGCCCCACGGGATTAGCTCGCCGTTGTTCATCAACTGGTAGACGACGAAGGTGAGCCACTCCCGCAGTCGCGGGTCGGCAAAGAGATACTTGCCCGTCGCCCGT
>Ga0210023_1002939_pt1 | contig 10960 bp, 8 predicted proteins | sample CryGeymeta201524_FD_183987 | JGI IMG/M metagenome (GOLD analysis project Ga0210023, IMG submission 183987) | Groundwater microbial communities from Crystal Geyser aquifers in Utah, USA - Crystal Geyser metaG 2015-24 (SPAdes) (version 2) | ecosystem: Environmental > Aquatic > Deep subsurface >... | reverse complement strand
GGTTGCAGGCGCAAACACCTAAGCTGAGGTAATTTTTGAAATGGGGATATCCCCTGTCGGGGCACCTGTCCAAACCCCTGTGTTCGAGTTCGTTGATATTTGATTCTATGGCGCTGTGCTTGTTTTTTAACCTTTTAAAAGGCTTGCTGGTTTCTTCCTCCTCTTCCTGCTTGTTGCGTTTTCCCAGTTTTGGCATTATAACTTTGGGCACCTCTAACTGGAGCAGTTGCTTGTTTTCCTTTCCCCAATAACCTTTGTCAAAACTCCATGAAGCAATATCGTAAAGGTTTAGTAATCTGTCGGCTACTTTGATAACAATGTCCCTGTCCTGTTCGTTGTGCATTACGCGGTAATCTACAATCAGGTCAAACTGGTCGGTAGTTATTGCAAATTTTTTGCCCAGTTCAACGCTGGGGCGTATTTTCCCCTTCTTTATCCACTCGGTGTAGGTTTCAAATACCGAAAAAAGTTTTTCTTCGTGCGGGATTTGCTCTCCTTTTATTATCCGGCGTTCAACCAGGTCGATATGTTTTTCCATCAAAGCGGCAAAGTGTTCCAAAACGATGATTAGTTTCAGGTCCCCTTCATCGTTCAGCGGGAAACCCGGCATTTCTTTGGTGAGTTTTCGCGACAATAACCGTGCTTTTTCCAAGTACTTTTCTGTTGCTGCTTTAACCTTCTGCTCTTTATTCATGCCCCCGGAACTGCTTGCCTTGCCCAGTTCGCGCACCAAAAGATATCAACAATAACTATTTGATAGTTAATAATTTGAAGGTTTTCTTAGAAACACTATATACATATGCAGGCTTTTCATTCGGCCTGTTGGTTCTGATTTCACCTCGACGGGAATAATTTTCCCGTTTTTTTCAATCAGGTAATCAATTTCTGCCGTACTGCTTTTTGCCTTTCTGCCCCAGTAAAATAATTCTGCTTTTGTGTATGGCGATTGGCAGGCGATTAGTTCCTGTCCGACAAACTGTTCGGCAACAGCGCCTTTAAAAATGGCATTGAAATCTGTTTCTTTCGCTGTTTCGGAATAAACTCCGCTAATGGCATGGAACAAGCCAATATCGAGAAAAATGACCTTGAAGATGGATTCATGAACGCCCGTTGAAAGGGGAATTCCGGAACCGCTGGTTTGCCTGCCCCGTTTAACAATACCCGCTGTCTCCAGAAGTTCAAGTACTTCCTTGAGGTTTTCCGATTTTATGGCCCTGTCAACATGTGCATATACGAATTTTTGGCCGGTCACACCCGGAACGGAATAAAATACTTTTTGAAGATAGGGGTGAGATGAGACCTTTGAATATTTGGCAAAATCATCCATATAGATATCAATGATTGAACGTTGAATTCGCTGACATTTGATAATATCGCGACTGGTGACATATTCCCTGGTTAGTTTGGAATAATGGCGCTACTTTCCTGGAATTTAGACTTTCAGCCTTGGGGCGTTCACTGTCCAACTCCTTCTCGTCTGCACCTGGGGCAGGGTTGTTTGTAGTTTTAATTGCAGAAAAGAAAAAAGGGAATAATACGATTATTTTCCCCTTCCTTTAATACTAACCATAATGGTATAAATCAGGATTTTAAAATCGATGTACAACGAAATGTTTTTCAGGTACATCATGTCATAAGGAAGTCGTTCGAGCATTTCGTCAACATCCGAGGCATAACCATACCTTACCTGGCCCCACGAAGTAATTCCGGGTCGAAGTTTATGCAAGTGAGTGTAGTGCGGCGCTTTTTTTACAATCTGGTCGATGTAATATTGCCTTTCCGGGCGCGGGCCAACCAGCGACATATCACCGATAAGGACGTTGTAAAACTGCGGAATCTCATCCAAATGGGTTTTACGCATAAATTTCCCGATTTTTGTAATCCGCTTGTCATTTTCCGATGAAAGGGCAGGGGTCCCGTTTTCTGCACCGGCAACCATGCTCCGTAGTTTATAAATACAAAAAGGTTTACCAAACCGGCCAATTCGTTCCTGTTTATAAAATATTGGTCCTTTTGATGATGCTTTGATAATCAAGGCAAGGGCAATAAAAAAGGGAAATAAAATTACAGATGCCACCAACGACAAGGATACATCTAAAAGTCGTTTCATATTTTCCTGCCACCCCGGCATCAGGCCATTCGATATTTTAATTAGTGGACTGCCATAAATGGTGTTGGTTTTCACCATTCCCGAAAGGAAATCGTATAAATCGGGTATTCCCCAAATGGTTACCTGACGGTTTTCAATCACGGTAAGTATTTCGCTAAGTCTTTTGTGCTCAATAGTTTCAATTGCGATAACCACTTCTTCGATTTCGTTCTTTTGAATGATGTCTGTTAACTCCGAAAAATTACCGAGTTTAGGTAAATATTTACTTAAAAGTGCATCGTTGTTTTTTTCGAGACCCACAAATCCAACAAACAGGTTTCCTGCCGGGTATTTCTGGTTATTCATTTCGTTGAAAATATTTAAAGCTTTTTCGTTGCTGCCAATTATCAGGGTATTAAACCCAATCTTTCGCCGGTGTATTTTATGTACGGTTTGTGTTGTAATTATCAGTCTGAAAATGTAAGTAAGCGAAAAATGCAGAAAAAACAGGGTAAAAAACAGTTGATAGTAGTTGGTGTAAGTGTGTATAAAGTCATCGAGAATCAATGTGAAAAAAATGAAAATTACACCTACCAGCGAGGTGGTGAAGGTTTTCCATAGTTCAATTAAACGTGAGCGGTGAAAAATGTTTTTGTAAAAACCAGTGATATAGTAAATAGTAATCCAGAACAGCGGTATAATAATAAGACCCATATAAAACCGGTGATTAAATTCTATCGGGATATCAATACCAAAACGTTGTGGTTCGATGATGGCTTTGCGGTAAATGAAAAATACAATCCAACTGATTGCTGCCGCTAAAATGTCGAAAGTTAAATATTTGACGACTTGCCAGGTCTTGTTCATTCTTTCATACAAAGTAAAGTTCAGCGTAAAAAAGTACAGTCGTTTACCTAAACGAACCCTTAAAAAAAATATTGCGGCAAAAGTAAATTTTTATGAATGTTACTGGGCAAAAAACTGGGTAATCTTTTTGTTGATTTTTTGTACCAGGTACATGGCAATTAAATAGTCTTCAAAACAGCTTTTTTTTCTTGTTTTTTGTTGAATTGAATCCACTAAGTAATCGGTTTCACTCATAGTTTCAAATCCTGAAAAGTCAATGGGATTATTATTACAAATGAAACTATTTCGGGTAAAATTTAAATTTATGAATTGGTTTCGGGAAAAAACCCTGATTTTAAATTCTTCCAGCGATTCAAGCGTTCCGTAACTGATATTTACCACCGAAGCATCGCCAAATTCAAGTCGTACATTGGTGAAATCGGATTTGTTCGGGCTTGAATTGAAGGTTACAGCCCCAACTTTTTTCGGACTGATCCCTGTAATTTCCAAAAGCATTAAAATGATGGGGTAGAGCAGGTTATTGTTGTGGTTGTGAACACCGGTAAAATCCAAAACATCAATATAAACCGGCGACGAAATATTGTTGTTTAACCACTGAATTGCAGGCGTAAAAAAGAATGGATTACTCACCTGAATCACCGAACCCGATTCATTGGCCAGTTTAACAATTTGGGTACATTCATCGATGGTAAGGTTTAAATACCCCGCCGTAAAAACATGCTTCGACTTTTTTACAATATCAGAAAGAATTTTAAAGGGTAACAACGATGAGTTGTCGATAACCAGTACATCAGCCCGCTCAATTAGTTCAATCCGGTTGAGTTCAGGTATTGAAAAATGAAAACTTTCCAACCGCTCACTGATTCCTACTGTGGCCTTGCCAATTATATTAATATTTTTATTTCCCCTGAGACTCTTTACAAAAGGTTCAAGTATATCGGAGTTTCCAATTAATCCAACATTTAGCATTTTGCTTTTTTTAATTGATAATGATACAAATATAGATATAGGTAACATTTCAATTCATCATTCTGCCTTTAACTTATCAACGCTTAATGTTAATATTGAATTTGAAATTGAACTGTAAAAATGAATTTTCGATTAATTTAGCGGAATATTTTTTTAGGATGGTTATAAATGAAACTCCGCGTCATCAGGGGCTGCGTAAAAGATTGATTGACGGCTTAAAAATAAAAGGAATTCGAAATGAGAAAGTGCTCGAAGCTATTGGAAAAGTTCCGAGGCATCTTTTTATGGAAAGCACTTTTATTCAATTTGCCTATAAAGATCAGGCATTTCCCATTGGCGCCGGACAAACCATTTCGCAACCTTATACGGTTGCCGTTCAAACCCAGCTTTTAGAAATAGAAAAAGGCGACAAAGTGCTTGAGGTTGGAACAGGTTCGGGATACCAGGCTGCAGTATTATTAGAAATGGGCGCCAAGGTTTTTACAATCGAACGACAGAAGGAACTTTATATGAAAGTGCACAAATTTTTACCCGAAATCGGATACAACCCCGCTTGCTTTTTTGGCGATGGTTATAAAGGACTGCCCAACTTTGCTCCTTTCGACAAAATTATTGTTACGGCAGGCGCTACTTCTATTCCCGAAGATTTAAAACAACAACTTGCGATTAACGGGCGGTTGGTGATTCCGGTGGGTAATGAACATCGGCAGGAAATGAATGTTATTACGCGTATCTCCGGGAACGAATTCAGGAACGAAAAACATGGTGATTTTGTATTCGTTCCGTTGTTAAAGGGGACTGTAAATTTCTGATTATGATTAAAGTTGAAAAATTTGTGGTCAATCCACTGGGTGAAAACAGTTACATTCTCTCCGATGAAACAGGGGAATGTATTTTTATTGATCCCGGGTTTTATTATGATGAAGAACATCAGGAAGTAAAAGAGTACGTGACGGATAATAGATTAACGCCGATAAAAATCACAAATACACATTGCCATTTCGACCATATAATGGGAGTTGAATTTGTTCGTAACGAATTTAAAATTCCGTTTTTCGCCCATGCCGAAGATGTTTTTTGGGTTGAAAAGGCTGTTGCTCAAGGCGAAATGTTTGGTTTCGAAATGAAGCCGGTCGCTCCCATAGATGCTTTTTTATCGGAAAATGAATTTGTTGAATTTGGTAACTCGAGGTTGCAGATTATTCATGTTCCGGGTCACTCTCCGGGTCATGTAGTTTTTTACAGCGAAAAGGATAAAACACTGATTGCAGGCGATGTTCTTTTTTATGGTAGCATTGGCCGGACCGATTTGCCCGGAGGTAACCATGAAACACTAATTTCGAACATCAAAAATAAACTGTTTGTTTTGCCCGATGGAACAACTGTTTTTTGCGGGCATGGTCCCGAAACAAAATTGGGATTCGAAAAGAGGACAAATCCATTTTTAACTTAGCAGAAATTACATCAACAGTGTGGTTTAAAGTCATTTTTTCAGTTCATCGGGTTTTTTAACATTGCAAATAACTTCAAAAATAAAAATAAGATATGGCTCACGATAGATTTGTAAATCGTCATTTAGGCCCCAGGGCGCACGAAATCACTGAAATGCTCGAATTTGTTGGCGTTTCTTCAATGGACGAATTAATTGACCAAACCGTTCCTTCAAACATCAGGTTAAAAGAACCATTAAAATTGAGCGAGGGACTTACCGAGCGGCAATATTACAGGGAAATACTAAAACTGGCATCCAAAAACAAGGTGTTCAATACTTACATAGGAATGGGGTATTATGATACCATTACGCCGGCAGTTATTTTGCGAAACGTGTTGGAAAATCCGGCATGGTACACTTCATACACACCCTATCAGGCCGAAATTTCGCAGGGAAGACTGGAAGCGCTGTTAAATTTTCAAACCATGATTTGTGAACTTACCGGGATGGAAATTGCAAATGCATCGTTACTCGACGAGGCAACAGCAGCAGGCGAAGCAATGGTTATGATGATGAACCTGCGTTCGCGCCAAATGGTGAAGGACAATGTGAACGTGGTTTTGGTTGATGAAAAAATGTGGCCTCAAACTCAGGATGTTTTGGTAACAAGGTCGCAACCGCTTGGAATTGAGTTGCGAATTCAGCCCAAAGAAAAATTTGAATTTACAGATGATGTTTTTGGCGTTTTGGTGCAGTATCCCAATTCTGATGGTGAAATAATTGATTATTCTGAACTTGTAAAGTCCGCACACGAAAAAGATATTAAAGTGGCATTTGCCACCGATTTACTTTCGCTGGCCATTTTAACCCCTCCCGGTGAATGGGGCGCCGATATTGTTTTTGGTAACAGTCAGCGTTTTGGTGTTCCAATGGGTTACGGTGGTCCACATGCAGCATTTTTTACCGCCCGCGATGAATACAAACGTTCAATGCCCGGTCGCATAATCGGGGTTACAAAAGATGTTCATGGAAACCGTGCCTTGCGAATGGCTCTCCAAACCCGCGAGCAACATATTAAACGCGAAAAAGCCACATCTAATATTTGTACAGCCCAGGCGTTGCTGGCCAACATGGCCGGATTTTTTGGCGTTTATCATGGTCCCGAAGGGATTAAAATGATTGCTAACCGGGTTCACAGTATTGCAGCATTTTTAGGGGTGGAAATTGAAAAACTGGGATACAAGCAACTTAATTCCGATTTTTTTGATACCATCCGAATCCAGTTGCCAAAATATGTAAAACGGGAAGATATCGAATGGCTCTCTCTCGAACTGGAAATGAATTTCCGTTACTTCGAAAACGGCGACGTTGGCATAAGCATCGACGAAACTACAAACCTCGAAGACATGAACTGGATTCTCGAGGTTTTTGCAAAAGCAGCAAATAAACGATGGACGAAAATTCAGGAATATCCTGAAGATTTGGCCATTAACAAAAGATTTGCCCGTACATCTGAATTCATGACACAGGAAGTTTTTAACAAGTATCGCTCGGAGACCGAAATGGTGCGTTATATTAAAAAACTGGAACTGAAAGATATTTCATTAACTCATTCAATGATTTCGTTGGGTTCGTGTACCATGAAACTCAATGCTGCAACTGAAATGTTGCCATTGAGCTGGATTGAATTTAACGGTATCCATCCGTTTGTTCCCAAAAACCAGGCGCGCGGTTACCATGAAATGATGGAGGAATTGCGCCGGAATTTGGCCGAAATCACCGGAATGGCCGATGTAAGTTTAATGCCAAATTCGGGTGCTGCCGGCGAATATTCAGGGTTAATGGTTATTCGCAGATATCATTTAAGCCGCGGCAACCATCAGCGCGATATAGTTTTAATTCCATCTTCTGCTCACGGCACGAACCCCGCAAGCGCTTTCAGCGCAGGCATGAAAGTGGTGGTTGTGGCCTGCGACGATAGGGGAAATATCAGTGTTGAAGACCTTCGTAAAAAAGCAGAGGAACACACAGAGAACCTCGCAGCGTTTATGGTAACTTATCCATCAACACACGGGGTTTTTGAGTCGGCAATCATTGAAATGTGCGATCTGATTCATCAGTATGGCGGGCAGGTATATATGGATGGCGCCAACATGAATGCACAAGTGGGGTTAACTAATCCGCGGATTATTGGCGCCGATGTTTGTCACCTGAATTTGCACAAAACCTTTGCTATTCCGCATGGAGGCGGAGGTCCCGGCGTTGGGCCAATTTGTGTAGCCAGCCATTTAATCGAATTTTTACCGTCGCACTCAATCATGAATAACGGCCATATCGGTATAAATGCAGTGTCTGCTGCTCCGTGGGGAAGCGCTTCGGTTTTGCCAATTACTTACGGATACATTAAAATGATGGGCGCCAGCGGTTTAACAGATGCTACCAAAGTGGCTATTTTAAATGCTAATTATATCGCCAAAGCGCTTGAGAAAAATTATGGCATTTTGTATAAAGGCGAAAACGGTCGTGTTGCCCACGAATTAATTGTGGAATGTCGCCACCTGAAAACAACATCTGGAATTTCAGAGGAGGATATTTCAAAACGTTTGATGGATTATGGATTTCATGCACCTACTTTATCGTTTCCGGTGCATGGAACGTTAATGATTGAGCCCACTGAAAGTGAGTCGAAACAGGAACTCGACCGTTTTATTGATGCTTTAAATAACATTTACATCGAGATTAAAGAGATTGAAAACGGTGAGGCTGACAAGGTTGATAATGTTCTGAAGAATGCGCCACATACAGCAGAAAAGGTTGTGGCTGATGTTTGGGAATACAAATATTCGCGCGAAAAAGCAGCTTATCCACTTCCCTGGATTCGCGAAAACAAATATTGGGTTCCGGTTGGAAGGGTTGATAATGCCTGGGGTGACCGGAATTTAATTTGTACCTGTGGTTCGCCGGAGGAGTACGAATCGTTTTCGAAATAATAAAACTAAGGAAATGATTGTTTTTCCAAATGCCAAAATAAATATTGGGTTGAATGTGGTTTCCAAACGTGAAGATGGATATCATAACCTGGAAACCATATTCTATCCAATAAAACTAACTGATGCATTGGAGTTTGTAGAGTCGGATAAAACGAAACTGACAACTTCAGGAATTACATTGGATAGCGCGCCTGAACAAAATTTAATTTTAAAGGCATATCATCTTTTAAAAGCAGATTTTAGTTTGCCTCCCCTTCATTTCTATTTGCACAAGGTAATTCCTTTTGGTGCCGGGCTGGGTGGTGGTTCTTCTGATGCAGCTTTTACCCTGAAAACTTTGAATGGTTTTTATAACCTTGGACTTACTTCCGAAAAACTTGAAAATTATGCCGCTCAAATCGGGGCCGATTGCCCGTTTTTTATGCACAATAAACCAACTTTTGCTACTGGTATTGGTAATAAGTTTCACGAAATTGAACTCGAACTTTCAGGTTATGAAATTGTAATTTTAAAACCCGATGTTTCTGTAAGCACCCCCGAAGCCTATAAAAATGTAATTCCCCGTAATCCAAAATTCAGGTTATCGGAAATTGTAAAAAACCCGGTTAACGATTGGAAAAACCTGATTGTTAACGATTTTGAAAACAGCGTATTCCCAAAATATCCTCAAATTGCCGAATTAAAACAATGTCTGTATAAACTAGGCGCCGGTTTTGCATCCATGTCGGGAAGCGGATCTGCGGTATTTGGAATTTTTCAGCATTTACCGGCAAATCTCGAGAATAAAATACCAGATGGTGTTTTACTTTACCGTTAGTTTGTTGCCATTTACCGGCGTTAAGGTTTCATTAACAAGATTCTTCTGTTTTTTTTAAAAATAACATGTAACCTTTGTTCACGTTATTAGTCTATTAAAATGAAAACAAAACAAAGAAACAGAAACGTTTTTTAAAAACAGAAAATATGAAAACAACAATGAAACAACTAAAAGCAGGAACAATTATCGCTCTTTTATTAATGGTTGGAAATGGATATGCAAAAGGAACGGAAGACAAAGCCTCAAGCCATGAGAATATTGAAACTTCACTTCAAGTCGAAAAATGGATGACAAACGAAGTGATTTGGAACAGCACCACAGAAACTATTTCAACAATTAAACAGGAAACAGAAACAAGTATTGAACTTGAAAATTGGATGACCAGTGCTGAAACCTGGAATTTGAACAATAATTTTGTTGAAGAATCCGAAACTGGTTTGGAAATTGAAGCATGGATGACCAGGCAGGAAACATGGAATATTAAAAATGCGGAAGCCGAAACAGAATTAGCAGTTGAAGGCTGGATGATTAATGAAAGCATTTGGAATTAGTTCAGAAATTAGATACACGCGATTAGATTAGTTTAGTTAGATTTTTTGGGGTTGTCTGCTGTTTGGCAGACAACCTCTTTTTTTCTGCCCGGGTCATCCGATGACTTACTCATTACGAAATCAATAAGAAATAAGGAACAAAAAATAACAGAAGCACGAAGTTCAGGAATACTTTCAACTTTCTGATTATGTTATTCCTTATTTTGAGATTTCCCTTTTGCTGCTCAAATCATCGGCTGGCCAACTCATATATTTTCCATTTTCCTTTGCTTGGGTTGAAAAGTAAAATATATTTGATATTTTAAAAAAATCGAGGCTGTGTTGGTAAAAATCAGAAATAGTTTTGTGTTAATTGGTTTATTCTTTTCGGGAATTGCCGGTGCTCAGGATATTTCCTTCTCCCAGTTTTATGCAAATCCGTTATATCTTAACCCCGCATTTTCAGGTTCTGTGGGAGTTCCCAGGGTTGCTGTGCAATACCGCAACCAGTGGACAGGATTCGATAATGCATTTACAACGTACAGCGCAGCATTCGATGTGCCGGTAAAAAAATTGCAGGGCGGAATTGGCGGATATTTTTTAAACGATTCGCAGGCAGATGGAATTTTAAATACGCTTCAGTTTAATTTATCCTATGCTGTTTTTATCCAAATCTCTGAAAAATACCGTTTACATGGCGCTTTGCAAGCTGGTTATATCCAAAATTCGTTAAACACTAACAGGCTTGTATTTGCCGATAACCTCGATCCCAACTATGGAAATCATGGTACATCAGCCGAACTGGCCACGCTAACTGACCCCAATTACAGTTTTGCTGATTTTTCGGGAGGCATCTTGATGTACAGTAAACGCCTGTTTTATGGAGTTGCAGTCCACCATCTTACTGAGCCAAATCAGTCGTTTTATTCAGTAAATGAAGCTGTTGCCAGACTTGACAGAAAATATACAGCACATTTTGGAGCAAGATTGCCGGTTTATTTGTACGGCCATAACCGCAAGAAATTTGACATCTCGCCGCAGTTTATCGTCCAGTGGCAAGGCAATTTTCAGCAGTTTAATTACGGCATTTTTGCAACAAAATACGGGTTAACTGCTGGTACGTGGTTTCGGCAGAATTTTGGGCTCAGGTACGATGCGGTAATTTTAATGTTTGGTTTTATGAAAAAAAGCTGGCAGTTTAATTACAGTTACGATTTCACTGTTTCCGGTTTGCGCGCCGACTCTGGCGGAACACACGAAGTTTCT
>Ga0210023_1002929_pt1 | contig 10997 bp, 13 predicted proteins | sample CryGeymeta201524_FD_183987 | JGI IMG/M metagenome (GOLD analysis project Ga0210023, IMG submission 183987) | Groundwater microbial communities from Crystal Geyser aquifers in Utah, USA - Crystal Geyser metaG 2015-24 (SPAdes) (version 2) | ecosystem: Environmental > Aquatic > Deep subsurface >... | reverse complement strand
CGCACCATTCTGCAGCAGCACGCCGATGTGGCGTCGAACCCGATTCAGTTCCGGCTTGGACAACTGGCCGATATCGACATTGCCGACCAGAACGCGGCCCTGATCTGGTTGGAGCTGGCCGGTGATCAACTTCAGCACGGTGGTCTTTCCGGAGCCGCTTGGACCCATGATTGCCGTGACCTTGCCGGCCGGAATGTCGAGGTTGAAATCGTCCAGTACCAAGGTGCCGCTGCGGACCATGCGGATGCCTTCGAGGCGGATTGCCGGCTGGTCGGTTCGATTGGCGCATTCTGCGGTCAAGAATCAGGATCCTGGCTGGGCAACAAATAACAAGAACGGCAACGGAGCGACTGCATTACACGAAAGTGACGGTCGCAGTTCGCACACGTCTGATCCGACCGCCCCTGAATGTAATAGTTTAATGGATTCGTCACCGCTGCCGCGTCGGTATCCAGAGCTGTGGCAGCAGATTGGGTGCTGAACAATTCATGGCTACAGGATGTAACGGCTCAGGTCTTCGTTGCTGGCCAGCTCGCCCAGATGATCATCGACATAGCCGGCATCGATCTCGAGTCGCTCGCCGGAGCGATCCGGGGCGCTGTAGGAGACGTCTTCGAGCAGGCGCTCGATCACGGTGTGCAAACGCCGGGCGCCGATGTTTTCAGTGTTTTCATTGACTGAAAAGCTGATCTCGGCGATCCGGCGGATGGCGTCGGTACTGAACACCAGCTCCACGCCCTCCGTGGCCAGCAGGGCACGGCACTGCTCGGTCAGCGAGGCGTCCGGTTCGGTCAGGATGCGTTCGAAATCGGCCGCGGTCAGCGCCCGCAGCTCGACCCGGATCGGCAATCGGCCCTGCAGCTCCGGCACCAGGTCCGAGGGCTTGGCGAGGTGAAATGCGCCGGAGGCGATGAACAGGATGTGGTCGGTATTGACCGGTCCATAGCGGGTATTGACGGTCGAGCCCTCGACCAGCGGCAGCAGGTCGCGCTGTACGCCTTCGCGCGAGATCTCGGCGCCGGAGCCGTGTTCGGCACGACGACAGACCTTGTCGATCTCGTCGATGAACACGATGCCGTTCTGCTGCACGTTTTCCAACGCCTGCTGCTTGATCTCCTCGTCGTTGATCAGCGCCGCGGCCTCCTGCTCGATCATCAGTGGCAGGGCATCGCGCACCTTCATTCGGCGGCGCTTGCGCTTCTCACCGCCGAGGCTGGAGAACATCTGTTGCAGCTGGCTGGTCATTTCTTCCATGCCTGGCGGGGCCATGATATCGACGCCGATGTTCATCGCAACATCGATTTCGATTTCGCGATCATTCAGTTCACCGGCCAGCAGCTTCTGCAACAGCTTGCGCCGGGTCTCGGACTGGCCGCTTTCGGTTTCCTCGGGGGCGCCGGCAAAACCGGATGTCTGGCGCTTCGGCAGCATCAGATCGACGATGCGTTCGCAGGCGCTATCCTCGGCCCGCGGCCGAACCCGGCTCATGGCGTCCTCACGCGCCATCTTGACGCCGAGCTCGGTCAGATCGCGGATGATCGATTCGACGTCCTTGCCGACGTAGCCGACCTCGGTGAACTTGGTGGCCTCGACCTTGATGAACGGTGCTCGCGCCAGTGCCGCAAGGCGACGCGCGATCTCGGTCTTGCCGACACCGGTCGGGCCGATCATCAGGATGTTCTTCGGCGTGATTTCCGGGCGCAACTTCTCATCGACCTGCATCCGACGCCAGCGGTTGCGCAGTGCGATCGCCACGGCACGCTTGGCAGCGTTCTGGCCGATGATGTGACGATCCAGTTCCTGGACGATTTCGCGCGGGGTCATGTAGGACATCAGGAGATTTCCAGGGTTTCGATGGTTTGATTGGAGTTGGTATAGATGCAGATTTCGCTGGCGATATCCAGCGCGGAACGGCAGATCGACTCGGCGTCGGCATCGGTATGGCGCAGCAGGCCCAGCGCCGCGGCCTGGGCGTAGGGACCGCCCGAGCCGATTGCGATCAGGCCATCCTCGGGTTCGATCACGTCGCCGTTGCCCGAGATGATCAGCGAGGCCTCGCGGTCGGCCACGGCCAGCAGCGCTTCGAGGCGCCGCAACAGCCGGTCGGTGCGCCAGTCCTTGGCCAGCTCCACCGCGGCGCGCGTGAGGTGACCGGAATGCTGCTCCAGCTTGGCCTCGAAACGTTCGAACAGGGTGAAGGCGTCGGCCGTGGCCCCGGCAAAGCCGGCGATTACCTGATTCTTGTAAAGCCGGCGTACCTTGCGCGCGTTGGCTTTCATGATCGTATTACCCAGCGTGACCTGGCCATCGCCGCCGATGACGACCTGATTTTCGCGGCGTACGGAGACAATAGTGGTGCCGTGAAACTGTTGCATGGCTGGCGTCCTTCGAGTCAAGCTCTTGAAATGGGGCCGAATCGAGTGCTGCTCAAGCGGATTCGCCGTAACGCCAGAACATCGTTAGGCGATGCCTATTGAAAACATTAGAACTATCAATTTGCTTTATCGAAGTTTGGCTTTATCCTAGTGTTGTCGCGGCAATTCCTGCCGTAATCATTTTCCGATCCGCACATTTGAATAATCAAAAAAACTCAGGAGAATCAAAGATATGTTGACCATTGGTGACAAGTTCCCTAACTTCAAGCTCAAGGCCACAGTCGGTACCGACATCAACTCGGCCTTTACCGAAATCGACAATTCCAGCTATAGCGGCAAGTGGCTGCTGGTGTTCTTCTATCCGAAGGATTTCACTTTCGTCTGTCCGACCGAGATCAAGGCGTTCAGCGACCTGTCTGGCGAATTCGCCGATCGCGACTGCCAGGTCATCGGTGGCAGCACCGACAGCGAGTTCGTGCACCTGGCATGGCGCCAGCATCACGAAGACCTGAAGGAGTTGCAGATCCCGCTGCTGGCCGATATCAAGCGCGAGCTTTCCGGCGCGCTGGGCATTCTGCACGCCGAGGAAGGCGTGGCCAACCGCGCGACTTTCCTGGTTGACCCGGAGGGCATCATCCGCCACGTATCGGTGACCGACATGAGCGTCGGGCGCAACCCCAAGGAAGTGCTGCGCATTCTCGACGCGCTGCAGACCGACGAACTGTGCCCGTGCAACTGGAACCCGGGTGACGAGGTGCTGAAAGTAGCCTGAATCCGCGGTGTAATGTCCGTCAGAAAATCGGCCGCCGCGTGCGGCCGATTCTGATTCGGTACCCCAGAAGTGAGCCCGCGCACCCGGCGCGGCAGCGGCTTCCAAAGGAGAATTTCATGAATCTCGAAACCCTCAAGCAGAGCCTTCCCGAGTATGCGAAGGACCTGAAGATCAATCTTGGCAACGTGCTCGATGTCTCCCAGCATGAGAATCTGACCGGTGAACAGGTCTGGGGCACGGCGCTGTCCTGCGCCATCGCGAGTCGCAACTCGACCCTGATCGAGGCGGTCGAAGCCGCTGCCAGCGAAGCGGTTTCGCCCGAATACATCAAGGCGGCCAGGGCGGCGGCTGCGATCATGGGCATGAACAACATCTACTACCGTTTCCTGCACCTGGCCAGCAACGAAGAATATGGCAAGCTGCCGGCGCGCCTGCGCATGACCGTAATCGGCAATCCCGGCATCGACAAGGGCGATTTCGAACTGCTCAGTCTGGCCGTTTCGGCCATAAACGGCTGCGGCATGTGTATCGACAGCCACGAGAAGGTATTGGCCAGGGCGGGTGTGTCGGCCAAGGCAATCCAGGACGCGGTGCGCATTGCCGCCGTGATCCATGCTGTCGCCGTGGTACTCGACACCGATCGCGCGATCGGGCTTCAGGCCGCCTGATCCGGTGATCTGATCGCGGTTCAGCCAGCGCCGGAACGGCGTCGGGCGTGTACCCGGTGCCGTTTTTGTGGGCGTATCCATCAATCCGTGGTAGTATCCGCGCTGCGTCGGGCTGAACGAACAGTTCGGATCTTCCGGTGCCCTCTCGCGGATTGCATGTTTGCCAAGGCCTTTCCCCGAATTGTTTCTGCATGTCGAAATCTCGACGTGTTCGCTTTGCCTTGGCTTACAAGGAAATCAGATGAGTTTTGAATCTCTCGGCCTTCGTGCCGAACTGCTGCGCGCCGTGCGTGAGCAGGGCTATGAAAGCCCGACCCCGATCCAGCTGCAGGCCATTCCGGTCGTGCTCAATGGTCACGACGTGATGGGCAGTGCCCGCACCGGCACCGGCAAGACCGCCGCTTTTACCCTGCCGCTGCTGCAGCGACTGGCAGACGGTAGCCGCGGCCGCGGACCGCGTGCGCTGATCCTGACGCCGACCCGCGAGCTGGCCGCCCAGGTGCATGCAAACGTGCGCGAATATGGCCGCCATCTGGACATCCGTACGGCGGAGATCTTCGGTGGTGTCAACATCAACCCGCAGATCACCAAGCTCAAGCGTGGCATCGATGTACTGATTGCCACACCGGGCCGCCTGATCGATCATCTCGATCGCGGCACGGTCGATCTGCGCGATGTGCAGGTGCTGGTGCTCGACGAAGCCGACCGGATGCTCGACATGGGCTTTCGCCCGGCGATCGACCGCATCGTCAAGCGCTTGCCGGCCAAGCGCCAGACGTTGCTGTTCTCGGCGACCTTCTCGAAAGAAATCACCGGTCTGGCCGAGCAGTTCCTAAAAGCCCCGGTGCGGATCGAGGCGACACCGCCGAACAGTACGGTCGAGGCAATTGCGCAGAAGGCGGTGCAGGTCGACCAATCGCGCAAGCGCGAACTGCTGTCGTGGATGATCGGCTCGAAGGACTGGCACCAGGTGCTGGTATTCACCCGTACCAAGCACGGAGCCAACCGGCTGGCACGTCAGCTTGAAAGCGACGGTCTCAGCGCCGCTGCGATTCACGGGAACAAGAGTCAGGGCGCACGCACCAAGGCGCTGGCCGACTTCAAGTCGAACCGCGTCCGGGTGCTGGTGGCGACTGATATCGCCGCCAGAGGTCTGGACATCGACCAGTTGCCGCATGTGGTCAACTTCGAGGTACCCAACGTGCCGGAAGACTACGTTCATCGGATCGGCCGCACCGGCAGGGCCGGCCGCGACGGTGTCGCGGTATCGCTGGTCGCTGGCTCCGAGCATGGCCAGTTCGAGGCCATTCGCCGTCTGGTGAAGGCACCCATTCCGACCGAAGTGGTAAGCGGTTACGAACCGACCGAGCCGCTGTCGAACAAGACCAGCCCGGCGGGTCGACGTGGTGGCGGTGGCGGTGGCAATGGCGGGGGTCGTGGCCGTGGCCAGGGCCAGGGCGCTGGCCGGGCAGCCGCCGGCCGCGGTGGTGCAGGTCGGGCGAATGCGGGTCGTGGTGGCGCCGCGGCCGATTCCGGCAATCGCCGACGCAGTCGGCGTCGTAGCAGCGAAGGCACGACCCGTCGCGCGGCCTGAGTTCGGTCTGAAGTCACGGATGATCAGGCGATCCGGTCACCGGGTCGCCTGATCGGCATCAAATCCGGGTCGACTCCGGCCATCTATACTTTCGGCACCTGATGCTGGAAGCTGGAAATGGCTCGAACCCTGATTGTTTACTGGAGCGGCTACGGTCACACCCGCAGGATCGCCGAGCGGCTGCGCGACCGTCTGAACGAGCGCGGCGACGATGCCGTGATCTCGGCGCTGGATGCCGAAGACATCGATCCGGCCGATTTCGATCGGATCGTGATCGGTGCCAGCATCCGCAACGGCAAGCACAAGCCGCCGGTGCATGCATTTATCCAGAAGCATCTCGAGCTCCTGAATGCCCGGCCCAGTGCGTTCTTCTCGGTCAACCTGGTGGCCCGCAAGCCGCACAAGAACAGCCCCGAGACCAATCCCTACATGCGTGCCTTCGTTGACAAGTCAGCATGGCGGCCGGCGCTGCTCGGTGTATTCGCCGGCAATCTCGACTACCGTCGTTACAGCTTTTCCGACCGCAACATCATTCGCTTCATCATGTGGCTGACCAAGGGGCCGACCGCGGCGGACACCTGCGTCGAATTCACCGACTGGGACGCGGTCGATCGCTTTGCCGGGCAGATCGCCGAGCTGGGTTCGCGGCCGCCCGAAGTTCGAGCGAGATGAACACGGCCGCGACCGGCTGGATGGAGCGCACTGCCGAGCGCTTGCACCTGCCAATTGCGCTGCTTTCAATCTGGTTGCTGGCCTCCAGCCCCTGGTTGGCTCTTCGTCGCGTCATCCCGAGCGACCCGGGCTTCTGGAACTGGAACCACATGCTTTTCGGTCTGCTGCTGCTGCCACTGGCTTTGCTGTTCTTCAGCTGCAGTCTGGTGCAGGGCCGCTGGCGTGAGCATTTTCCATGGCTGGCCGGCAATTTCGCAGGTCCCGGCCGTGACCTGGCCGGCCTGCTGCGCGGACACTTGCCGGGTGCCGGCGGCGCCGGTCTGTTCTCGGCCCTTCAGGGCCTGCTGCTGCTCGCGCTGCTGGCCACGGCACTGACCGGGCTGGGCTGGTTGCTGGTCGAAGGTTCGCGCGCGGCACTGGCCTGGCGCGAGTGGCATGCGCTGTGCGCGAACTTCTTCGGCGCGTTGCTGCTGCTGCACACACTGGCCGCTTCGGCTCACCTGCTGAACTTCCTGCGCGACTGACCGGCTACACTCGAAAGCGGTTTACAGAGACGATTGTCATGACCGTTGCCGAGCGCATCGAGCATTCACGCACCCGCATCACCAAGCTGGTGTTTCCACAGGACACCAACCCGATCAGCACCCTGTACGGTGGCACGGCGATGAAGTGGATGGACGAGGTTGCCTTCCTGACAGCAACCCGCTTTGCGCGCCGCCAGGTCGTCACTGTTTCGATGGATCGGGTCGACTTCAAGGTGCCGATCCCGAAGGGCTCCATTGTCGAGTTGATCGGCGAGGTCACTCGTGCCGGCAACACCAGCGTCACGGTCACGGTGCAGATCCTGCGTGAGGACCCGCTGTCGGGGGGCCAGGAACTGGCGATCCAGGGCGAGCTGGTGATGGTGGCCGTCGATGCGCAGATGAAGCCGGTACGGGTGATGCCGGCCGATTGAGCCGGAGGGCCCTTGCGCGACCTTGAACGGCTGTCGCGAGCGATGCCGACGCGTAAAATACGCGGTTCGTTCCTACCGTTGTCTTGCCATGACTGAAGTCCGCCGAGTCCTGACCGGAATCACCACCACCGGCACGCCGCACCTGGGAAATTATGTCGGCGCAATCAAACCGGCGATCGAGGCGTCGCGGACGGACGCCGGCGGCCAGTCGTTCTACTTCCTCGCCGACTACCACGCGCTGGTCAAGTGCTTCGAGCCGGAGCGGGTGCAGCGCTCGACCCTGGAGATCGCCGCCACATGGCTGGCGCTGGGTCTGGATACCTCGACTAGCATCTTCTACCGCCAGTCCGACATCCCCGAAATTCCGGAGCTGACTTGGCTGCTGACCTGCGCCACCGCCAAGGGTCTGATGAATCGCTCGCATGCCTACAAGGCTCAGGTGGCCGACAATGAAGCTGCCGGCGAAGACCCGGATTACGGTATCAACATGGGCCTGTTCTGCTACCCGGTGCTGATGGCCGCCGACATCCTGATGTTCAACGCCCACGACGTGCCGGTCGGCCGCGACCAGATCCAGCACCTGGAAATGGCGCGCGATATCGCGGCCCGGTTCAATCATCGCTACGGCGAGCATTTCGTGCTGCCCGAAGCCCGGGTCGACGACTTCGTCGCAACGCTGCCGGGCACCGACGGGCGCAAGATGTCGAAGAGCTACGACAACACCATCCCGCTGTGGCTGCCGGAAAAGAAGCTGCGCAAGGCGATCATGAAGATCGTCACCAACTCGCAGGAGCCCGGCGAGCCCAAGGACCCCGATAGCGCCAGCGTCTACGCCATCTACGCTGCGTTTGCCAATGAGCGCCAGCGGGTCGAGATGCGCCAGGCCTTCTCCGACGGTATTGCCTGGGGCGAGGTCAAGCAGCAGCTGTTCGAGTTGGTCAACGCCGAGCTGGCCGGACCGCGCGAGCGCTATGAAGCCTTGATCAGCGACCCGCAGAAGATCGAGCGCGAACTGAAGCTCGGCGCCGAGCGTGCCCGCGAGGTTGCCACGCCGTTCATCCAACGGCTGCGCGAGGCGGTCGGCATCCGGGCGCTGGCGTGAGCGCATTGAGCCCGGTCATCACCTGGACGCCGCCGGCGCTTCGTCTGGTCGATGAAAGTGCGTTCCCGGCCCGTCACGTCTGGTGCATCGGCCGCAACTATGCCGAGCATGCGCGCGAGATGGGTGCGGACCCGACACGCGAGACGCCGCTGTTCTTCACCAAGCCGGCCACGGCGCTGGTCCAGCAGGAGACCGTCGACTACCCGAGCGAAACCCGGGAGCTGCACCACGAAATCGAACTGGTGGTGTTTCTGCGCGAAGGCGGCCGCGACCTTTCGCCGGCGCAGGCGCAAGTCTGCGTGTTCGGCTATGCCGTCGGCTGCGACCTGACCCGGCGCGACGTCCAGGCCCGGGCCAAGGCCGAAGGCAAGCCCTGGACGATGGCCAAGGGTTTCGACCAGTCGGCGCCGATCGGCACGATTGTTTCGGCAACGGATTGGGCGCCCGAGCCCGGCATGCGGATCGAACTGAGCGTCAACGGCGTGCGGCGCCAGCAGGCCATCCTGGGCGAGATGATCTGGCCGGTGCCCGAGCTGATCGCGCAGCTTTCGCGTGAAGTCACGCTGCACCCCGGCGATGTGATCTTCACCGGCACGCCGGCCGGGGTCGATGCGCTGGAGCGCGGCGATCGCGTCGAGGGTCGCATCGACGGTCTGCCGGAGCTGCGCTTCCAGATACTGTGACCCAGGTACGGTGACGGCTGTCTCGCTCGGTCCCGTCAGCCTCCTGCTGGCGACGCTGGGGACGGTACTCGGCGCCTTGCTCCGCTTCGAGATTTCGCGGCGGCTGGTCGCGCGGATCGGTGACGCCTTTCCCTGGGCGACGCTGCTGGTCAACCTGAGCGGCGGATTCTTCGCCGGCCTGTTGCTGGCGCTCGCTCCGGGCGCAGGCTGGATGGCATTCGGACTGCTCGGCGTGCTCGGCGGCTACACCACAGTGTCCTCGTTCAGTCTGGAATGCCTGCTGCTGATGCAGCGCGGCCGTCGGTTGGCCGCGATCGTCTATGTCGCCCTGTCGTCGCTCGGCGTGCCGCTGTTAGCGATGTTGGGCTGGATGCTGGGAAGCGGCGCTTGAGCGGCCCAGCGCCGTCGATGTCGGCCTATCTCGCCGTCGCGGCCGGGGCGGCGCTGGGCGGCTTGCTCCGCACCGTCCTGTCGCTGGCTTGGCTCGGCGCCGGCGCGAGTGCCTGGCCCTGGCCGACGCTGCTGGTCAACCTGCTCGGCTCGGCGCTGATCGGAGCGTTCTGGGCCCGCGTGGGGCCGGGCGGAACGACACCGGTCTCGCTGGAACGCCGACTGCTGGTCATGACCGGCTTCTGCGGTGGCTTCACCACCTTCTCGGCCTTCAGCATCGAGACGCTGGCGCTTTTGACCGCCAACATGCCCGGGCCTGCACTGGTTTATGTCCTTGCCACCGCCCTTGGCGCGCCGCTGGCCGCGGCCTTGGGTTGGTCTGTGTGCCGAACATCGTTTTGATTGTCATAGAGAAGGGTGCCGAGGAGAGGTCCACGGCACCCTTTTGCGTCTCACGCTCTGGTTCAGGAAGTGGGCGAACTTACCCACACGTTGACGTCCTCGATATTGTCGTCGATGTCTGGGTCCTGCAATTCGCTGTTCGTCTCCAGTGATACGTTCGACTCGATATGGAACTGTTGTGTCTGGCTTGAGCCGGTGACGTCGAAACGGATGATCTTCGATTCGCCCGCCGCCAGATCGGTGAAATCACATTCGAGCACCGAGGGGCATTGGCCCGGGCACTGTGCGCCGGCCGGAATTGGTACCTGGGCTGAGAACGAGCATGTGGCCGGAACGGTATCTGCGACCAGTGTGTGCGCGTTGGGGTTGTAGTAGGCAATCCCAGCGGTGATATCGTCTGCGGTGCGCGGCCCGTGGTTGGTGATCGTGGTCGTGATCATCGTGCCGCTGCTGGTGGTGACGATCGAAAGATCGGAATCGGCGATCTGGGTGATCGCCGCTTCGAGATCGATGAACGCGCCGATGTTGCCGGTCGTTGTTCCGCCCTGCGGAATGCCGGTGCGTTGCAGGAACTCCCGCATCTCGCGTGAGCTGAGCGGAGTCAGCTCACTCGCGATGGCGTGTTGCTGCACCAGCAAAGCGGCGCCGGCGACCATCGGGGTGGCCGAGCTGGTGCCACCGAAGATTGCGGTGTAGTGGCGGTGAACGTCGCCGCCGCCATTGAACAGATCACCATATCCCGCTGCGACTACATTCTGGCCCCATCCCTGTGGTCCTACCCGCTGGCCGTAGGTCGAGAATCCGAGGCGTTCTTGACTGCCATCCGATTTTCCGGCGCCGACGATGATCGATCCGGAGTCGTCCCAGCCTCTCCATTGCGAAACGAGGTTTGAAGTGTCCAGGTTGATGTTGCCGTTTCCGGCAGGCATCAGTACAACTACGCCGGCATCGGTGCCGGTTCTGGTCAACAAGTGAATTTCAGAGGCAACTTCAAACGGTCGGCAGAGCGTCCCTTGAGTGGTGCACCACTGATGCTCCCAGTACACGACGTGTCCGGGTCAGGCGGCAACGGAGTCGACCAGAGCATTGCAATATGCAGCCGAAAAGCGCTCGTCGAGATCATTGCCTGACTCGGGAAGCGTTGCGGTCTGATAGATGAACCCACTCGCGTCATAGGTCATTCCGGTGACGCCGAATCCATTCGGCGGCGCGAGGTTTTGGCTCAGGGTGGCGGTTCCATGGGGGACCCATGCATTCCAGGTGTCGTCAGCGGTGCTATTTGGAATATCCACAAGTCCAACAGGCGGCTCGCTCAGATCATGAGTAACCGGATTGTTGAAGAATTCTTCATGCAATCGATCATAGGTGGGGGAAAGCTCCGACA
>Ga0210023_1002926_pt1 | contig 11004 bp, 9 predicted proteins | sample CryGeymeta201524_FD_183987 | JGI IMG/M metagenome (GOLD analysis project Ga0210023, IMG submission 183987) | Groundwater microbial communities from Crystal Geyser aquifers in Utah, USA - Crystal Geyser metaG 2015-24 (SPAdes) (version 2) | ecosystem: Environmental > Aquatic > Deep subsurface >... | reverse complement strand
GCGTTTGTGCAGGCTGCGCCGAAAAATCAGGTGGATGCGGTTTAACATCAAGCGATCTTTGGCGGCGGCTTGAAACCTGCTTGTCAAACTCGGATTTGCACCAAGATTGCGCGACACGCGACCATAAAGGGGACCCACCATGACAGACCTGATTTTGCTCGGCGACGAAGCGGTGGCACGCGCTGCGATTGACGCTGGCATTACCGCCGCCTACGCCTATCCCGGCACCCCTTCGACCGAAATTTACCAAACCATTGCCGACCATGCCAAGGAGTTTGGGCTGCCGATTCGCGGTTTCTGGTCGGCCAACGAGAAAGTTGCGCTGGAAGAAGCGGTCGGCGTGTCCTATGCGGGTTGTCGCGCCCTGGTATCAATGAAGCACGTGGGCCTGAATGTGGCGGCCGACCCGTTCATGAACCTGGCCATCTCTGGCGTGCACGGCGGACTGGTGATCGTAGTGGCCGATGACCCGTCGATGCACAGCTCGCAAAACGAGCAGGACTCACGCTACTTCGCCGACTTTGCCATGGTGCCGTGCCTGGAGCCAGCTAGCCAGCAAGAATGTTATGACATGACGCGTGAAGCGTTTGATCTGTCCGAGCGACTACAGGTGCCGGTGCTGGTGCGCCTGGTGACGCGCCTGGCACACAGCCGCTCGCAGGTTCAGTTGGCCGCGCCGCGCTTGCCCAATACGCCGAATTATGTTGCTGACCCGAGTCGCTTCACGTTAATCCCGGCCAACGCCCGGCGCTCCTACGGCCAGTTGATCGACAAGCAGGCGCCGCTGAGCGCGTTCAGCGAGGCGCATCCCTACAACCAGCTCACAGTTGTCGGGCAGGGACACACGGGTATTCTTGTCAGCGGCCTGGCCTGGAGTTATTTGCGCGAAGCGTTGGGCGAACATTTGGCGCAGTACAACGTGCTGCGCATTGCCACCTACCCGTTGCCGGTCAAAAAGATCCGGCAACTCATGGACTGTTCGAGCGACGTCTTTGTGGTGGAGGAGGGCTACCCGTTTATTGAGCGTTATGTCAGTGCCTTGGGACTGCTGCGGGAGCGGCGCATCCGTGGCAAGCTCTCCGGTGACCTGCCGCGCATGGGTGAGCTGAGCCAGGACGCGATCAAGCCGTGCTTTGGGCTGACGGTAGCCCGGGCCTTGCAGCTTGACGGCTTGTCCAAGGTGCTGGTGGGGCGGCCACCGCAACTGTGCGACAAGTGTCCGCACAGCGACGCCTATATTGCCCTCAAGGAAGTCATTGCCGAGCTGGGCGTGGGTGTGCGGGTGATGGGTGATATTGGTTGCTACACGCTGGGTTATCTGGAGCCGCATCAGGCCATCCACGCCTGCCTGTGCATGGGCGCGTCGATCGGCATGGCCATCGGCGCCGCGCATGCGGGCATGACGCCTGCGCTATGCGTCATTGGTGACGGCACGTTCACCCACTCGGGCATGGCGCCGCTGATGGACGCCGCGCGCGAAAACACCAACATCAAGGTGTTCATTCTGGACAACAGCATTGTGGCCATGACCGGGGGTCAGCCGACCATGGTGAGCGACGACGAGGTGATCCAACTGGTGGCCGGGCTTGGGGTCGCGCGCGACCACATTCGCATCGTCGAGCCGACGGCGCACAAGAAACACCAGACCATGGCGACCATTCGCGAAGAGCTGGCGTACACCGGTTTGTCGGTCATTGTCGCCAGGCGTGCCTGTGTCACCTATGCCAAAGAGATCAAGGCCATCAAATCGCACAAGCGCGAGATACCGGTGGTGGCTGCATGAACATTGATCTGGTGATTGCCGGCGTTGGTGGTCAGGGTGTGTTGTCGATTGCCTGGGTGCTGGACCACGCAGCGCACGAAGCGGGGCTTTACCTCAAGCAGTCCGAGGTGCATGGCATGGCGCAGCGCGGTGGCGCAGTGTCAGCTTTTTTGCGTATCTCGGACCAACCCCTTTCTAGTGTGCTGATTGCGCAGGGCAGCGCCGATTTGCTGATGTCGGTGGAACCCCTGGAGGCCCTGCGCTACACCCAGTTGCTCAAACCCAGCGGCTGGATTGTCAGCGACGTGACGCCGATGCGCAACGTGCCCAATTACCCGGCCATGAGTGACTTGACGCAAGTGCTCTTTGGTGCGCCGCGTCTGGTGGCCGTTGACGCTACACGGTTGGCCCACAAGGCCGGCACCATCAAAGCACAGAACATGGTGGTGTTGGGCGCTGCAGCGATGCATTTGCCGCTGCCTGGTGAGTTGCTGGAAAAGCACATTGCCGCCTTGTTTGCGCGCAAGGGTGAGCGCATTGTCAACGCCAACGTTCACGCCTTTCGCAAAGGGGATTCGGCCAGCCGATTTACGTCGGCATTACTCGCTGCTGGCATCGCGGGCGACCTGATCGCCAAGGTGGTCTCAAAGGTTCATTTTCCGCCGCACCCGGTGGCGCCTGATGTGTTGGCGGCTTGGGCGCAGCGACTGCGGTCGCCTGGCGCAGCACAGTTGATTCAAGGTTTGCAGGAACACGATGATCTGACGCGCCTTGCAACGCATGCCGAACTGGCGAACCAACCTTGAGGCCGAGGATGTCCGAAACACCACTGCGCCATGCTGACGCCCGGGCTACTTTTTTCAAACAGAACGGCGTGCAAGATGTCGAGTGTCTCTTTGCCGACATCTCGGGTTACCCGCGTGGCAAGCTGATGCCTGCGGCGAGCTTTGCCGCAGGTGGTGAACTGCGCATTTGTCAGGCGATCCCGATGCAGGCCGTCACTGGCGAGTATTCGTACAACCCGGTGTTCCCCGACTCCGACCCCGACGTGCGTATGGTGCCAGACTACGGTACCTTGACACTGGCACCCTGGGCCAGCGTGCCGCGCGCGGTGGCGGTGCACGATTGCGTGGAGCTCAATGGTGACTTGTGCACCTTTGCCCCGCGCAGCACGCTCAAAAGAGTGTTGGCCAGCTACGCCGCGCAGGGCTTGACCCCGGTGGTGGCGCCAGAAATCGAGTTCTATCTGACCGCAGCCAACATCGACCCCGCGCAACCGCTTGCGCCGCCGGTGGCGCGTGGCGGCCGTGCCGAGGTGGGGCAGAGCGCGTTCAGCCTGAACATGCTCAACGCGTTGGCGCCGTTCTGGGACGAGTTCCGCGCTGCCGTGGCAACCCTGAACATCGCTGCTGACACCTGGATTCACGAGGTGGGCGCGACGCAGTATGAGATCAACCTGCTGCACGGTGATGCGGTGGCGGTGGCCGACCAGGCTTTTCTATTTAAATACGCCGCGCGCGAAATTGCCCTCAAGCACGGGCTCAACGCCGTCTTCATGGCCAAGCCGATTGCCGGCAGTGCCGGCAGCTCGATGCACCTGCACACCAGCGTACTCGATGCCGACGGCCACAACATCTTCAGCAACCCTGACGGCTCCGAGAGTCCGCGGCTCGGCCACTTTATTGCCGGATTGCAAACCTACGGCCCGGAGCTGATGCTGATGGCTGCGCCCAACGTCAACTCCTACCGCCGTTATGTGGCCGGCAGCCAGGCGCCGGTGAACATGCAGTGGGGCTACGACAACCGCACCGCGGGCTTGCGCATTCCGGCCAGCAACGCTGTAGCCCGGCGGGTTGAAAACCGGGTGGCCGGGGCTGATGCCAACCCCTATCTGGCCATCGCCGCGTCGCTGGCTGCGGGTCTGGCGGGATTGATGGCAACCCTGCAACCTTCTGCTCCCCTGGCGGGCAATGGTTACTCTGAGTCGTACAGCCTGCCGTGTAGTATGGAGACGGCGCTAAAAAAAATGCAGCGCAGTACGCTTGCCAGACAAGCGTTTGGTGATGATTTTGTTACCGGGTATTGTGCGGTGAAGAGACTCGAGTACGACCATTACCAAAACGAGATCAGCGCCTGGGAGCGGCGCTTTTTGCTGCCGCAGGTGTAAGGGCTTGCCATGGGGTATGGGTGTTACGTTTCGATACAAGGCGTATTCAGCCAGAAGCCTAGAATGGCTCGATGAATAAATCAGTTGTTACTGTTGTTTGCGTGCTCGGCCTGGCCTTGCTTCAGGGTGGCGCCGTGGCGGCCGATGTCGGTGTTTCCGTCACAGTTTCAGAGCCCGGGTTTTATGGTCGCATTGACGTCGGTCGTGTACCTCAGCCCATGGTGATTTATCCGCGGCCCATCATCATCGCGCAGCAGCCCATGACGGTGGTGCGTCAACCCATCTATCTGCGGGTGCCGCCGGGACATGAAAAACATTGGGAGAAAAACTGCCACAAGTACAACGCCTGTGGTCAGCCGGTGTATTTTGTGCAGGACAACTGGTACCGGGAGGTCTACGCCCCGCGTTACTACGGCGAATCTGACCGCCGCGATGACCGTCGCGACAAGCACGGTGACAAGGGCAAACACGGCAAGAAAAAAGACCAGCGTGGCAACGACTGACGCTGCGCTGCCGAGCGATGGCTGATCGCTGGCGCTATTTGATGCAGACCGAGCGGACCATCTTCAGGTCGGTCAGCCCCATCATGACTTTTTCCATACCGTCCATTTTCAGGGTGCGCATGCCGCCTTCCACCGCAGCGGCAAACACCTCGGCGACACGGGCGCGTTCCTGGATAAGTTTTTTGATGCCATCGTCGGCGATCAGCAGTTCGTGCAAGCCGACGCGACCCTTGTAGCCAGTCTGGTTGCATTTGTCACAGCCGACGTGGCGGTAAAAGCTGAGCTGGCCGTCCTGTGCGTACTGTTTTTTCCAACCGTCGATCAGCTTGGTTAGTTCGCCCGCATAGGCGGTTTTCCAGGCTGCGGAGTGGCGCAGTTCTTCGGCGTATTCGGCGGCAAAAAGGCGCAATTCCTCGTCATCCGGGACGTAGCTTTCCTTGCAGGCGCACAGTTTCTTGGCTAGACGCTGCGCCAGAATGCCCAGCAACGCATCGGCAAAATTGAACGGGTCCATGCCCATGTCAAGCAACCGGGTGATCGATTCGGGCGCGGAATTGGTGTGCAAGGTAGAGAACACCAGGTGACCAGTCAATGATGCCTCAACCCCCATCGCCACAGTCTCGTGGTCGCGCGATTCGCCGACCATGATGATGTCGGGGTCAGCGCGTAAAAATGCCCGCATCACCAGCGCAAAGTCGATGCCCGCCTTACGGTTGATCTGCACCTGGCGCAAGCCCTTTTGCGTGATCTCCACCGGGTCTTCTGCCGTCCAGATCTTGGTATCAGGCTTGTTCAGGTGCTTCAGGATCGAGTGCAGTGTGGTCGTTTTGCCCGAACCGGTCGGGCCGCACACATAGAACAAGCCGTAGGGTTTCTCAACGGTTCGAAGCACCCGTTCCATGTTGTGGGCGGTCAGCCCGAGCTTGTCCATCGGGATCGGTTCACCAGCAGCCAGAATCCGCATGACCACATCCTCAACGCCACCGGCCGACGGGATGGTCGCCACGCGCAGTTCGATATCGGCCGGGCCGTACTTCTTGAATTTGATCTTGCCGTCCTGCGGCTTGCGCCGCTCGGAAATGTCGAGATCGCACATGATTTTCAGACGTGTGACCATCGCCTGACGAAAGTGTGACGGCACTTCGATGTAGGGTTGCAGCGACCCGTCGATGCGGAAGCGGATGCCGGTCTTGAGCTTGCCTGGCATCGGCTCGATGTGGATGTCTGAGGCGCCTTGGTGGTAGGCGTCAAGAATCACCTTGTTGACAAACTTGACCAATTCGTTGTCCGCTGCGGCAGATTCAAGTGAGTCGTCGGCGCCGCCGTCGTCCATCGGTGCGCTGTCCATGTCAGCCAGCATCTCGTCGATGCTGCCGCCGGCGACCTCGACGCCAAAAAATTGCCCCAGCGTGTCCTGGAACTCGGCATGGGTGGTGACGCTGTAGACGAACTTGGTGACCCGGGGAAATACCTGTTGCACGATGCGTGAGCCGCGTACTGCTTCCGGATCCAGGCACATGATGATCAATCCAGCCGGTGAATCCTCCAGCGGTATCCAGCCCTGTTCTTCAAGGAATTCGCGCTTGAGCGCGCCGTGCAAAACCTCGGAACGGATACGTCCCTCGGCCCATGGCTCATACGGCACGGCAAAAAACTTGGCCAGCGATGGTCCGATTTGCGCTGACCGCACCTTGTACTGGCTGCGCAAGACGTGCTCGACCGTTTGGCCCTGTTCGCGCGCGTCCTGTAGGCATTGCTGCAACTCTGCGGCGGTCATGATGCCATCTGAGACCAGGCCATCGTATTTGGTCGCCATGCGCCGCACCGCGTCTTCGCTCGCGTGGATGCGGTGGCGGATGGCGGTGGCCAGCGTCTTGCAGAGCTGCGAAATACCCTCGAGTTCCAGCTCGCCAAAGGTTTCTTCGTTCTTGTTGTTGATCACCTGTAGTACACCGTACAGCGTTTCGGCTTCCAGAATTGGTGCCACCATCATTTGTCGTGTGCGATAGCCTGAACGCTTGTCAACTTCTTTCAGGAAAGTAAGCGCCGGATGGATTTTTTTCAGAGCTTCATCGTCATAAACATCGGGTAAATTGACCAGTTTGCGACTGAAAGCGACGTAGCCGGCAATACTTTGCGGCGAGATCGGCAGCTTCAGGTCGCGGCTGCTGTTGAGTCCGGTCTTGACTTTGGAGATGATGGCGCTCTGGTCTTCGCTGACGACGTACAAGGTCAGGCGATCGGCGTTGAACAGCTTGCAGATGTCCTGACTGGCTTCGAGCATGATCTGCTCAATGTTGGCCGTCTCGTGAATACGGGCGGTGACGTGCTGCAGCTGCTTGTAAAACAAGGCTTCGAACGTCATGCCTGCGCGCTCAGAAGGCAGTTTGGTCACAGTGTTCATGACGTAGATTCAGCAGTCAAAGGCAAAGTGCATTCAGTCGCATTTCCAGGCGTTTGTGCGGGACGGTGGGCAGGCAGAAGTCAGGTCTGCAGAAACTGCATTTCTGTACCGGCCAGCATGATGCGGTCGCCATGATGTAGTACGCAGGGTTCTTCGCTCACTGTTTCACCATTGATCGTCATTCGATCGTTGCCTTCAACGTGGTGGGCAAAGAAGTTGTGACGCCGCTGCGTGATGGCGGCCACCGACACGCCCGGCTTGCCGATGGTGGTGACCACCTTGGTAATGGCCATTTCACGACCCGCAGCGGGTCCGGTCAGGACTTTGATTGAGCCGTGCAACTCGGAGCTGGGTGGCGTTGTCGCCGGCGCAATCGGCGTCGCCGCCGCGGGTTTGTACAGCATGGCTTTGTCGTAGGCCTCGCCGGCAGGTGCCGACTCAAACTTGATGCGGTATTTGCCCATTTCAAGCACGTCGCCGTTGCGCAGGTCTTCCCGCTTGACGGCTTTGCCGCCTAGATAAGTCCCGTTGGTGCTGTGGAGATCTTCCACCGTCACCCGTCCGCCAACCATGTGCAGCACGGCGTGTTCGCCGCTGACGGTCAAGTTATCTAGCACAACGTCGTTGTACGGCCTGCGCCCCAACGTTGTTTTTTCATTGGTCAGCGTGATTTCGTTGACCAACGCACCATCCATCATGACTGTTATTTTGGGCATGAAAACCTCCTATCATTCGCAGTATATTGGGTCTGGCTTGTCCAGCGATGCTTCAAGCCAAGGGATCCTTCAAAAACGTCGTTTCACCAAAACCGGTTTCGGGCCAGGCCTGTGCCCGAACCAGCAAGACTGACACATTGTCGCGTCCACCGTTGGCAATCGCCCGCGCAACCAAGGTGCTGGCGATATCGGGCAAATCAGCGTCGCTATTGAGAAGGCTGGCAATGTCCTGGTCGGTGACCATGTCACTCAGTCCGTCCGAGCACAGCAGATACAGGTCCGCATCGTGGACATGGTGTCCATGGATTTCAATTCTTGTTGTTTTTTCGACACCGAGCGCACGCGTTAGCAAGTTGCGTCCAGGTGCCCCAGCGGCTTGTTCAATCGTCAATAACCCCAAGTCGATTTGTTCCTGCAGCATCGAGTGGTCGCGGGTCAGCTGCGTCAGTTTGCCCTTGCGCAGCCGGTAGCAGCGCGAATCGCCAATATGTCCTAGCAACAGATGGCCGCCCTGAAATACGCCTACGACCAAAGTCGTGCCCATGCCGGCGTAGTGCGGGTTGGCGATGGCGGCGTTCATGATCGACAGGTTCGCTTCATCGGCGCACATCTCGATTGCACGTTCAATGCGTTTCAAATCAGCACGTTGGGCGTCCAAAGACAACCAGTGGACCAACTCCGATTTGATGAATTCGGTGGCCATGGTGCTGGCGACTTCGCCGGCGTTGTAGCCGCCCATGCCGTCGGCCAGGATGGCAACGCCACAGGTCGAATCAATGGCCAGCGAATCCTCGTTATTGGTGCGAACTGAACCGGCGTCGGTCAGACCGTGAAAACTGTATTGCATTGTGGCGTCGGCAACAGGTTAAAACTAGCCTGGCACATTGTGGCAGGAAAACGGCGCATTCTTTCAATGTCGTCAGATCAAGTCTGAGCCTTGTCTGATGTTGGTGTGCGGTTTTTGAACCAGCGTCCGAACACAAAAACCAGCAAAGCACCAAGCAGTCCAAAAACGTAGTGCCAAAGCCCGCCCTGCGGCACAAGCTCGGCCATCACCGGGTCAGTTTGTGCCATGGTGGCGGCGATCCAACCCAACAGCATACCGCCCAGTGTGATGATGACAGGGAAGCGGTCCATCAGTTTCAAAATCAGCTGGCTGCCGCCAATGATCAGCGGGATGCTGACCAACAAACCAAAGATCACCAGAATCAATTGATGTTGCTCACCCGCGGTGGTGGCCGCCCCGGCGATGGCCATCACATTGTCCAGACTCATCACCAGGTCGGCGACGATCACCGTTTTGACCGCTGACCAGAGCCGGTCGCTGGTCTCCATGGTCGAATGGCCTTCTTCCTGCGGTATCAACAGCTTGACGCCAATCCAGAACAGCAGGCAGCCACCGACCAGCTTCAAATATGGCACCTGCAGCAGCGTCAGCGCAAAGGCGATCAATATCACCCGCAACACGATTGCGCCGGCCGTGCCCAGCAAGATGCCCTTGAAACGCTGGTGTGCGGGCAGTTGCCGACAAGCCATGGCAATCACCACCGCGTTGTCGCCACCGAGCAAGACGTCAATCAGGATGATCTGACCGACAGCGATCCAAAAATGAATGGTTAAAAATTCTTGCATGGTTGTATTTTGCGGGCTTTGGGCAGTCCAAACGACAAAGCCGGATTGTCCCTTGGGAAATCCGGCTTCTGGGGTGCCTGCAGTCAAGTCTGCAGGCGGGGGTGGCTTGCGCTTACAGCAACGCTTTGAGCAATTTTCCCATTTCCGACGGATTGCGTGTGACGGTGAAACCACATTCTTCCATCACCGCCAGCTTGGCCTCGGCGGTATCGCCGCCACCGGAGATCAAGGCACCGGCGTGGCCCATGCGTTTGCCCGCGGGTGCGGTCACGCCAGCGATGAAGCCGACGATCGGTTTTTTCATGTTGAGCTTGCACCAGCGCGCCGCTTCGGCTTCGTCGGGGCCACCAATTTCACCGATCATGATGACGGCGTCGGTATCCGGATCGTCATTAAAGGCCTTCATCACGTCGATGTGTTTCAGGCCATTGATCGGGTCGCCGCCAATGCCGACGGCGCTGGACTGGCCCAGACCGATTTCGGTCAATTGCGCCACCGCTTCATAAGTCAGCGTGCCCGAACGGCTGACCACGCCGATGCGGCCCTTCTTATGGATGTGGCCAGGCATGATGCCTATCTTGATCTCATCGGGGGTGATCAGGCCCGGGCAGTTGGGGCCGAGCAGCAACGTCTTTTTGCCGCCTGCGGCTTCCTTGGCGCGCATTTTGTTGCGCACTTCGAGCATGTCACGGATGGGGATGCCTTCGGTGATGCAGATCGCCAGATCCAGGTCGGCCTCAACGGCTTCCCAGATGGCGGCAGCCGCGCCGGGTGGCGGCACATAAATGACGCTGACAGTCGCGCCAGTGGCTTTGGCGGCTTCTTTGACCGAGGCGAAAATCGGGATGTTGAAAATCGATTCGCCGGCTTTCTTGGGGTTCACGCCTGCCACAAAGCAGTTTTTGCCGTTGGCGTATTCTTGGCATTTTTCCGTGTGGAACTGGCCGGTCTTGCCGGTGATGCCTTGGGTGATGACTTTGGTGTCTTTGTTGATAAAGATGGACATGATGGGCTCCTGATTAGTTGGTGACCGCCTTAACAGACGCTTGCGCAGCTTCTGCCATCGTGTCCACGGAAATGATGGGCAAACCGCTCTCAGCCAGCAGTTTCTTGCCCAATTCTTCGTTGGTGCCCTTCATGCGCACGATCAGTGGCACGTTCAGGTTGGTCGCCTTGCAGGCGGCGATGATGCCGGTGGCAATGGTGTCGCACTTCATGATGCCGCCAAAGATGTTGACCAGAATGGCTTTGACCTTGGGGTTCTTGAGCATGATCTTGAACGCTTCGGTGACCTTCTCGGGAGTGGCGCCGCCGCCCACGTCCAGGAAGTTGGCGGGTTCGGCGCCAAACAGCTTGATGGTGTCCATGGTCGCCATGGCCAGGCCCGCACCGTTGACCAGACAGCCGATGTTGCCGTCCAGGCTGATGTAGGCCAGATCAAACTTGCTTGCCTCGACTTCGGCCGGGTCTTCTTCGTCGAGGTCACGCAGGGCGGTGATCTCGGGGTGGCGGAACATCGCGTTGTCGTCAAAGTTGAACTTGGCGTCGATGGCCTTGATATTGCCATTGCCTTCCAGAATCATCGGGTTGATCTCAACCAGCGACGCGTCGGTTTCCATGTAGACCTTGTAGACCTTCTGGAAGACGTCGACGGCTTGCGCAGTGGAGCCTGCTGGAACGCCGATGGCGTTGGCCAGCTTGGTCGCTTGCGCGACGGTCAAGCCGGTGGCGGGGTCGACGATTTCAGTGATGATTTTTTCTGGCGTGTCGTGCGCCACTTCCTCGATCGACATCCCGCCTTCGCTGGAGGCGATCATCGC
>Ga0210023_1002925_pt1 | contig 11005 bp, 8 predicted proteins | sample CryGeymeta201524_FD_183987 | JGI IMG/M metagenome (GOLD analysis project Ga0210023, IMG submission 183987) | Groundwater microbial communities from Crystal Geyser aquifers in Utah, USA - Crystal Geyser metaG 2015-24 (SPAdes) (version 2) | ecosystem: Environmental > Aquatic > Deep subsurface >... | reverse complement strand
TCTACCCAAGGCCCCGGACGTTTATGTTTGGCATTGGTTTTACCTATTAACAATTAAAAATAGTTTGACATGAATAAAAATAAAATATTAACAGCAATATTTCTTTCAGCGTTAATGATTACATCATGCGTGAAAGATTTGGATGTTACTCCGCAGGATCCGGATACCATTATGGCTGGAAATTTAAACGATAATCCTGTTTATATGAAACAGGTTTTGGGTAAAATTTACGCCAGCTTCAATCTTGCCGGTCAGGGAGCAAATGGTGGCGCTGATATTGCAGCATCTGATGAAAACTTTTTTACAACCATGAGGGCGCTCTGGAATTTACAGGAAATAACTACCGATGAGGCTATTTGTGCATGGGGCGATGTAGGAATTTCCGATTTAAATACACAAACCTGGAGTCCCAGTAATCCATTTCTGACCGCAGTTTATCAGCGACTTGGCCTCAGCATTACTTATGCAAACGACTTCATCAGGCTTACCAAAGATAACACCGATCCTGAAGTACTGCGTTACAATGCTGAAGCCCGTTTCTTGCGTGCACTGGCTTATTACTGGTATATTGATTTGTTTGGAAATCCGCCATTTACAACCGAAGAAGACGGAGTAGGTAAATTTTACCCGGAACAAATTCAGCGTGCCGATTTATTTAACTATATCGAATCTGAGTTAAAAAGTATCGAAGATTTACTGGGTGAACCAAAATTTTCGTATCCACAGGCCGACAAGGCTACAGCGCAAATGTTGCTTGCAAGGCTTTATCTGAATGCTGAAGTTTATACTGGCACCCCACAGTGGGAAAACTGCAAAACCTACTGCGATAAGGTAATTAACAGCGGAAAATATTCACTGGCGCCAAATTACAGGCAAAACTTTAGCGCCGATAATGATGGAAATAAAAATCCGGAAATGATTTTTGCATGGGAACAAGATGGAATAAATACCCAAGGTTATGTGGGTACTACTTTTATTATCGAATCAAGCAGCGATGCAACCTACATCAGGGCAGAAGATTATCACGGACTTACATCGAATACCAACTGGAATGGAAACCGGGCCAGAAAAGAATTTATGAATATTCTGGTCGATACGCTGGCTACTTATGGCGGCCCAATTCCTGCTAACGATGTTGAATTTTCGAAAAGCAAGGATAGCAGGGTTTTTCTGAAAATGAAAAAAAGCATGGATATCCCAAGCGCTTCATCAAGTGGCGATTATGGTATCGGTGTATATAAATTCACAGCAAAAAATGCTGATGGAAGCCAGGCTGCCAATTATAATCCGGCATTCGCAAGTACCGATTTTCCAATCTTCAGGTTGGCTGATGCTTATTTGATGAGGGCTGAAGCACAATTCAATTTAGGCAGAACCACAGAAGCAGTGAACGATATCAATATTATCCGTGCACGTGCATTCGGCGACAACAGCGGTAACATTACTGCTGCCCAGCTTACTCCGAAGTTTATTCTGGATGAACGTGCCCGCGAATTTTACTACGAAGCACACAGACGTACCGATTTGGTAAGGTTTGGCCAGTTCACCGATGGATCTTACAAATGGCAATGGAAAGGCGGAACTTTCAGCGGTTCACAAACCAGCAGCCATTTAAACATCTTCCCAATTCCGGGAGATGAGGTGTCGGCAAATCAGAATATCAAACAAAATCCAAATTATTAAACTTTAAAATTTTAATAAGATGAAAAACACAATATTAATATTACTGATAGGATTAACCGGGCTGTTATCCTCATGCGAAAAGGATGGCGAACAGATATTTCTGCTCGATAATCCTGTTGCACCCGAAATTGTAACAATGCCCGATTTAACTTTGAAAAGACCAAACGGAACACAAATTATTGAATTTGTGGGCACTCCGGTGGATCCGGGATTTCAGGCTTCTGCAACTTATACCCTTGAAGCATCTGCTGCCGGAACTAATTTTGCAAATCCGATTACCATTATTACTTCAACACAAGCCACTTCACTGAAAATATCAACGAGTGATTTGAATGGAATTATGCTTAAAAATTTTCCTGCCGATGAGGTTTCTTCAGTTGATTTCAGATTAAGATCAATTCTTGTTGTTGATGCAGGAACAACTGCCCCCGGAACGGGAAATAATCCATTTGAATATACATCAGCAGTAAAAAATGCAAATGTTACCTTATATGGATTGCCAAAACTGGATTTGATAAATTCAGGAATCGATCAGAAAATAGATTCTCCTCTTGGCGATGGAAAATATTTCGGATACGTTAAAATGGATGTAACCAAACCATTTACCTTGAAAGATCCGGATGCGAATATTGTTTACGGTGCAAATGGCGCAGCTCTTGCCGTTAATGGTAATCCAATTGTACCAACAGATAACGGATGGTTCAAGTTTAATGCTGACACAAATGCGCTTACTTATAAAATGGACGCCTACATGATGGGCCTTATTGGATCTGCAACCCCAAATGGATGGGATACACCTGACCAGAAAATGAGTTACAACGTTAACACAGGAAAGTGGGAAATAACTATCGAGCTGGTTGACGGTGATATTAAATTCAGGCTTAATGACGGCTGGGCATGGAACCTTGGAGGCACCCCGGACAAATTAACAGTTGATGGGCCTAACATCCCAGTAACTGCGGGGAACTATACAATTGTGCTAACCATAACTAATGAAAATGCAGTTAAAGAAGAAGTTGGTGGTACATTTACAATAAAAAAGAACTAATTATATGAACTATTTAAAACGATTTTTTATGAAAAAAATAACCATATACAGGATTATGGCTTTCCTAATTACATTAACAGTTCTTTTAGGTTCGTGTACAAAGGAAATGTCGGAAGTAAGATTGGAACCAACGCTTTCAACATCTCAAACTTTTGGTATTACATCCGACTCGGCTACAGTGGTTGGATTTGTAGTGGCCTCAGGTGATGGTTTTTCCGAACGGGGTGTTTGTTACAACACAGCCGCCAATCCAACAATCGATAATAGTAAAGTTGTTTATACAAAAGATACCCCTTCTGCAACTTTTAATGTGGCACTGAGTGGTCTTAATTACGCAACCAAATATTATGCCCGCGCTTATGCAACTACCGACGGATTAACTGTTTACGGAGAAGAAGTTACATTTACAACTTTGCCGGTTCAACCAACACTTACCACGGCGGCGATTACTGAAATTACGGGAAATTCAGCATCTGCCGGAGGTAATGTAACTGTTACTGGTGGTGCAACAGTTACTTCACGAGGTGTTTGTTTTGGACTAAATCCAAATCCTACCGTTGCAGACTCAAAAACAACTAATGGCGAAGGGCCCGGGGAGTTTGTAAGTTTAATCACCGAATTAAAAGGTAACACCAAATATTATCTGCGTGCTTATGCAACAAACAGCGCAGGCACAAGTTATGGGCCCGAAGTTTCGTTTACCACCCTGGTTGATTTACCAGTTATTACCACAGCTACAGTTACTGAAATCACCAAAACAACTGCTGTAGCAGGTGGAAATGTTTCGTATGATGGTGGTGGTGAAGTTACCGAACGGGGTATTGTTTGGGGAATGAATGCAGAACCAACCATAGACAACAGTAAAATAATTACTGGCGCCGGTGCAGGGGTTTTTGTAAGCAATTTAACTAACCTCGAAAAATTCACAGCATACCATGTCCGTGCCTATGCTATTAACAGTGCAGGTGTTGCTTATGGCGCTGATGCTCAATTTACAACGATGGGGGATAATCTGACCTGGAATATACCCGGCGATTACGTGGAAGCAAGTTACCCGGGCTCAGGGTTGGCCAACTGGTCGCCTGACAAATCGCCTCAGGTAAAAAGTACTGTAAATTCACCTGATGAACTTGAAGGTTATGTGTACATGGCAAACGCAAACAATGCCTGGAAATTTGCTACGCAAAGCAATTGGAACGGGCCAAATTATGGCGATGGTGGAGGTGGACGACTTGATCCGGGCGCTGATAATATCAATTCGCCAAAAGGGTATTATAAACTTAATGCCAATGCAGCAACTTTAACTTATACCGCGGTTGCAACAATCTGGGGAGTGATTGGAAGCGCTACTCCAAACGAATGGAACGATGAAACCCCGTTGAATTACCATCCGGAATCTTCAACCTGGAGAGGCGTAATGCATTTAACTGCCGCTGAAATAAAATTCAGGGCAAATCATGACTGGGGATTAAACTACGGCAGCGATAATGCAGACGGTAAATTGAATGCAGGCGGGGCAAATATTCCAGTTGCTGTTGAATCAGATTATGCAATTGTTTTGGATCTAAGTCATCCGAATGAATACACTTATAGTGCAAACCGATGGGGTATAATTGGCGATGCCCAAGGTAGCTGGGATACTGACCAGAATATGACCTGGGATGCAACAAAGAATGTATTCACAGTTACATTAGACCTTGTTTCCTCCGGTTCATTCAAATTCAGGGCTAACGATGGCTGGGACATTAACTATGGCGGCGATGTTGACAATCTTACTCCCGGTGGTGATAATATTACAATTGGCTCCGATGGAAATTACACAATAACATTCGACCCATGGAATTTAAAAGCAACTGTTACGAAAAACTAAAAAGATTCGTCAAGTTATTAACTATCTATATGTTAGAATAAAACAAAACCCCTTCATAAATCTATTGTGAAGGGGTTTTTTTACTAAAATCAGTTATGTACAAAATTTATTTACTCATCTTTTTAATAATTGCAGGTATTAATTTACCGGCACAGATTACAACCGATCCGTTGCTACCTGTGGCAACCCAAAAAGTAACCATCACTTTCGACTCATCAAAGGAGAGCCGCTTGGGTTATTATACCGGCGATTTATATGCCCATACCGGGGTTATTATTGAAGGAAAAACGGACTGGCAACACGTAATTGGATCATGGGGAAATAATACCACTCAACCCAAACTCACAAATAAAGGGAATGGCATTTACGAACTGGAAATTACACCCTACATTAATACTTTCTATTCGGTTTTAACAGGAGAAAAAGTGCAGAAAATGGCTTGTGTTTTTCGCTCGGCCGATGGAAAAAGCCAGACCAATGATCTGTTTGTAACTGTTTTCGAAGAAGGCCTGGTTGTCAGCATCGAACAGCCTGCCAACCAATCGGTTCTTTTAATAAATCAAACTTTTCCAATCACCGCATCTTCTTCACAGGAAGCACAAATCAAACTGTTTGCCGACGGTAGCGAAATTGCTCAAAACACAGGCACCTCCATTACTGCCAATTACGCTTTCAATGCAAGCGGCACATTCCTTATCATAGCTGAGGCGAATGTAAACAGCGAAACCAAACGGGACACAGTTCAGATTTTTATTCGCGAAGAAGTTGACAATCAGTCCAAACCTTCAACTTACAAAAAAGGCATAAATTACCCCACAAATAATTCCGCTGCATTGGTCTTATGGGCGCCCCAAAAAGAATTTGTTTTTGTATTGGGTGATTTTAACGGTTGGAAACTCACAAACGATTTCCAGATGAAAAAAGACGGTGATTATTTTTGGTTGGAAATACCAAATTTGGAAGCCGGCAAAGAATACACCTTCCAATATTTTATCGATGGTAAAATAAAAATTGCTGATCCTTACGCCGAAAAAATTCTTGATCCTTGGAACGATAAAGAAGTCAGTTCAACAGTATATCCGGGCCTGATTCCCTATCCCGAAAATAAAACTGAAGGAATTATATCGGTGCTACATCCCGGACAGGAACCATATAATTGGGAAATTGAATATTTTCAGGTTCCGGAGAAAGAAAAGCTGGTGATTTACGAATTACTGGTACGCGATTTTACCGAAGAACACACTTACAAAGCTGTATTGGAAAAACTTGATTACCTCGAAGATTTGCGCATAAATGTAATTGAACTGATGCCCGTAAACGAATTCGAAGGAAACAGCAGTTGGGGCTACAATCCTTCGTTTTACTTCGCCCCCGATAAATATTACGGGCCAAAAAACGAACTCAAAAAACTGATTGACGAATGTCACAAACGCGGTATTGCAGTGGTAATCGACATGGTTTTGAACCACAGTTACGGCCAAAGCCCGTTGGTGCAAATGTACATGGACAACTGGACGATTACGCCCGATAATCCGTGGTATAATCAAAAGTCGAATTTTGCCAATCCCGATGCACAGTGGGGTTACGATTTTAACCACGAAAGCACGGCAACACGCGAATTGGTTGACAGCGTTGCATCTTTCTGGATGAAAGAATACAAAATAGATGGTTTCAGGTTCGATTTTACCAAAGGATTTTCGAATACCCCTTACCCGGCAAACAGTTGGGGGAGCAATTATGATGCCGCCAGAATTGCGAATTTGAAGAGGATGAGTGACGAAATCTGGAAACGAAATGAGGATGCCATTGTTATTTTCGAACACTTATCCGACAATTCGGAAGAAACAGAACTGGCCAATTATGGCATCCTTTTATGGGGGAATATGCACGGGAATTACCAGGAAGCAGCCCGTGGGAATGTTGGCGGTTCAAACATGAATTGGGCTGTTTACACGCAAAGGGGCTGGAACAAACCAAACCTGGTTTCGTACCCCGAAAGCCACGACGAGGAAAGGATCATGTACTTTATCAAACAATCAGGTTACAGCAGTGGCGATTACAACATTAAAAACCAGCAAACTGCGCTGAAAAGAATAGAACTTAACTCAGTTTTCAATATTCCACTTCCCGGTCCAAAAATGATTTGGCAATTTGGTGAGCGCGGATACGATGTTTCAATAAACAGTTTTGGTGGACGGTTAAGCGAAAAACCACCCTATTGGAACTATTTGGAAGATAATGACAGGACTGATCTGTTTCAGGTAATGGCCAAACTGAACGAATTAAAACAAACCTATCCGGAATTTACTCCCGAAAGTTTTAGCTACGATTTAACTTCGGCTGTAAAATGGTACAGATTAACCAGCGGGGAAAATCACGTTTTTGCTGTTGGTAATTTTGATATTGTACAAAAATCAGCCAGTGTAACTTTCCCGAAAACAGGTAAATGGTATGAGTTTTTTGCACGCGATTCGATTGAAATAAATACCATTAGTCAAAATATTCCTTTGTCTCCGGGAGAATACCGACTTTATTCAACCCGAAAATTTATTGAACCTCATGTTGTGACTGAAAACAAGGAAATTTCAATTCAGAACAAAAAAATCAGAATTTATCCCAACCCGACACGGAACGAAATCAATATTTCTTCTACAGAAAATTTTAATGAAGTGCAGGTGTATTCTGTTACCGGCAAACAAATATTTCAGCAAAAAACAGGTTCGGTAAATCAGTTTAAATTGAATATTGAAAGATTTTCCAAGGGCATTTATCTGCTTAAAATAGTTCAGAATAAACAGGTTTCAACGTTGAAATTTGTAAAGGAGTAGCAGTTTTTTACCTGTAACAATTCACCCTTTGATTTTAATTCACCGGGTGAATGTATTGCAGCAGAAAGTAAAGAACCGTTCCTCACTGTTTTCAACTCATAAAGAACGGTTCTCTTTGGCAGGCAGGGTGTTGAGCTTGAGTCTTCCTAAATTACCTCAATCATGCTATCACTTCCGGTGATAGTATGACTATGAGAAAAACACTTGAAAATCATTGACTTTGGGGAGTCAAAGTCCTTATTCCTCCGAAAAATCCTTACCCGTTTTTCTCAGTTTATACAGGTCGTTAACTGTAAAATCGCCGTAAAACGACACCACAAATTGCATCTGGTTATCCCGTTCGTTTCTCACAAAAACATGGCACTCCTGAAATTTCTTTTTACCTCCCATCAGCCATATTTCAGTATTGCTGTCATCTTCCTCTCCTTCGTATTTTTGATAGCCCGTTTTAGGAAGATAACCTGCCGCTTTACTAATAAACTGACTCCCCGATAACTCGCCTTTTTCGGGATTGTACGACATAAAACGGATTTGGTGCAAATCGCCGGTAACCTTTTTTTCATCGCCATCTTCACCCAGATCGAGGTTAATTGCGTCAATCATGTTTTTCGAGAAAGTAAAGCTGGAAATTCCATCTTTATTGGCAAATACATCGTACATTTTGTCGGATTTGCTTTGGGCTCCTGCCAGTTGCGAAACCAGTAAAATGAATATGGTTAAAATAGTTGCGATTGTTTTCATTTTTGTATTAATTGATGTTTTGGTTACAGGGTTTCACCCTGTTCTTTTACATTTCGCCCTTACAGGGCTTTTCTCATTCATGCATTTAAGCATTCTCGACTTATTCTTCTTTTAAAGTCAGCCCTTCGGGTTTCATAACCCAGGTTTTACCTACCATATCGCCATCCCATGTATTGGAAACATTATCGATTTCATGAATTATTTTTACCAAATCTTCGTTCAGATAAACTGCTTTTCCCTCGGGAACTTTTATGGTGATGCTAACTTCCTGTCCGCGATATTTTTCTCCCTTTCCGAGTATAAAATAGGGATCGAAAAATAAAGTGGAATCTTTCTGTTCAAAACGATAAATAATGCTTTCCGATACTTCTTTCGCATTTTCGCGGTCACGGCCACGAGACGCTTTTTTTATCAGAATGGCAAAATCTTCATTCCCCGATTTTTCGATGTCCAGATTAACATGCCCAAGTAACACTTCTTCGCCATCGACCACTGCAACTTTCAAATTTTCTATTTCAAAATCCATTTTTGCGTAATCGGCGTATTTGTCCTCACCAAGATTCAGTACAAGTGTCTGGCATAAGTCGCACGAAATTATTTTGCTCTCGGTTACCGATGAGCGGCTTTTGTAATTCCCCAACTGGCTAACCGAGACAACAATCAGCGAAAAGAGAGCTATTAACCAAACCCCAACCATTGTTAACCCGATTGCTGTATTATTGGTTTTATATCGGAATACCAGTTTGGTACCTATAAAAAGCATGGCCAGCAAAGGAATTCCTGCCAGAATGCCAACTGCAATCAATCCAAACGTTACAGTTCCGGGATTAACAAAGTGGTTTAAAAATCCGGGGACCTGAACTTCGGGGCTCCAAATCATTGGCCAACCCTGAACAAATGAATGACCCACCACCATTGAAGAGATAAATCCCAGCAATCCTAAAAATCCTGAAATAATGAGTAATACCCCAATTACAATTACAGCAATCCTGAGTAAAACTTTAATCCCACTGTAAGCAACATCTCCGGCGGCATCAATACCGCGTTTTCCTTTGGCGTAGGTTTCTGAATCTTTCATTTTTTTGAAATTCTCTTTCATCTCGCCCACTTCTTCCTTTATCGATTTTTCGATGTTTTTTACGGTAGCTTCCTGTCCACGCATTTCGAGCCGCTGCGCGGTGTTTTTAGCTTTTGGAACTGCAATCCACAGAATAATGTATGCAAGAAAAGCAGCGCCCCCGGTAATGAATAACAAGGCAACAAAAATGATTCGCAAAATTACCGGGTCCATATTAAAATAGGCTCCCAAACCGCCGCATACTCCACCAATAACACGGTGATCGGGATCGCGGTAAAGCCGGCGCTGGCGTTTTGTTTCTTCGGTTTCGGTTTCGGTAGCTCCTTCATTGCTCTCCTCCTGCTCAAAATCTTCTGGCGAACCCATTATTTCAATTGCTGAATTAACCATTTCAATTGAAACTACTTTTTGCGAACCGGTTGAATTTTCAATAAATATTTCAGCAATCCTGGCTTCAATATCGGCCAGAATTTCCTTCCCTTCTTCGCCAGGGCCAAAATGATTCTTCAGTTTGATCAGGTATTTTTGAAGTACTTCATACGCATCTTCCTCGATGTGAAAAACCGTTCCGCTAATATTTATGGTGAATGTCTTTTTCATCTCTTTCTGTTTTTTTGGATTTTATCCTGTTAAAATTAAGTTGATATTATGCTTTTTTTAATCTCACTTTAGCGACTGCTTCAACCAATTCGCCCCACGATTCCTCGAGTTCGCCCAAAAATTTTCGGCCACTGTCGGTTAGTTCGTAATATTTGCGGGGTGGTCCCTGTGTAGATTCTTCCCAGCGATAGGTTAAAAAACCTGTGTTTTTAAGCCGGGTAAGCAACGGATAAAGAGTTCCTTCAACCACTATCATTTTGGCTTCTTTCAACCCGCTGATAATGTCGCTTGCATAAAGCGGTTTTCCATCGAGAACAAGCAAAATGCAGTATTCCAGAACCCCCTTCCTCATCTGTGCTTTTGCATTTTCTATTTTCATTTTTGGTATTTTTTCTGATTTATTATTCAAACTAAACTCACTCGGGCAAATGTTGAAATTTTAGTTCCAAACCTCGCTGCTAATCATCCAGTTTTCCACCTTTAGTTTAGCTTCTGTTTCTGTTTGAACTGAGAATAAATTTTCATTGAGCATCCATTCTTCAACCCGTAAATCATTTTCATTTTCGGTCGGAATAAATGCTGCCGGTTTAAAATAATCGTTTCCGGTCATCCAATCCTCTACAACCAGGTCGTCATCATTTTCATTTTCATAAAAATAATTAATTGTATTCGCCCCCGATGTTTTCTCTGGAACATTTGTCTTTTTAGTTGTTTCAACCATGGCGAGCGCTATTTGATTGAAACTGCTGTTTGTTAAAACCGTTCTCCAAAAATCCTGCGCTGTTACTGTAAAACTGATAAGCACAAAACTTACAAATACTGCTGCTGAACGTGTTGCTGTTTTCTGAATGTTGTTTTTTGTTTTCATGGCTTTGTTTGTTTTAATAATTTGTTTTCTGTTTTCTGTTTATTTGTGACTTTAAGACGCTGCTTGTTTTTAAATGTTACAACTTGTAAAGAACTTTTTTTAAACTGCTACTATAACTTACCTTGTTATTGGTATTGCAAATATATGTATTTATTTTAGTACTATGCAACACATGGTACTAATTTTTTTAAATTATTTTCATTAAACTACGTATAGTCCTGAATATCAAAACATAAAACTCAAATAAATATACAGGAATTTTAATTTACACAACGGATTTGATTTTAGA
>Ga0210023_1002920_pt1 | contig 11025 bp, 9 predicted proteins | sample CryGeymeta201524_FD_183987 | JGI IMG/M metagenome (GOLD analysis project Ga0210023, IMG submission 183987) | Groundwater microbial communities from Crystal Geyser aquifers in Utah, USA - Crystal Geyser metaG 2015-24 (SPAdes) (version 2) | ecosystem: Environmental > Aquatic > Deep subsurface >... | reverse complement strand
GATCTGGACGAGATCGAGGCGCATCTGACGCGGAGCGCGGAGCACGCACCGCTGGTGCCTGCCGTGCCGCTCGGGCCGCTGCTCGAGGGTCTGGCGGGGCGGGGGCTGCGGCTTGGGCTGATGACCAATGACTCCGAATACGGGGCGCGGGCGCATCTTGGGGCGGCGGGGATCCTCGAGCTGTTCGATTTCGTGGTGGGCTTTGATTCGGGGCATGGCGCCAAGCCCGCGCCGGGGCCGCTTTTGGCCTTTGCCACGGCGATGGGCCTGCTGCCCGCGCGGGTGGTGATGGTGGGGGACAGCGCGCATGATCTGGTCGCAGGCCGCGCGGCGGGGATGCAGACCGTGGGCGTGCTGACCGGCACCGCGACGCGGGACGATCTGGCGCCGCTGGCCGATGTGGTCCTGCCCGATATCGGGTATCTGCCGGCCTGGCTGACGACATGACGCACCATCCGCTGTTCGGTCTGGCGCTGGCGACGTTCGGGGCGCTGATGCTGACGCCGGATGCGCTGTTGATGCGGCTCTCGGGGATGGGCGGCTATCAGATGGTGGGTTGGCGCGGCCTGTTGATGGGGAGCGTCATGCTGGCCTTCTGGGGGCTGGTCTCGCGGCACCGGGCGCGCGATCTGGCGATCCTCGGCAGCGGCTTTGGTCTCGGGATTGTTGCCTGCCAATATGTCAATGCGACGCTCTTCAGTCTGGCGATCGCCCTTGCGCCGGTGTCGGTGGTCCTATTCGCGGTGGCGACGGTGCCGGTCTTTGCCGCGCTGCTGGCCTGGCTGATCATCGGCGAGCCGACGCGGGCGGCGACATGGGTGACGATCGCGGCGGTCCTCTCGGGCATCGCGCTGGCGGTGTTCGGCGGCGACGAGGCGGGTGTGGCGCTGGACCGACGCGCGCTCTGGGGGGCGCTGGCGGGGCTGGGCGTCGCCCTGATGCTGGCGCTCAACTTTGTCATCCTGCGGGCGCGCCCGGAACTGCCGATCGCGCTGGTGATCGGTCTGGGGGCGGTGCTGGCGGGGCTGACCGGCGTGATGGTGACGGGCCCGGCGATGATGATGCAGGGCGCGGTCTGGGCGATCGCGATCTGCGGGATCCTCATCCTGCCGGTGTCGTTCTTTACACTGTCGCTGGCCTCGCGCCATACCCATGCCTCGAATGTCAGCCTGCTGCTGCTGGAGACGGTGCTGGGACCGCTCTGGGTGTGGCTGGGTACCGGCGAGGCCCCGACGCCGAGGATGCTGGCGGGGGGGGCCATCGTGGTGGTCAGCCTTGCGATCTACCTGTGGAGGACCGGCAGGCGGGTCATGCCCGCGTGATCACGGATACCTCAAAAGCAAAAACGACAGCCTGCGTCGCAAAGCGGCATGTCGTGGCGGCTCTTGCGGTGTTTCGTCAGGAATAGGCACAGCGGAGGGCGCGACATGGCAGAAGATCCAAAACGCAGGACACGCAGCGGCGGACGCGCCGGGGGTGCCGCGCGGCGCGGCTCTGCGGTCATCGAGCAGATGCCGTGGAACCCGCCGATCAACATCGACCGTCCGACAGAGCCGCTGGACGAGGCGGGCGTGTTTGCGATTCATGATGGCGCGATGCGCATTCTGGAGGATATCGGGATCACCTTCCTCAACCCCGAGGCGGTCGAGATCCTGCGCGCATCGGGCGGCTGCACGATCAAAGGGGAAAACGTGCGCATGGGGCGCGATTTCGTCATGGAGATGATCGCCAAGGCGCCTGAAAGCTGGACCATCACGCCGCGCAACCCGGATCATGCCATCACCATCGGGGGCCGGCATCTCAACTTTGGCAACGTCTCCTCACCGCCGAGTTACTGGGACATGAAGATCGGCCGCAAGGTGACGGGCACCCGCGAGATGTGTCAGAACCTGTTGAAACTGAGTCAGTATTTCAACTGCATCCATTTCGTCGGCGGCTATCCGGTCGAGCCACAGGACATCCACGCGAGTGTGCGCCATCTCGATGTGCTCTATGACAAGTTGACGCTGACCGACAAGGTGGCCCATGCCTATTGCCTGGGCAAGGAGCGGGTCGAGGATGTGATGGAGATGGTGCGCATCGCGGGCGGTCTGAGCCACGAGGAATTCGAGGCCAGCCCGCATATGTATACCAACATCAACTCGACCTCGCCCTTGAAGCATGACTATCCGATGCTGGACGGCTGGATGCGGCTGGCGCGGCGTAATCAGGGGCTGGTGGTGACACCCTTTACGCTGGCGGGCGCGATGGCGCCGGTGACGATGGCGGGGGCGGTCGGGCTGAGCATTGCCGAGGCGCTCTGCGCGGTGGTGCTGGCGCAGGTGATCCGGCCCGGCGCGTGCTGCGCGATCGGAACCTTTACCTCGAATGTGGACATGAAATCCGGCGCCCCCGCCTTTGGCACGCCCGAATACATGCGCGCCACGCAGATGACCGGTCAGTTGGCGCGATTTTACAAGCTGCCCTTGCGCGCGAGCGGGGTCTGCGCCGCCAATGTGCCCGACGGGCAGGCGATGTGGGAGACCTCCAACAGCCTCTGGTCAGCGGTGCAGGCCGGTGCGCATATGGTCTATCATGCCGCGGGATGGCTGGAGGGCGGGCTGATCGCCAGCCCTGAGAAATTCGTCATGGATTGCGAAATCCTGCAACAGATCCAGCGCTATATGGACCCGATGCTGACGGCTACCGGGCCGGACGAGATCGCCACCGAGGCGATCCGCGAGGTTGGCGACAAGGGGCACTTCTTCGGCATCCAGCACACACAGGACCGCTACACGAGCGCGTTCTATCAGCCATTCCTGAGCGACTGGCACAATTTCGAGGCCTGGGAGGCGGCGGGTTCCGTCTGGACCGCGACGCGGGCGCATCAGGTCTATCAGGACATTCTGGCCAGTTTCGAGGCTCCGCCGATGGAGGACGCCATCCGTGCGGAACTGGCGGATTTCGTGGCGCGGCGCAAGGCCGAGGGCGGCGCGCCGACGGATTTCTGAGGCCGCACTCTGCCCCTGTTACAGGCACCAACCCTCGTTCTCGGGCAAGATGCGCGGCAGGCCGATGCGGGCGGCAATCATGGATTTGAGGGCGTCGGTCCTCGATGGGTGATCCTTCGTTGGGGTCTGCTCCCGCAGTTTGAGCGGGTTGTGGCTGGAGCGGACGAGGAGGGCGGGGGCGTGACCTCGGTCGCGGAACTGGGGGAGGCGCTGTCGGTCTTTCGCACGGTGGGGGCGGCGTTCGACGGAGACGATACGCCGCGTTCCGGGCCGGTGCGCCTGGCCTAGCGCGTGCCGTTGCGGTGCATCAGGCCGAGGTGGTTCGGAAGGCTTCGGGCCTGTAGCGGACCTTGGCCGTTGGGCCCTTGGGGTCGAGGCTGTAGAGCGTGGGGCGCGCCGGGGATTGGGTATTTGGACCAAGAAGAAGCGGCGGCGGAAGCACGGGGCGACCTTGGCGCGTCAGTTGGCCGCGATTTTGAACGCCGCGGGTTTACAGCGGACCGTAGTGGTTCCTTTGGTGACTGCCACCTCGTAGAGGTGTGTTCGATGGCCAAGGTAGTCGGTCCAATTCTTGTCTGGGTGCTCGGAAATCTTGAACTTGTGCTTGGCCCACATGCTGTTTGACAGCTGCGTGACGGGGATGCTCTGACGGTTGCTGTTGTCGGGCTTGATGATCTCGTGAATTTTCGAGTCCAGATCATCGGGGGGAGGCGTCGAGCGGGGGCTCACGGGGGCAGCCAGTTCCTCGAACACCGAACAGGCCGCACGAAACCGCTCTGATGTCTTGGCCTCGCCGGCCCCGATCACGGTCAGGCCGCGCTCGCGCAGGCGGGTGGCGAGATGGGTGAAATCCTGATCGGAACTGACGAGCAGCACGGCCTCGCATTGCTGGGAGAGCGCGCGTTCCATCGCGTCAAGGCAGATCAGCATGTCGGTGGCGTTCTTGCCGCTGCCGGAATGGATCAAATGAAACCCCGGCACCCTGTCCCATTCGGGGCGGTGGCAGGCATTGCCATAGGCGCGGATCAGGTCGGGGGCGCCGAGGCGGCGGGCCAGATCGAGGATGGCTGTGGCCTGCGCTGCAGAAATGTTGTCGGCATCGACAAAGACCGAGAGGCGTGGAAGATCAGTGGTGCGAAAGGGGGGCAGAATGCTCATGCCGCTGAACTATAGCGGGAATTCGGGAGGCATTCGGGCGGGAGGCGCGCTTTTTTGTGGCGCGGGCGTTCGGGGCGGCGGTCGGATTTGGGTATTTGGACCAAGAAGAAACAGCCGGTCAGCGCGTGGCGGCGCCATCCAGCCAGCGGCGGCAGGCGCGGTCTACCCCCGCGTGGAGCAGAAGCGTGAGGAGTGCCAGCACGATGAGCGCGGCGAACATGAGATCGATCTTGGCGCGGCCATTGGCCAGCAGCATGAGATAGCCCAGCCCCTTGGAGGCCCCTACCCATTCGCCGATGATCGCCCCGATCGGGGCATAGACGGCGGCGAGCCTGAGGCCCGAGGCGAAACCCGGCAGCGCGGCGGGCACGCGGATATGCCACATCAGGCGCGCGGGGTTGGCGCCCATCACGCGGGCAAGGTCGAGCCAGGGCTGCGGCGTGCGCATCAGCGCATCGAAGAAGGCCGATGTGACGGGGAAATAGATGATCAGGAGCGCCATCGCGACCTTGGACCAGAGCCCGTAGCCCAGCCAGAGCGTGAGGATGGGCGCGAGGGCAAAGACCGGGATCGCCTGGCTGAACACCATCATCGGGCGGATCAGGCGGCGGGACATCGGTGAGGATGCGAGCCCGATCGCCGAGAGTCCGCCAAGCAGCGCGCCGAGCGCCAGACCGATCAGCACCTCGGCGGCGGTGATGGTGGCGTGATGGGCGATGAGCGCGCGGCTCGCCCACAGCGTTTCGGCCACCCGCAGCGGCCCCGGCAGGATGAAGGGCGGCAGCTCTGCCAGCGTCACCAGCGCCTGCCACAGCATCACGGCGAGGGCTGTCACCGCCGTGAGGCTCACGAGGCGGGTCAGCATGGGACGGGGCCGGGGGCAGGGGCACGCAGGCGCGCAAGCAGGCGGCCCTGGGCGGCGAGGGTTTCGGGATCCTCTACCGGGCGCGGCACCGGGCCGGGTGGCGGCGCCACATCCACGAGCCCGGTCTCGCTGAGGATCACGATAGCGTGGCCCATGCGGGCGGCCTCGGCCGGGTCATGCGTGACCATCAGAACGGTGCGCCCGGCAAGATGGGTGGCGGCGAGGTCCTGCATCTCGGCGCGGGTGCGCGCATCGAGCGCCGAGAAGGGCTCGTCGAGCAGGATGACGGGGCGGTCCTCCATCAGGGTGCGGGCGAGCGCGACTCGCTGGCGCTGCCCCCCCGAGAGCGCATCGGGGCGTTTTTCAAGGTGATCGGCAAGGCCCATCTGGTTCAGGATCTGACGGGCACGGATCAGGTCGCGCCGGGCACCGCGCAACCGGGCACCCAGCGTCACATTTCCCAGCACATCGAGCCAGGGCAGCAGCAGATCGCTTTGCGCCATCAGCGCCATGCGCCCGGTGAGGGGCAATCCATCCGAGGCGGTGATCGTGCCGGTGAAGGTGGTCACATCGTCCACCCCCGCGATCAGCCGCAGCAGTGTGGTCTTGCCCACGCCCGAGGGGCCGAGCAGGCAGGTGATGCGTCCGGCCGCAAGGCTGAGGCGCAGCGGGCCAAAGACCGGCAGGCCGTCGATCCGGGCATGACCGTCGATCACGAGGGCAGGCGGGGCAGGACGCATGGGCGCTCTCTCAACGGGCGGAACGCGGGCCTTGGGGGAAGGGCGCGCACGCGGCGCGCGGTCTCCGTTCCCTCCGCCGGTGCGAGCCGGATCAGGTTCGGTGGGTTGGCCGGTCGCCTCTCAGCCCATGTGCGGGCACCCCAACGGATATGGTTGCGATGTAGCAAGGCACCGGGTCGAAGGCAAGGCAGTGGTTGCCCGGACAAAATCGGCGGCAATTCAAATGTAGAGGGCTTGTTAATCCCGACCTGCCAGTCTGGATGCAGTCAGAGGAGACAGAGATGCATGGGCTGGTCAACCGCTCCATCGAGCGATTTGTGCGTGATACCTATGGCCGCGAGGTCTGGATCGAGACGATCCGCGAGCTTGATCTCGGGTTCACCGAGTTCGAGGCGATGATGCTCTATGAGCCGGAGGTGACGGAGCGTCTGCTGGCGGCTGTCGCAGCGTCGCTCGGGCGTGGGCATGATGATCTGCTCGAGGATATCGGCACCTATCTGATCTCCAATCCGCAGAGCGGGGCGCTGCGCCGGCTGCTGCGGTTCAGTGGCGTTGATTTCGTCGATTTCCTGCATTCTCTGGAGGATCTGCCGGAGCGCGCCCGGCTGGCGGTGGCCGATCTCGATCTTCCGCCGCTCGATCTGGAGGATCTGGGTGCTGGCCGGTATTGTTTGCGCATCGGGTTGACAGGCCGTCCGCAGCTCTGCCTTGGTCCGGTGATGATGGGGATCCTGCGCGCGATGGCGGACGACTATGGCGCGCTGGTTCTGATGGCCTATCAGGGCGCCAGGGACGGCCATGAGTGGATTGAGATTCACCTTCTCGAAGAAGCATTTGCCGATGGTCGCGCCTTTGATCTGAGCATCGGAGGGGTTCGGGAATGACCCCGCCTGAGGAAGCCCTGTTCGGGCTGCTCGACATGCTCTGCCCGATGCATGCGGTGCTCGATGGCCGGGGGCATGTGGTGCGGGCGGGGCCGACGCTGCACAAGGTTTTCGCGCAGCAGCCGCTGACCGGGCGGCCGTTTCTGGAGGTCTTTGAGCTGCGTCGCCCGCGCGGGGTGGCGGACATGCCGGGGCTGCGGGCCTGTCATGGCGGACGGCTCAGGCTTCGGCAGCGGGGTGGTTCGACAGCCGGGCTGCACGGTGTGCTCTTTGCCCTGCCCGCAGAGAATGACTTCGGGTTTGCGGGGGGGGCGATCGTCAACCTGTCCTTTGGTATTTCGGTGGTGGAGGCGGTGCGCGATTTTGCCCTGACCGGTGGCGATTTTGCAGTGACGGACCTGACCACCGAAATGCTCTACCTGATCGAGGCGAAATCCGCCGCCATGGAGGTGTCGCGCAAGCTCAATCTGCGCTTGCAGGGGGCCCGGCTCGCGGCCGAGGAACAGGCCATGACGGACCCGCTGACCGGATTGGGCAACCGCCGGGCGCTGGATCGGGTGCTCGACCGACTGATGCAGAGCGAGCAGGACTTTGCCCTGCTGCATCTTGATCTCGACTACTTCAAGAAGGTGAATGACACGCTGGGACATGCAGCGGGCGATCATGTGTTGCGGGTTGCGGCGGAGCGCATGAAATCGGTTCTGCGCGCCGAGGATTTGCTGGTGCGGGTGGGCGGCGACGAATTCGTGCTGATCCTCGTCGGGTTGACGGCGCGCTGCCGCGTCGAGGAAACTGCGCTGCGGTTGATCGCCCGGCTGGAAGAGCCGGTGGTCTACGATGCGCAGGACTGTCGGATTTCGGGCAGTATCGGTGCCACCTTCACCTGTGCCTATGCGGTTCCGGTCACGGCGGAGCTCCTCGCGGATGCCGATCGTGCGCTCTATGCGGCCAAGGCCAGAGGGCGCGGCTGTCATGTCATCCATGACCCGAATCCGGGCATGTCTCGTGACGAAACCTGAGGTCGCGCCCAAGGCAAGGCGCCAAATCTATGAGTTCAGCGCCAGGCGTGAGGATCCCTCAAGACGGACAGAACGCGCGAGGGATCCTCCTCATGGGCGAGGTGGCCCAAGCCGTCGAGGGTCTGCGCGCGCGCCAGCGGCAGGCGCGCGGCGGCGCGCTCCGAGGTCTCGGGGGGCACGGCCAGATCGCGCGCGCCGGTCAGCAACAGGCAGCGGTTGGGGATCTCCGGCAGGGTCTCGAGCAGGGGATCGATCTCCCATTGCGCCATCATCTGAAGGGTGGCATCGACATGGGCGCGGTCGCCGATGAGGCGGGCATAGAGCGCCAGACCCTCTTGCGTGAGGGTCGAGCCGGTGCCCTCGATCAGGCGGCGGGCGCGCGCCGCCTTGTCGGAGCCAAGGGTGAACAGGGTCGCGGTGAAGGGGTTGAGCGCCAGCAGTTTGGCAAGCACCGGAAAGAGCCAGCCCGCCACGCCCTCGAAGCGGCCAAGCGCGGCGTTGACGCAGGCGATGTCGGGCGGCGCGCCTTCGGGCGTGGTGAGGCGCGTGGCGAGACTGAGGGCCAGCGCGCCGCCGGCGGAATGGCCAAGGATGAGCGCGGGCCGCCAGTCCTGCGCGGCGCAGAGAGCAGCGATATCGTCGGTCATGCCGGGTAGGCCGAGACGGCGGCGGGCCCCGGCGCGAGAAAAGCCCTGACCGGGCAGGTCGAGCGCGATCACCCGGTGGCTTTGGGCCAGGGCGGGGATGAGGTCGCGCCAGCTATGCGTCGAGGCCCCTGCGCCGTGCAGCAAGAGGGCGAGCGGACCTGACCCCATTTCCTGCACATGCCAGTGATGGGGCGGATGGGGGACGCGGCGGGACTGCTCGTGCAGGGGCCAGCTTGGCAGGTCGCGGTGCCAGTCCATCGCCGTCAGTCCCCGAGTGCCGTGGCGACTGCGGCGGAGATCGCGCGCGCATCGGCGCGCGGCAGGGCGAGATGGCGCGCGCCCATCTCTGCGGCGAGGCGGGCGGGCTCGGGGCCGGGGCGGTTGGCTGTGTCGATCACGATCGCGGGCAGGGCGCGCGCCCGGCAGAGGGCGGCCAGCCGCGCGGTGTCCTCGGCGGCCTGCACCCGGTCGCCGCGCCCGTCGAGCGCGATATTGGCGCGGGCATCGGTCAAGAGGGCGAGCGCCGGGCTGAGACCATGCGCCTGCGCGTGTTGGGCGAGCGACAGGATCGCTTCGAGGGCGGCGGCGAGCGGTGTGCCGCCCCCGCCGGGCAGGCCCGCGAGGCGGCGCTTGGCCTGCACCAGCGCGCGGGTGGGCGGCAGGATGAGATCGGCGCTTGTGCCGCGAAAGGCGATGAGCGCCACCTGGTCGCGCCGCGCATAGGCCTGCGCGAGCAGCAGTTCGACCGCGCCCTTGGCCTCGGCAAGGCGCGCGAGCGCGGCGGAGCCAGAGGCATCGACGGCGAAGATCACGAGGCGGTCGGAGCGATCCTCGAAGCGTTTGAGGTGAATGTCGGGGGCATGGATGATCAAGCCGGGGGCATCGGGGCGCGTCTTGCGCCGCATCGCCTGCCAGGGGGCGGCGGCGCGCAGGGTGGCGATGAGATCGATGCGCGCGCGGCCATCGGGGGCGCCGGGGCGCGCCGGCAGGGGGCGGCCGCGGTGCTGTGCCTTGCGCCGGGCCCCCGCGCCGGAGCCCGCGGCGCGGCGCAGGCTCTGCTGGCGGGTCAGCTGATCGAGCAGGGCGGACGGCAGGAGGGCGGCGACGGCGGCGACGAGGATCTCGTCGGGGATGTCGGGGCGCTCGCTGCTCTGGTCGGGGTCTGGCGCGGGGCTGTCCTCTTCCTCGGTCTCGGGCGGGGGGTCCTGCGGGAGCTGCGTCGCGCGGGCGGGATAGACCAGTTCGGCCGCTGTTCGCAGATCCTCCTCGCTGACCGTCGTGCGGCCTTTCAGCGCGGCGCGGGCGCGGGCGGCCCGCAAGGCGAGTGAGGGCGCGCGCAGGCTGTCGATGCCAAAGCTCAGCGCCAGCGTGGTCAGTGTGATAACATCCTGTGGCGTATGGTTGACTTGGCCGAGCCGCGCGCGCGCCGCCAGAAGATCGGCGGGCGCGGGCAGCAGCGGGCGGGCGTCCGTATGGGGCACGGCGTCGAGCGTGACATGCAGCGCGAGGCGTTCGGTGAGGGCCGCAGGCGCGGCTTCCTCGGCGTCGAGGCCCTCGTCGAGCAGGATGAGCGTGTGGCCGGGGCTCTGATCCAGAAGCTGTGCGAGGCGCGCGGCAAGCGCCGGCGGCGTGCGTTCGGCCATGGGCAGGATCAGGCGCGCGGGGGTCCGGGCCAGCCCCGCGCTCTGGATCAGGTGGCCAGCGGCGAGGGTGGCGGCGATGTCGGCGCCGCCAAAGAGCTGCGTGTCGGAGAGATCGGGATGGATGCGGCGGCCGGGATCCGGCAGGCGGGCAAGTGCTGTCTCGAAGGTTTGGCGCACCGGACCGGATCGGGCCCGCAGGGTGAGGCCGCGCAGGCCCGCGGGATCGACCGCCAGCAGCGCCAGCGCGCTGAGCGCGCGCGCCCAGGCCGGATTGCCGGTCATCCCCAGACCTCGGTCATGGCGCGCGTGATGCGGGTGGCGCTGCCGGCCTCGTCGAGCGGGTCGCGGCGCAGGCGATGGCTGAGCGCGAGAGGGGCGACGCGGGCGAGATGGCTGCGCTCGACCGCCGCGTCGCCCTCATAGGCGGCAAGCGCGCGGGCGGCGCGCAGGAGTGTGAGTTCGCCGCGCAACCCGTCCGCGCCGATGGCAAGGCAGAGCGTGGCACAATCGCGCAGCGCCGCGTCGGGCGTCTTGATCCCGCGCAGGGCCTCGCGGGCGGCGAGGATCGCGCTGCGGATGGTGGCATCCTCGGCCTGCCACTGTGTCATGAAGGCCTCGTGATCGCGCTCATAGGCATCGCGGCGGCGGATGACCTCGATGCGTTCCTCGATGTCGGAGGGCGAGCGGACCTCGACCGAGAGGCCGAAGCGATCGAGGAGTTGCGGGCGCAATTCGCCCTCTTCGGGGTTGCCCGAGCCGACCAGCACGAAGCGCGCCGGATGGCGGATCGACAGGCCCTCGCGCTCGACCACGTTCTCGCCCGATTGCGCCACATCGAGGAGGAGATCGACGATGTGATCCTCAAGCAGGTTGACCTCGTCGATATAGAGATAGCCGCGATTGGCGCGGGCCAGAAGGCCGGGCTGAAACGCCTTTTCGCCAAGCGTGAGCGCGCGCTCGATGTCGAGCGCGCCGGTCACGCGATCCTCGGTCACGCCGAGCGGCAGATCGACGACCGGGGTGGGGCGGGTGATGATCTCGGTGCCGGGAGCCTCGGCCCAGTCGGGGCTGTCCTCGGG
>Ga0210023_1002895_pt1 | contig 11082 bp, 13 predicted proteins | sample CryGeymeta201524_FD_183987 | JGI IMG/M metagenome (GOLD analysis project Ga0210023, IMG submission 183987) | Groundwater microbial communities from Crystal Geyser aquifers in Utah, USA - Crystal Geyser metaG 2015-24 (SPAdes) (version 2) | ecosystem: Environmental > Aquatic > Deep subsurface >... | reverse complement strand
GCGGTACAGGTTGGCATTGGCGTTGTAGTAACCGGCGATCACGGTGGCCGCGCACAGCAACCAGAAATTACGGCTCCAGACCGCATAGGCACACAAGAGCGCGCTACCAAAAGCCACAAGAAGCCCCAGTTGAAAAGATGTCTTGCGGCCAAAGCGGCTTTGGGTTTTGGCCACCAGACCGGTGGAAAACGCGCCACCCACCACATAGCCCATCACCGGCAGCGTGGCCATCCAGCCCAGCGGCGCCAGGCTGAAGCCCACCAGTCCGTTGATGGCGATAAAGGTGACGTTGTTGGTCAGGAACAAGCCCTGGCAGATGGCTAGCAGCCAGAGATTTCGGTTCATGGGGTGGTGAGCGTCGGTTTGGAGGAAGTGGGCGATTGTCGCTGCCACCGCCTTACGATACCCGGGTGGCTTGCGGAGTGGTTTGTCAACGTGCCTCGATGCCAGGCATCATGGCGCCACAGGCCCAGCATTGCTCAAACCCGCCTTCGACCAGCTCGCCGCAAGTGCATGTCCAACGCCGCTGACGCACGTGTCGAAACAGGTGCAACAGTTCCCGCGCACGGGTTTCTTGGGCCGCGTCTTTGATCCAGACCTCTGGCAGGCATTGATCAGGTGGCAGCTCGCCCGCCGCGCTGCGCAGGTACTCACGCTGAACGCTGGCGTCAATGCCATCCGCCCGCAGCCAATCCACCCATAGCGTTGCCATGACCAGGTTGGGGGCTTGGAGGAGGCGCGGCATGGGCGGAGCATAGCTGCGAACAGCAACATGCTGTTCCATCCAAGCTGATGGCCAAAATCTGCCGTAAAAGAGACAGGATTTTTATCCAACAGATTTGATGGTCAAAACCGGGATGTCTGCTGGAAGCCTGCAGAGGCTGGATAGACTCAACCTATTCAAATTGCGATGGCTGCCCTATGCCCACCAAAACTTTCACCACCGGCCGCATCAAAAAGGCCGACTACGACACCACCACGCAGCAGCTGGATCTGCATTGGGACAACAAGACGGTGCTTGCCTACAAACACGTACCGCAAGAGGTGTACCGACGGCTCTGTTCGGCACCCAACCCGACAACCTACTGGGAAGACAGGATCGCTGAGGAGTACCCGAAAGGTACGCCGATGACATCACGTAACGAACCAGATGCCGCGGAGAAATTCAACGATCTTTTTGACGGCGCGTCAGGCCACTAATCCTATGCTCACAGCGGATAAACTGAGAATCTACCAACAGTTCGATGGTGATATCGATGGTTGGGCACGCGCTTTTCGAGGTCAAGCGACCAACGGCATGACGGACGAAGACTGGTATCTCATTGATGAACTCCTCATGGGTCTTTGCACGGCCAAGACAGGAGCGGCATTACCGTCGTATGTCCGGCAGGTTGAACAGCGGCTACTCGCTTGTACGAGCGACCCGGCTACACGTAGCATCCTGCACGCACTCGCCATACGCCGAAGTTCGCACAACGCTGCCTGACCCTTCGGTGCAGTCGACGTGCTACGGCCTGCCGCTGAACTCAAACGTTAGACTAATCACTTGGAAATGCACGATGAGAATTACTGGAACATTCAAACCACAAAATTTCAGGCCAACCACTATTGAATCCGTGGCAAACATTCAAACCGGATTGCCCACCGGTATTTCGACAATGGAAAAATTGTATTTCGGGGCAATTGAAGGGCGATCAGCGACCCTGTTTTGCTCAGCCTTTGATCCTGCAGCCGGCAAAGGCGCTTATTGCGCCATGGAATCATTTGAAGGATCATTGAACGGAAAGCGCGGTAACTTCAACTTTATTCATTCTGCAGCCACGAGCGGAAAGGACAGAACAAATGAATTCTTTTCAATCGTTCAAGGAAGCGGTACAGATGAACTTTTTGGTATTTCTGGCACTGGTGGGATGAGCATCGACCCCGATGGTGTTCACCATATCTGGTTCGATGTTGATGGCCTCAAATAAGGTCTCGAACGTTCGTCGGGCCATTGAAAACAAGCCATATTCACGGCCATTTTGAGCACCGCTACCGTCGTCGGCCAACCATGTGGTGCGAAGGCGTTGATTGTGGCGGTTAAGAAATTTTTAATGTTTTGCTAAGAGACTCTTAGCAATTTCTTAGGCACTATTTAGCAACAGATCCGGGGACAAATTTCTAAACTTCTTTTCATGGTCGCTGATGCATTGGGCATCTTTGACCTACAACGAAACAGGGCCGTTGTGCCCAGAAAGAAGTACCACCATGAAATTTGATTCCCGTGAAATCCAGGCCGTTGCGGCCGCTCAACCCGCTCGCGTCGACCTTTATGTCGGCATCCACAAAGCCTTGCGCGCATTGATGGCCGACACCCTGCTGGACCTGGGCCGCATGGACACTGACGACACTGAAGAATGCGATGCCATCAGCGGGCGTATCCTGGAGCTGCTTGACTTTTGCACCAAGCACCTGAAACACGAAAACGACTTCATCCACACCGCCATCGAAGCGCGTGCCACAGGTGCCAGTTCAGTGATAGCCCACGAACATGATGAACATGTGGAGCACATCAGCCGCCTGACATCCAAGGTGTCGGCACTGCGCCAGATGAGCGGGGCCCAGGAAGCAAGCAACGCAGCGCTGGACCTGTACCGTGAGCTGACCCTGTTTGTGGCCAACAACTTTCAACACATGCATGTTGAAGAGACAGCCCATAACGTCGTGTTATGGGCACGTTATACCGATGCAGAATTGCTGGCCTTGCATGACCGGCTGCTGGCCAGCATTCCCCCCGCCGAGATGATGTACACAATGCGTTGGTTGGTGCCCTACATGAACCCCACCGAACGCACAAACTTGCTCAAGGACATGCAAGCGCACGCACCAGTTCCCGCTTTCGAGGCAACGATGAACATGCTGAACCGGCATCTGAGTGCCAAAGATTGGGCCAAACTTACACGCAGCCTCGGACTGCCTCCTGTTCCAGGCCTGGTCACCGCTTGAATCAGGCAATGTCCATCAATTCCAGCGGGCTGTTGACGAGTAGCCTAAACCGGCCCCGCCCGGTTTTTTCCATCTGGATACCTAGACTGTGTTCGGTCAGGCGGCGCTGCAACAGCAACAGGCGGGCATCAAGGTTGTCTGTGACCTCAGGCAAACCCAGGGCTGAATCCAAGCGGAGTTCACGGTTTGAAAAATCCGTTCGGCCCAGTTGCACATGGTCTGATACCAGTTTCCAGAAAATGGCCCCGGCCACACCTTTTATCAGGTAAACACCATTGATGAAGATGCTGTCGTTGGCGCCAAAATGCCGTACTTGAAGGGCTGCACCGCTGACCGCCGCAGCGGGCCCTGCTGCTACGTCGGGTTCGGCCGATTCGGTCGTGTGCTGCATCAAATCAATGCCGGAGCCCAGATGCCCTGCCACGGCCACCAGCACATCCTCGTCCTCAAAACTGAACTGAAGGTCAAGCGGGCTTTCTACAAACAACACGCCAAGCAAACGTCCCGACGAAAGCATAGGCACGGCCAACTGGCTGTGTGGTTCGCTCAAGCCGGGATAGGGGATATCGGTCTCCAGCGCAAGGCCAGGAATGTCGGCACACAGGTTGCTGCGAACGGCGCGGCTGTAAAGGTAGGCACTGGTCATGTGCATGATGCGCACCGGCGTACGTTCACGCGCAGCCACGCCAATCACACCGTCTCCCATGTCAATTTCGGCTCCCACCCCGGAGGTGGTGTAGCCTGCGCTGGCTACCGTGTACAAGCGCTGCGAGACGGGATCAAGCATCAGGATCATGGCATGGCGGATACCCATGAAGTCAGACAAGGAAGCCAGCGTGGCGTTGAGCAACTCATCGAGTGCCGTGCAACGCGACAGTCTCTCGCTGCAATGACGCAAGGCACCGAGCATGCCACAACGGGTTGGGGGCTCTGGCAGGGGGTCACCATGCACGGTTTCGAGGCTCTGCACCTCGTACACATCCGATCCCAATAACCGAAACACGTTGGACATGCCACTGTGCGACGCAATACCGGCCAATTGCGCCTTCATGCCCTCAAACAGTGGTCCTGCTGTCTCGGTACGCAAATAGCGGATATGCAGCCTAAAGAATTCAGCGGTCACAGGGTGCAGCACCAACAAACTCGCATACGGGTTGCTCAGAATGTTTTTGCGCGTTTTGTTGAAAAACTGGAACGACAGCGCCACATGCCGCTCATCCACGTAATACACCTGCGAGATATACGCTACGTTGGGTACGCCCTCGGTTGCTACTGTGGCGATGACCGCTGGAATCACGCCTTCCAAACACGGCCTGATAGATGCCAGCGTTCGCGCACTCATGTGATGCTCCTCCCGACAGCAGACAGGGCAGTCCCGGCTTTTGGGCCAGGGGTCTGGTCATATGCTTCTTCGGGCTCAAAACTGATGGCCACAACTTCATCCAGATTCAACGCAAACATGGCGCGGGTAAAGCGCGCGTCAAATCCGATTCGGGCTAACTCCGCCTCCATGGCCGCCAGATAGCGCTGCAACAGTGCTTCGTCCGAGGCTTGCGCGGAGCGGATTCGCGCCTGAGATGCCTTGACTTGCAAAGTCCGATGGCTGGACGGCTCACTGAACACCACTGCAATGCGCCCGGTGGCTGTCACGTCCAGCAACAACTGGGATGATTGCTTGGACGACAGATAGACCGTTACAGATTTGCCATCCGGCGTGATGCTGCTGCCCAACGCCCGCATGATGCTGGGGCGTAAATTGGCATCACAAGAACCCACAATGGTGGACACCCCCTTATCCACCATTGCTATGTGTTCGGGCGAAAGAAGCGACGAAATGAACCGAGCATTCATGACGCCGAAGTATAAGAAATAGGGGCAATAGCCTCTATCCGCGATCGCCGAAGTTAATTGGCAAGGAGTATTTCCAGTGGACTGGCAGCCCCGTCATCAATCTTGGGCAACGTCCATGAAAACAGTGGGGAATTCGCAAAAGAAAAGCCCGGCTGAAAAAAGCCAGGCTCTGAGGATGGTGGTGGACCATCTAGGTCTTGCGGCGACGCATCGCGGCTAAACCTGCAAGTCCCAGTCCAAGCAACGCAATCGTTGCAGGTTCCGGAACTTGGCTTACTTCGCCGTTTGCGCGAATCATCCAGTTGCCTGGTAGGCCATAAAAATCAATCGTATTGACTGGAAGTGCCCAAGAACCCAAGTCACTCAAGTCAGAGCCCAGCGCAGCCACCCAGCTCTTGCCCTGCGAAGAGGTCGAATCCCAGCGCGCAGGGAACGAGCCGTTTGGAGAATCCATGAAAACACCGACGAAAAAAGAGTCGCTTACGCGGACATCGGCGATGTCATAGCTGTGCAAGGTGTCTACCTCGATGGGCAAAGTTTTGTTGATCGTCAATACGTCGAAGGGTGTCCCGACCATTTGTGCATCATCGGGATTGCCGTCATTATTTGGATCATTCCAAATAACAATCGATGCGCTGACACCATCTTCAATAAGGCCCCAAGCGACACTCACAGAGGTGATGTTGTTCGCACCACCAACAACGTTGAACTGATTCATCCAGACTAGCGGTCCACCAGTATCTTCAAGGCCAATGCGATCCTCAGCAATTCCGTCATCATGCGAGTAAAGGTGTGCCTGCGCCAAACCACTCAGTCCCAAACTCGTAACTAAAACCGCTGTAAGTGCATGTCTTTTCATGATAAGTACCTTTCCATTTAAAACTGTAGGGAAGCATTCGCTATTCATGGAATAAAGCTTGCCGCCGTTACTGTCAGCAGCGAAGGCGCAGCGAACGTAGCTCGAAATTCATCAGATTTCTCTGAAAGTTGATTTGGGGCTTTGTTAAGCAAATAATGTGCCGCCATAAGCGATAAAAAATTATCAAATTAAATCAATAAGTTGGAATTTTCAGATCGTACACATTGAGGGTCAATGTAAAAAATTCCGACATTTCAAGCGGGAATATGCTGCCCAGGCGAGGGGGACGTCTTGACGTTTGCGCGCACTTTTGTTCCTTCACGCAATGACTGTCCCCAACTCACCAGAACACTTCGCAAACCGCCCGATTTTTTGCTCAAAACGCCCAAATTACTACGATTTCAGGAGCGCGCCTTGCAAGAGACGGTTGGACTAAGTCTTTGAAAACAGTGGGGAATTCGATCGGCATAGGGGGCAGCCATTATCGACTGCGCCCCTGCCACACCACCCGGCATGCGGGTCCGCACCGGGCGGTTCGAGAGTTTGAGGTCATGACAGCCTTGGCACTCCCAGCTGGTCGAAATACGCAATGGTCAACACGCGCTTGATGGCCCCATCGCTGTTGCGCCACCAGCGGTGGCAGTTGCCCGCCACCTGTTTGGCCACATCTTGCGAGGCCTCCAACGCCTTGAGTTCCCGATAGATCGTCTTCGGCCTTTTCCAATGTTTGAGTTGGATGGCTCGCAATCGGTGACGCAGCCACTCATCGAGCTCGCGCCAGACTCGGGGCGTTTGCGCCATACCGAAGTACGCCTTCCAACCCAGCAGGTAGGGCCGCAGTTTGTCCACCACCTGCGCCATGCTGCGCCCTCCCGAGCGGCGTGTGAGTTGCCGCACGCGGGCCTTGAAGTTCTGCAGGGGCTTGTCGGCCACCTTGCATTTGACCTCTTTGCCCTTGGCAACCCACAGCGCGTAGCCCAGAAACTTGCGCCCAAAGGCACTGGCCACCGCGCTCTTGGCTTCGTTGATCTGAAGCTTCAAGCCTGTGTACAGCTTCCTGAGGTAGGCCATCACCCGCTCGCCCGCCTTGGTGCTGCCCACGTAGACGTTGCAGTCGTCGGCGTAGCGCGCGAAGCAGTAGCTGCGCGCCTCCAGCGCCTTGTCCACTTCGTCCAGCAGCACGTTGGCCAGCAGCGGACTGAGCGGCCCGCCTTGCGGCGTGCCCAGATGGCGATCGACCACCCTCCCGCCATCCATGATCCCGGCGTTCAGGTACGCCCGAATCAGCCGGATCACGCCAGCGTCATCGATGCGCCTTTTGAGCCTGTCAATCAGGATGTCGTGGTTGACCCGGTCAAAGAATTTGGCCAGGTCCACGTCCACCACCACGCGCTTGCCAGACTGCACATACGCCCGAGCGGCTTTGACCGCGTCGTGCGCACGCCTGCCCGGGCGAAACCCGTGGCTGTGTTGGCTGAAGGTGGGGTCGATCAGCGGTTGCAGCACTTGCAGCAGTGCTTGCTGGATCAAGCGATCTGTCACCGTCGGGATACCCAGCTCACGCTGGCTGCCGTCTGGTTTGGGAATCATCACTTTGCGTACCGGACTGGGCCGGTAGCTGCTCTGCAGCAGCGCTTGACGAATGTCTGGCCAGCTTTGCCGCAGCTGCTGGGCAGTGTGCTCGATGTCGAGCCCATCCACCCCGGCTGCACCTTTGTTGGCCTTGACCCGTTTCCATGCCAGTTGCAGGTTCTGTCTCGTCAGCGCCGCCTCTAGCAGGCCGCCAGTGCCTGCCATCTGCTTTGCCGACCCTGTCTGCGGGTGCTCATGCAACGTACCTCCGGTTTCGTCGCTGGCAGTGTCTGGCCCGGCTTCACCGTGCCGCCTTCCTGCCCGCCCGGATCGCTCCGGCATCTGACGCATGACCTTATGGCTTTGCATGTCTTCGGTTACTCACTCTCGTTTGGCCCTTCGCTGTCGCCTTCTGGCCTCATCGGCCCCGGCTACAACTACTACGGCCTTTGCTGACTTCTCGCTCCGGCACAGCCGTCGCCCTTTCAGGCGCAAGGCGAGATCTCCCCAGGTAAGAACGCACACCTTCATCGCACAACCGCCGCATCTACGCCGCTTTGCCTTGGTCACAAGAGCTTCGTGGTAAATGGCCCACTCGCCCTGCTTGGCAGCGCCTTCTATGCGGTTCTTGTTCATCGGCTCGCGATTTACGCTCCACGCTTCCTTCCCACATTCAGTCACCCTTATGCAGTTGCGCTTCGCTTTGCTCACTGTGACCAGCTCGCAGCGGGACTTGCACCCGCAGGTGTGCGCCCATGCTGGGCGCACCAAACAAAAACCACCTTTACGGCTTGCGCAAAGGTGGTTTGAGGGCACGACACAGGGCAGCCGCAGAGCCGCCAGTTGGGCAGCGCGGACGGTCTACTTTTTGCTGCTGGGCGCTGACTCGTCCATCTTCTTCATCAGCACCACATAGGCCCCGACGGACACCACCACAATGGCTGCAATGACGATAAAGCTCATCACGCCGTAGTCAGTAGAAAAAAGATCGCTTAATGCTTTCATGATGCAAACCCCCAAAAACTGTGAACCAGAGAACTGTCAACTACAGTCGCGCTCGACTATGCAATATCCAGATCCAAGAAAGTCTGATTTATATCAATTTTTTAGACAATAGGGACAAGACCATTGGTCTTATTTCACCGCAACCCCATCTTTAATGCGGTAATAAAGCCCGTAAGGATCGTCGGCCAACACCGCAAACTTGCCTTCGACCACCACCGGTTCCATGGTGTATTTCAACGCACTTTTGGTATACACCTCCACCATACTCTCAGGGCCACCTGGCAAACAAAACGCACAGGTGAGCGGCACCGATGTCAATAAAAAGTGGGTTTGTTTCTGACCTGGCTCCAGCGGCATCATGAAACCTTGCACGCGCTGAGGTTTGTCACTCAACGCTTGAACATCGGCGGGGTAGCTGGGCAAAAGGCGTTTGTTCACCACTCGGGTTTTTACAGCCGTCAACACCGACCAAGGTAGCACGTCTTCACGCTGGACCAGCGGGGCAAACGGGCTGTTGGGGCTGTGCACCCCTGGGCCCGTTCCAGCAGGCAAACCCGCAATGGGCGAGCTCAGTTGTGCCCGACCTGGCAGTGGCAACAAAACTGCCCCCAAGGCCAACACACAGGCCAAAGTTGCCGCGTGGCTGGTGGGCTGACCCAAGCGGACAGATTTGGAAAAAAATGACAACGGCTTCATGACTCTCCTTTTGAAGCCCTGAATATTAATGCTGGTGCTTCATGCCGCAAAATTTGCCAATGGCAACACCCTTGCAGTCCAGTTGCAATTGCTTTTCACATTCGGCGTCAGACTTGCCCGCCTCCAGACACTTGGCGGCATTCTCATGCGCTTGCGCCATGACGCGGTGACGCGCAATGTCTTCTTTGGCCGCTTTGTCCAGCTCCGCCGCTGAAGCTACCGAAAAAATAGCTGCTGATGCAATACCCATAAAGGCTAGAGTCCAATTTTTCATAAATTATTTACCTTGTAAAAGTTCAAGAACACTGACACGATACGCCCCCAGCGCCGGCAAAATCGCCGCCACCAAAGACACCCCCAGTGCCACAGCGGGCACCACCCACAACCCTGCTGGCCAGGCCATGCCGCCGATCAGCAAGGAGTTGTCCAGTTGCAGCAGCCAGGCCAGGCCAGCCGTCATGGCCTGCCCGGCCAGCACGCCCAGCACGGCGGCCAGCAGACCCAGCCACAGGGCTTCCAGCAACAACAAAGCGGCCACTTTGCGCGGTGGCGCACCCAGCATGCGAAGCAGCGCCAAATCACCGCGGCGCTCGCGCACCGCGCTCCACAGCGCAATGAACACACTCAAACCGGCGGTGAGCAGCAACACCCCGGCAAAGGCGCGCAAAACGTCCGTGCCCAAGCCGAGCATGCTTAAGAGCCGGGTGATTTCCAGCGCCGGAGCGGCGGCCTGCATCTCGGTGCTGGTGTTGACATAGCGCGGAAACGTGACAGCCGCCAAGGGTGACTTGTAGCTGATCAAGGCCAGGGTGACCTCGCGCTCGTCCATCATGATCTGGCGGTCTTCGTCGTCCACCGCGGTGTAGTCTTCGTGCACCTTCCAGACCGAGGCGGTGTCGGTCAAGATCAAGCGGTCCAGCACGCTGTTGCTGGTCTGCAGGATGCCGACCACGGTGTAAGTGCTGTCGCCATGCACGTGGCCGCCCTCACCCAGGCCGTGTGTGCCGACAAAGGTGTTGCCCATGGCCAACCCAAGCTTGCGGGCGGCGGTGGCGCCCAGCACCACTTGCATCGGCTCGGTCCAGAGCTGGCCTTGCGCCAGCTTGGCCTGGTAGTGCGTGATGTAGTCGTGCGAGGTGCCCACGATGCGAAAACTGTGCAGGCTGTCGCCCAGGCTGATGGGAATCAGCTGCGCCACCATCGGGTGCTTTTGCAGCGCTTGCACCGCCTTCAACGGGATGTTGCCGGGTGGCACGTCGATGTGAAACACGCCCGACAAAATCAGTTGCATCGGACTGCCCTTGGCACCCACCACCACGTCAATGCCTTGCAGGTCGCGCTCAAAGGCTTTGTTGAGCTGGTTGGACACCAGCAGCAAAAAGGTGATGGATGCCAGCCCCAGACTGAGCAGCAGCAGGTTCAGCGCCGCGCCCAGCGGGCGCGACCAAAGGTAAGTCCAGGCCAGGGAAAAGGTTTTCATCAAGTCACTCACTGTTATTGATTTGATAGCTGCTTGCGCTTATTAAACAAGGGCTAGAGGTATATTTCTCATCTATTTTTAGCCCTGCAACTTCATGCCGCCATCACAGCGGGCTGGGCTGGCGCAGGGCGCGAGAAGTTGACCCTGCAAACAGCCGCATCCTCTGGCAGGTGGGTCGCCACACGGGCATCGTGGGTGGCAATCACCAGCGTTGCGCCCAGGCGTTTGGCCGTGGTCAGCAGCAGTTGCACCGCATCAAGTGCGGCCTCATCGTCCAGGCTGGCGGTGGGCTCATCGGCCAGAATCACCTGGGGTTTGAGCAACACGGCACGCGCCAGCGCCACCCGCTGCGCCTGGCCGCCCGAGAGTTGTGCGGGCAAGCGCTGCGCCAACTCGGCCACGCCCAGCGCAGACAAAGCCGCAGCGATGGCTTGCGGGTCTTGCGCTGCACCGGCGGCCCATTGCGCCGCCTGCATGTTTTGCGCCACGGTGAGCGCACTGCTCAAATGCAATTTTTGCGGTAAAAAGCCGATAGCCCTTGCCCGCCATGCGTCAGAAGCTACAGAATGTAGAGCATTCAAGTCTTGGCCTGCCACCACCAACTGCCCTGCGCTGGGGCGCACCAACCCCGCCA
>Ga0210023_1002893_pt1 | contig 11084 bp, 11 predicted proteins | sample CryGeymeta201524_FD_183987 | JGI IMG/M metagenome (GOLD analysis project Ga0210023, IMG submission 183987) | Groundwater microbial communities from Crystal Geyser aquifers in Utah, USA - Crystal Geyser metaG 2015-24 (SPAdes) (version 2) | ecosystem: Environmental > Aquatic > Deep subsurface >... | reverse complement strand
CTGCTGATCATTGACGAGGAACACCGCTTTGGCGTGCGCCACAAAGAAGCCATGAAAGCGCTGCGTGCCGAGGTGGACGTGCTGACCCTGACTGCCACCCCGATCCCGCGCACGCTGGGCATGGCGCTGGAAGGTCTGCGCGATTTGAGCGTGATCGCCACCGCACCGCAACGCCGCCTGGCCATCAAGACCTTTGTGCGCTCCGAAAGCAACGGCGTGATCCGCGAGGCCGTGCTGCGTGAACTCAAGCGCGGCGGCCAGGTGTACTTTTTGCACAACGAGGTGGAAACCATTGAGAACCGCCGCGCCAAGCTGGAAGAACTGCTTCCCGAGGCGCGCATTGCCGTCGCCCACGGCCAGATGCCCGAGCGCCAGTTAGAGGCCGTGATGCGCGACTTTGTCGCCCAGCGCAGCAATGTGCTGCTGTGCTCCACCATTATTGAGACCGGCATTGACGTGCCGACCGCCAACACCATCGTCATGAGCCGCGCCGACAAATTTGGCTTGGCACAGTTGCACCAACTGCGTGGCCGGGTTGGCCGCAGCCACCACCAGGCTTATGCCTATTTGATGGTGCCTGACCTGGAAGGCCTGACCAAGCAGGCGCAGCAACGGCTGGACGCGATTCAGGCCATGGAAGAACTCGGCAGCGGCTTTTACCTGGCCATGCACGACCTGGAAATTCGCGGCGCCGGTGAAGTGCTGGGCGAAAACCAGAGCGGCAACATGATGGAAGTGGGTTTTCAACTCTACAACGAGATGCTGAGTGAAGCCGTGCGTTGCCTCAAGGCCGGCAAAGAGCCCGACCTGATGGCGCCACTGCATGCCGCCACCGAGATCAACCTGCACGCCCCGGCGCTGCTGCCCGACGACTTTTGCGGCGACGTGCATTTGCGCCTGTCGTTCTACAAAAAGCTCGCCACGGCCAAAACAGCAGCGCAGGTGGACACGCTGATGGAAGAGATCATCGACCGCTTTGGCAAGCTGCCCGCGCAAGCGCAGACCCTTATTGACGTGCACCGCCTGCGGGTGTTGAGCGAGCCCTACGGCGTAACCAAGGTCGATGCTGCGCCAGGGGTCATCACCATCACCTTCAAACCGAACCCGCCGATTGATGCGATGAAAATCATTGCGCTGATCCAGAAAAACAAACACATCAAACTGGCTGGCAATGAAAAACTGCGCATTGAACGCGCTCTGCCAGAAGCCCGAGAGCGCGCACAGATGGTGCGTGACGTACTACGAAATTTGGGGCAGCCGGTGGCAGAGCCCGCCTGACCACAGCACAGCGCCGGGTTCATCGTCACACCTTTGGTAATCCGAGCACAGCCCCTTTTATTGCGAGCACGGCCCCTTTTCCCTCTTTTCCCTTGGCTATTTGCTACCAGCCTGTTCCGAACTGCAAAAAGTGGTCTTTCAGGAAAGCAATCAATGAGCGTACCTTGGGCGAAACGTGTTTGCGCGTGGGGTACACCGCGTAGATACCCAGCTTGCGGGCGCGAAATTCGGGTATCAGCTCCACCAGTGCGCCACGACTGACATCGCCACCGACCAAAAAACTGGGTTGCAGAATGATGCCCTGCCCAGCCAGCGCCGCAGCGCGGCAGGTGTCGCCGTTGTTGGTGTGGAACGACGGATTGGTTTTGACGCTAACGGGCCCCTGCGGACCATGAAAATGCCATTCGTCCCGGGTCGACAAATAGCTGTAGGAGATCACCGCGTGGTCGCTCAGTTCACTGGGGTGCGTGGGTGAGCCGCGTGTCTGCAGGTAACTTGGCGACGCACACAGCACCAGACGCGTGGTCGCCAGCCGGGTGCTCACCAGCGTTGAATTCTCCAAAGTAGCAATGCGGATGGCCAGGTCAAAGCCCTCTTCGACCAGATCGACCAGTCGATCGGCCAGCGTCACGTCCAGCTTGACCTTGGGGTGTTGTTGCAAAAAGTCGCCCCACAGCGGTGCCAGGTGCAACACGCCAAAAGTAAATGGCGCGTTGATGCGCAGCAGGCCACTGGCAGCATCGTTGCGCGAAGTGATTTCGTCCTCAGCCTCGGACAGTTCGGCCAACAACTCTTTGCTACGGGCATAAAACAGTTGCCCTTCGTCAGTCAGCGACAGGCGTCGCGTGGTGCGATGCAACAGGCGCACCCCGAGACGGGCTTCAAGCTCCACCACATAACGCGAGACAGCGGATTTGGACAGATTCAGGGTATCGGCCGCTTTGACAAAGCTGCCCGCCTCGACCACCGCGTTGAAGGTTTGCATCTCCAAGAAACGATCCATTGTTCCTCCAATTGAAACAATAAAACTACGAATTACTAGTTTATCTATTTATTTAATTTCAATAAAGTTCATCCCTGTGCACTGTAGCGTGGTGCTGGTCTCTGTATTCCCTCTTTATTTTTTTCAAAGGTTCAAACATGTCTACCTCCATTCAAAACGGTCTTACCTTGGTCGGTCGCCTGCTCTTTGTCGCGCTGTTTCTGCCTGCGGGCATCGGCAAGCTGACCGGGTTTGCCGGTACCGTGGGCTACATTTCGTCGGTCGGTTTGCCGCTGCCCACCCTGGGCGCCGTGTTGGCACTGGTGGTCGAGATTGGCGGCAGCCTCATGTTGCTGACCGGCTTCGGCACCCGCATTGCCGCATTGGTACTGGCGGTGTTCACACTGGCCGCCAGCGTTTTCTTTCACAATTACTGGGGCGTGGCCGCTGACCAGGCCTTCGTGCAACAGTTGATGTTCTTCAAGAACGTGGCGGTGGCGGGTGGCTTGCTGGTACTGGCCGCGCACGGTGCAGGCAGCTGGAGCCTGGACAGCCGCCGCCAGAGTTAAGCCCACCGAGGAAAGCCATGACACCCACGGCCAAGGCACCGGTTTTTTTCATCTCACACGGAGCGCCCACGTTTGCGACCGAGCCGGGGCAACTGGGGCCCCTGCTGCAAACCATCGGTCAAGGTCTGGTGGCTACCAGGGCCGTGTTGGTGGTCTCACCCCACTGGCAAAGCCGCGATTTGCTGGTCATGACCACCGCGCAGCCCGAGACCGTACACGACTTTGGTGGCTTTGCGGCTGAGTTGTATGCGCTGCAGTACCCGGCTGTAGGGCAACCTGAACTGGCAGCCAGCGCGGCGGCGCTGCTGACCCAAGCGGGCTTCACCGTAAGTCTGGATGCGCGCCGCGGGCTCGACCACGGTGCCTGGGTGCCCCTGATGCACCTGCTGCCACAGGCCCAAGTGCCCGTGTTCCAGGTGTCGATGCCAACGCGTCTGACTACAGCCCAGGCGCTGCAGATGGGGCGGGCGTTGTCATCCCTGCGCGCGCAGGGTGTGGCGATCGTCTGCTCGGGCAGCATGACGCACAACTTGTACGAGGTACAACAACCTGACGCACAACCCGTGCCTTACGCCAGCGAATTCACCGCCTGGGTCCGCAGCGCTGTCGTCACCCGCAGCATTGGGCAGGTGGTGAATTACCGCGCCGAAGCACCGCACGCTGAGCGCGCGCATCCAAGTGACGAGCATTTTTTGCCGCTGCTGGTGGCCCTGGGTGCCACGGTCGAGACTGACTCCGTGCGCGTGCTTGACGGCGGCATCACTTACGGTGTTTTGTCGATGGAGTCTTACGTATGGGGGCTGGCTTGACGCCCATCAAACCTGCTGGATTCAGACAGCCAGAGGTCGCCCTTCAGCCTGCGCCTCTTGCAGCAGCCATTGTCGAAACGCCACCACCGCCGGACGCTGCGCGGTGGCCTTGGGCGTGACCAGATAGTAGGCGAATTTCTGCCCAACGGCGATGTCAAACGGCGCCACCAGCCGCCCCTGCGCCAAGGCATTGGCTACCAGCGGCTTGGAGGCCAGCGCTACGCCCAAGCCATCGAGCGCGGCCACATAGACCATGCCTGAATCGCTGAAGTGCGGGCCGGCCTGGGGGTTGACAAGGTTCAAGTCGGCAAGGCGGAACCACTCTTCCCAGCGCGGCCCGGCCCATTCCGTGGTGGTGTCGTCGTGCAGCAAAACTTGGTGCTGCATGTCTGCGGGTTCGCGCAAGGGGTGCGTGCCTTCCAGAAGCTTGGGGCTGCACACCGCGATGTAATCCGAGCCAAACATCCGGTCGACCTGGTATCCGGGATAGTCGCCGCTACCAAAGCGGATCACCACCATGGAATCTTCTTCGCGCAAGTCCACCGCGTCCAGCGACGCTGCGCCGTCAGCCGGGTAACCGTCGATGGTGCCCAGCGAGCGCATCACCTGCAAATGCAAGGTGGGCTCGGCTTCAGCAAAGCGGCGTAACCTGGGTACCAGCCAACGGGTGGCAAATGACGGCGGCAGCATCACCACCAGACGTCCTTGCGTTGGACGCTGTACCGCGCTTTCCACTGCGGCGGCAAAACACTCCAGGCCCTCACGCACCTTGGGCAACATGGCCTGGCCTTGCGGCGTGAGTTCCAGCGAGCGCGTCAGGCGCACAAACAGCTCCTGGTCCAGATAGTCTTCCAGCGTCTTGATCTGGTGACTGATCGCAGTCGGCGTGACCGACAACTCCGTTGCTGCGTTCTTGAAGCTCAGATGCCGCGCCGCCGCTTCAAAGGCGCGCAGCGAGCTCAACGGGGGCAGTCGGTAGGACATGGATGAGTTTTAGTCGTCTGTTGCATGAGAAATGATCGTTTGCTGTGGTGCAGCATCGCGATTATCGTTGCGCTGTGCCTTCAAGAGAGGTACACAACTCGCAAAAAGGAAACCTCATCATGGAACATCAATACGAATACAACTACGTCGACATCGAAGCCTATGTCCGCCGCGCCAACCAGATGCGCTCTGAGGCGTTAAGCCAAATGCTCACCGCCGGCTGGGTTGCCTGCAAACGCCGGTGCCTGCAATTGCTGCAGCACAAGAAGGCTGGTCGCCAGATTGTCAAGCCGTCCGGCACACACGGCCTGGCTTACTGAATCGTTTTGTTTCTCTGGAGGCGTCATGAAAACCGCATTTTTTTTGGTGAACCTGGTGATCGGGTTTCTGTGCTTGCTGTTCGGCGTTGCCAATTTTGAAAACCTGGGCAACAACCTGGGTAGCGCTATCGCCGGTGCTGTGGTCGTCCTGTTGGGTGCAGCTTGCCTGTGGCTGGCCGAAGAAACCGCAGACGACGCACCCTGGGCCGTCTGATTGGGCACATTACTGCGAGCAAGTCAGTACACTCACTCGCATGTGTCTGATTGCCTGGAATTGGCAACCCCAAAGCCTTACCCCGCTGCTGTTGGTCGCCAACCGTGACGAATATTACGCACGCCCGACGCAGCCACTGCACTGGTGGGCTGACGCCGACATCCTGGCCGGGCGTGACTTGCAGGCTGGTGGTAGCTGGCTCGGTGTCAGCCGCAACGGGCGACTGGCGGCGCTAACCAACCATCGCAGTCCGGTGGTCCAGCGTGCTGATGCGCCCTCGCGCGGCGAACTGGTCAGCCAATTCCTGCGGTCGAGCGCGCCCGCGGCTGAATTTCTCAAAGCGTTGACTGATCACGCTGCTGCTTACAACCCCTTTAACCTGCTGGTGTTTGACGGCCAGAAGCTGCTGGGTCTGGAGGGCCGTCACGCGCGCGTCGTTGAGTTGACGCCTGGCGTGCATGCGGTGTCCAACGCCGAGTTTGATACACCCTGGCCAAAGCTGGTTGCTTTGCAAGAGAAGCTCCAGACTCGCCTTGACCAAGGCCTGACGACCGACACAGAGCTGTTGGCTCTGCTGCACGATACGCAAAGCGCGCCTGACCACTTGTTGCCCGATACCGGCGTTGCGCTGGCGCTGGAGCGGCAACTCTCAGCCACGTTTGTCACCCTGCCTGACTACGGTACCCGCGCGAGTAGCGTGGTGCGACTCCACACAACGCATGGCAGCTTTCTTGAGCAGACTTTTTCTGCCGAGGGCGCGGGGCAACGCGCCGTCTTCAGCTGGAATTGGGCTTGACACCCGGGGCTGGCGGTTCTTGCAAAGATAATCTCGGCCCATGAAAGCCACTGAATTTGCACCCGGCCTGATCGTTGCCGGCATCCCCGTACCGCAGCCCTTGCGCGACTTCAAGCTGATCGCCTTTGACATGGACTCGACGCTGATCAACATCGAGTGCGTCGACGAAATTGCCGACGCAGTGGGCCGCAAGGCCGAGGTTGCCGCCATCACCGAAGCAGCCATGCGCGGCGACATTGCCGACTACAAGGAAAGCCTGCGCCAGCGTGTGGCGCTGCTCAAGGGCGTGACGCTGGCGCAAATGGACCAGATTTACCGCGAACGGCTGCAGCTCAACCCGGGTGCGGCAGAATTGGTGGCTGCCTGCAAGGCCGCTGGACTGAAGGTGCTGCTGGTTTCGGGTGGCTTCACCCACTTTACCGACCGCATCCGTGACCGGCTGGGCATCGATTACACCCGTTCCAATATGCTCGAAGTAGCCGATGGCGCGCTCACCGGCCGCCTAGTGCATCAGCCTTGGGGCGACATCTGCGACGGTGCCGAAAAGCGCACCATGCTGCTGCAGATGTGCGACACGCTGTGCATCAACCTCAAGCAGACCATTGCCGTGGGCGACGGTGCCAACGACTTGCCGATGATGAGCGTGGCGGGTATCTCGGTGGCTTACCACGCCAAACCGGCGGTGCGCGAATTTGCCAACGTGTCGATCGAGTCCGGCGGGCTAGACCGGCTGCTGGAGGTGCTAGAGGTCTGAGACAGCCACCACAGGTTCAGGCTGCAAATCCTTGAAAAGGTTTTGCACAAATTTTGTTGATGGCCCGGTTTTGGTCGTTTTTTGCATATCATCGCACCGCAGTCCGAGCAAACGATTTCGTCATTCCGGCGGCACAATGCGGGCGCACTACTTCAGGAGAAAGAGCATGGGATTTTTTAGCAAGATTTTGGACAAGCTGGGTTTTGATGCAGGCAACAGCAAGGTAGAAGCCATGTTGCGCGCGCCAGTGCCAACCACAGCGCCAACAGCCCCAGCAGCGACCGCACCTGCAGCCGCTGCAGTCACGCCCATGCCTGTGGTTGACGTGGTGGCACAGCTGCAACAAAAAGCTGCTGCCAGCAAAGAGAAGCTGAACTGGCGCACCTCCATCGTGGATTTGCTCAAACTGCTGGAAATCGACAGCAGCCTGGCCGCACGCAAAGAGCTTGCCACCGAACTTGGCTGCCCCGCCGACCTGATGGGTGATTCAGCCCAGATGAACATGTGGCTGCACAAAACCGTGCTGGCCAAACTCGCTGCCAACGGCGGCAATGTGCCCAAAGAGCTGCTCGACTGATCGCGCAGCAGGCAGCGACTTTTATCTCAGGCTGGTTCGGGCACACTGGGCAGGCCGGACAAGGCCATCGCCAGTTCGGCTTCGTCGTAACGCTCGTCGGTCAGCGCTCCAGCAAAGTATTTCTGATACGCCACCATGTCAAAGTGGCCGTGGCCGCACAGATTGAAGAGAATCGTCTCTGACTTGCCCTCGCGCTTGCAGCGCAAGGCTTCTTCAATTGCGCCCTTGATGGCGTGGTTGGCTTCAGGTGCCGGCACGATGCCTTCGCAGCGCGCAAACATCACTCCGGCTTCAAAACATTCCACCTGGTTGTAGGCCACGGCCTCCAGCAAGCCCAGTTCCTTGACGTGCGAGACCATCGGCGCCATACCGTGGTAGCGCAGGCCACCGGCGTGAAAACCGGGCGGCGTGAACTGGCTGCCCAGCGTATGCATCTTGGTCAGCGGGGTCATGTGCCCGGTGTCGCCGAAGTCATAGGCGTATTTGCCGCGCGTCAGCGACGGGCAGGCAGCAGGCTCTACCGCCACAAAGCGGGATTTTTGCCCACCGCGCAGCCCGTGACCCATAAACGGGAAAGCAATGCCGGCAAAGTTGGAGCCGCCACCGGTGCAACCCACCACCACATCGGGCCAGGCATCGGCCATTTCCATCTGCAGCATCGCTTCCTGACCGATAATGGTCTGGTGCAACAGCACATGGTTGAGCACCGAACCCAGCGCGTATTTGGTGTCTTCGCGCTGCACAGCCAATTCCACGGCTTCAGAGATGGCAATGCCCAGGCTGCCCGGGTGGTCCGGTTTTTTGGCCAGCACACCTCGACCATAAACGGTCTCGTTGGAAGGCGACGCCACGCAGCGCGCGCCATAGGTTTCCATGACGGCGCGGCGGTACGGCTTCTGATCGTACGACACGCGCACCTGGAACACTTGCACTTCCAAGCCGTAAATCTGCCCGGCAAACGCCAGCGAGGTGCCCCATTGCCCGGCTCCGGTTTCGGTCACCAGCCGTTTGACACCAGCTTGCTTGTTGAAAAAAGCCTGCGGCACCGCGGTGTTGGGCTTATGGCTGCCGGCTGGACTGACGCCCTCGTATTTGTAAAAAATCTTGGCTGGTGTACCAAGAATTTTTTCCAGCCGGTGGGCGCGAAACAGCGGCGCCGGCCGCCACAGCTGATAAACCTCACGCACCGGTTCGGGGATTTCAATTTCACGCTCGGTGCTGACCTCTTGCATGATCAGCGACAGGGGAAACAGAGGCGCCAAATCGTCGGGTCCAACAGGCTTCATGGTGCCCGGGTGCAGCACCACCGGCAGCGGTTTGGGCAGGTCGGCTTGCAGGTTATACCAGACCTTGGGCATCTGGCTTTCTTGAAGAAGGTATTTGGTTTGTTGGGTCATTGGTCATCCTGAGTGAAAGAAGTTGGTTTGCGAAGAGCTGTCTTTGAGTATGCAGCGAAAGAAGTTTTGCATGGAACAGCACGCTCCGGGTTTACCCTGACCATCGGCAACCTGGTTTTGCCCGGCTTGCCAAATGAGGACGCTAACCGACGCACATCTTCATAACAAATTTGGCATACCTAAATCACAACAATGTAGTTTGAAATATATAGAACCGCCCGTACAGTCGCTCCCCATGCATGACATCGCTTTTATTTTTGCCGGGTTTTTTGTTGGAACCGTGGTCGGCTTGACCGGCGTGGGCGGCGGCTCGCTGATGACCCCGATCCTGATTTTTGTCTTCGGCGTGAAGCCTTACATGGCGGTGGGCACGGACTTGCTGTTTGCGGCATTCACCAAAATGGGTGGCACGATCAAAATGGCCCGCTCCGGCCAGGTGCCGTGGCGCGTGGTGCTTAATTTGTCGGCGGGCAGCATCCCGGCGGCGCTGTTCACACTCTGGATTTTGAAGCACATCGGGCCCGCTGATGCTGCGGTACAGCATGCCATGACCACCACACTGGGTATCGCTTTGCTGCTGACCGCGGCGGCCACGCTGTACAAAGCGGTGCGCGGCAAAGCGGCGCCAAGCCGCGTCGCCGCAGGCCAGGAAGTGCAAGCCACTACGCCACGCCACTGGAGCCTGCCGCTGTTGTTTGGCGCGCTGATCGGCACGCTGGTGTCGCTGACCTCGGTCGGTGCCGGTGCGATTGGCGTGACTGTGCTCATGGTGTTGTACCCGCTACTGCCGCTGCCGCGCATCATTGCTGCCGACATTGCCTACGCCGTACCGCTGACGCTGGTGGCCGGTGCCGGGCACGCCACGCTGGGCTCGGTGGACTGGTCGATGCTGGCGTTGTTGCTGGCGGGCTCACTGCCAGGTATCTGGCTGGGCTCGCACTTCATGAGCCGCGTGCCTGAACGGGTGATTCGCGCCCTGTTGTCTGTGCTGCTGGCTTATGCTGGTACCAAGTTGATTGCCATCTGATGGGCTTTGAATATTGCATTGCTGGCAGGTTTGGTGTGCCCCGCTTTGACAGGCCTCGCTTTGATGCGCCACACCTTGGTGCGCCACACCTTGGTGCGCCACGCGGGGTAAGCGGCAGGGGCGACCCCCTCATACTGGGGTATCAGAAATCGGGGGTCACCCCTGCCGCTTACCCCGCGAGACATGGGTGCGCGAACGGTACTGAAGGCAAATTCCCAGAGATAAAAACCGCTGCCCAACTTCTCGGGTCAGTCGGACTTTTCGCTGGTTTTTGGCTGACACACGACACGTCCAGCACAGTGGCTGGCTTTGGCGGCCGACGATTTCTGGTACTCCAGCATGAGGAGGCCGCCAAAGACTGCCACTGCGCGGGTCAGTACACAATCTCACGCCTACGCCAGCAAGCACCAAATTCCATAGAGCGCCCTCAAATGAACGCACAACATTTTTTCTCGTGACACCCCATGTACCAATACACCGACTTTGACCGTCAATTCATCAAAAGCCGCGCCGCCCAACACCGCGACCAGCTGCAGCGTAACCTGAGCGGCGAGCTCTCCGACGACGAATTTCGCCCCTTGCGTCTGCAAAACGGCTGGTATGTGCAACGCTACGCGCCGATGCTGCGCGTGGCTGTGCCCTACGGCGAGCTGGCCAGCCGCCAGCTGCGGGTGCTGGCGCAAATTGCGCGCGAGTTTGACCAACCCAGCGCTGAGGTCTATACCCACGCGGTGAGCACCCAGGCCAAACTCGGCACGCACCATCTACCAGTCGGCTACGGCCACTTCACCACCCGGCAAAACGTCCAGTTCAACTGGATCCCGCTGACAAAGAGCGCCGACGTGATGGACTTGCTGGCCACGGTGGACATGCACGGCATCCAGACCAGTGGCAACTGCATCCGCAACATCACCAGCGACGCGCTGGCCGGTATTGCGCCCGATGAAGCCATCGACCCGCGCCCTTATGCAGAAATCATGCGCCAGTGGAGCACGCTGCACCCCGAATTCGCCTTTTTGCCACGCAAGTTCAAGATCGCCATCACCGGGGCCACGGAAGACCGTGCGGCCATCGCCTGGCACGACGTGGGTCTGCGCGTGCTGCGCAACGTGGCCGGAGACATTGGCTTTAAGGTGCTGGCGGGTGGCGGCATGGGTCGCACGCCGGTGATTGCCACGGTGATCCGCGAATTTTTGCCCTGGAACCAGATCTTGAATTACCTCGAAGCGGTGGTGCGCGTTTACAACCGCTTTGGCCGCCGCGACAACCTGTACAAGGCGCGCATCAAGATTTTGGTCAAGGCCGAGGGCCAGCGCTTCATCGACGAAGTGGAGGCCGAATTTGCCGACATTCTGGCGCACGACGGCGCGGCGCACG
>Ga0210023_1002890_pt1 | contig 11088 bp, 9 predicted proteins | sample CryGeymeta201524_FD_183987 | JGI IMG/M metagenome (GOLD analysis project Ga0210023, IMG submission 183987) | Groundwater microbial communities from Crystal Geyser aquifers in Utah, USA - Crystal Geyser metaG 2015-24 (SPAdes) (version 2) | ecosystem: Environmental > Aquatic > Deep subsurface >... | reverse complement strand
CCAGTTTGGCGTGACGGTGATAGGTCGCACTGCGGAGTTGGTGGAAGAGTTTTATGCCGTCTCGGTGGAGCGGCGCATCAGCCATCCGTGTGTGCTGGCGATCACCGACGCGGCGCGGGGGCAGTTGTTTGGGGTGTGATGCTGTCTTTTTGTCACGCAATCTGTGTTCATGTGAAGGCATTTTGCGGCAGCGTTTTTGGTGCGCCCCGCGTGGCAACCGGCAGGGGCGAACCCCTCATGGTGGGGTACCACAAATCGGTCTTCACCCCTGCCGGTTACCACGCGATGTAGCGGTCTGTTGACAACTTTTGAGTCAAGTGAAAACCAATACCGGAAGATTGCATTCTCTTGCATTCTCTTGCTCTCTCTTGTAGCGTCTAGCGCAGCGGCTGGCTTTGGCGGCCGACGATTTGTGGTACGCCACCATGAGGAGGCCGCCAAGGACTGCCGCTGTGCGGGTTTGACCCAACACGTCTGCCACTTTGCAATTTGACGCAGAAGTGGAACAGCTGTCTAAAACCGCTCGCCGTCCTGTAAATACCGCCACTGCCCCTGGGGCAAATGCGCCAATGTCACACGCCCAATGCGCAGGCGCTTCATGCTGACGATGTGTAGCCCAACGCGCTCACACAGATAGGCAATCAAGCCGAGGTGGGCACCTTTGACGGCAAAGCGCAGTCGGGTGATGCCCTCGCCGGTGCTGTTGACGCTGGCTTTGAAAGGCGGCAGTTTTTCCATCACGCCGAGTGCATCGAGGTGGTGTAACGCCTCTTCGCTGACCGCGCCTTGCACTTCGACCAGAAATTCGTGTTCGATCAAAGCCGCGTCTTCGGTCAACTTGCGCAGCACGCGCCAGTCTTGCGTGAACACCACCAGCCCGCTGGCCGCGGTTTCCAGCGGCACCCCGGCGCTGAGTTTGGTGAAGTGGTGTTTCAGCACACGCTGGCCCGATTCGTCCTGCGCCCAGTGGGTGGCCGCTTGCAACAGTTGCTGTGCGGACTTGACGCGTTTGTTGGCCACGTCCAACGGTGCCATCGCGTCCAGGCCAGGCGGTTTGTGCAGCAGTAAAGTTACATCCGCCAGCGCCATCGGGCTGGCGTTGGCGTCGATCAAAACTGTCTGATCTGTCACGCGCACCATCGGCTCGTCAACCACCACGCCGTTGACCTGCACCCAGCCACCTTCAATCAGTTGCTCGGCTTCGCGCCGCGAGCAACCCCGCAGGTGGGCGACGCGCTTGGACAGGCGTTCACTTGCGGGTGCGTTGTCGCTCTGTAGCGAAGACATTGTTGTTCTTTGGAGCGCATGTGGCTTGATCATCGACATTGATGGTACCCCTCCTGTGTCAAATGACGTCAGGGAGTAACAGATTGAAAGGGCCAATCGCGTCGACTTGGGGCTCGAATAACATCTACCAAACAAAATTTCAGGGGTAAAAATGGCTTTTCAAACACCGCTGGCGCCAGCTACCTTGGACGCTGGAGCCGACCGGGTGTCGGAGAGCACCGCACCAATTCAAGTCGCCTCACTGGCTGCTGGTGCGGCTGCTTTGCTGAGCGCCTGTGGCGGCGGCGGTGGTTCAGACAACACGGTGCCTGGCATGGCAAACCCGGTGCCGGTGAACGCCAACTACCGCTATACCAGCGCCAGTAACGATCAGGATGCGGCACGGTTACTCCTGCAGGCCCAGTTTTCTGCCACCGGCAGCGACATAGCCGCCGTGCGCAGCCAGGGCTACGCCAATTGGTTGCAGCAGCAAGTGGCCAGGCCTCAGTCAGGCTCAGGCTGGGATTGGCTGGAAGCGCAGGGCTATGGGGACGTGCAAAACACCGCCCGTTACTACGACAGCAGTTCGCAAGCCGATTACATGGTCTGGCACCAGCTCATTACGGCACCGGACGGGATGCGAAAGCGCATGGCGCTGGCTTTATCAGAGTTCTTCGTGGTGTCTGCCAGCGGACTGAACTTCACCTGGCGCAGCCACGCCATCGCGCATTACTGGGACACACTCAACACCCACGCCTTTGGCAACTACCGCACCTTGCTGGAGGCGGTGACCTTGAATGTGGCCATGGGCTATTACCTCAACACCAAGGGCAACCAAAAAGCCAATGGCAAAGGCAGCCAGCCCGACGAGAACTACGCCCGCGAGGTGATGCAGCTGTTCAGTCTTGGGCTGGTGCTGCTTAACCCTGATGGCACCGCTAAACTGACCGACGGCAAAGCAAGCGACACCTACACCGCCAGCGACATCAGCAACCTCGCGCACGTCTTTACTGGCTACGATGTTGATCAAAGCCAAAACGTTGACACCTTGATCCCTCAGACTGGCGGCGGCACGCGCAAGGTCGGCAACACCGCTTTTGCCCGCTTGCCCATGGTGCTGACTGACAGCAAGCATTCGTTTATCGAGATCAGCTTTCTGGGCATCAAGATCGCCGCCAACACACCGGCCAAAGATGCGCTCAAAACAGCGCTTGATACCCTCTTTCAGCACCCCAACACAGCGCCATTTTTCTGCAAACAAATGATCCAGCGGTTGGTCACCAGCAATCCCAGCCCAGCGTATGTACAAAGGGTCGCAGCGCGTTTTGCCGATAACGGCAACGGCGTTCGAGGTGACCTGGCCGCTGTTTGGCTGGCCATTTTGTTGGACGATGAAGCACGTGGTCCGGCAGGGCTGAGCGACAGCGCTTTTGGCAAGCTGCGCGAGCCTATGCTCAGATTTGTGCAGTGGGCGCGCACTTTTGGCGCCAACTCCACATCCGGCCTTTGGAAAATTGGTGACCTGAGCAATCCGGGTTCGCAACTGGGCCAGAGCCCTTTGCGCTCGCCCTCGGTGTTCAATTTTTTCCGTCCTGGCTATGTCCCGCCGACTACTTCTCTGGGCGCCGGTGCGGTCGCCCCTGAATTTCAACTGGTCAACGAAGGCAGCGTGGGTGGCTACCTCAATTTCATGACCAATGTGCTGTCCAGGGGGCTGAATTCTGGCGACATCAAGGCCGGCTACGGTGCCGAACTGGCGCTGGTGACCGATGCCGCTGCGCTGGTGCAACACCTCAATACGGTGCTGTGCGCTGGTCAGTTGAACGCCGCCAATCAGGCGCTGATGGTGACGGCGCTCAACGCCAACGCGGTCACCGCCGCCAGCACTGACAGTGTCAAAAAGAACCGTGTCTACGCGGCCGCTCTGATGGTGCTGGCCAGCGCCAACTACCTCATCCAGAAATAGGACGCTGACCATGCACACCCCCAAAATCCAAGCGTTCACTCGACGTACTTTTTTATGCCGCTCAGGACAGTTGGCCTTGTCTGGCACTTCCCTGCCGCTGGCACTGAACCTCGCTGCCATCGGCGAGGCCGCAGCCTTCAACGCACCCGGCAATGACTACAAGGCATTGGTCTGCGTCTTTCTTTATGGCGGCAACGACTACGCCAACACCGTGGTCACTTACGACGATGCCAGCTACGCGCAGTACAGCACCATCCGTGGCGGCGGCGCCGGACAAACGGCTGGTGGCATTGCGCTGGGAAAAGCAGAGTTGTCAGCGACCTTGCTCAACCCCACGGTGGCACCGATAGACAGCCTGGGGCTAAGCCGACAATACGCCCTGAACCCCGCCATGACCGGCTTGGCAGCGCTATTCAACGCGGGTCATGCGGCGGTGCAACTCAACGTGGGTCCCCTGATCAAACCCTTGACCCGCGCCCAGTACAACAGTGCCGACCGAGTGGCCAACCCACGGCCTCCCCAATTGTTCTCGCACAACGACCAGCAGTCGGTGTGGCAGTCGTCTTCGCCTGAGGGCGCGCGTGTAGGCTGGGGTGGCCGGGTCGGCGACATGGCTTTGCAAGCGGGTCAAAACAGCAACGCCACCTTCACCTGCATGTCAGTCACGGGCAACGCGGTCTTTTTGTCGGGCAACACCGCGTTGCAGTACCAGTTGAACACCAGCGGTCCGATCAAGATCAATGCCGCGACCAGCAGCGTCTATGGGTCAAGCGCGGTCAGCGCTGCGATCAGTACGCTCATTCAGCAGCCCAGCAGCCATTTGCTGGAGGCCGACTACAACGCTGTCACTGCGCGTTCGATGACGGCTTACACGACCATCAACACCGCTTTGGCTGAGACGCCACCGGCCACTGTTTTTCCCGCAGACAGCTTGGGTGCGCAGCTCAAAATGGTGGCTCGGCTGATCAAAGGACGTGCCATCTTGGGCGCGCGCCGCCAGGTGTTCATGGTGTCGATCGGGGGCTTTGACCTGCATGACAACCTGATCCGTAACCACGGTGGGCTCCTGGGCAAAGTCAGTGATGCCATGACCGCTTTTTACAACGCCACCGTTGAAATGGGTGTGGCCAGTCAGGTTACCGCCTTCACCGCCTCGGACTTTGGCCGCACGCTGACCTCCAACGGTGATGGTTCAGACCACGGTTGGGGCAGCCACCATCTTGTCGTGGGTGGTGCGGTCAAAGGCCAGGCGTTTTACGGTACACCACCGCCTGTGAGTGTGGGTGACACCAAAGACAGCACCGGCAACTACGCACCGGCCGACCAATGGCATGTGGGCCAGGGACGCTTGCTGCCCAGCACCTCGGTGGACCAGTACGCAGCCACCCTGGCGCGCTGGTTTGGCGTAGAAGACGCGGAGCTGCCCGGCATTCTGCCCAACACAGTGCATTTTGGTGTGCCGGGGTATCCGCTGAACATGGGATTCATGATTTGAACCGGTCGACCGGGTGGCGCTGGACCAGCCAGAAACCAGATACGTGCGCTATTTCGTCGGGTGGCACCGACACTTTGCGAGAAGAAGCGTCCTACGCCATCAGTGCCTCAAGCCTGGCCACATGCGCCAACAGTGAACGCCTGGCCACCGGCCACAGGCGCTCGGGCACGTCGTCGTAGACCAAAGCCAGCCAGTCGTCGAGCGTGCCGTTGGGCAACTTTTGCATGGCGGCCAGTACCTTGGCTTCGCGCTGCAGGCGGTGGGCTTTTAGCCGATCAATCACGCCCAGCGCTTCGTTCCCCGGGCCGCCCATGGCGTAGCCGTGCGCGGGCAGGATGAAATGCACGTCGTGCTCGACGCAAACCGCACGCAGCAGGCCGAGCGAAGCCAGGTAGTCGTTCATGTCGCCGTCGGGCGGGTCGACCACGGTGGTGCTGCCGTTGAGGATGTGGTCGCCGGAAAACAGCAGCCCGTCTTGCAGCAGCACCAGACAGACGTGGTTGGCGGCGTGGCCGGGGGTGTAGACGACGCGCAGTGTGTGCCCGGCGTTATATGCAAAATCACCCTCTAGCCCAGGTGAGAAAAGCGTGAGCAGCTCGTTATTTTGTAGCGATCTGTCCGGCGTGAAAGCGCTGGCGGCGCGCGCGGTTGGCGCGCTGGGCAGGCCCAAAATAGGTGGCACCGTGCGGCCAGCTGTACGACATAGCGCTTGCAAAGGCTGGGCCCCCGGGGCGTGGTCGGGGTGCGAATGGGTGCAGACGATCATCCGGATGTCGCCACCAGCGGCGCGGTACAGGCGCTCCAGATGGTCGGCATCGGCCGGGCCGGGGTCGATGGCAATGTAGCCGCTGTCAGGGTCGCCCACCAGGTAGCTGTTGGTGCCCGGGCCGGTCATGGCCCCGGGGTTGGGCGCGGTCAGGCGCAGCACGTTTTTCAGCAGCGCCACCGGGTGCTCGGTTTGCCAGTCCAGCGCGTGCACGATCTGTCCGTCAGGGCAGACCAGCGCCAGTTCGCCAAAGGGCAACTCGTGCTCCATGAAACGCGCCTCGCGCCCGGCCAGCAAACCGGCGCGCGGGCAACTGGTGAACAGCGGCGCCTCATCAATGGCGCAGGCGCGCAGCACGGCGTCGACCGTGGCAAACGCCTGCAGGCGTTCCAGCGTGCGGATGGTCGGAAAGATCATGAAAAACGTGCCGGCCTGATGCCGCGCCAGCGCGTCGGCCGGGCGTATCCAGACCGGCTCGAATTGCTCGGACTCGTCGGCCACCGGGTTTTGCCCCTCAGGTACGCGTGCGACCAGAAACGGCACGTCAAAGCGCTTGGGCAGGTCGCGGTCGGTGATCCAGCGCGCCAGCACGAACACATCGCTGGCAGCCAGCGTCAGACCGCGGCTGCGGCATTGCTCGGCCAGTGGCGCTTGCCGATTCATCGATTCGATCTCGGCCTGCGTTGCCCAGCGGCCGTCGGCATGGCGCGCCAGCAGGATGCCGAGCTCTTCAAAACTCTCGCGAATGGCGGCGACGGCTTGCGTCAGATGCAGTGCGGCTTGCGTGGCGCGGCGCTGGCACAGGGCGTGGCAGCAACCGTCGGCGGCATCCACCCCGCCGCCTGGGAATACATAAGCGCCGGGCACAAAGCTGGCTTGGGCCGAGCGGCGCGTCATCAGAACCTCGATGCCGTCGGCGCTGTCTCGCAGCAACAAAACGGTGGCCGCGTCGCGCGTGGACGCGGGTGTGCGGGGCGGGTGGAGTTGTTGGCTTGGGCGGGGCATGGGCGAGATTATGCGGTTTGCGTTTCAAAGTGGGTGGGCAAGATTTTGGGGGGATGCGCACATGGCATTGGTTGGTGAATCAGCCGGGCGACGCGCCGGGTTCAACGTGAACCGTTTCTGCACCAAGAACTTCCCCCAACACCCCTGGTCGCGGATAATCTTCCCCATGCAGATTCCCTTCACCAAAATGCACGGTGCCGGCAATGACTTTGTGGTGCTTGACGAAACGCAACACCGCTTTAACCTGAGCACCGCGCAATACCGTTTTCTGGCCGACCGCCACTTGGGCGTGGGTGCCGACCAGATTCTGACGGTGCGCCCCAGCCCGGCCGCAGGTATTGATTTTGAATACCTCATCCACAACGCCGATGGGGCCGAGGTGGAGCAGTGCGGCAACGGCGCGCGCTGCTTTGCCCGCTTTGTGCGCGACGCTGGTTTGACCGACAAGGATGCCATCCGGGTGCAAACCAAAGGTGGCGTCATCGAGCCACGATTGACGGCTGATGGTCGCGTCACCGTCAACATGGGCGCGCCGGTGTTTGACCTGCCACGTATTCCATTTGCCCCGGGGCAGACCCATCCGGTGCCCGACGGTTTATGGCGAAAATGGCCTCTATCCATTGTAAATAAAGAGCGAGAAGCTACTGTTGTCGTAGCAGTTATGTCCATGGGAAACCCGCACGCGGTTCAGGTCGTAGACGATGTGGATACAGCACCTGTAGCGCAACAGGGGCCGCTGATCGCGCATCACCCGTTTTTCCCGAACCGCGTCAACGCCGGTTTCATGCAGGTGCAATCGCGCCGCCAGATCAGGCTGCGGGTGCACGAGCGCGGTGCCGGTGAAACGCTGGCCTGCGGCTCGGGGGCCTGTGCGGCGGTGGTGGCGGGCATCCGGCTCGGGCTGCTTGACGGCACGGTGGACGTGCATACCCACGGCGGCGTGCTGACCATTGCCTGGGCCGGTGGCGACGCACCGGTCATGATGACCGGGCCGGCCACGACCGTGTTTCATGGCACCATTGACTTGCCGCCTAACCTGTCCTGAACCTTTTTCACAACGAACGACCGTCATGCCCAATTCGAACCTGCCCAGCGCCATCAATAACCCGATCACCGAAGACGACATTGCCAACTACCTGGTCAACACGCCCGATTTTTTTGAGCGTCACGCCGAGTTGTTGTCGACGGTGCAACTGAGCAGCCCGCACAGCCAGCGCACGGTGAGCCTGCAAGAGCGCCAGGCGATCATGCTGCGCGAAAAAATCCGCATGCTCGAGCAGCGCATCATGGACATGATTCGCAACGTCAACGAAAACATGGTGCTGGCTGACAAACTTTTGTTGTGGGCGCGCGCGCTGTTTCTCAACGCCGACCCGCGCGATCTGCCGCAGATGATCACCGTGGAGTTGGCCGACCAGTTTTCGGTGCCGCAGGTGGGCATCAAGGTCTGGGGCGTGGCGCCCGCGTACGTCGGCTGTGAATTTGCGCTGGGTGTCAGCGACGACGCGAAGGTGTTCGCCACCTCACTCACCGAGCCGTTTTGCGGTGTCAACACTGGTTTGGAAGCCATCAACTGGCTGCCCGAGCCGCAAGCGGCGGTGTCGCTGGCGATTTTGCCGCTGCGGGCCCTGCCGCGCCTGGGCGAGGCGGGTGGATTGCCCCCGGCGTTTGGCTTGCTGGTGTTGGCCTCGCCCGACGCGCAACGCTTCAACAGCACCATGGGTACCGACTTTTTGGCCCGCATTGCCGATTTGGCCAGCGCCGCGCTGTCGCCGCTGCGCGCCGTCTGAACACCTTACCCCGCCGCTCAGACCAGCTACCGTGACTGATCCACTTGTACAGCGTTACCTGAACCATGTGCGGTTCGAAAAACGTCTGGCCGAGCGCACAGTCACCTTGTACACGCTGGATTTGGCCAAGTTGGTCGAAAACGCGGCGCGGTCCGGTGTGACGCTGACACAAGTGCAGCCCGGTCATGTTCGGCGCTGGGTGGCGCAGATGCACAGCGGCGGGCGCAGCGGCCGCGGCATTGCCCTGATTTTGTCGGGCTGGCGCGGTTTTTACACCTGGCTCGGGCGTGAAGGCTTGGTGAGCTGCAACCCGGTGGTCGACGTCCACGCGCCCAAAGCCGCCAAGCCCTTGCCCAAAGCCTTGACGGTCGACGATGCCGTGCGCCTGGCCAGTTTTCACGCCCTGGCCGGTGACCCCTGGCTCGACGCGCGCGACGCTGCCATCGTCGAACTGCTCTACGGCGGCGGTCTGCGTCTGGCCGAAATCACCGGGCTGGACGTGCAGGCCAGTGCCCATGCGCGCGGCTGGGTTGACTTGGACGCGGGTGAAGCGCATGTGTTAGGCAAAGGCAGCAAGCGGCGTGTGGTGCCGGTTGGCGCGCAGGCGGTGCAGGCGCTGCGGCGCTGGCTGCAGGTACGGGGTCAAAAACTCGCCCTGCCGAGCAGCGGTGACGCGGCCACTGGCGCCACGGCGCAAGTGGCCTTGTTTGTCGGCCGCAACGGCGCGCGGCTGTCGGCGCAATCCATCTGGAAGCGTCTGCGTGCGCGTAGCTTGCAGGCGGGTCTGCCCACCGCGGTGCATCCGCACATGCTGCGCCATTCGTTTGCCAGCCATGTGCTGCAGTCCAGCAGTGACCTGCGCGGTGTGCAGGAACTGCTCGGCCACGCCAACATCAGCACGACGCAAATCTATACCCGTCTCGACTTCTCGCATCTGGCCAAAACCTACGACGCGACGCACCCGCGCGCCCACCTCAAACCGGGTGGGTCAAAATAGTGCACTTTTTCTTTTTTTACCGACAGGTGACTTATGCAGAAACAAATCAGTGTGATGTTGGACAAAGGCGTTGAATTTACCTTTCATGTGGCCGCGGGCACCGCGCCAATGGCGCACGACGCCGCGCGCGCCTGGTTGGACAAGCAGTTCACCGAGCTCGAGTGCGAGCCGCTGCGCGCCAGCGGCAAAGTGCTGACCGCCGACAAGATTCTGGTCGTCACGCAAGCGGCTGGCCCGAAGCTGCTGGGTGACGCCGCCTGGTCGTCTGCGTATGTGGCAGCGGTCAGTTCAGCGCTGGGCAAGCCGATGATTCGCGTCGACGTGCCGGCGATGGCCATTACCTATTGAATGAAAACGATCTGCCTGCGCCAGGGCAAGGAACGCTCGCTCCTGCGCCGGCATCCGTGGATCTTTGAGTCGGCCATTGCCCGCGGTGGTGCCGATGCCGGTGAAACCGTCCGGATCGTGTCGTTTGACGGCCAGTTCCTGGCCTGGGCCGCGTTCAGCCCGGCCTCCAAAATCCGTGCCAGGGTCTGGAGTTTTGATGAAAACCAGCGCATAGATGCTTCTTTCTTTGTAGCTATTGTTGCAAGTTCCATAAGGACGAGAAGCCGATTTGATATTCAAAGCGACGGACTGCGTCTGATCCACGGCGAGTCCGACGGGCTGCCCGGCCTGATCGTTGACCGCTACGGCGACACGCTGGTGGCGCAATTCACTTCGGCGGGCGTGGAACGCTGGAAAGACGTGATTGCCGACGCGCTACTGCATGCCACCGGTTTGACCAAGCTTTATGAGCGCAGCGACGCCAGCAGCCGCGCGCTGGAAGGTTTGCCCGAAGTCAAAGGCTGGTTGCGTGGCAATGGCGATGTCAACCTGGTGCTCGCCGAGCACGACTGGCAATTGCACGTCAACATTGCCGAAGGCCACAAGACCGGTTTTTACCTGGACCAGCGCGACAGCCGCAAGCGTTTTTGCGACTACGCCCGTCGCCTGAAGTTTGAGCGCGTGCTCAATTGCTATTGCTACACCGGTGGTTTTACCGTGGCCGCGCTGAAAGGCGGCGCAGCGCATGTGGCCTCAATCGACTCGTCTGGTCCGGCGCTGGAAAAGGCGGCCGCCAACGTGGCGCTCAACGGTTTTGCACCCCAGCGCGCCACTTTCATGGACGCCGACGTGAATGCGTCGCTGCGTGCTTTTATCGCGCAGGGACGCAGCTTTGATGCCATCGTGCTTGATCCGCCCAAATTTGCACCGACGGTAGCGCATGCCGAACGCGCAGCGCGTGCTTACAAAGACATCAACCGGCTGGCCTTCAAGTTGCTGGAGCCGGGCGGTGTGCTGTTTACCTACAGTTGCTCGGGCGGCATCAGCGCCGATTTGTTTCACAAGATCGTCGCCTCCGCAGGTTGTGATGCCGGTGTCAATGGCTATATCCACGAGCGCATGGGCGGCGCGCCCGACCACCCGATGACGCTCGCTTTCCCTGAAGGCGAATACCTCAAGGGGCTGGTGGTGATGCGTCGCTCGTTGTGAAGGAGCGCGTGGGGGGTGTCACGGTGCCGATGAATCAGCTGTGGGCCGGCTCAGGCACGGTGGTTGGACCAGGCGACCGGGCTTTGGGGGTGTGAGCAAAGGCTGTCGGCGTTCGAACCACCACATCAGTTTGGATCACACCGGGTGCGATTCAAAGTGAGTTGGTTTAGTACAGCTGACATCACATTGCTTCCCCGATCAGCCGGGCAATGCACTTTGCTACGTGTCCCCCGCCCGCTGCGCGGTCTCCTCCTTTACCTCCGCAAA